>Ga0075429_100000642_pt1 | contig 27010 bp, 22 predicted proteins | sample RhiMetdeltSRZDD3_FD_75295 | JGI IMG/M metagenome (GOLD analysis project Ga0075429, IMG submission 75295) | Populus rhizosphere microbial communities from Tennessee, USA - Rhizosphere MetaG P. deltoides SRZDD3 | ecosystem: Host-associated > Plants > Roots > Rhizosphere > Soil | place: USA... | reverse complement strand
GCTTCCTTGACCGCGTCCGGACGCGTCCGTATCTTGCATCGCGCCTTTTCCTTCCGCCTCACTGCCCCGGAAGCCCCGATCCTCATGAGCGACGACTCGACCATCCTGGCCCTGCAGCGGCCCGTCCGCCGTCAATTGGTCCAGGTCCAGAACCGCCTCAAGGGCCTGTTCAAGACGCCCATCCCGATCCTGAACAAGGTCGGCGGGCACGTCCTGGCGACACGCGGCAAGAAGTTCCGCCCCACCATGCTGCTGCTCACCGCGAAGCTGCGCGGGGAGCTGCGGGACGACGCCGTCGTGTGCGCCACGGTGGTCGAGCTGGTGCATGCGGCCGCGCTCATCCACGACGATTCGGTGGACCGGAGCCAGCTGCGCCGTGGCATGCCCACCGTGAACGGGCTGTGGACGGACGAGATGGCGATCATCATGGGCGACTACCTGTACGCTCAGTCCATGGCGCTGCTCGTCGAGAACGGCCACATGGGCCCGATGGGCATCCTCGCCCGCGTGGTCAGCGAGATGTCGTGCGGCGAGGCCCTCGAGTTCCAGCACGCGTTCGACCTGGACGTGACCGAGGAGGCCTACGAGGAGCTGATCCGTGCGAAGACGGGCTCGCTGATCGGAGCGGCGACTGAGATCGGGGCCGGCTTGAACGGCGGGGGCCGCGACCTCAAGCGCCGCCTGCGCTACCGCGCGTTCGGCGAGAAGGTGGGCGTGGCGTTCCAGATCGTGGATGACCTGTTCGACTACCTGAGCGAGCCCGAGGTCACGGGCAAGCCGGTGGGATACGACCTGGCGAGCGGGAAGGTGACGCTGCCGCTGATCGCCGCGCTGCGTCAGGCCACCGGCGCGGACCGCAAGCGCCTGCGTGCCCTGGCCGGTCGCAAGCGCTGGACGCCGGCGCAGTGGGCCGCGCTCACCGCGCTCATCGAGAAGACGGGCGGGTTCCGCTACGCGCGCGAGCGCGCGGCCGGACTCGCCGCCGAGTCGCGGTCGCTGCTCGCGAGTGAACGCGCCGGTGTGGCCCGCCGCGCGCTCGACGCGGCGGTCGACTACGCGATCCAGCGTGACCGCTGAGCCCGGCGAGTCGTTCGCGATGAAGCCCGCGCGTCCCACGCCGCCGAGCGCCGCGGCGGTCTTGCGTGCCGCGGCCGAGGCCGCCGTGTCCAAGAAGGCGACCGACCTGGTCGCGCTCGACCTCCGCACGCTCAGTGGCGTGGCGGATTACTTCCTCATCTGCTCGGGCTCGAGCGAGCCGCAGGTCAAGGCGATCGCCGAGGCGGTCGAGGACCAGTTGCGCGAGCGCGGCGCCAAGCCGTGGCACATCGAGGGCCGCGAGGGCCGCCGCTGGGTGTTGCTCGACTTCGTGGACGTGGTCGTGCACGTGTTCCACGAGAAGACGCGCGAGTACTACCTGCTCGAGCGCCTGTGGGGTGACGCGCGGAGAGTGGACCTTGGTGTGGAGTGAGCTGACCCAGGGACTGCGCCGTGCGCTGGAAGCCGCCGGGATCGAGACGGGCGACCGGCTGGACCGCGTCGAGCTGGCGATCCCGCGTGACCGCACGCACGGCGACTGGACCACGAACGTCGCGATGATCCTGGCCAAGGCCGTGAAGCAGCCGCCGCGTGCCGTCGCCGACGCCATCGCGCGTCACTTCGTGCTCGAGGGCACGCCGTTCGCGGCGGTCGAGGTGGCGGGGCCCGGCTTCTTGAACTTCCGCTACCGCGACGACTGGGTGGCCGCACTGCCGGCTCGCATCCTCGCCGAAGGCAGCGCGTTCGGGCATTCCCGGGCCGGTGGCGGCCAGAAGGTGCTGGTGGAGTTCGTGAGCGCGAACCCGACCGGGCCGATGAACATCGTGAGCGCGCGCGCCGCGGCGGTGGGCTCGGCACTGGTGCGCGTGCTGGAAGCCGCGGGCTACGAATCGGCGAGCGAGTTCTACGTGAACGACGCCGGCAACCAGGTGGACCTGCTCGGCGAGTCGCTGGCCGCACGCTTCGCCGAGCGTGTCGGCGAGTCGCGCCCGTTCCCGGAGGAGGGCTACCGCGGCGAGTACGTGCGCGAGCTGGCGGCGGGCCTGCCCGAGTCCGAGGCGCGCGCCGCACTGGCACGGCCGGACGGCATGCGCTGGTTCCGCGACCAGGCGCTGGCGCGGGTGGTGGACTGGCAGCGCACCGACCTGGCCGCCTACGGCGTGACGTTCGACCACTGGTTCCTCGAGTCCTCGCTGCACCCGGACGCGGTCGAGCGCACGCGCCTGGCACTCGAGGCGCGCGGCGTGACGTATCGCGCCGAGAAGCCGGAGGAGGTCACCGAGGCCGCCGAGGGCCGCGTGCGCGCCGAGGCCGGCGCGGCGGCGGGGGGTGGCATGGCGACGTGGCTGCGCACCGCGCGCCACGGCGACGCCATGGACCGCGTCATCGTGCGCAGCGACGGCCGCCCCACGTACCTGCTGCCGGACATCGCCTACCACGCGGACAAGCGCGCACGCGGCTTCCGGCGCGCAATCAACCTGTGGGGACCCGACCACCACGCCTACATCGGCACGCTCAGCGCGGGCCTGAAAGCGCTGGGGTTGGAGGACGACTTCCTGCACATCCTGATCGTGCAGCAGGTGAACCTGCTGCGTGACGGCCAGGCGGTGAAGATGAGCAAGCGTGCGGGCGAGTTCGACACGCTGCGCGATCTGGTGGACGAGGTGGGCGCGGACGGTGCGAAGTTCTTCTTCCTCATGCGCTCCTCCAGTTCGCACCTGGACTTCGACCTCGAACTGGCGAAGAAGCAAAACGACGAGAACCCGGCTTTCTACGTGCAGTACGCGCACGCGCGCATGCGCTCGATCCTGGGCAAGGGCGCGGAAGCCGGGCTGTCGCCGGCGGAGGGCGCGGCCACGGCGCTCACGCACGCCTCGGAGTCGGCACTCGTGCGTCAGCTCGCGACCTGGCCCGAGGTGGTGCGCGGGGCCGCGCAGGCCGAGGAGCCGCACCGCATCCCGACGTTCCTGAAGGAGACCGCGGCCGAGATCCACCGCTTCCATCACGACTGCTGGGTGGTGAACCCGGCGGATCCCGCGCTGTCGCGCCACCGGCTGCGGCTGTGTGCCGCCTCGGCGCAGGTGTTGCGCAACGGCCTCGAGTTGATGGGAGTCTCGGCGCCCGAGCGGCTCGAGCGGACCGCCGAGGCCGGCGCGTGAAGCCCGCTCGCATCCTCGTGGTCGGGTCGGTGGCACTCGACTCCATCCGCACGCCCTACGGCGAGGTGACCGACGCGCTGGGCGGGTCGGCGTCCTACTTCTCGTGCTCGGCCAGTCACTTCGCGCCGGTCTCGGTGGTGGCGGTGGTGGGGCAGGACTTCCCCGACCCGCACCGCGACACGTTCGCCACGCGCGACATCGACCTGTCCGGGCTCGAGGCGGCGGAGGGGCGCACGTTCCGCTGGCGCGGCGAGTACATGGCCGAGCTGGGTCACGCGCACACGCTCGAGACCCAGCTGAACGTGTTCGCCGACTTCCATCCCAAGCTGCCCGAGTCCCACCGCCGCATCCCGTACGTGTTCCTCGCCAACATCGATCCGGACCTGCAGCTCGAGGTGCTGTCGCAGGTGCGCAAGCCCCGGCTCGTGCTCTCCGACACCATGAACTACTGGATCGCGCGCAAGCCCGACCGTGTGCTCGAGGTGCTTCGCCGGGTGGATGTCGCGCTGCTGAACGAGGAGGAAGCACGCGCGCTCGCCGGCGAGACGCACCTGTCGCGCGCCGCCGAGCGTCTGCTGGACCAGGGCGCGCACGCCGTCATCATCAAGAAGGGCGAGCACGGTGCCGTGTACCACTCGCGCGAGGAGCGCTTCCTGACACCGGCCTACCCGGTGGCGGCGCTCACCGACCCGACCGGGGCGGGGGATTCCTTCGCCGGCGGCTTCATGGGCCTGCTGGCACGGCTGGACCGCGCGGACGGTGACGCGCTGCGCCAGGCCATGGCCTGCGGCACGGTGATGGCGTCGCTGGCGATCGAGTCGTTCTCACCCGCTCGCCTGGTGGAGACCACGCCGGCCGAGATCGAGGGCCGGGTGCGGGAGCTGCACGGCCTCGTCCACTACGACCTGTTCCCGATGTTCTGAGGCAGGCTCCACGGCCACTCCAGCCGCGAGCGATCGCGCTGCGTCGCCTCGGGTGGATGACTCTGGGAGAACACCGGGGGAACGCGACCCCGCTCGGCCCGCCCGGATCCCTCGAGCAGGGCCCGGTCCAGAAAGTTCATAGTGACAGCCACTTGCAGGCCTGTGCTAGACTGCGCGCCGCACTCGATGGATCCGCCCCCGGGAGCCGCGACGCATGTCCATCATGGAAACCCCCCTGGCCGTCCGAGCTGAGATCGCCATCCGCCGCTTGCGCGACGTGGAAGGCGTGAGCGTGCGTGTGGACGGGGCGGAGCTGGTGGAGATCCACGTGGTCAGTAGCTCCGACCGGAACCCCAAGCAGATCGTGCGCGACGTGCAGGCCGTCTTGCGCACCGACCTGGGGATGAGCATCGACCACCGCATCGTCTCGGTCGCGCTGGCGCGCGCCTCGGGATCCGCGCCGGCGGGTGCCGCCGGTGCCGCCGCGGCAGCGCCGCCGGCGCCGGCACGTGCCCCGGTGCCGTCGAGGGTGGCCGAGCCCGACCCGCCCGAGCCCGTGCGCGACGACCGCATCCGCTACGAGAACGCCAATCTGATCGTGCACGGCCAGAAGACGCAGGCGCAGGTCGAACTGCGCTGGAAGGGTCTTCCGCGTATCGGCAATGCGTCGGCCTGGAGCTCGCGCGACGATTCGCACCGCCTGGTCGCGCAGGCCACCGCGCTCGCGGTGCAGGAGTTCCTGTCCGATCCCATCGCGCTCAACGTCCGTGACGTGTCGTTCGTCGAGACCGGCGGGCATCGCGTCGCGGTCGTGGTGATGTCGCTGCTCGCGCACCGGCACGAGAAGGTGCTCACGGGCAGCTGCTCGGTGGAGCGCGACGCGACGCAGGCCGTCGTGCTCGCGACGCTCGCCGCGCTCAACCGGCTGGTGGCCGGCATGCGCGTGAAGGAGCCCACCGAGTACGTGCTGCGCGCCGAGACACAAGCGCTCGAATACTGAAGGCACGCCCGAGGGGCGTGCGACCATTCTTGATTTCGGGACCGGAAGGAGTCCCGGGGAGACCAAGCGAAGCGAGGCAGGACGACCAGCGAAGCGCCCGACCCGTTCGGCCGAAAGGCCGCTGCGGAGATTCCGTCAAAGGAGGTGGGCCATTCATGGACCTGTTCTTCGACATCGTCGAGCTGCTGGGCAAGGCGGGTTGGTAACCCAACCCGTGGCCAGAGTGCCACGTTGATGTAGTCTCTCCCCGTGATCCGTACCCGGTCCCGACTCTGTTTCCCGTCCCTTCGGGAAGCCCCCACGATAAGGACATCGTGAGTGTGAACACCGCACCGAGGCGGCCACTCCTGTTCCGCCTCTACTTCCTGGTGGTGCTTGCCGCCGCCGCCGCGCTCGCGTCCCTGTCCTGGGGCGTGCACCCGCCGGCCGCGTGGCCCGTGCTCGCGCTGGGGTTCGCGCTGCTCGTGATGGCAGACCTGGCGCCGGTGCGGTTGCCGGGGGGCGGCCAGATGACCGCGGGCACGATGGTGGACCTGCCTCTGCTGCTGGCCGTGGGGCCGTTCTGGACGGCCGCGATCGACGTGGCCTCCGCCGTGGCGGTGCAGGGCCTGGTCCAGCGCCGCCCGCTCGAACGCGTCGCGCACAACTGCGCGATCTACGTGCTGGGCGCGTTCGCCTCGGCGGGCGTGTACGAAGCGCTCGGGGGCCGCATCGGCTCGGTGCAGTTCCCGGGCGGTGCGCTCGCACTGGCGGCCTGCGGCCTGACGTTCTTCCTCGTCAACTCCGGCTGCGTCTCGCTGGCCATCGGGCTCACCGACGGCCCGGGCCCGTGGCGCGCCTGGCAGCGCAACTTCCAGGGATCGATCCTGCACCATCTCGCGTTCGTCGCACTCGGCACCCTCGCTTCGGTGGTGTGGACCACGACCGGGGTGTGGGGGCTGCTGCTGGTGGCGATGCCGGTGCTGGTGTCCCGTCACGCTTTCCACCTGTCGGTGGAGCTGCGCAGCGACCTCAAGGACTTCGTGCGCACGCTCACGCAGGTGCTGGAAGAGGTGGATCCGTACACGCGCCACCACTCGGTGCGCGTCTCCATCTATGCCGTGCGGCTGGCGCGCGGGTTGCGCCGCCCCGAGGCCGAAGTGGAGGAGATCGAGTACGCAGCGCTGGTGCATGACCTCGGCAAGATCGGGCCGCAGCACCAGTACATCCTCCAGAAGCCGGGCTCGCTCACGCACGAGGAGCAGCGCACGCTGCGCTCGCACCCGGCGGCGGGTGCGGAGATCGTGGCGAAGGTGCGCACGCTCCGGCGCGTGGCGGAGATCGTGCGCGCGCACCACGAGCGGCCCGACGGGCTGGGCTACCCGTTCGGCCTGCGCTCGGAGGACGTGCCGGTGGGCTCGCGCATCCTGAACGTGGCCGACGCGTTCGACGCCATGACCAGTGACCGCCCGTACCGGCGCGCGCTGCCGGTGAACGTCGCCCTGCAAGAACTCGAGCGCGGCGCGGGCACGCAGTTCGACGCCGATGCGGCCGGCTGCCTGTTGCGGCTGCACGCGGCCGGCGATTTCCCGCTGGTGCCGAGCCCCAGCAGCGAAGATCTCCAACTGCTCCGGCTGCGCACGCGGGTGGGCACCTGATGCGCTACCGCGACGCCGGAGTGGACGTGTCGCGCGCCGACGCGATCAAGGACGAGCTGATCCGCGAGATCCGTTCCACGTGGGGCGAGGCGGTGGCCCCGCTGGTAGGCGGGTTCGCCGGCGTGATGCGCTTCCCCGGCGCGCCGGGCCTGCTCGCGGCCACGATGGACGGCGTGGGCACGAAGCTGCATCTCGCCCAGGCGGCCGGCCGGCTGGGCGATGCCGCCGCCGATCTCGTCTACCACGGCGCGAACGACCTGCTCGTGCATGGCGCGCGCCCGCTCGCGTTCCTGGACTACATCGCGCAGGCGCGGCTCGAACCGGAGCACGTGCTCGACAGCGTGCGCGGCCTGTCGCGCGCCTGCCGCGAGGTGGGCTGCGCGCTGCTCGGGGGCGAGACCGCCGAGATGCCCGACACCTACCTGCCGGGCGTGATCGACGTGGCGGGCTGCATGCTCGGTACGGTGGACCCCGCGCTGCTGCTGGACGGCTCGCGCGTGCGACCCGGCGATGCGCTGCTGGGCCTCGCGGGCAGCGGGCTGCACACGAACGGCTATTCGCTCGCGCGCCGCGTGCTGGCGGCTTCGGGCCTGACGCTGGGCGATGCCCTGCCCGGGGGCGCGGGCGAGACCCTGGCCGACGCGCTGCTGGCGCCGCACCGCTGGTATGGCCGCGCGCTGCTGCCGCTCGCGACGAGCGGACAGCTGCGCGCGATGGCGCACGTCACGGGCGGCGGCATCGCGGGCAACCTCGTGCGCGTGCTGCCCGAGGGCTGCCGCGCGCAGGTCTCGCCCGGCGCGTGGCCACGCCCGGCGCTGTTCCGCTGGCTGCAACAATCGGGCAGCGTGCCCGAGGAGGATGCGCGCGGCGCGCTCAACCTCGGCGTCGGCATGCTCGTGGTGGTGGAGCCCGCGCGCGTCGCTTCCGTCACGGCGGCACTCACCGCTGCGGACGAGACCGTGTGGCGGCTGGGTGAGGTGGCCGCCGGCGAGCGCGGTGTGGAGTGGACGAACGGCTGAGCAGTCGCACCGCCCCCGTATCCGGACGTGATGCCCCCGCTCGAGTGCCCCCGGCCCCCGTGGTCGCGGAGGTGACGCATGGAGCGGACGTGGAGAGGAGAGGTGGCGGAAGAGCCGGTCCCGGAGTTGGTCGGGGAATCCCCGGCGTGGCGGCAGCTGGTGGAACAGTTGCCGCGTGTGGCCTCGAGCGGGCTTCCCGTGCTGCTGCTGGGGGAGACGGGCACGGGCAAGGAACTGGTGGCGCGTGCGATCCATGCGCTCTCGGCCCGGCGGCGGCAGCCGTTCGTGGCCCAGAACTGCGGCGCGACGCCGGACACGCTGATCGAGAGCGAGCTGTTCGGGCATGCGCGCGGCTCGTTCACCGGCGCAGTGAACGACCGACCCGGACTGTTCGAGGCGGCCGAGGGCGGCACGCTGCTGCTGGACGAGATCGGCGACGCGAGCCCGCTGCTGCAGATGAAGCTCCTGCGCGTGCTGCAGGAAGGCGAGGCCCGGCGCGTCGGCGAGGCGCGCTCGCGCCGCGTGGACGTGCGCGTGTTGGCCGCAACCCATCAGCCGCTCGAACGGTCGGCGGGCCGGGGCGGATTCCGCACCGACCTGTTCTTCCGGCTCGCCGCGGTGCGCGTGCGGCTGCCCTCACTGCGCGAGCGCGGCCGCGACGTGGTGGTGCTGGCGCGCCACTTCCTCGCGCGCGCGGCTGAGCGCGTGGGCGCGCCGCCGCCCGAAGTGGCGCCAGAACTCGTGGACCGCTGGTTGCGCTACCGCTGGCCCGGCAATGTGCGCGAGCTGTCCAACGGCTGCGCGTTCGCGGTGGGCGTGGCCGGCGCTCGCGCGCGCGTCGGCCCCGAGCACTGGCCGGACGCACCGTTCGCCGAAGCGGTGGCCGAGGGCACGGACCTGCACGCCGAGACGCGTGCGCTGGAGGAGCGGCGGCTGCGCGAGACGCTCCGGCGCACGCTCGGCAACAAGACGCAGGCGGCGCGTGCGCTGGGACTGTCACGGCAGGGACTGCTCAAGAAGCTGCGCCGATACGGGCTCGGCCCGGACACGCTTGACGATGCCGTGGGTGCTGACTAGGTTCGCCGCGGCTTTCGGTGGCCTAGCTTGGCGTCTGCTCTGGGATGCGCGCGCGGACCCTCGGGCAGTTCGGGACCGGAGTACTGCGAACCTCTCAGGCCAGCGGCGAGGCTCCCCGTCAGCGGCAGCGCCCCAACCAGGAGGGAGCAGTGGCGAAGAAGACGCTCAGGATCGCGCTGGTGGGAGTGGGGGCTGCCGCACAGATCAACCACCTGCCCGTGCTCAAGAAGCTCGAGCACGTGGAGGTGGTCGCGCTGTGCGACCGCGATCCCGAGAAGGCCGCGCGGGTCGCGCAGAAGTTCGGCGTGCCGGCTTCGTACAATCGGTTCGAGGAGCTGCTCGCCGACGACTCGATCGAGGCGGTGGACATCACCACGCCCAACTACCTGCACGCCCCCATGGCGGCGGCGGCGCTCGAGGCGGGCAAGCACGTGCTGTGCGAGCGTCCGCTCGCGCGCAGCGGCACGGAGGCCGCGGCCATGGCCAAGGCGGCCAAGAAAGCCGACCGGCTGCTGATGTGCGCGCTGCAGCACCGGTTCCACCCGCACGCGCAGCTGCTCAAGAAGTTCGTCGAGAAGGGCGACCTGGGCGAGATCTTCCTCGCCAAGGGCGGATGGCTGCGGCAGAAGACGGAGTGGGATTCCGACGAGTGGCGCGCGCAGAAGCGCGAGTCAGGCGGTGGCGTCGTGCTGGACCTGGGCTTCCAGATGCTGGACCAGGCGCTGTGGGTGCTGGGCTGGCCCAAGGTGGAGTCGGTGACGGCGAGCGTGCATCGCACGCGCAAGGGCGAGGTCGAGGATTCCGCGACCGCGTTCCTGCGGCTGGCGAGCGGCGCCACGCTGACGCTGGAGCTCACCTGGGGCCTGCTCATGGAGAAGGACTTCGCCTACCTGAACCTGTTCGGCTCGGGGGGCGCGGCGCTGCTGAACCCGTTCCGTGTGCACAAGGGCATGCACGGCACGCTCGTGAACGTCACACCGGCGCTCGAGGCGACGCGCAACCAGTACCGCCAGTCGATCGAGGCCCAGATCCAGCACTTCGCCGACGCGCTGCACGGGGCCAAGCATCCCTCCGGGCTCGCGGCCGAGATCGTGCCCGTCATGGAGTTGATGGACGCCATCTACCGGAGTGCGGAACTGGGCAAGGAAGTGAAGGTCGGTTGACGTGAGCTCCCCGGGCTCGCGCCCCCTCCTGCTCGCCGCCGCGTCGGGCCTCGTGCTCGGCGCGGCGTTCCTTCCCGGGGTACCCGGCGCGCTGGCGTGGTTCGCGTTCGTGCCGCTGCTGTGGGCGATCGAGGAGCGCGTCGCGACGCACGGCCCCCGCGGCTGGTTCACGCTCGGCTTCACCGGCGGTACCGCGTTCTTCCTGATCGGCACGCACTGGATCGCGCTGCTGAACGACGTCGCGCTCACGATCGGCTGGCTCAAGTACGCGGGCTGGATCCTGGGCGCGCTCTACCTGGCCCTGTTCTGGGGGCTCGCCGCACTGCTCGCGGGCTTCCTGTCCCGGCGCTCGGGGCTGGCCGCGCGCTGGACGTTCGTGCCGGCGATGCTGACGGCGGAGGAGCTGCGCGGCTCCGGCGACCTGGGCTTCCCGTGGTTCCAGCCCGGCTACACGCAGCATGCGCTGCCGTCGCTGCAGCTGGCAGCCCTGGGCGGCGTCACGCTGGTCACGCTGTGGCTGCTGCTGGTGAACGGCACGTGCGTGGAAGCACTGCGACGTCGCACGCCTCGCTCGTGGGCGGTGGTACTGCTGCTGTGGGGGCTGCCGCTCGGCTGGGGCGCGTGGCAGCTGCGCGGGCGCAGCGAGCCCTCGGGCCCGCCGGTGGCACTGGTGCAGGGCAACATCCCGGGCGAGATCAAGTGGGCGGGCACGCACCAGCAGCAGATCCTCGACACGTTCATCGGGCTCACCGACTCCACGGCGCGCGAGACGCACCCGCGACTGGTGGTGTGGCCGGAGACGGCGACGGGCTCCTACCTGCGGCGCGACCCGGTGCAGTCGGTGCAGGTCGCGCAACTGGCAGCGCGCGTGGGCGCACCGGTGCTGTCGGGCTTCGCGCACTGGACGGCGGGCCCCGACGGCCGGCCGCGTCCTTACAATGCCGCCGCGATCTGGGCACCGGACGGCTCGCTGTCGCCCTGGTACGCGAAGCGCCACCTGGTGCCGTTCGGCGAGCGCGTACCGTTCCAGCGCTGGCTGCCGTTCCTGGGGAAATGGGACCTGGGCCAGGCCGAATGGCAGCCGGGCACCGAGAACGTGCTGCTGCCCGGCCCCGGCGCGCCCGGGGATTCCATGGCGCTGCTCATCTGCTTCGAGTCCATCTTCCCGGATCTGGCACGCCAGGACGTGCTCGCGGGTGCGCGCGTGCTGGTGAACATCACGAACGACGAATGGTTCGGCGACGGCGCGGCACTGCAGCAGCACGCGGCCATGGCACCGTTTCGTGCCGTCGAGCACCGCGTGCCGTTGCTGCGCTGTGCGAACACCGGCGTGACGGCGATGATCGACGCCTGGGGCGTGGTGACCGCACGCCTGCCCGTGTTCCGGCCGGGGGTGCTGGTCGCCGCGCTGCCGGCCGCAGGTCCGCGCACGCCCTACACGGTGCTGGGGGACTGGCCGGGCGTGCTCGCGATGCTCTCGTGCATCGCGCTGGCGCTGGCCCCGTGGCGGCGCACGAAGCGCTGACATCGCGCGCTCGCTGCGCGTTGACGCTGCTCGCATGCCCGGCTAGATTGCGTGTTCCTCCGCGACTCGCCGGACCTTCCTCCATGGAGACCCGCCATCGTGTCGCAGGTTCCGCCGGAATTCCTCGGATCCCACCGCGCCGTGACGCGGCGAACTCGGGCGCCCGGGCGGGGCTGCGCGTGAACCGCGCGGTCGCCATCCTCGGTGCCACCGGGCTCGTCGGGCGCACCACGCTCGAACTGCTCGAGCAGCGCGCGTTCCCGCTCGATGAACTGCGCTTGCTGGCCAGCGAGCGCTCGGCCTCGCGCACGCTGCGGTTCCGCGGCGCGGACATCCCCGTGCAGGCCGTGAACGAGTCCTCGTTCGCGGGCGTGCAACTGGCGCTGTTCGCGACGTCCGCCGAGGTGTCGCGCCACTGGGCCCCGCTGGCCCGGGCCGCGGGGGCGCGCGTCGTGGACAACTCCAGCGCGTTCCGGATGGAGCCGGGCGTGCCGCTGGTGGTGCCCGAGGTGAATGGGCAGTTGCTGGACGCGCGTCCCACGCTGGTCGCGAACGGCAACTGCGTCGCCATCCCGCTGGTCATGACGCTGGCGCCGTTGGCTCGCCTGGCACGGCTCGAGCGCGTCACGCTCGCCAGCTACCAGTCGGTGTCGGGCGCGGGACTCGAGGCCGTGGACGAACTCGAGCGCGGCATCCGCGGCGGTCTGGAAGGCTCACCGCCCCGGCGCACCGACGGCCGTGCGGCGTTCGCCTACAACGTCATCCCGCACATCGACCGCTTCGACGCCGAGGGCTGGACGGGCGAGGAGCGCAAGATCATCCAGGAGACGCGGCGCATGCTGGACCTGCCGAGTCTCGCGATCACGCCGACCGCCGTGCGCGTGCCGGTGCGCGTGGGTCACTCGGCCGCGGTGGTGGTGGTATTCGACCGGCCCGTGGAACTCGCGGCCGCGCGCGCGGCGTGGGCGGCGTTCCCGGGCGTGCGCGTCGTGGACGACCCCGGCGCCGAGCGCTATCCCATGCCGCTGGATGCCGCGGGCCTGGACGACGTGCTGGTGGGGCGTGCGCGTCGCGACCCTGCCGACACGTCCGCACTCGTGTACTTCTTCGCTTCGGACAACTTGCGGAAGGGCGCGGCGCTGAATGCCGTGCAGATCGCCGAACGGCTCGCCGGGGTGGCGGCCGGCGCGCGGTGACGGAGAGGACCTTCCGGTTGACGGTGGCGTATGACGGCACCGCGTTCCATGGCTGGCAGAAGCAACCCGGGGTGCGCACGGTCCAGGGCGAACTGGAGGGAGCGTTGGCGGTGGTGCTGGCGAGCACGGACGTGACGGCACCGGGTGCGGGTCGCACCGACGCCGGCGTGCACGCGCGCGGCCAGGTGGCCTCGTTCCGGCACCCCACGCGGCTGCCCGCCTCGGCGTTCCCGCCGCTGCTGAACAAGCGGCTGCCCGGGGACATGCGCGTGACCGCGGCCACGGAGGAGTCCGCGACGTTCCATGCGCGCCACAGCGCCCGCGCCCGGCGGTACCGTTACCGGTTGCTGGCAGCACCCGAGTTGCTCGCCGAGCGCTACGCGTGGGTGCCGCCGCTGCTGCCGCCGCTGGCTTCGCTGACGGCGTCTGCCGAGCCGCTCACCGGCGAACACGACTGCACGGCATTCCAGACCGTGAGCCGCACGCCGTCGGATCCCGTCTGCCGCGTGCACGTGGCGCGCTGGAGCGAGTGTCCAGACGGTGCGGAGTTCGAGGTCGTGGCGGACCACTTCCTCTATCACATGGTGCGGAACCTGGTCGGCACGTCGCTGGCGGCGGCCCGGCACCCGGACCCCGGCGCGCACATGCGCGCCGTGCTCGAGTCACGCGACCGCCGCCGGCGCGCGTCACCCGCCCCGCCGCACGGGCTGTCGCTGGAACAGGTTTATTACGAGGGAGAGTCCTGGTCATGAAGCGGGCGGGCGCCACCTGGCTGTTCGCGGTCGGCGTGGTCCTGGGGGTGACGGTCGCGGCCGGGGCGCTGCGCGGCGGGCCGCGCGAAGCGCGCGTGGATCCCGAATCCGTGTCGCGCTCGCGGCGCACCGCCATCGTGGCCGCGGCCGAGCGCGTGAGCCCGGCCGTGGTCTCGGTGAGCGTCGTCGCCACGCGCGTGGTGCGCGCGGATCCGTTCGGGTCGCCGTTCCGCGACGAGTTCTTCGACCGGTTCTTCCCGCCGAGTCTCTACAAGGAGCGCGTGCCGGGCCTGGGTTCGGGCGTGATCGTCAGCGCCGACGGCATCGTGGTGACGAACTCGCACGTGGTGCGCAACGCGGAGGAGATCCGCGTGAACCTGCCCGACGGGCGGCACTTCGATGCCAAGCTGCTCGGCGATTCGCCCGTCTACGACCTGGCCGTGCTCAAGATCGAGGGCAGCAAGTTCCCGGTCGCACGTCTCGGCAACAGCGACTCGCTCGTGGTGGGCGAGTGGGCGATCGCGATCGGCAATCCGTTCGGCTACCTGATCGAGGACTCGCAGCCCACGGTCACCGCCGGCGTGGTGAGTGCGACACGTCGCGACATCAAGGCCGAGGCGACGCCGTCGGGCATGTACAAGAACATGATCCAGACCGACGCCTCGATCAATCCCGGCAACAGCGGCGGCGCGCTGGTGAATGCGGACGGCGAGGTCATCGGCATCAACGCGTTCATCTTCACCAGCGGCGGCGGCTCGATCGGGCTGGGCTTCGCGATCCCGATCAACCTCGCGAAGCGCGTGACCGCCGAGATCCGCAAGTACGGCCGCGTGCGGGTGGCGTGGCCGGGCATGAGCCTGCAGGCGGTCACACCGGCGCTGGCACAGCGTCTGGGCTGGAGCGAGCCGGGCGGGCTGGTGGTGTCCGGCGTCGACGCGGGCGGACCCGCGGACCGCGCCGGGGTCAAGCCGCTGGATCGCATCCGGCGCGTCAACAGCCGGATCACGAACGACGTCGAAGACGCGCAGAGCAGCATCTACGGGTCCCAGGTCGGGGACAAGCTCACGCTCGAAGTGGACCGCGACGGGAAGACCCGCACGGTCACGCTCGTGCTCGAGGAGGCGCCGGGTCGCTGACATGATCGAACGCTACAGCCGTCCCGAGATGGCCGCCGCCTGGAGCGACGAACGGCGCCTGCGCTGGTGGCTCGAGGTGGAACTCGCCATGACCGAGGCGCGCGAGGAGCGCGGTGACGTGCCGGCGGGCACCGTCGCGCGCATCCGGGAGCGCGCGCGGCTGGACCTGGCGCGCATGCTGGCGATCGAATCGGAAGTGCATCATGACGTGATCGCGTTCCTGAGCATGCTGGCCGAGAGCGTCGGGGACGACGCGCGTCACGTGCATGCCGGCATGACGTCGTCCGACCTGGTGGACACCGCACTCGCCTGCCAGCTCCAGGAGGCGGGCCGGGTGCTGGCGTCCGAGCTCGGGCGGCTGCGCCGCGCCGCGTGGGCGCTGGCCCAGAAACACCGCCGCACGCCCATGGTGGGCCGCTCGCACGGGGTGCACGCGGAGCCCATCACGTTCGGGCTCAAGTGCCTGGTGTGGTCGGAGGAACTCGGGCGCGGGCTGGACCGGCTGCAGGCGGGCCTCGCCGGCTGCGCGGTCGGCAAGTACAGCGGCGCGATGGGCACGCTGGCTCACCTGAGTGCCGAGCTCGAGACGCGGGCGTTGTCGCGGCTGGGCCTCGAGCCCGAACCGGTCGCGAACCAGGTGGTCCAGCGCGATCGTCACGCCGCGCTCCTGTGCGCCATCGCGGTGACGGGCGGCACGATGGACAAGATCGCGACCGAGATCCGGCATCTCATGCGCACCGAGGTGCGCGAGGCGGAGGAGCCGTTCACCGACCGGCAGAAGGGCTCGTCGGCGATGCCGCACAAGCGCAACCCGGTGCGCTGCGAGCGCGTCTCGGGACTGGCGCGGCTGCTGCGCGCGTACGCGCAGGCGGGGCTCGAGAACCAGCCGCTGTGGCACGAGCGCGACATCAGCCACTCCTCGGTGGAGCGCGTGGCGCTGCCCGACGCGTTCCTGGCGGCGCACTACATGGCGCACGATCTCGCCTACGTGCTGGAGGGGCTGCGCGTGAACGAGGCGCGCATGATCGCGAACCTCGAATCGGGCGGCGGGCTCGTGCACTCGCAGGCCGTGCTGCTGGCGCTCACCGATGCCGGTCTGGCGCGCGACGAGGCGTACCGCCTCGTGCAGCGCCACGCGCTCGCGGCAGCCGACGGCGGCACGCCGTTTCGCGACGCGCTCGCGGCCGACGCGGAGGTGCGCGCGAAGCTGGCCCCCGAGCGGCTGGCGGAGTGCTTCGAGCTGTCCCGTCACTTGCAGAGCGTGGACGCGATCTTCGCGCGCGCCGAGGAGCCGCTGGCATGAGCGTGCTGACGGCGGGACGTGAGGCGTGGACGCGCGAGGAGGCGGCCGACCCGGCCGCGGTCTCGGCCCGGCTCGGATCGCGCGGCGTCTCGCTCGATGCCGACGAGGTCCGGCTGCTGGGCGAACTGCTGGGCCGGCCGCCGCGCTGGGCGGAGGCGGTGCTGTTCGGCATCTTGTGGAGCGAGCACTGCTCGTACAAGAGCACGCGCCATCTGTTGAAGCGCCTCCCCACGCAAGCACCGCAGGTCGTGATCGGTCCGGGCGAGGATGCGGGCGTGGTCTCGCTGCCCGAGCCCTGCGACGACATGGTCCTGGTGCTGGGGCATGAGAGCCACAACCACCCGAGCCAGGTGCTGCCCGTGGAAGGCGCGGCGACCGGAGTGGGCGGCATCGTGCGCGACATCGTCTGCATGGGCGCGGAGGTGGTGGGCGCACTCGACTGCCTGCGCTTCGGGGATCCGCGTTCGGGCGTGCACCAGCGCGACGTCGTGCGCGGCGTCGTCGACGGCGTGGCCAGCTATGCCAATGCGCTCGGCGTGCCGAACCTGGGCGGCGACACCGTGTTCGACACGGGCTACGACCAGAACTGCCTGGTGAACGCCATCGCGGTGGGTCTGGGTCCTGCCGACGGTGTGCTGCGCAGCCGCGTGCCCGAGGGCCCGGGGCCGTGGGTGTTCGTCCTGGTGGGCAAGCCGACCGACGAGAGCGGATTCGGCGGCGCGGCGTTCGCCTCGGGAGAGCTGGGGCAAGCCGACCAGCGCGGCGCAGTACAGCTGCCCGATCCGTTCCTCAAGCGCGTGCTGAACGTGGCCACGTACGAGGTGTTCCGGCGTGTGCGTGAGCGCGGCATCACGTGCGGGTTCAAGGACCTGGGCGCGGGCGGCATCGCCTGTGCCACGAGCGAGCTGGCCGCCGCCGGCGGATGCGGTGCCCAGATCGACCTGCCGCTCGCGCACCGTGTCGAGCGCGAGCTGCCGCCCGAGGTGCTGCTGTGCGCCGAGACGCAGGAGCGCTACTGCTGGGTCGTGCCGGAGTCGTTCGTCGCCGAGCTGTGTGCGGTCTACGAGCGCGAGTTTGCGCTCGCGAGCGTGCATCACGGCGCCGGCGCTCGCGTCATCGGCCGCGCGATCCCCGAGCGGCGCTACACCGTGCGCTGGCACGACGACGTGCTGGTGGACTGCGACGTGGACGCCATCACCACGGGCCGGCGCATCGAGCGGCCCGCGGTCAAGCGCGTGCGCCCGCGGCCCACGCGCGGCCGGCGGCGTGCCCCGGACTCGCAGAAGGCCCTGCTGGCGCTGCTGTCCGGCCTGCACGTGGGATCGAGGCACTACCTCACCGCGCACTACGACGGCGACGTGCAGGGACGCACGTGGCTGCGCGCCGGCGAGGGCGACGCGAGCGTGCTGCGCGTGCACCCGGAGCGCGCCCTCGGCGTGGCGTTCGCGGTGGCGGGCAACCCGTTCTGGTGCGAAGGCGACCCGGCCTCGGGTGCCGCGCACGCCGTGGCCGAGGCGTCGCGCAATGTCGCGGTCACCGGCGCTCGCCCGTGGGCGCTGACCGACTGCCTGAACTTCGGCCACCCGGAGGACCCCGAGGTGATGGGGGACCTCGAAGAGACTCTCGCTGGGCTCGCGGAGGCGGCGCGTGCGCTGGGAGGGTTGGCCTCGCCGGGGTACGCGCTGCCGTTCGTGAGCGGGAACGTGAGCCTGTACAACCAGGTCGGGCGCCAGGCCATCCCGCCGTCCCCGATCGTGATGTGCGCGGGCGTGATCCACGACGTGAGCCGCGCGCTCGGGCTGGGCGTGCGCAGCGCGGGCCACGTGCTGGTGCTGGTGGGCGAGGATCGCGACGGCCTGGACGGCTCGGCGTATCGCCGCGACATCCTGCGCGAGCGCGGCGGGCCGCCGCCGGCGCTGGACCTGGCGCGCGAGGCGCAACTTCAGGATTTCGCGGTCACGGTGGCCGAAGGGGGCTGGGCGGTGGCGGCGCACGACGTCTCCGACGGCGGCCTCGCCGTGGCGCTGAGCGAGATGCTGTTGGGAGCGCCGGACGACCGCGTCCTCGGCGCGGAAGTGGACCTCGAGGCATTCGAAGTGGATCCCTCGGTCGCGCTGTTCAGCGAGCGGCCGGCGATCGTGTACGAGGTGCCGTTCGAGCGCCTGGCCCGGCTGTCCCAGACGGCGCGCGACCGCGGCTTCGTCGCGTGGCCGATCGGCACGGTCTCGGGCCAGCCCTCGCTGCGCGTGCGCGTCCCCGGCGGCACGACGCTGGCGTGGGACGTGGTCACGCTCGCGCAGGCGAGCGGCGAGGGGCTGCAGAAGCTGTGGAACGAGGAGGGCGTGTGAGCGTGCGCGTGGCGGTGGTGCAATTGCCGGGCGTGAACTGCGAGGCCGAGACCCTGCACGCGCTGGAGCTCGCCGGTCTCCATGCCGAGGTGTTCCGCTGGACACAGCCGCCGCGCGAACTCGCGGCGTTCGACGCCTACGTGCTCCCGGGAGGGTTCTCGTACCAGGACCGTGTGCGCGCCGGCGCACTGGCCGCGAAGGACCCGCTGCTGGAAGTACTCGGCGAACGCGCCGACGCCGGTGCTCCGGTGCTGGGCATCTGCAACGGTGCGCAGGTGCTGGTCGAAGCCGGGCTCGTCCCGGGCGGCGGCCAGGTCGAGGTGGCCCTGGCGCGTAACCGCATGCCGGCGCGTGTGGGCTACTACACGCGCTGGGTGTGGTGCCGTGTGGAGGAGTCGCCGTGCGTGTTCACGCGGCTGCTCGAACCGGGCACGCTGCTGCCGCTGCCGGTGGCACACGGCGAGGGGCGGTTCACGTCGGCCAAGCGCGGCCGTGTGGCCTCGCTCGCCGAAGCGGGCCAGGCGCCGCTGCGCTATGCCACCGCCCAAGGCGGGCTCGCCGAGGAGTTCCCCGACAACCCCAACGGTGCGGAAGCCGCCGTGGCCGGCCTGTGCAATGCGCGCGGGAACGTGCTGGCGCTGATGCCGCACCCCGAGCGCGCGATCACGCTGGGCCAGCTCTCGCGCCGAGCCGGTGGCGAGTGGGGGCGCCGCCGCGATGCCGCCGTGGCGGCCGCGGATGGTTCGGCATTCGGTGAGGGTCCTGGCCTGGCGCTGTTCCACGGGCTGGTCCGCCACCTGGGGGTCGCGTGAGCGCCGGCCCGAAGCTCGTGCAGGTGTACATCGAGCTGCGCTCGGAGGACGCCGAGGCCGAGAGCGCGCTCGATGTGGCACGTTCGCGGCTCGCCGCCGGGGCCCGGCTGCGCTCGTTGCGACGCGTTCGCCTGTTCGAACTGACCGGGTCATTGCCGGAGCGGACCGAGGCCGAGGAGCTACTGCACCGTTCGACACGCTTCTACAATCCCGCCAAGGAGCGCTGCACCGTGCGCGAGTCGGCGTCCGGCCCGGCGCCGTTCCAGCCCGAGGAGTCGCTGGTCCTGGTCGTGGATCGCGGCCTCGACCGCCGGCCCGCCGCTGAGCGCTGGTGGAAGCACGAGACCGGTGAGAAGGTGGAGGTGCGCGAAGGGCTGGTGTGGGCGCTCACGTTCGAGCCCGGCACCGATGCGGCGGCGGAAGCTGCTTCGCTCGCCACCGTCACCGACCGCTCCCACGGGCTGCTGAGCAATCCGCACTTCCAGGACTGGCGACCCGGCTCCGGCACCGCGCCCCCGTGGGCGTGGTTCGAGGGCGCGAAGCGAACCCCCGCGCGGAGGCGCACATGAGCGGCTGGCATCACTTGCGGGGATGGAACGAGGAGTGCGGCGTGTTTGCGGCCGTCGGCGTGCCGCAGGCCGCGGCGATGACCGCGCTCGGACTGCACGCGCTGCAGCATCGCGGGCAGGAGGCCACCGGCGTGGTGGCCAGCGACGGGACCAGGTTCCATGTCGTCAAGGGCATCGGGCTCGTCTCGGACGTCTATCGCGATGCGCAGCTCGAGCACATCCCGGGGCAGCTCGCGATCGGTCACAACCGCTATTCCACCGCGGGCGGTCTCACGCTCGAGAACACGCAGCCGCTGCGCGTGGTCTACCGCGGCGGGTCGCTGGCGCTCGCGCACAACGGCAACCTCACCAATGCGCGCGAGCTGCGCGCCGGGCTCGAGGAGTCGGGTTCGATCTTCCAGACCACGCTCGACACCGAGATCTTCCTGCACCTGATGGCGCTCTCGGGTGCCGACTCGGTGGAAGAGGCCCTCACCGAGGCCGCGCGCCAGGTGCAGGGGGCGTACTCGCTCGTGCTGCTCACCGAACAGGCGGTCGTGGCGATGCGCGACCCGCACGGGTTCCGGCCGCTGTGCGTCGGCCGCCTCGGCGACGGCTACGTGGTGGCCAGTGAGACGTGCGCGCTGGACCTGGTGGGGGCGGAGTTCCTGCGCGAGGTGGAGCCGGGCGAGATGGTCACCATCGATCCGCACGGCCTGAGGTCGCACCGCGCGCTGCCCGCCGCAGACCCGCTCCAGCACTGCGTGTTCGAGCACATCTACTTCTCGCGGCCCGACAGCGTCGTGTTCGGCGAGACGGTGGACCGCGTGCGCCGCCGGCTCGGCCGCCAGCTGGCGCAGGAGCACCCGGCGGAGGCCGACGTGGTCATCGCGGTCCCCGACTCGAGCAACAGCATCGCGCTCGGCTACTCCGAGGCGTCGGGGATCCCGTTCGAGCTGGGCCTGATCCGCAACCACTATGTGGGGCGCACGTTCATCCAGCCCAACCAGACCGGGCGCGACTTCGGCGTGCGCGTGAAGTTCAACCCGGTGAGCGAGGTGCTCAAGGACAAGCGCGTCGTCATCGTGGACGACTCCATCGTGCGCGGCACCACCAGCCGCAAACTGGTGCGGCTGCTCCGCCGCGCCGGCGCACGCGAGGTGCATTTCCGCGTCGGCTCGCCTCCGGTCACGCACCCGTGCTTCTACGGGATCGACACGCCGAGCCGGCGCGAGCTGATCGGCGCGCTCAAGACCGTGGAGGAGATCCGTGAGTTCCTGGCGGTGGATTCGCTCGGCTACCTGTCGCTCGACGGCATGCTCGCGGCCGAGCGCGATCCGCGCCGCTTCTGCCGCGCGTGCTTCACCGGCGAGTACCCGGTGCCGGTGGATCCCACGGCGGGCAAGCTGGCGCTCGAGCAGATGGCCCGGGTCCCGGTCGCGCGTCGCTGATGGCGTGAGCGTGGCCGCCGGCCTCGCTGCCCTGCGCACGCAAGGCACCGACCGGAGGCCGGCATCACCCGAAAGCAGGTCGCGCTCGCTTGCGGTGCCCGAAGCGCGGGGGCTAGAGTCGCCGTTCCGTGTGCGATGGACGCGCTCGGCAATCCCGGGAAGGTGCCTTGTCCCTGCGACAGCTGATGGCCCAGCGACGGGCCAAGATCGACGAATGGCGCGCGATCGGCTGTGAGCCCTACGCGTACCGATTCGACGCCACGCACGACGCGGCGGGCCTGCTCGCCCGCGGCGACGCGGTCACCGAGACGCCCGGCGAGCGCGTCGCGGTCGCGGGCCGGCTGGTGGCGCGGCGCGGACACGGCAAGGCCGGTTTCGGCCACCTCCTCGACGGCAGCGGCCGTATCCAGGTCTACTTCCGCAGCGACGTGATGGGCGACGCGTTCCGCCGCTACGAGCTGCTCGAGGTGGGGGACTGGGTCGGCGTGAACGGCTCGCTGTTCCGGACGCGCACCGGCGAGATCACCGTGCGCGCGGAACAGGTCGAGCTGCTCGCCAAGTCCATCCGCCCGCTGCCCGAGAAGTGGCACGGGCTCACCGATCCCGAGACGCGCTACCGGCAGCGCTACGCCGACCTGTTCGTGAACCTCGAGGTGCGCGAGGTGTTCCGCCGGCGCGCCCGCATCGTGTCGCGGATCCGCGCGTTCCTGGACCCGCGCGGCTACCTGGAGGTCGAGACCCCGGTGCTGCAGCCCATGTACGGGGGCGCGTTCGCGCGGCCGTTCGTGACCCGCCACAACGCGCTCGACCTGGATCTCTACCTGCGCGTCTCCAACGAGCTCTACCTCAAGCGGCTCATCGTGGGCGGGCTCGAGCGCGTGTACGAGTTCTCGCGCGACTTCCGCAACGAGGGCATGGACCGCTCGCACAATCCCGAGTTCACGCTGCTGGAGTACTACCAGGCGTTCGCCGACGTGCACGACATGATGACGCTCACCGAGCAGCTGGTCTGCGACACGCTGCAGCACGCCTGCGGCACGCTCAAGCTGGAGCACGCCGGGCGCACGCTCGACTTCACCCCGCCGTGGCGGCGCCTGTCCATGCTGGACGCGGTCAGCGACAAGCTGGGCGAGAGCATCCACTCGCTGGACGAGGGCCTGCTCGGCAAGCACATCTCGCGGCTGAACCTGCACCCGCGCCAGGGCACGGGAGCCGGTGGCATGCTGGACGAGCTGTTCTCGGAGCTGGTGCAGCCCGAGCTGCAGGACGCCACGTTCCTCGTGGACTTCCCGGCGGAGACCTCGCCGCTCGCACGCGTGTCGCGGCAGAACCCGCGGGTGGTGGAACGCTTCGAGCTGTTCGCGGCCGGCATGGAGCTGGCGAACGCGTTCAGCGAGCAGAACGACCCCGATGCGCAGCGGCGCGCGTTCGAGGGCCAGGCCACCGCGCGCGAGCGCGGCGACGACGAGGCGCAGCAGCTGGACGAGGACTACTTGCGCGCGCTCGAGTACGGCATGCCGCCCACGGGCGGCGTCGGCATCGGCATCGACCGGCTGGTCATGCTCGCCACCGGGGCGCGGTCGATCCGCGACGTGCTGCTGTTCCCGCAGCTCCGCCCCGAGGAGGGCCGTCCGGTCGAGGACGACCGCACCGAGCCGGAGGCCGAGGCGGTGGAGGGAGCGCCGCCGCGGTGAGGTTGCCGCTGTGGATCGCCGGCCGCTACCTGCGCGCGCGGCCGCGCACCGGCTTCGTCCGCCTGCTCACCGGCATCAGCATCGCCGGCGTGGCGGTCGGGGTGACCGCGTTGCTCGTGGTGCTGGCGGTGATGAATGGCTTCGAAGGCGAGGTGCAGTCGCGCATCGCCGGCAATGACGCGCACGTGGTGCTGTTGGGCCCCACCACCGACGGGGTGAGCGACGGGCCCGCGCTCGCGAACCGGCTCGCGCGCGTGCCGGGCGTGCTGGGGGCCTCGGCGTTCACGTACGCCAAGGCGATGGTGTTCCACGAGGGACTCGCCGAGGGCCTGGTGGTCAAGGGTGTGGACCTGGGTCACGAGCGCCAGGTCACGACCATCGGCAACTCCATCCAGCCGCCGATGGCCGCCATCCCGGACACCACCGCGGAGGGCGAGCCCGGCATCGTGCTCGGCAGCGAGCTGGCGGCGAAACTGGGCGCCACGATCGGCGACCGCGTGCTGCTCGCCACACTCCAGGGCGACGCCAACTCGGCGTTCGGCTACTCGCCGAAGCTCCGCCCGTTCCGCATCGTGGGGCTGTTCACGTCCGGGCTCTACACGTACGACTCGAGCTTCGGGTTCACCTCGGTGGGCGCGTCGCAGCGCTTCTTCCAGCTGGGCGACCGTGTGACCGGCGTGGAGGTGCGCATCACCGACCTGTTCGAGGCGCCGCGCGAAGCCGAGCGGCTGCGCGAGGTGGCCGGCCGGCCGGAACTGCGGGCGAACAACTGGATCGACTTGAACCGCAACCTGTTCACGTGGATGAAGCTCGAGAAGACGGTGATGTTCATCATCCTCGCGCTGATCGTGCTCGTGGCCGCGTTCAACATCGTCAGCACGCTGTTCATGGTCGTGCTGGAGAAGCGCCGCGACATCGGCGTGCTGCGCACGCTCGGAGCACCGCCGTCGCTGGTGCGCGCCGTGTTCCTGGGCGAGGGCCTGCTGATCGGCGTGCTGGGCACCGCGTTTGGCGCGGTGCTCGGAGCCGTACTCATCTTCGTGCTCCAGCGCTACCCGTTCATCCGCCTGCCGGGCGACGTCTACTTCATCGAGACGCTGCCGGTGCGGCCCGAGATCGGCGACTTCGCCGCCGTGATTCTGGCCGCCCTGGTGCTATGTCTGGCCGCCGCCTGGTACCCGGCCTGGCGGGCTTCGCAGCTGGACCCCATCGAGGCGATCCGGAGCCAGGGCTGAGCCCGCACATGAGCCACGACCCGCAAGCAACTGTGAAATTGCAGGATGCAGCGTCGGCCCCGGCCCTGTCCGCGCGCGGCATACGCAAGTCGTACGCGGTCCCCGGCGGCCGGCTCGAGGTGCTGCGCGGGCTCGATCTCGAGGTCCCGCGTGGCATGCTTCTGGCGATAGTGGGCGCGTCCGGATCGGGGAAGAGCACGCTCCTGAATGTCCTCGGCACGCTCGACCAGCCCGACGAGGGTTCGCTCGAGCTGGGCGGAGAGCGGGTGGCGGGGCTCAACGAGACGGAGCGCTGCCGGCTGCGGATGCGGCTATTGGGGTTCGTGTTCCAGTTCCATCACCTGCTGCCCGAGTTCACCGCGGAGGAGAACGTGATGATGCCGCTGCTCCTGGCGGGCCGGGACTTCGAGCAGGCGCGCACGCGTGCGCGCTCGCTGCTCGAATCGGTCGGCCTCGCCGAGCGCGCCGAGCACGTGCCCTCGGAGTTGTCAGGGGGCGAAGCACAGCGCGTCGCGGTCGCGCGGGCGCTGGCTCCGGAGCCGCGGCTGCTGTTGGCGGACGAGCCGTCGGGGAACCTCGACCTGGCGGCGGCGGAGCGACTTCACAGTCTCCTGTCCTCCCTTGCACGTGAGCGGCATCAGACGGTTGTGATCGTGACCCACGATGATAGGCTCGCGGGTATGGCGGATCGTGTCCTCCGGTTGGAGGAAGGCCGCCTGACCCCAGTTTCCTGACGTCCCCAGGAGCCCGAATGCTCTGCCAGATCTGCGGCAAGAACCCAGCGACCGTGCACTTCACGGAGATCCACGACAACAAGATGTCGGAGATCCACGTGTGCGAGCGCTGCGCCGAGGAGAAAGGCATGCACACGCCCGCGCAGCAGCACAAGTTCGAGATCGCGGACCTGCTCGCCGGCATGGTGGACGCCATGACCCAGACCGACGAGGAGCGCGTCGGGCACGTGCAGTGCCCGCGCTGCGGCCTGCTCTACTCCTCGTTCAAGGAGACGGGCCGGCTCGGCTGCGCGGAGTGCTACACCGCGTTCCAGTTCCAGCTGCGGCCGCTGCTGCGCCGCATCCACGGCGACACGCGCCATCGCGGCAAGGCCCCGGTGCGCGGAACGTCCGAGAACGGCACACGGCAGATCCAGCGGTTGCATGACGAGCTGCAGCGCGCCGTCGAGCGCGAGGAGTTCGAACGGGCGGCGTCCATCCGCGACGACATCCGCAAGCTCGAGGCCGAGCGGCACGCCGCCGGCCCGGGAGGCCGGCCATGAGCGCACCGCGATCGTTCGACGACCTGTTCACGAGCAGCGCGCCGTGGTGGAAGGGCGAGGGCCCGCACGCCGACATGGTGCTGTCCACGCGCATCCGGCTCGCGCGGAACCTGAGCGAGGTGCCGTTCACGCACCGCGCCCGCGACGAGCAGCTCCAGGGCGTGCTCTCCAGCGTCACCGGCGCAGCACAGGGTTCCGAACTTCTCGCGGGCGGGTTGCTGCTCAAGATGCAGGACTGCAGCGCCGTCGAGCGCCAGGTGCTGGTCGAGCGCCACCTCGTCTCACACGAGCTGGGCGACGGAGCACGGCCGCGCGGCATCTACGTCGCACCCGACGACCGCGTCTCCATCATGATCAACGAGGAGGACCACCTGCGGCTGCAGTCGCTCACGCCCGGGTTCCAGCTCGCCGAGGCGTGGGCGCTGGCCGACCGCACGGACGACGACCTCGACCAGTCGCTGGAGTACGCCTTCTCGGACGAGATCGGCTACCTCACGGCCTGCCCGACCAACGCCGGGACGGGACTGCGCGCCTCGGTGCTCATCCACCTGCCGGCGCTGGTGCTGCTCGAGGAGATCCAGCGCGTGCTCAAGAGCATCATGCAGGTGGGGCTCAACGTGCGCGGCCTGTACGGCGAACACAGCGAGATCATGGGTAACCTGTTCCAGATCTCCAACCAGACCACGCTGGGGCGCGGCGAGCGCGATTCCATCGAGAGCCTCGAGCGGGTCACGCGGCAGATCATCGAGACCGAGGAGCGGGCGCGCGACCGGATGCTGCGCGACGCGCGCACGCAGCTCGAGGACAAGGTGTGGCGTGCGTACGGTACGCTGCGCTTCTGCCGGTCGATCCAGGCCAAGGAAGTCATCAACCTGTGCTCGGCGGTGCGGCTGGGAGTGGCCATGGGCCTCTCCGGCCTGCCGCCGCTGCGTGTGGTGAACGAACTGTTGGTACTCACCCAGCCGGCGCATCTTCAAAGACAGGCCGGCGCCGAGATGTCGCCCGCGGAACGAAACGTCTATCGTGCCCAGGTCGTCCGGGAGCGGCTGACCGCCGCCGCCGACGGTCCGGGAACCGATCCCCGCTAGAGGAGGAGCGCCCTCCGCCAGGACGGCGGCGGGCCTGAACGCCATGCACGACAAGTTCACGGAACGGGTCCGCAAGGTCATCTACCTGGCACGCGAGGAAGCGGCGCGCCTGCAGCACGACTACATCGGCACCGAGCACCTGCTGCTCGGCGTCATCCGCGAGGGCGAGGGCATCGCCGCGACGGTGCTCAACAACCTCGGTCTCGACCTCGATCGCATCCGACAGGAAGTCGAGAACATGGTGAGTGCCTCGGGCGGCACCATGACCATCGGTGAGATCCCGTTCACGCCGCGCGCCAAGCGCGTGCTCGAACTGGCCGTCGAGGAGGCCCGCTCGCTTGGCCACAACTACGTGGGCACCGAGCACCTGCTGCTGGGGCTGATCCGCGAGGGCGAGGGCGTGGCCGCGAAGGTGCTGCTCGAGCTCGGCGTGGACCGCAAGCGCGTGCGCGAGGAGACGCTGAAGCTGCTGGGCGGCACGCCCAGCGCGTCGCAGAGCGCCGAGCGCGGCGAGGAGCGCGCCGAGACCCCCGCGCTCAACCAGTTCGGCCGCGACCTCACGTCGCTGGCGCGCGAGGGCAAGCTCGACCCGGTGATCGGCCGCGACAAGGAGATCGAGCGCGTCGTGCAGGT
>Ga0075429_100000637_pt1 | contig 27104 bp, 24 predicted proteins | sample RhiMetdeltSRZDD3_FD_75295 | JGI IMG/M metagenome (GOLD analysis project Ga0075429, IMG submission 75295) | Populus rhizosphere microbial communities from Tennessee, USA - Rhizosphere MetaG P. deltoides SRZDD3 | ecosystem: Host-associated > Plants > Roots > Rhizosphere > Soil | place: USA... | reverse complement strand
GCGCTCGAGGCCGAGCCGGCGCGCCGCCTCGCCGAGCGCGCGCAGGACGCCGGGTCGCGCGCGGCGTGGGCGGGATGGCCCGTGGAGGCTGCGTCCTACGGCGAGCGGCGGCGCCAGCGCGTGCGGGCCGGGACGGTCTTCGGCGCGACGGAGGAGGGGACGCCCTTCTATTGATGAGGCCGCGTGCCTCAGCGCTTGCCCACGTGCGACGTCTGCCCGCCGCGCGACACGTCGGCCTCGCGCGTCGCGCCGCCGCTCGCGTCGTGGCCCGCGGCCGCGCCGGCGCCGGAGTCGCGGTCCATGCCGCCTTCGAAGGCGCCGTCGTGGTCGCCGTGCACGTCCGGCGCGGCCCGGCCGCGCGGCGTGTTGCCGGCCCCGGCGGTGCCGTCGCCGAGCCAATCCCTGCCGCCGGGAGTGCCTTGACCGCCGTGCTTCACGCCGGCGTCGGTGCGCTCGGTCGTCGGGCCGGAATGCTCTCGCTGGCCCTTCTCGGAGCCGCCGCGGTTCGGGTCGGGGTGTGCCATGTCGATCTCCTGGATTGCGTGTCATGCGGACCATCCGCATGCCGGAACCGGAGCAACGCGGGTGCCCGTCAGCCGAGCAGCGGCCCGATTTCGCGCACGTCGGCCAGGCCCCAGACCCTGGCGAACACGGCGCGCATTTCCTTCTCGTCGGCCGCCCCGCCGAACGCCGCCAGCCGCAGGGCCTTGTCCTCCAGCTCGGCGCGCGACAGCGTGTTGCCGGGATCGCCCTTCGGCTCGTCGACGCGCCCGTGCAGGCGGCGGCCGTCGAGCGTCTCGACCGTGACCTTGCCGATCCAGCGTGCCGGGTAGGCGCGGTCGACCTCCTCGTCGAGCACCATGCGCACATTCCCGCGCAGCGCGACCACGTCGGCGTCGCGCCATTGGCGCTCGAACTCCACCAGCCCGGCCCGGCCGACGCACGCGACGAGCCCGAGCACCGTGCCCATGGAGAACTTGGCCTGGTGCACCGTCTGCGGGTCGACCACGGGCCCGAGGACGTCGATCGCGCCCTGGTGCACGTGCGCGGTCACGCGCGCGATGTCCGCGGCGCGCAGGCCGTTGCCCTGCATCGCCTGGAGCAGCGCGTCGGCGGCCGGGTGGGTGTGCCGGCACGACGCGTGGAACTTGAACGACGTCTCGGCCAGCGCCCAGCGCTCGCCCAGGCGGTCGGTGAGGCGCGCCGGATCCGCGTCGCGCGACATCCCCGCCGCCATGCCCTGCGGGCCTTCGAGGATGCGGCGCGCGCCGGTGAAGCCCTGCTGCGCGAGCAGCGCCGCCATGAGCCCCGCCGATGCGGCGTGCGCCGTGTGCAGCTGCTTCGAGTCGGCCGCGTCGCGCAGGAACTCCCACAGGCCGGCGGCCTGCGTGCCGGCCGAGCCGAACGCGTGCCGGGTGTGCTCGGCGTCCAGCTTCAGCAGGTGCGCCGCCGCCGCGGCGGCCGCCAGCGTGCCCGCGGTGCCGGTGGTGTGGAACACCTTGTAGTGCGAGCGCCCAAGGAACTCGCCCACGCGGATGCCCACCTCGTAGCCCGCCACCGACGCGGCCAGCAGTTCCGCGCCCGAGCGGCCGAGCGCCTGCGCGAGCGCGAGCGCGGCGGGGAACACGACCGCCGCGGGGTGGAAGACCGAGCCGTTGTGCACGTCGTCCTGCTCGACGACGTGGGAGGCCGCGGCGTTCACCATCGCCGCGAAGAAGGGCGTGGTGCGGCGGCGGGAGATGAGCACCTCGCTCGCGCCGTCGGCCGGGCCCATGTGGCGCGCGACGGCGGCGATCGCCTCCACCGGCCGCGCGCCGCGGCCGGCGAGCGCCGAGCCGATCCAGTCCAGGAACAGGTCCTCGGCGCGCCGCACCACCGGCGCGGGGATGTCCTCGAAGCGCAGCTGCGCGGCGAAGGCGGCGAGGGTACGGGTCGGTTCGTCGTGATCCATGAGACGGGGTCCTGTCGGGTCGGTGTTCGGACGGCGAGCACGCCGGCGGCCCGGGATGCTTCACGTCGAGCATGCGCTCGGGGTCGAGCTCGTCGAGGAGGGGCTTGAAGCCGCGGCGGAAGACGCGAGAGCTTGCCTCGCCGGCGCAGTGCGGGCAATGGGGTTGGGTCAACCCCGGATCGCCCGCCCCTCCTCCCGGGGAGCAGGCGGCTCGCATCCATGATCAGAACAGCGTCCCGTCGCTCTCGATGCTGACCGGCGGCGAACCGTCCGGGCGCTTCTGCGCCGCGATCTGCCGGCCCGCGGCCCAGGTGCCGCCTTCCAGCAGGCCGGCGAGCGGAAGCGCCTCGTCCGGCACGCCGAGCGCGCGGCGCACGAGCGGCGCGAGCTCGTCGATCAGCGCGACGGTGAGCGCACGCCACTCCACCACCCACGGATCCTGCGGCCGCATCGGTCGCGCGAGGCGCTGCGCGTCGCGCGGCACGAGCACCCCGCCGTCGAGCAGCAGCCCGCCGTTGCGGTACTCCGGCAGCGCGGTCAGCACGTCGCGGTCGGCCACCTGCACCCCGGCCCACTCGAACGGCTCGAGCAGCGAATAGGCGAGCCACTGCGACAGCTTGTGCAGCGGCACGAACCCCGCGCTCGCGCCGTGGCCGCCGGCGTGCGGGTGGCGCCACACGTCGCCGAGCGGCACGTCGTCCAGCGTCGCGCCGGACGGCCAGATGCCGCTGAAGGCGTCGAGAAGGGCGCCGAGGATGCGCCCCGCGCCCACGTGGTGATGCAGCGAGCTGGTGGGCACCGGCCGGTGGTTGTGCAGCCGCGGCGCGTGCGCGTGCGAGGTGAGCGCGTCGAACAGGTGGCCCGGCTGGCCGGTCGAGGTGAAGGTCTCGGGCCGCGCGCGCAGCGCCTCGCCGAGCCGGCGCAGCAAGGCCGCGCGCCCGGCCAGGCCCACCAGCGGATTGCCGTCGTCCGCCTGGAACACCGAGGCGAGCGCCGTCTCGTCGATGCGCAGCAGCGCCGACGCGTCGACCCGGCACGGATCGCCCGCGTCGGAGGAGAAGCGCCCGGCCAGGAAGGCGCGGAACGTCGCCACCGCGAGGCCTTCGGAGCGCGCGAAGGGCTGCCCGCTCCCGGGCTCGCGATACGACCACGCGGGGCCCGCGCCGGCGTCGAGCAGCACGCTCACCACCGCGAGGTCGATGTGCGCGCGCGCCACGCCGATGTGGGTGCGGCCGGCCAGGCGCGCGTCGAGCTCGGCCTTGCGATCGACGCCGCCCGCCTCGAAGTGCCGCCAGCGGCTGTGCGGCGGCACCTTCAGGTCGGGGAAGCGCTGCCGGGTGAGGCGCGCCACGCGCTCGGCCACCGCGGGCAGCGCCGCGCGCTCGATCGTGAAATGCTCGCAGTCGCCCGCGCACGCCGCCGCGGTGATCGACGCGCAGCGCTCGCGGATGGTGGCCGGCGCGCGCAGCACGCGCACCGCTTCGTGCAGCGCGTCTTGCGCGCCGTGGCGCAGGTCACTCAAGGCTGCGCCCCTTCACCGCGGCGAGCTGGAGCTCGTCCGGCACGGTGCCGTCGGTGAAGTAGCCGGCGGCGATCTTGGCTTCGATCTCGACGCGCGCATCGGCCGGCACCAGCGCGTCGGGGATCTTGACGCGCTCGCCCACCTCGATGCCGCTGCCGGTGATGGCGTCGAACTTGTCGTTGCTCATCGAGACCAGGCGATGGATCCGGCGGATGCCCAGCCAGTGCAGCACGTCGGGCATCAGCTCCTGGAAGCGCATGTCCTGCACGCCGGCCACGCACTCGGTGCGCAGGAAGTACTTGTCGGCGCGGTCGCCGCCCACCTGGCGCTTGCGCGCGTTGTAGACGAGGAACTTGGTGACCTCGCCGAGCGCGCGCCCTTCCTTGCGGCTGTACGCGATGAGGCCCACGCCGCCTTGCTGCGCGCCCTTGATGCATTCCTCGATGGCGTGCGTGAGATAGGGGCGGCAGGTGCAGATGTCGGAGCCGAACACGTCGGAGCCGTTGCACTCGTCGTGCACGCGCGCGGTGAGCGTGACCGACGGATCGGCGAGGTCGCGCGGGTTGCCGAAGATGTAGAGCGTCTGCCCGCCGATGGGCGGCAGGAACACCTCGAGGTCGCCGCGCGTGACGAGCTCGGGGTACATGCCGCCCGTTTCCTCGAACAGCGCGCGCCGCAGGTCCGCCTCCGACACGCCGAAACGCCTGGCCACCCCCGGCAGCCACCACACCGGTTCGAGCGCGATCTTGGTGACGACGGCCGAGCCGTCCTCCAGCAGCACCTGGCCGTCGGGCGCGAGACGCAGGAACGCCACCGCCTGGCGCACTTCGGGCAGGTGGATGTGCGCCTGCGTCACCGCGATGGTGGGCCGGATGTCGTAGCCCTGCGCGATGAAGTCGGCGAACACTTCGGCCACCGACGCGCCCCACGGGTCGATGGACACGATGCGCTGCGCGTCGCCCCATTGCACATACGGGCCGATGAGGTTCGTGGGCGCGGTGTTGGTGAGGTCCGCGCGGTGCCCGCGCGGCAGGTTGCCCGCCGCGACGGCGAGCGCGCGGTACACGCCGTACGAGCCCGAATGCGTGCCGATCACGTTGCGCTGCGCGCGGCTGGTGGTGGTGCCCACCACCGGCCCGCGCGCGGCCGCGGTGGCCGCACCCCAGTGCAGCGGCGGCGCACCGGCGGGCCCTTGGCCGGGATGGGACGTCAGGCGGATGTGCCGTGCGCCTGCATGAGGAAGCTCGGAGCCCATGGACCGCTTTCGTGAGCCGCGGAAGGCCCCATTGGACTACAAGCGCAGGCTCATGTGCAGGTCGTCGTGCAGCAGTCCGTCGACGCAGATCGCGGCCGGCTCGCGCCCGTAGACCGCGAAGCCGAGCGACTCGTACAGCGCGACCGCGGCGTCGTTGGCCGCGTGCGCCACGAGGTTGAGCTGGCGGATGCCGCCCGCATGGCGCGCATGCGCGATCACCGCGTTCATCAGCGCGCGCGCCACGCCGCGGCGGCGGTGCGTCTCGGCGACGAACACGCCCCACACGAAGCCCTTGTGCTGCAGCTTGCGCATCTCCTCGCGATGCCAGGCCGCGAGGCCGACGAGACGGCCGGCGTCGAAGGCGCCGACGATCGCGCGGTCGGGCAGCGCGCGCAGCCGCTCGGCCACGACGGCGAGCGGCGTGTCGCGCTCCTCCTCGTAGCTGGAGGCGAAGGCCACCGGGTCGGCGACGAGCGCCTGCAGGCGCAGCACCTGGAACGTCGGCGCGTCGTCCGGTCCGAGCAGCCGGATGCGCATCGGCGCGCGCTCCTCAGCGCGCGAGCGGCAGCGCGATCCGGCGGATGCGCGCGCGCGGCTGCGCGATCCCGTGGATGTGCGCGAGCGGCAGCGCGATTCCGTGGATGCGCGCGAGCGTCATCACCTTCCGCTCGAGTGCGCTGCGGCCGAGGCCTCGGTCTTCCATGCGGGGGCTCCCCTGTCGCGAACCGGCATCTTATTCGTTGCAAATTCCCGCTCGCGCCGCGGTGCGTCGAGGGGGGCTGGTAACCATACTTTGGCGCCGCGCGGCGCGAGCGATCCGTCGGCTATCGTGACGCGGTGAGGATCATCGAACTGGGCCTGCTGCTGCCCCTGCTGCTCGCGTGCGGCGTCGCCGGCCATGCCGTGTCGTCGCGCGTGCTCAAGGCCGTGCTGTGGTCGTGGGCGCCGCTGGCCACCGGCGAGCCCGAGTCCGCCGCGTACGAGCGCCACGTGTATCACACGTCGAGCCGCGCGATGCTCGAGGTCGCGGCCGCCGCGGCGGCGTCGGGCTTCGTGCTGTGGCTTGCCGTGGCCACCGGCATCGGCGCGCTCGCGGCGCTGGCGCTGCTCGCGTTCGCGGGCGCGCTCGGGCTCGACCTGCTGCGCTGGGAGCGCGTGGCCGTCAGCGCGAACTACCTGTGGTTCCAGCGCGGCTGGCGCAGCACCGTGCACCAGGTCGCGATGGAGAACATCCGCGACCTGTCGGTGGAGGAGAGCGAAGGCCGCGTCCTCACGCTGCGCCGCGGCAAGGGGAGCCGCCTCGTGCGGCTCAAGGTGCGCATGAAGGACAGGCGCGTCGTGGCCCTGCCCAAGACCGACCTGGCCACCGGCGCGCCATCGGTGCAGCGCGTGGCCGAGCAGCTGCGGCTGCGCCTCGCGCACCTGCGCGGCAAGGCCGGCGGACGGCCCGGGCTGCGTCCCGACGCCACCGCCGAGGCGCCGTCGGACCAGGCCGTGCAGGACGACGAGCTGCGCATCGCGCTGCTGCGCCTGCGCCGCAATGCGTCGGCGCAGCAGCTTGCGCGCATGGCGCCGCCGACCTGAGCGGCAGCGCCCCGACCGGGGGATGCCCCTTTCGGCATCCCGGTGCAAGAATTCGCCGGATGAATGCCCTGCTGCGTGATTCCGAGCCGGCCATCGACGTCGTCCGCGCCGAGCGCCGCGCCCGGGTCGCGGCGGCCATCGCCGCCCAGGGCGGCGGCATCGCCGTCCTGCCCACGGCCCCGGAGCAGACGCGCAACCGCGACAACGAGTACCCGTACCGCTACGACAGCCACTTCCACCACCTCACCGGCTTCGAGGAGCCGCAGGCCTGGCTCGTGGTCTGCGGCGACGGGCGCAGCACGCTGTTCTGCCGCCCGAAGGACCCGGAGCGCGAGCTGTGGGACGGTGCGCGCCTCGGCCCCGAGGCCGCGCCCGCCGTGCTGGGCGTGGACGAGGCATTCCCCGTGGGCGAGCTCGACACGCGCGTGCCGCAGATGCTCGCCGACCAGCCCGCGCTCTGGTTCCCGTTCGGCCTGCAGGCGCAGCTCGGCCCGCGCATCGAGGGGTGGCTCGCGGCGGTGCGCCGGCGCTCGCGCGAGGGCGTCGAGGTTCCGGCGGCGCTGCGCGACCTGAGCCGCGTGCTCGACGAGCTGCGCCTCGTGAAGGACGCGGGCGAGATCGACACCCTGCGCTGCGCCGCGCGCATCAGCGCGGGCGCGCACGTTCGCGCCATGCGCTTCTGCGCGGAGCGGCTGCGCGGCGGCGCGGCCGGCGTGCGCGAGTACGAGATCGAAGCCGAGCTGCTGCACGAGTTCCGCCGTCACGGCGCGCAGAGCCCGGCCTATCCGAGCATCGTCGCGGCGGGCCCCAATGCCTGCGTGCTGCACTACGCGGCCGGCGACGCGCTGCTGCGGCCCGGCGAGCTGTGCCTGGTGGACGCCGGCTGCGAGGTGGACGGCTACGCCAGCGACGTCACGCGCACCTTCCCGGCGAGCGGCCGCTTCAGCGGCCCGCAGCGCGCGCTGTACGACATCGTCGTCGCCGCGCAGGCCGCAGCCATCGCCACGGTGCGTCCGGGCGCCCGCCACCGGGATGCGCACGACGCCGCGGTGCGCGTGCTCGCGCAGGGCATGCTCGACACCGGCCTGCTGGACCGCCATGCCGTGGGCGACCTGGAAGCGGTCATCGCGTCGGCCGCGTACCGCGCGTTCTACATGCACGGGACCGGCCACTGGATCGGCCGCGACGTGCACGACGTGGGGGACTACCTCTCGCAGGGCGAGGCCCCCATGCCGCAACCCGACGGCTACGGCGGCACGGTGGTGAAGAAGCCCTCGCGCATCCTGCAGCCGGGCATGGCGATGACGGTGGAGCCGGGCCTCTACGTGCGCCCGGGGCCGGGCGTGCCCGAGCCGTTCTGGAACCTGGGCATCCGCATCGAGGACGACGTCGTCGTCACCGCCGCCGGCTGCGAACTGCTCTCGCGCGGCGCGCCGGTGCAGGCGGGCGAGATCGAAGCCTTGATGCGCTGCGGCTGAGGGCGAGCGGCGGCGGAACGATCGTCGCTCACGAGAACCGAGGGATCACACGAAGTGCGTGTAGGGTGCACCCATGAGACACGCCGGGACGCCCCCAGTGCGAATTCCGGCGTGTGCAGCACGGAGGTTGCCTGATGAGCACGAGCACGCATTCACCGCCCAGCCTCGCCGTGATCGGCGCCGGTCCGGTCGGGCTCACGCTCGCGCTGCAGGCGGCCCGGTCGCTGCCCGGCGCGCGCATCACGCTGTTCGACAGCCGGCCGCTCGAGCAGGACATGTCGGCCGACGCGCGCACCATCGCGCTCTCGCTCGGCAGCGTGCAGACGCTGCAGCGCCTGGGCGCCTGGAACGCGCAGGCGGCGCAGAAGGTCACCGAGGTCCACGTGTCGCAGGAGCCGCCTTCCGTGCCGTCGCTGCTCGCGGGCTGGATGCGCGAGCCCGAGGTGCGCATCCGCGCGCTCGACGAGGCGGTGCCGATGCTGGGTGCGGTGCTCGGCTACGGCGACATCGTCGCGCCGCTGCAGCGCGCCTGGCTCGAGGCCGCCGCAGGCGCGCCGCAGCGCCTCGGCACGCGCTTCGGCACCCCGGTGTCGGCGCTCAAGCCGGTCTCCGGCGGCGTCGAGGTGGACGCGGGGATCGCCGAGCGCTACGACCTGGCGGTCATCGCGGAAGGCGGCGTGTTCTCCGACCAGGTGCGCAAGGCGGTGAGCCGCGATTACGGGCAGACGGCCTGGGTCGGCACGGTGCGCCTGGCCGCGCCGCGTCCCGGGGTGGCGTACGAGCGCTTCACGCGCCAGGGGCCGGCGGCGCTGCTGCCGCTGCGCGACGGCCGCGCGGGCCTCGTGTGGTGCGTGTCGAGCCGCGACGACCCGGTGGCGCCGCTCGACGACGCGCAGCGCCTCGCGCTGCTCAACGCCGTCTTCCATCCCGAGGTCGGCACGCTCGTCGAGCTCTCGTCGCTGAAGCCGTTCCCGCTCGGCCTCAATGCCGAGCGAACCCTGACGCACGGGCGCACCGTGCGCATCGGCAATGCCGCGCAGACCCTCCATCCCGTGGCGGGGCAGGGCCTCAACCTCGGCCTGCGCGACGCCTTCGAATTGGTGCGCGCGCTCGCCAGGTCGCGCGACACCGATGCCGTGCTGCGGCGGCTCGAATGGAAGCGCGGCCCCGACCGCTGGACGATGATCGCCGCCACCGACTTCCTCGCGCGCAGCTTCACCTGGTCGCTGCCCGGCGCCGGCGCGGCCCGCGGCCTGGGCATGGCGGCGCTGCAGGCGTTCGGGCCGGCGCGCTCGGCGCTGGCGCGGCAGATGATGTTCGGTCAGAGGTAGGCGTGGCGCCGCCCCACCGGCCTCCGACCTGCGGCTGAAGCGACGGCGCCTCCGGGCCCCGAGCCTCTCCAGGAGGGACTCCCGCATCGAGGACGAGCGGCCGGGCGGCCGCGGCAGCTTTCGACGCGTCGTGGGTGCCGCTTCAGTCGACCTCGTCGCGCAGGCGCAGGCGCTTGCAGGTCGGGTGCATGAACCACTGCGCCTGCTCGCACTGCGCCTGCACGCACCGGTACAGCGAGAACTGCGTGCGGGTGCCGCAGACCTCGCGCGGCCCCTGGGCGGCGGGGCGGGCGGGCAGAGCCGTCTTCGCCGTGGCGACCGCGGTGGCGGGGGCGCGGGTGCCGGAAGTGGACACGCTCGGGCGCGCACCGTTGGCGGCGGCGCGGCGCGCGGCGCTCGAGCCGCGCCGCGGCGAGGCCTCCGCGGGCTCGTCGACCTCGGCGGCCGCCGTCGTCACCGGCGGCGCGGCAGCCGTGGCGCGGGGCGCCGCGGTGAGCGCGACCGGGGGATCGGCGGGGGCGGGCAAAGGTGCCATGGCCCGGCCGGCCGAAGCGGCGGTGGCCATGGCGGGCGCCGGCGCCACGGCGGTGCCGCCGGGTTCCTCGGTGCTTCCCGCGGCCCTCTCGCGCGGGACGGCGATGTCGGCGGGGACGCCGGCCACCGCCGCCGCGGGCGAGCGCGCGGGCGCCACGCCCGCGGCGTCGGCGGGCGCGGGCGCGGCCGCTTTCGGGGTGACCGCCGCCGGCGCGGTGGTCGCCTGCGGGACGGCGGGCACGGCGCCCGGCAGCCCGGCATCGCGCGCGACGCGGGCGAACGCGGATTGCGCGTCCACGTCGCTGCGGTGCTCGTTCAGCCACCACGCGCCCGCGCCGACCGCCAGCGCGGCGACGGCGGCGGCGACGGCGGCCACGCGGCGGCTGCGGCGGCGCGAGCCCTCGCGAACGGCGTAGGCGGCGCCCGCGACGCGCTCCTCGGTCCGGTAGTCGCCCGGACGCGCCCACATGGGCTCGGGCGGCGGCTCGCCGAGCCCCGGCTCGTGCAGCTCGTCGATGAGCGGCTCGCGCATCTCGCCCGACGAGGGCTCGCCCCAGGCGGACCCGCCGGACGGGCGACCGTCGGGCCAGGCGGGCTCGCGCGGCGTGCGGGCGTCGCGCGCGGCGTCGGCCGTGCCGCCGGTGCCGGCCTCGAAGGACGGGCGGGCAGGCTCGGCCGTGGCCGTACGGGGCGGCGGCTGCGGGTGCAGCGGCGGCTCGGCCCGCGCCGGCGGGCCGGCGGGCATCGGCACGCCGGCGCGCAGCGAGGGTTCTTCCTGCATCGGCTCCACGTGCTGCGGCGGCAAAGGGGGCCGAACCAGCGTCTCGGCGTGGGCGGCGATCTCGGGAGGGGCGGGTCTCTCGACGCGGCGGGCAGCCTCCACGGGCACGGACGCCTCGGCCGCAGGCAGCGGCGATTCCGCCTGCGCCGGCGCGCCGGCAGGCGCGGCCGCCGCGGCACGCACCGGCGTTTCCGCAGGCGCCGTCGCATCCGCTCGCACCGGCGCTTCCGCCGGCGCCGTCGCATCCGCACGCACCGGCGCTTCCGCCGGCTGCGCTGTCTCGGCAGGCAGCGGCGACTCGGCGCCACGCTCGGGCGCCTCGGTGCGCGCCGTCCACGCCGATCCGGGCTCCGCCGCCGGCGCCCACGACTCGCCGGGCGACCGGCCGGGCCGCGCCGGGCCGCCCTCGTCCGCGGGCCCGGCGCTGCGCGCGGGCCTCTGCACGACGGTGGCCATCCACGCGCTGCCCGCCCGCTCCTGCGGCGGCGCGGCGTCGGGCGCGTGCGGCGGCGCGTCGCCCGCCGCGGCGCCGGCGTCCGGCGGCACCGCGGCGCCGGCGGCGCCGGCGGCGAACGCCGGCCCGGATGCCGCGTCGTCCTCGGCCGGGTGGTACGGCCCCGGGTCGAGCTGCGTGACGCGCCAGGCGTCCTCGTCGCTCGGCGCGGCCGCGGCGGCGGGCGCCTCGACCGGCTGCGAGTCCGCGCGGTCGCCCACCGCCGCGGGATGGTCGTCGAGCAGCGCGCGCAGCTCGGCGACGTTCTGCGGGCGGTCTTCCGGCCGCGGCATGAGCGCGGCGTCGATCGCCGCGATGAACGACGCGCTGTAGTGCAGCCCCGGGCTCACGTGGCGCATGCGCGCGAGCATGCGGCCGATGGGCTCGTCGGCGGGCATGGTGCGCAGCGCCGCGGGCGGCGGAAGCTGCCCGCTGATGCAGTAGCGCACCACCGCCGCCAGCGAGTACAGGTCGGTCCACGCGCCGACCGGACGCTCGGGCGCGGGCGCCGTGACCTCGAGCGGCGCGAACGACGGCGCGAGCAGCGTCATCAGGGCGCGCGCCTGGCCGCCCACGATCGCGCCGCGCGCGGCGCTCCAGTCCATCAGCACCGGCCGGTCGTCGGGCAGCAGCAGGATGGTGGTGGGCGAGATCTCGCGGTGGATGCAGCCGGCCCGGTGCAGCAGGTCGAGCGGCTCCAGCAGGCCGTCGAGCAGCGCGCGCAGCGTGGCTTCGTCCGGCGACGTGCCCATCGCCTCGCGCAGGCGAAGCAGCGGCGTGCCGGGGTAGTACGGCATCGCGCGATACGCGGTGCCGTTGCCGTCCCAGTGGCGCAGCACCCGTACGAGCGAGGGATGGTCCAGGCGCGCGAGGAGCTCGGCCGCCTCGGCGAAGGCCTTGCGGCCGCGCTCGAAGGCGTCCGCGTGCGTGTCGGCGCGCAGGCGCACCTGCACGCCGTCCTGGCCGCGCACGGCCAGCGTGTCGGGCAGGTACTCCTTGATCGCCACGCGCCGCTCGAACGCGCGGTCGACGGCGAGATAGACCAGGCCGAAGCTGCTGGTGGACAGCACCCGCTCGATCTCGAACTCCTCGATGCGGGTGCCGGGCAGCAGCGCATCGTCGCGGCGCGGGCCGCCGGAAGGCGCGCCGCGGTCGTCGTGGGAGGAGGCAGAGGCAGCGCCGTGCGGGGCGGACGCCTTGGAGCGCGGAACGGGTTTCATCGGGCAAAGGGAACTGCGTCGGCCAGCTTATCGAGCGCTCCAGTGACGATCTGTTCCCTTTTGTGATCGTTTGGCCGGGCCCGGGGCGTCGTTATCCTTCGCCGCCGGGCAGACGCGCCGCCGCGGCAATCCATGTTCCCACCGGGGTCTCCCGCATGTCTGCCGCCATCTACCTGAAGCTGATCGCGATCTTCGCGGTGGTCGCGCTCGGCTGGGCCGCGGCCCGGCTGCGCTGGCTCGGGCCCGGCGACCCGGCGCGAACGCTGGCGAACGCCGCCTTCTACGTCTTCATTCCCGCGCTGCTGTTCCGCACGGCGGCGCGGGTGGATCTCGCGCGCCTGCCTTGGGGCACCGTGGCCGCCTTCTTCGCGCCCGTGCTCCTGCTGCTCGTGGCCGTGTACGCGTGGCAACGCGCGGGCCGGGCGAGCGCGGCGACGCCCGGCGTGCGCGCGATCACGGCCACATTCGGCAACACCTTGCAGATCGGCGTGCCGGTCGCGACCGCGCTGTTCGGCGAGACCGGGCTCGCCATCCACGCCACCCTCATCAGCCTGCACGCGCTCACGCTGCTCAGCGTCACGACGCTGCTCGTCGAGCAGGACCTCGCGCGCGAGCGTCGTGCCCAGGGCCGCACGAATGCGCACCTGGGCGCCCTGCTGGCGCGCACGGCGCGGCAGACGCTGATCCATCCGGTGGTGCTGCCGGTGGTCGCGGGCCTCGCGTGGAACGCGCTTGGCCTGCCGTTGCCCGCGGTTGCCGATGAAACCCTGCAAACGCTCGCGCAGGCCGCGGTGCCGCTGTGCCTCGTGGTGATCGGCATGTCGCTGGCCTTCCATGGCCGGGGCAGCGCGTCCGGCACGGTGCTCGTGCTCTGCGCGCTCAAGCTGCTGGCGCTGCCGGCGGTGGTGCTCGCGCTGGCGCGCTGGGGCTTCGGACTGCAGGGCGTCGCGCTCGGCGTGGTGGTGATGGCGGCGGCCCTGCCCGCGGGCTCGAACGCGCTCATCTTCGCCCAGCGCTACCACACGCTGGAGGCCGAGACGACGGGCGTCATCGTCGCCACGACCTTCGCGTTCGCGCTCACCGCGCCGCTGTGGCTCGTGCTGCTCGGCGCGCTGCAGTGACGGGGCTATCATGCGCCGCGCCGTTGCGAGCCGCCGCGCGGCCGGCCGCGCGGCGTGGTCCGCTGCGCCGCCGACCCGGCGGCGATGCCGGATGTTTCCGCACTCTTTCAGGACGATCCCATGAATACACGCGGCTTCACCCTGCCGGCGCTGGCTGCCGGCGCGCTGCTCGCCTTCGCCGGCAGCGCCTTCGCGGCCAAGACGCTGGTCTACTGCTCCGAAGGCAGCCCCGAAGGCTTCAACCCGCAGTACTTCACCACCGGCACGACGTTCGACGCCGTGTCGGTGCCCATGTTCAACCGGCTGGTCGAGTTCGAGCTGGGCACGACGAACATCGTGCCGGGGCTCGCCGAGAGCTGGACGGCCTCGCCCGACGGGCTCGCGTACACGTTCAAGCTGCGCAAGGGCGTCAAGTTCCACGCCACCGACAAGTACAAGCCGACGCGCGAGTTCAACGCCGACGACGTGCTGTTCTCGTACACCCGGATGGCCGACCCGGGCCACCCGATGCACAAGACGGCGCCCGGCCAGACGTACGCGTACTTCGACGACATGGGCATGAAGGACATCGTGGACCGCGTCGAGAAGGTGGACCCGATGACGGTGCGCTTCGTGCTGAAGAAGCCCGAGGCGCCGTTCCTCGCCAACATGGCGATGGACTTCGCGTCCATCCTGTCGGCCGAGTACGCCGACAAGATGAAGGCGGCCAACACGGTCGACGCGTTCGACCGCGAGCCCGTCGGCACCGGCCCGTTCCAGTTCGTCTCCTACCAGAAGGACGCGGTGATCCGCTACAAGGCCTTCGACGCCTTCTGGGGCGGCCGGCCGAAGATCGACAACCTGGTCTACGCGATCACCACCGACGCGTCGGTGCGCTACGCCAAGCTGAAGGCGGGCGAGTGCCATGCGATGGCCTTCCCCAAGCCGGCGGACGTGGCGCTGATGAAGAACGACAAGAACATCAACCTGGTGCAGAAGGAAGGGCTGAACGTCGGCTACATCGCCTTCAACGTCGAGAAGAAGCCGTTCGACAACAAGCTCGTGCGGCAGGCGCTCGGCATGGCGGTCAACAAGAAGGCCATCCTCGACGCGGTGTTCCAGGGCGCGGGCCAGGTGGCGAAGAACCCGATCCCGCCCACGCTCTGGTCGTACAACGACAAGATCAAGGACCACCCGTACGACCCGGCGAAGGCGCGCGAGCTGCTCGCCAAGGCCGGCTTCGCGAGCGGCACCGAGGTGGAGCTGTGGTACCTGCCGGTCACGCGCCCGTACAACCCGGACGGCAAGCGCATGGCCGAGCTGATCCAGGCCGACTGGGAGAAGGTGGGCGTGAAGACGAAGCTGCTCACCTTCGAATGGGGCGAGTACCGCAAGCGCAGCAAGACGGGCGAGCAGCACGCGATGATGTTCGGCTGGTCCGGCGACAACGGCGACCCCGACAACTTCTTCGTGCCGCTGCTGGGCTGCGCCGCGGTCAAGGGCGGCGGCAACGTGGCGCGCTGGTGCCACAAGGACTTCGAGGACCTGATCCAGAAGGCCAAGACGCAGACGAAGCAGGCCGACCGCGCGGCGCTCTACCAGAAGGCGCAGGAGATCTTCAAGGAGGAGGCGCCCTGGATCCCGATCGCGCATTCGGTGCGCTTCGACCCGGTGCGCAAGGAAGTGACGGGCTACAAGATGGACGCGACGGCGCACCACTTCTTCCACAAGGTGGACCTGGCGAGCCCGAAGTGATGCCTTTGTCCCTCCCCCGCAGGGGGAGGGCCGGGGCGGGGGCCGGCGACGGTGGCAGGTCTCCCAGCCCACCCGCGCCATGATCGCCTTCCTCCTCAAGCGCCTCGCCCTCGTCCTGCCGACCTTCGTCGGCATCACGCTGCTCGTCTTCGCCCTGATCCGGCTGCTCCCCGGCGACCCCGTCGAGGCGCTGTCGGGCGAGCGCGGGATGACGCCGGAGCGCTACGCGCGCCTGCTCGCCGAATTCGGCCTCGACCGGCCGCTGCCGGTGCAGTACCTCGACTACGTGTGGAAGGCGCTGCACGGCGACCTCGGCTTTTCCACCATCACGCACGAGCCGGTGTTCCGCGAGTTCGTCGCGCGCTTCCCGGCCACCATCGAGCTGTCGGTGGTCGCGATGCTGCTCGCGCTCGCGATCGGCCTGCCGGCCGGCATCCTCGCCGCGACGAAGCGCAACAGCGTGGTCGACTACACGGTGATGGGCGCCTCGCTCGCCGGCTACTCGATGCCGATCTTCTGGTGGGGCCTGCTGCTCATCCTCACCTTCTCGGTCACGCTCGGCTGGACGCCCGTGTCCGGGCGCATCGCGATCCAGTACGACATCCCGAGCGTCACCGGCTTCATGCTGGTCGACTCGCTGCTCGCGTCCGACGAGGGCGCATTCCGCAGCGCGCTGTCGCACCTGATCCTGCCGTCGATCGCCCTCGGCACCATCCCGCTCGCCGTGATCGCGCGCATGACGCGCTCGTCGATGCTCGAGGTGCTGCGCGAGGACTACGTGCGCACCGCGCGCGCCAAGGGCGCCTCCACCTTCCGCGTGGTGGCGATCCACGCGCTGCGCAACGCGCTCATCCCGGTGGTGACGACCGTGGGCCTGCAGGTGGGCACACTGCTCGCGGGCGCGATCCTCACCGAGACCATCTTCTCCTGGCCCGGCATCGGCAAGTGGCTGGTCGAAGCGATCCACCGGCGCGACTATCCCGCGGTGCAGGGCGGCATCCTGCTCTCGGCCACCGTGATCGTCGGCGTCAACCTGGTGGTCGACCTGCTGTACGGCGTCATCAACCCGCGCATCCGGCATCACTGACCGCCGATGCCGCGCGCCACGCCATGACCGACGCCACGCTCGCCGCCCTGCCGCCGTCTCCCTGGGTCGAGCTCTGGCGCGACTTCCGCCGCAACCGCGGTGCGCTGATCGGCCTGGGCATCGTCGCCGTGCTGCTGCTCGCGGCGCTGCTGGCCGACGTGATCGCGCCGCATCCGCCGGCCGAGCAGTTCCGCGAGGCGACGCTGCGCGCGCCGTCGTGGGAGCCGGTGGACGGCCGGCGCTTCGTGCTGGGCACCGACCCGGTGGGCCGCGACGTGCTCTCGCGCCTCATCCACGGCACGCGCCTGTCGCTGCTGATCGGGCTGGTCTCGGTGGGGCTCTCGCTCTCGGGCGGCGTGCTGCTGGGGCTCGTGGCCGGCTTCTTCCGCGGCGGCATCGAGTTCACCATCATGCGGCTCATGGACATCATGCTGGCGCTGCCGAGCCTGCTGCTCGCGGTGGCGGTGGTGGCCATCCTCGGCCCGGGCCTGATGAACGCGATGTACGCCATCGCCATCGTGATGCTGCCGCACTTCGTGCGGCTCACGCGCGCGGCGGTGATCGGCGAGCTGGCGAAGGACTACGTCGCCGCGTCGCGGATCGCCGGCGCGAGCACGCCGCGGCTGATGTTCGACACGGTGCTGCCCAACTGCGCCGCGCCGCTCATCGTGCAGGCCACGCTCGGCTTCTCCACCGCCATCCTCGACGCGGCCGCGCTCGGCTTCCTCGGCCTGGGCGCGCAGCCGCCCACGCCCGAATGGGGCTCGATGCTGGCGAGCGCGCTCGAGTTCATCCAGAGCGCGTGGTGGGTGGTCACGCTGCCGGGCCTGGCGATCCTGGTCGCGGTGCTGGCGTTCAACCTCATGGGCGACGGGCTGCGCGATGCGCTCGACCCCAAGCTGAAGCGATAGGCCGGCCCCGATGGCGCTGCTCGACGTGCAGGACCTGACGGTCGAGTTCGGCCCGGAGGCGTCGCCCTTCAAGGCGGTGGACGGCGTGAGCTTCGCGGTGGATGCGGGCGAGGTGGTGGGCATCGTCGGCGAGTCGGGCTCGGGCAAGAGCGTGACGGCGCTCGCGCTGATGGGCCTGGTCGACGCCCCGGGGCGCGTGCGCGCGTCGCGCCTCGCGTTCGACGGCCGCGACGTGCTGGCCATGCGCGAGCGCGAGCGGCGCGCCATGCTCGGCCGCGACATCGCGATGATCTTCCAGGACCCGATGTCGAGCCTCAACCCGTGCTTCACCGTCGAGCACCAGCTCGCCGAGACGCTGCGCATCCACGAGGGCGGCTCGCGCCGCGCGCTGCGCGCCCGCGCCCTCGAGCTGCTGCGCGCGGTGGAGATCCCGGACGCCGAGCGCCGGCTCGAGGCCTATCCTCACCAGCTCTCGGGCGGCATGAGCCAGCGCGTGATGGTGGCGATGGCGATCGCGTGCAATCCCCGCCTGCTGATCGCCGACGAGCCCACCACCGCGCTCGACGTCACCATCCAGGCGCAGATGCTCGCGCTGCTGCTGAAGCTGCAGCGCGAGCGCGGGATGGGGATGGTGCTGATCACGCACGACCTGGGCGTGGTGGCCGAGGTCGCGCGGCGCGTGATGGTGATGTACGCGGGCCAGGTGGTGGAGACGGCGCCGGTGCCGGACATCTTCGCGGCGCCGCATCACCCCTACACCGAGGCGCTGCTCGCCGCGCTGCCGGAGCACAACATCGGCCGGCGGCGCCTGCGCTCGATGCCGGGCGTGGTGCCGGGCGCGCTCGACCGCCCGTCCGGCTGCCTGCTGGCGCCGCGCTGCGCGTATGCGCAACCGCGCTGCGTGGCGCAGCGGCCGGCGCTGGACGGGGTGGAAGGGGCACAGGTGCGCTGCTTCTTCCCCTTGCGGTCGCGTGCCGTGGAGACGACGCGATGAGCGCCGCGCCGCCGTCGCCCGCCGTGGTGCTCGCGGCCGAGGGCCTGGCCAGGCACTACACGGTGTCCCTCGGCTTCCTCCGGCCGAAGGCCACGGTGCGCGCGGTCGACGGCGTCTCCTTCACGCTGGAGCGCGGCCGCACGCTCGCCGTCGTGGGCGAGTCCGGCTGCGGCAAGAGCACGCTGGCGCGCCAGGTGACGATGATCGAGCCGCCCACCGCCGGCACGTTGCGCATCGGCGGCCTGGACGTAGCGCATGCCGACACCGCCGCCCGGCGCGCGCTGCGGCGCCAGGTGCAGATGGTGTTCCAGAACCCGTTCGCCAGCCTCAACCCGCGCAAGAAGATCGGCCACGCGCTGGAGGAGCCGCTGGCGATCAACACCTCCCTCGGGCGCGCCGAGCGCGAGGAGCGCGCGCGCGCGATGATGGCCCGCGTCGGCCTGCGCCCCGAGCACCACCAGCGCTATCCGCACATGTTCTCGGGCGGGCAGCGGCAGCGCATCGCGATCGCGCGCGCGCTCATGCTGCAGCCGGACATCGTGGTGGCCGACGAGCCGGTGTCGGCGCTCGACGTGTCGATCCAGGCGCAGGTGCTCAACCTGCTCATGGACCTGCAGGAGGAGACGCGCGTCGCCTACGTCTTCATCTCGCACAACCTCGCGGTGGTGGAGCTGATCGCCGACGACGTGCTCGTGATGTACCTCGGCAAGGTGGTGGAGCACGCGGCCAAGCGGGAGCTGTTCGACCGGCCGCGGCATCCGTACACGCGCGCGCTGCTCGCCAGCACGCCGCGCATCGACCGTGCGGCGCGCCGCCAGCGCCAGGTGCTGGGCGGCGAGCTGCCGTCGCCCCTGCATCCGCCGCCGGGCTGCGCCTTCCACAAGCGCTGCCCGCACGCGCAGGCGCGCTGCGCGGCCGAGGTGCCGCTGCTGCGCACGCCGGAGGACGGGCTCACGAGCGGCCGCGTGGCGTGCCACTTCGCCGAGGCGATCGCGAAGCTGCCGGCGCCGTAGGGTGTCGCGCGGCGCCGCACGGTGCTGCGCGAAGCCTGCGCGCCGCCGCCTCGGCGCCGCGCGAAGCGTGCCCGCCCCGCACCGGCGCCGCGAAGCGTGCCGCCGTCGCACCGGCCGCGCCCTTGAATCCGCGCCGCGCGCGGTGCAGAGTACCGGCCCGCCAACGCAACCCCGAAGGAAAGGCCCTTCCATGCCACGCTTCGCCCGCACCGTGTCGTGCACCGCCGCCATCCTGGCGTGCAACGGCCTCGCCCAGGCCGCCGGCTTCACGCTCGCCAGCCCGACGATCAAGCCCGGCGCGCGCATCGCCGAGGCGCAGGTCTTCGACGGCTTCGGCTGCACGGGGCAGAACGTCTCGCCGGCGCTGAAGTGGAGCGGCGCGCCAAAGGGCACCCGGAGCTACGCGCTCACGGTGTACGACCCCGACGCGCCCACCGGCTCGGGCTGGTGGCACTGGGTGGTGGTGAACATCCCGGCCAACGTGACGGAGCTGCCCGAAGGCGCCGGCACCGGCGCAGGCAGGCTGCCCGCGGGCGCGCTGCAGGTGCGCACCGATTTCGGCAAGCCCGGCTGGGGCGGCCCGTGCCCGCCGCAGGGCGACAAGCCGCATCGCTACGTGTTCACGCTGCATGCGCTGAAGACGGAGAAGCTGGACCTCCCGGCGGACGCGACGGCGGCGCTGGCGGGTTTCATGATCAACGCGAACAAGCTGCGCACGGCGACGTTCACGGGGACGTACGGGAGATAGCGGGGGTGGGGGCCCAGGCGTTGCAGGACAATACGCCCCCATGACCTCCACCGATCTCCAGGCCGTCATCGCCCACATGGGCGCCGCCGCGCGCGCGGCGAGCGCCAGGATGGCGGCGGCCTCCACGGCCGCGAAGAACGCGGCCCTCGTCGCCCTCGCGCGCCGGCTGCGCGACGACGCCGATGCCCTCGCCGCGCCCAACGAACGCGACATCGCCGCCGCCCGATCCGCCGGCCTCGCCCCCCCGATGGTCGAGCGCCTGAAGCTCACCCCGAAGATCATCGGGACGGTGGCCGAAGGCTGCGAGCAGATCGCCGCCATGCCCGACCCGATCGGCGAGATCACGAACCTGCGCCGCCGCCCCAGCGGCATCAGCGTGGGCCAGATGCGCGTGCCGCTCGGCGTGTTCGGGATGATCTACGAGAGCCGGCCCAACGTGACGATCGAGGCCGCCTCGCTCGCCATCAAGAGCGGCAACGCCTGCATCCTGCGCGGCGGCTCCGAGGCGATCCATTCCAACCTCGCGCTGTGGAAGCTGGTGCGGGCCGCGCTCGCCGAAGCGGGCCTGCCCGCCGACGCCGTGCAGCTCGTCGAGACCACCGACCGCGCCGCCGTCGGCCACCTCATCGCCTCGCCCGAGGCGGTGGACGTCATCATCCCGCGCGGCGGCAAGGGCCTGATCGAGCGCATCAGCCGCGAGGCCAGGGTGCCGGTGATCAAGCACCTGGACGGCAACTGCCACGTCTACGTGGATGCGCTCGTCGACCTCGAGCTCGCGCTGAAGGTCACCGACAACGCCAAGACGCAGAAGGTGAGCCCGTGCAACGCGGCCGAGTCGCTGCTGGTGCACGCGGACGCCGCGCCCGCGTTCCTGCCGCGCCTGGGCGCGCTGTGGGCGGCCAAGGGCGTGGAGATGCGCTGCGAGCCGCGCGCGGCCGAGCTGCTGCGGGGCGTGCCGGGCGCGCACGTCGTGCCTGCCACGGAGCAGGACTGGAGCGAGGAGTACCTCGCGCCCGTCATCAGCGTGAAGGTGGTGGCCAGCCTCGACGAGGCCATCGCCCACATCAACCGCTACGGTTCGCACCACACCGACGCGATCCTCACCGAGCACCATCCGAACGCGATGCGCTTCCTGCGCGAGGTGGATTCGGCGAGCGTGATGGTGAACGCCTCCACGCGCTTCGCCGACGGCTTCGAGTACGGCCTCGGCGCGGAAATCGGCATCAGCACCGACAAGTTCCATGCGCGCGGGCCGGTGGGCCTGGAAGGGCTCACGTCGCTGAAATGGATCGTGCTGGGCCAGGGCGAAGTGCGCACCTGATGGACGCCCGCCGCGCGCTCGTGCTGTTCTCCGGCGGGCAGGACTCCACCGTCTGCCTCGCCTGGGCGCTGGACCGCTACGCGCACGTCGAGACCATCGGCTTCGACTACGGCCAGCGCCACGGCGTGGAGCTCGAATGCCGCATCGACGTGCGCTCGGCGCTGCAGTCGCGCTTCCCCGCCTGGCACGGCCGGCTCGGCGCCGACCACGTGCTCGACCTCTCGCTGCTCGGCCAGGTGTCGGACACCGCGCTCACCGACGAGCGGGCCATCGAGATGCAGGCCGACGGCCTGCCCAACACGTTCGTGCCCGGCCGCAACCTGCTGTTCTTCACCTTCGCCGCGGCAATCGCCTACCGCCGCGGCCTGAATGCGCTGGTGGGCGGCATGTGCGAGACGGACTTCTCCGGCTACCCGGACTGCCGCGACGACACGCTGAAGGCGCTGCAGGTGACGCTCAACCTCGGCATGGACACGCGCGTCGTGCTCGAGACGCCGCTCATGTGGCTCGACAAGGCGCAGACCTGGGCGCTCGCCGAGCGGCTCGGCGGACCGGCGCTCGTCGAGGTGATCGTCGAGCGCACGCACACCTGCTATCTCGGGGACCGGACGCACCGCAACGAATGGGGCTACGGCTGCGGGCAATGCCCGGCGTGCTCGCTGCGCGCGCGCGGGTACCGCGCATGGCGCGAGCACGGCGACGCGCCGTTCGAGGACACGCTGCCGGCGGGGCTCTGAGGGCCCCCAGGGCCGGGCTGCGCCCAGCCCGCCCGCCGCGGATCGAGGAAACCTGGGGCGGCCCGGCGTTTCCTCGAAAGCGCGCCTACGGCGCCTCGTCGCGCTCGAACATGCCGTAGTCGCGGATCACCTGCGCGACGCGCAGCCGGTAGCCGGCGAACACCTCGTCGCGCCCCGCGCGCTGCGCCGCGCGGTGCGCCTCCAGCTCGCGCCAGCGCCGCACCGCCTCCTCGTCGCGCCAGAACGAGAGCGACACCAGCTTGCCCGGCTGCGTGAGGCTCTGGAAGCGCTCGACGGAGATGAAGCCGTCGATGCGCTCGAGCTGCGGGCGAAGCTGCGCCGCGAGCCCGAGGTATCGCTCGCGCTGCCCGTCGGCGGGGGTCACCTCGAAGATCACCGCGATCATTCCCACATCCTTCCGTGGCATGCCGCACACATGGCGGCGCCGCGCAACGATACGCGCTCGCGCGCCGCGCGGCTGTCGTAGAGTCGCGCCTCATGACCTCCGCGCAAATCGCTGCCTGGGGCATCGCGGCCGTGCTGCTGTTCTGGGCCGTCGGCGCCTACAACCGGCTGGTGAGCCTGCGCAACGACATCGCGCGCGCGTTCACTCCGATCGATGCCCAGATCCGCCAGCGCCACCGGCTCATCGCGCAATGGGTCGAGGCACTGCGCCCCGCGCTGCACGACGCCGTCGTGCTCGACGGCGTGATCGCCGCCTCCGGCCAGCTGCAGGCGGCGTGCGATGTCGTGCGCGGCCGCCCCAGCGCCGCCCGACCCATGGCCAGCCTGCGCCTCGCCGAGGAGACGCTCGGCGATGCGCGCGACCGCGTGAGGAACGAGTTGCCGTCGCGTCCCGAGCAGCTCGCGCGCCTGGGCGTCGCCGAGCTCGCCGAGGAGCTCGCGCATGCCGACAGCACGCTGGGCTTCGCGCGCCGCCAGTTCAACCAGGCGACGCAGCACTACAACGACGCGCTGGCCCAGTTCCCCACCTGGCTCATCGCCGGGCTGTTCGGCTTCCGCGGGGCCGGGACGTTGTGACGGACGAGGCGCACGACGCCATGGCGCGGCTGTCGCGGCTGGCCGGGCCGGCCGAGTGGCGCGCCGCCGCGCTCGCCCTGGCGATCGAGCCCGCGAGTTCGGCCGCCGTGGCGGCCTGGGCGGCGGAAACGCGCGAGGTGGCGCACGCCGACGCGCTGCTCGCCGACGTGCGCCGCGTCGCCGACGCGGCCCGCCTGCCCGCGCTCGACGCGATGCTGTGCCGCCTCGGGCGCCAGCCCAAGCCCGAGCGCCGCCTGCTGCTGCAGTCGGCGCGCCGGCTGATGGCCGCGCATGCGCCGCGGCGCCCGCTCGACCGCCTGCACTGGCTGCTGATGCGCCGGCGCCTCGGCGACGCGCCGCCCGGGCCCGCCTGGCCCGCGTCGATGCAGGAGTTCGCGGACCTGCCCGAACCCACGCTGCTGCACATCGCGCGCGTCACCGCGTACCTCTCGCGCATGGTGCCGGGCCGCGACGCCACCGCCGCGCGGGCGTGGTACGCCGACGCGATGCGCCGCCTGCTGCCGCACGCGGGCGTGCCCGACCTGGTGGCGCCCGACGGCGACGGCTTCGTGCACGCGCTGGAGCACGCGCAGGCGCTGCCGTGGATGCTGCGCCCGGTGCTCGTGCGCGCCTGGGTGGACGCGGCCGGCGCCACCAGCCTGCGCGCCCGACTGCCCGCGGGCGCGGCGGACGCGTTGCGGCTGGTTGCGGCGCTGCTCGATTGCCCGTTGCCGCCGGATCTGGCGCGGCATTATGTCGAGGTGGACTGGCGCTGAGAGGCCCGATCCTGGCGTTGCGTTCGCCTCGAGCTTGTCGAGGTCGTGGAGGTTCTCGCCGATGACATGGCGCCGATTCGCCGTGAGCTGTCTCGCCGCAGCCGCGCCCGCGGCCTTCGCGCAGGACGCGCCGACCCTCGCCACCCGCAGCCTCGCCGCCACCTGCGCCACCTGCCACGGCACCGACGGCCGCGCGCTGCCGGGCGCCAGCGTGCCGGGGCTCGCCGGCGTGCCGGCCGAGCGCATCGTCGAGCAGGTGAAGGCGTTCGTGTCGGGCCAGCGGCCGTCCACCGTGATGCAGCAGATCGCCAAGGGCTACACCGAGGCGCAGATCGAGCAGGTCGCGCGCTGGTTCGCGGCGCAGCAGCCATGAGGAAGGCCTGCGACATGCCCGACGGCACCGATGCCGCGCGCCGCGCCTGGCTCGTGCGCGCGGCCGGCACCGCGCTGGGCCTCGCGGCGGGCGGATGCGCGGGCGGCCCGGCGCCTCGGCCCGCGCGCGCCATCCCGTCATCGGCACGCGTGCTGGTCGTGGGCGGCGGCTGGGGCGGCGCCACGGCGGCCAAGTACGTGCGCCTGCTGTCGCAGCAGCGCATCGACGTCGTGCTCGTCGAGCCGGGCGACGCGTTCGTCTCCTGCCCGCTGTCCAACCTCGTCATCGGCGGCAGCCGCACGCTCGCCGACCTCACCGTGCCGTACACGGGCCTCGCGCGCGCGCACGGCGTGACGGTGGTGCAGGACACGGTGTCGCGCATCGACGCGGCGGCGAAGACCGCGACCCTCGCCTCGGGCGCCACCCTGCGCTGGGACAAGCTCGTGCTCGCCCCCGGCATCGAGCTCATGTGGGACAGCGTCGCCGGCCTGAAGGCGGCGAACGAGCAGGGCGCCGTCCTGCAGGCGTGGAAGGCGGGGCCCGAGACGCTCGCGCTGCGCCGCCAGCTCGAGGCGATGCCCGACGGCGGCGTGTTCGCGATCGCCATTCCCGAGTCGCCGTACCGCTGCCCGCCCGGCCCCTACGAGCGCGCGTGCCAGGTCGCGAGCTACTTCAAGGCGGCCAAGCCGCGCGCCAAGGTGCTGGTGCTCGACGCCAACCCCGAGGTCCAATCGAAGCCGGCCCTGTTCAGGAAGGTGTGGGCCGAGCAGTACGCGGGCATGGTCGAGTACCGCCCGCAGCACAAGGCGCTGGCCGTGGACGCGGCCGCGCGCACCGTGAGGTTCGAGCTCGCCGACGACGTGCGCGCCGACGTGCTCAACGTGCTGCCCGCGATGCGCGCGGGCGCCCTCGCGGTGCAGTCCGGGCTCGCCAACGCCAACGCGCGCTGGTGCCAGGTGCACTGGCTGGACTTCGAGTCGACGGCCGCGAAGGACATCCACGTGGTGGGCGATGCGATCCAGCTCGCCTCGCTCATGCCCAAGAGCGGACACATGGCCAACAACCAGGCGAAGGTCGCGGCCGCGGCGATCGTCGCCGAGCTGAGCGGCTGGGCGCCGGACCCCGCGCCGATGCTCGGCAACACCTGCTACAGCTTCGTGGACGCGACGCGCGTGATCCACGTGGCCAGCGTGCATCGCTACGACGCCGCGGAGAAGACGTTCCGCGCGGTGCCGGGCGCGGGCGGCGTGTCGGGCGCGCCGAGCGAGCAGGAAGGCGTCTACGCGTGGAACTGGGCGCGCACGGCCTGGGCCGATGCGTTGAGCTGAGGCGCGGCGCATGGCACGCATCGCCGGGCCCGGCGGCGCATGGGCACGCGTCGCCGGGCGCGCCCGCCGAAGGCCACACCGCGCGCTGGCGGTTTGTTGACCTGACCCAACGCGCGCGGCGCGCGATGCGGTACACCATCACCGTCCGGAACGAACCCGGGTTGCACCGGTGCCTGGGCGGCTCGGATCGGCAGTAGCATCGTCGCGTCGTTTGCGCGCAACCCGGCCGGACCACCAGGCCCGCATGCCGAAAGGGGGAAGTTTGCAGCCCACCGACATCCGCCATCCCGACTACTTCCACAAGGTGGTCGACTGCCAGTGGGCCTGCCCCGCGCACACCCCGGTCCCGCACTACATCCGGCTCATCGCCGCCGGTCGCTACACCGACGCGTACATGGTGAACTGGGAATCGAACGTGTTCCCAGGGATCCTCGGGCGCACGTGCGACCGTCCGTGCGAGCCGGCCTGCCGGCGCGGCCGCGTGGAGGAAGCGCAGATGGCCCAGCCCGAGCCCGTGGCCATCTGCCGGCTCAAGCGCGTCGCCGCCGACTTCAAGGACGACCGCATCGAGAACCACATGCCGCGCCCGGCCGCGCACAAGAACGGCAAGCGCGTCGCGTGCATCGGCGCCGGGCCCGCCTCGCTCACCGTCGCACGCGACCTCGCGCCCCTCGGCTACCAGGTCACCGTCTTCGACGCCGACCCCAAGGCCGGCGGCATGATCCGCTCGCAGATCCCGCGCTTTCGCCTGCCCGAGGAAGTGATCGACGAGGAGACGGGCTACGTGCTGCGCCTGGGCGCCGAGTTCCGCGGCGGGGTGCGCATCGATTCGATGCGCGCGCTGCTCGGCCAGGCGTGGGACGCCGTGTTCGTCGGCTCGGGCGCGCCGCGCGGGCGCGACCTCGACGTCCCCGGCCGCACCGAAGCGGCCGCGCACATCCACGTGGGCATCGACTGGCTCGCCTCGGTGTCGTTCGGCCACGTGCACCGCATCGGCCGGCGCGTGATCGTGCTGGGCGGCGGCAACACCGCGATGGACTGCTGCCGCACCGCCAAGCGGCTGGGCGGCGAGGACGTGCGCGTCATCGTGCGCTCGCCCTTCGACGAGATGAAGGCCTCGCCGTGGGAGAAGGAGGACGCGCTGCACGAAGGCATCCCGATCCTCGACTGCCTGGTGCCCAAGGCGTTCCTGCATCGCAACGGCACGCTCACCGGCATGCGCTTCGAGAAGGTGCGCGCGGTGCGCGACGAGACGGGCCGGCGCCAGCTCGTCGCCACCGGCGAGCCGGACCACGAGTTCGACTGCGACGAGGTGCTGGTCGCGGTGGGGCAGGAGAACGCCTTCCCGTGGATCGAGCGCGACGTCGGCATCGACTTCGACGAGCGCGGCATGCCCCGGCTCGACGCGACGACGCTGCAATCGTCGCGGCCCGACGTGTTCTTCGGCGGCGACGCGGCGCTCGGCCCGAAGAACATCATCTGGGCCGTGGCGCAGGGCCATGCGGCGGCGATCTCGATCGACAAGTTCCTGCACGGCGAGCCGGTCGCCGACCGCCCGCCGCCCGGCGTCACGCTGGTGTCGCAGAAGATGGGCATCCACGAGTGGAGCTACGACAACGAGGTGGCGCCGGACTCGCGCCACAAGGTGCCGTGGCGCGACGTGAACCAGGTGCTGCGCAACATCAAGGTCGAGGTCGAGCTGGGCTTCGACGCCGCCACCGCGTGGAAGGAGGCGCAGCGCTGCCTCAACTGCGACGTGCAGACGGTGTTC
>Ga0075429_100000636_pt1 | contig 27115 bp, 24 predicted proteins | sample RhiMetdeltSRZDD3_FD_75295 | JGI IMG/M metagenome (GOLD analysis project Ga0075429, IMG submission 75295) | Populus rhizosphere microbial communities from Tennessee, USA - Rhizosphere MetaG P. deltoides SRZDD3 | ecosystem: Host-associated > Plants > Roots > Rhizosphere > Soil | place: USA... | reverse complement strand
CGTCGAGGAGGTCGCGCGCCATCACGGCCTGCACAAGGTCCCGCCCTCGCTGCCGCCGGCCCGTTCCGTCGAAGGCCTGCGACCGCATCAGATCCGCGAGCGCTCGGTGCGGGAGCTGCTGGTCGGTGCCGGGCTGTCGGAGGTCGTCAGCTACGCGTTCATCTCCGACGCGTCCACCGCGCCCGTGGCCGGTGGGACGATGGCTCTCGTCAACCCGCTGTCCGAGGATCAGGCCGTGCTGCGCCGTTCCGTCGCGATCCCCGGGCTGCTGAACGTCCTCGCCGTGAACCTGCGCCAGGGCCGGCGCGACGTGCGCGTCTTCGAGATCGCGAGCGCCTTCTTCCCGGAGCAGCCGTTGCCCATCGAGGAGAAGCGCCTGGCGTTCCTTCTGTATGGCTCGGCCGACGCTCCGCAATGGAACCCGAAGCGGCGTCCGGTCGAGCGTGCCACGGTCGATTTCTTCGACGCCAAGGGACTGATCGAGGCCATCGGCCGCCGTCTCGAGGTGCCGATCGTCTTCGAGCGCGAAGGCGCTCCCGCGTACCTCCATCCCGGCCAGGCCGCCGCGATCGTGAGTGGGGGGAAGCGCATCGGCTCCGTCGGCGTGCTGCATCCCGATCAGGCGGAGAAGTGGGAGCTGCGCGAGCCCGCGGTCCTGGCCGAGCTGACGCTCGACGGCGTCCTCGCCGCGCCGACGAAGGCGGCTCGGCTCGAGGCGCTTCCGCGGTTCCCGGCGGTCACGCGCGACATTTCGATCGAGTGCGAGCGCGAGCGGCCGGCGGCATCGCTGGAGAAGGAGATCCGCGCCGCCGCCGGGGGCTCGCTGCGCTCGGTGGAGGTCATCGACCTCTTTACCGGCGGCAACCTGCCGAGCGGCAAGATGAGCCTGACGGTGACGCTGCGCTACCAGCATCCGGAGCGCACGCTCACCGGGGAAGAAGTGCAACAGTCCGTCGATCGGGTGGTGGCAGCGCTGCACGCCAGCGGCGCCAAGGTCCGGGGGGAGTAGATGGAAGACAGCTTCGCTCTGCTCGAGGAAAAGGTCCACAAGGCGGCCGACCTCGTGAAGCGCCTGCGCAAGGAGAACAAGACTCTCGGCGAGGTGGCCGACAAGGCCAAGAACGCGCTGCAGGACGCCGAGAAGAAGCTCGCCGCCCTGCAGAAGGAAAAGGCGCAGTCGGAAGGCAGCAGCGAGGCGGCGGACAAGCTGCGCGGCGAGGTGGAGCAGCTCCACAAGGAGCGCAGCGAGGTCCGCAACCGGATCGCCAAGCTCGTCGACCTGCTGGAGACCCTCGACTAGCGTTATAGTCCTCGCTCTAGGAGGCCCACATGGCCGAGGCGCCGAACCTGGTGCACGTCGAGATCTTCGGTCAGACGTATGCGGTCCGCGGCGCAGACGCGGCGCACGTGGAGCAGCTCGGCAAATACGTCGACGAGCAGATGCAGCAGATCAGCCGCTCCAGCGGCGCCGTCGACTCCGTGCGCATCGCCGTGCTCGCCGCCCTCAACATCGCCGACGAGTATTTCCGGCTGAAGTCCGGCGGGGCGGCCGGCGATGGGGACATCAAACAGCGCGCGAAGAAGCTGGCCGACACCTTGGAGCAGGCGCTCTCGGGGCCCCAATAAGTTGTTGCCTGCGGTAGGGCCTCACGCTATGATCGGTGGCGTTGAGGTCCCCTGCGCTGTACGTGATGGTTCAGGAATCCTTGAACCAACGTCCTTACACCAGGGGGTCCGAATTCGCTCCGCGGTGTGCACGCCTCCGCGTCGAGGAAGCCTAAAGCGGGGCTCTGGACTCCCACCTAGTGACCAGGTTCAGGTCACCCTCCACACGGCAAAGGTGGGGGACCTCTTTTGATCGACCTCCAGGCTCGCCTGCGCGAGGTCGGTGAACGCGCGCTGATCCGGCACCTGCGCTCGCGCATCCCTGCCGGCACCGGCGTGGTGGTGGGCGTGGGTGACGATGCCGCCGCCGTCGAGACCACGCCCGTCACCCTCATCACCACCGACGCCCTCGTCGAAGGCGTGCATTTCAAACGCGAGTGGACGCCGGCGCGCCTGCTCGGACGCAAGGCCCTGAGCGTGAACCTGTCGGACATCGCGGCCATGGCGGGCAGCGCGCGAAACGCCGTGGTGAGCCTCTGTCTGCCCCCCGATCTTCCGGTGATGTTCGTGGACGAGCTCTACGACGGCCTGCTCGAGCGCGCCGCGGAATCGAACGTGAACCTCGTGGGCGGCAACGTGTCGTCCACGTCGGGTCCGGTGGTGATCGACATCGCGATGCTGGGCCACGGCGGCGAGCGCCTCTTGCGCCGCAGCGGCGCGGTGGCGGGCGATCTCATCGTGGTGACGGGTGGACTGGGCGCGGCCGCCGCCGGTCTGCGCCTTCTCGCCCAGGGCGCGCGTCTCGGCCCGGACGGGGATCTCGTCGCCACCGGCATCTGGACGGACTCGTCGCGGGAGGCGCTTCTCCACTGCCTGCGCGCGCAGCTCGATCCCACGCCGCCGCTCGCCCTGGGCCGGGCGTTCGTGGAGGAGGAAATGGCGCACGCCGCCATCGACATCTCCGACGGGTTGTCGAACGACCTGCGCACCCTGTGTGAAGAGAGCGGCGTGGCCGCCCGGCTGTCGCTCAGCCTCGTCCCCGTGGATCCGTCCGCGGCCAGCCTCTCGCGGGCGCAGGGCGACGACGGTCTGGGCATGGCTCTCCACGGCGGCGAGGACTATCAGCTCCTGGTGGCGGTGCCACGGGAGCGTTATCCCGAGGTCGCCGGTCTCGGGCAGGTCTGGAACATCCCGATCACCGCCGTCGGCGAGTTCGTCGAAGGCGCCCCCGACGTGCTCGTGGACCTCGGCGGCAAAGTGGAATCGCTGGCTCCCGGCGCGCACGAGCACTTCCGGTCCTGATCCATGAGCCGTATCCGCCAGCGCCTCCAGCTCCTGCTGCACGTCGACGATTCACCACACCGGATCGCCCTCGCCTTCGGGCTCGGGGTCTGGCTCGCCTTCTTTCCGATCTTCGGGATCCACACCGGCCTCGCTCTCGCGCTCGCCTTCGGGTTCCGCCTGAGCCGCGTGGCCATCCTGCTCGGTACGTGGGTGAACAACCCGTGGACGATCGCGCCGATGTACACGGCGGGGACGCTGGTGGGGTGCCTGCTCCTCGGCGTCTCGCCGGCCGGGCTGCAGGAGATCAACTGGCGTGGCCTGCACGGCGGCTCGCTGCGGGAGACGTTCCAGCGCGTGGCGGAAGCGCTCTGGCCGTTCCTGTGGCCCTATTGCCTGGGCAACATGCTGCTCGGCGCGATCCTGGGCGTCGGATCCTATTTCGCGCTGCGCACGTTCCTCGAGCGTCGCCGGGCGCGGCCGGTGCCCGGCGACGCCAATCCCGCCGGTTCTTGACGGGTTAGAGGGCGGCCGTCTGGCGATGATGGTCGGTGGCGTCCTCGAGCGCCGCCGCCGTGCGCAGCAGCGTGGCCTCGTCGAACGGACGGCCGAGAAGCTGCAAGCCCACGGGGAGGCCCGAGGCAAAACCACACGGGACCGACAGGCCGGGAACGCCGGCGAGATTGGCGGGCACCGTGAAGATGTCCTCGAGATACATCTGCAGAGGATCGTTCGCCTTCTCGCCCACGCGGAAGGCGGGCGCGGTCGTGGTCGGCGTGGCCACCACGTCGCAGTGCGTGAACGCCTTCTCGAAGTCGGCGCGGATCAACGTGCGGACCTTCTGTGCCTTCACGTAGTAGGCATCATGGTACCCGGACGACAGCACGAACGTGCCGAGGATGATGCGGCGTTTGACCTCGGGACCGAAGCCGGCGTCGCGGGTTTCGCCGTACATCGCCCTCAGCTCGCCGGCCTCGCGGGCGCGCAGGCCGTAGCGCACGCCGTCGAAGCGTGCGAGGTTGCTCGAGGCCTCGGCGGTGGCGACGATGTAGTACGTCGCGATCGCGTGGGGGAAGTGGGGCAGGGAGATCTCGACGAGCGAGGCCCCCGCCTTCTCCAGGGTCAGCAGCGCGGTCCGATAGGCCTCGAGGACCGCCGGCTGCACGCCCTTCTCCAGGAAGCTCCAGGGCACGCCGACGCGCAGGCCGTCCACGCCGCGGCCGACGGCGCCCACGAAGTCGGGGACGTCCTCGTCGGCGCTGGTGGCGTCGTGGGGGTCCTTGCCGCAGAGCAGGCTCAAGACGAGGGCGGCATCGCGCGTGTTGCGAGCGAGGGGGCCGACCTGGTCGAGGGACGAGGCGAAGGCCACGAGGCCGTAGCGGCTCACGCGGCCATACGTCGGCTTGAGGCCGAGGATGCCGCACAGCGCCGCCGGCTGTCGGATCGAGCCGCCGGTGTCCGTGCCGAGGGCGATCGGCGCGAGCCGCGCCGCCACCGCTGCCGCCGAGCCGCCCGACGATCCGCCGGGCACCCGTTCGAGGTCCCACGGGTTGCGCGTCTTCTTGTAGCCGCTGTTCTCCGTCGACGAGCCCATGGCGAACTCGTCCATGTTCGTCTTGCCGAGGATGACGGCGCCCGCGCTTTCCAGACGCCGGACGGCGGTGGCGGTGAACGGCGGCCGGTAGCCTTCGAGGATCCGCGAGCCGCACGTGGTGGGCAGGCCTTCGATGTCGAGCACGTCCTTGACGGCCACCGGCACACCGGCCAGGCGCCCCACCGGGCGGCCGGCGGCGACATCGGCATCCACGGTCCGTGCCTGCTCGAGCGCACGCTCGGCGAACACCGACAGGAACGCGCCGACCTTGCCGTCGACGCTGTCGATGCGGTCGAGATGGGCGCGGGCGACGTCCATGGCCTTGAGCTCGCCGCGGGTGACCTTCTCCGCGATCTCGGCGGCACCGAGGTCGTAGAGCGCGCTCATAGGATCTTCGGCACGCGGAAGAGGCCGTCGGCCGCGTCGGGCGCGGCCGCCACCGCGGCGTCGCGCGGCAGGCTCTGATGCGGCACGTCGGGCCGGAAGATCTCCGACGTCCGCGCGTGGCTCATGGGCTCGACGTCGTCGGTGGGCAGGGCCTGGATGGATTCGGCGTAGGTGAGGATCTCGTCGAGCTGCCGCGCGAACGTTTCCTTCTCTTCGCTCGTGAGCGAGAGCGAGGCGAGCTTCGCGACGTGCTCGACCGTTTCGACTGTCACTCGTGCCATGGCAGCCGCCTACTATAACATTCACGCTAGTGAGCGCGACCTTGAGGATCGAGCCGCGGAGCAGCCGATGGGCGGTGCTGCCGATCGTGGCCGGGATGCTGGGATCCGCGGGCCTCGTCGTGCACTGGCTGCATCTCGACCGCCTGCCCGTCGTGTTCTGCTTCTTCAAGGCGACGACCGGCATCCCGTGCATGACGTGCGGCTCGACGCGGGCGCTGGCGCGGCTGGCCAGCCTCGATCTGGCGGGGGCGCTGCAGGTGAACCCGCTGGCGACGGTGGCGCTCTCGTCCGTGCTCGTGTTCGGCGTCGTGGAGCTCGCCCTCTGGACCCAGGGCCGCACGCTTTCGGTGTCGCTCTCTCCGCGGCAGATCCGCTGGGGCTGGGTCCTGGCCGGGCTGCTCCTGGTGGTGAACTGGGCCTACCTGATCCGGGCCGGCGTCTAACGGCGGCGGACGGGCAGCGGCTATACTCGACCCTTCATGAACGTGAAGCCCGTCCTTTCCGTCGTGATTCCGCTCTACAACGAGGCGGAGAACGTCGAGGACTTGCACCGCCAGCTGACCGCCGCCCTCGAGCCGATGGGGCAGCCGTACGAGCTGATCCTCGTCGACGACGGGTCGCGGGACGGCACCCTCAAGAACCTGCTCGCGATCGAGGCCGCGGATTCCCGCGTGCGTGTCTTACGGCTGCGGCGGAACTTCGGCCAGACGGCGGCGTTCTCCGCGGGCTTCGATCATGCCCGCGGCCGGATCGTCGTCACCTCGGACGGCGACTTGCAGAACGACCCCGCCGACATCCCGAAGATGGTGGCCAAGCTCGACGAAGGCTACGACATGGTCTGCGGCCGCCGGCGCGCCCGCAAGGATCCGTGGTCGAAGAAGATCCCGTCCTGGTTTGCGAACCGCATCATCGCCTTCTCGACCGGGGTGTATATCCACGACTACGGCTGCTCGCTGAAGGTGATCCGCGCCGAGGTCGTCAAGAACCTGCGCCTCTACGGCGAGATGCACCGCTTCATTCCGGCGGTGGCGTCGTGGATGGGCGTGAGCGTGGCGGAGATGGACGTGAACCATCGTGCGCGCACGCGCGGCACGAGCAAGTACGGCATCGGCCGCACGGTGCGCGTGCTACTCGACCTGTTCACCGTGAAGTTCTTCCTCGCCTACGGCGGGAGACCCGCGCATTTCTTCGGACCCGTCGGCCTGGCCATGTGCGCGACAGGCGTCGGGCTGCTCGGCCATCTCACCTACGTGAAGCTCGTTCTCGGCGAGGCCATTGGTGGCCGGCCCCTGCTGCTCCTCGGCGCCGTCTTCTTCCTGGCCGGTCTCATGTCCCTCGGCTTCGGTCTCATCGCCGAGCTGCTCGTGCGCATCTACCACGAGAGCCAGGGCAAACCCACCTACGTCGTGAAGGAGCTGCGGCCCGAGGACGAGGACGAACGCGAGCCGGAGCACGCCATCCGGCGTTGACGCTCTCCCTCCTCTTCCTGACGGAGTCGTTCCATCCGGTGCTGGGCGGCGGCGAGGTCCACATCCGCCAGCTCGGCCGCGCCCTCGTCGAAGGCGGCCTGCGGGCCACCGTCGTGACGCGGCGCATCGATGCCGCCTGGCCGGCGGAAGACGATGTCGACGGCATCCGCGTCGTGCGCGTCGGACCGCCGGGGGTCGGACGCGGCGGGAAGTACGTGATGGTGCCGGCGGCGTTGTCCGCGGTGCGCCGGCTGCGCGCGACCACCGACGTGCTCGTGGTGCGCGGCACGCGTGTGCTGGGGATGCCGGCCCTGGCCCTGGCACGCCCTCTCCGACTGCCGGTGGTGCTGCAGCCCGAGATCAACGGCGAGCTCTCGGGCGAGGTCTACTCCTGGGGCAAGGGCTGGGGGGCGGTGGCGCGCCACGGGGTCCGTCTCGGCACCGCCGTGCGCAACCGATGGATGAAGCGGGCCGACGCCTTCGTGGCGATGTCTAGAGCCATCGAAGACGAGATGCGCGTGGCCGGCATCGATCCCGCGCGGATCCATCGCATCCCGCACGGGGTGGACCTCGCGCGCTTTCGGCCGGCCTCGGTCGAAGAGCGCGCGGCCTTGCGGGCGCGACTCGGCGTGCCCGCGGCGGACACCGTCCTGACGTTCACCGGCCGTCTCCTGCGCGGCAAAGGCCTGGAGACGCTGCTGGCCGTGTTCACGGAGCTGGCGGCGCGACACGCCGGGCTTCATCTGATGATCGTCGGCTCGGGGGCGGGCCAGACGCTGTCCATCGAGGACGTCCTGCGGGCGCAGGTCCAGTCGGCGGGCCTGTCGGCGCGGGTGACGTTCACCGGCCGCGTCGACAACGTCGACGACTGGCTGCGCGCGTCCGATGTCTTCGCGTTCCCGTCGGAGTTCGAGGCCCTCGGCATCTCGCTGGTCGAGGCCGCGGCGTGCGGCCTGCCGTGCGTCGCAAGCCGGACGGGCGGCATCGTGGACGTCGTCGATCACGACGTCACCGGCCTGCTGCACGAGCCCGGCGACAAGGCCGGCTTGACCGCCGGCATCGAGCGGCTGCTGGCGGATCGGCCGTTGCGCGACCGGCTGGCCAGGGCCGCGCGCGACCGGGCCGAGCGCGAATACGACTGGACACGCAGCGTCGAGCGCTATCGGCAGCTCTTCGGCGGCCTGAAGAGGCCGGCGTGAAGGTCGCCCTCACCGGCGCCACCGGCTACACCGGCAGCCGCGTCCTCGAGGCGCTGAAGTCGAGAGGCGACGACGTCGTCGTCCTCGCGCGCGGGGACGGCGCGCGCCGCCTCGCCGCCGCCGGCGTTCGGGTCGTCGAAGGGGACCTGTCGAGTGCGGACGTGCTGGGCCGGCTCGTCGCGGGCGTCGCGGGTGTCGTCCACGTCGCCGCCGTCTATCGCACCGCCGGCCATCCGGACTCGTACTACCGTGAGGTCAACGTGGAAGGCACGCGCCGATTGGCGGAGGCCGCGGCCGCCGCCGGCGTGAAGCGTTTCGTCCACACGTCGACGGTGGGCGTGCACGGCCACGTGAAGAACCCGCCCGCGGACGAAGACTCCCCGATGGCGCCGTCGGACATCTACCAAGAGACCAAGGCCGAAGGCGAGCGCGCCGCCCGCGCACTGCACGGACGCAACGGGATGGCGGTCGCCGTCGTGCGGCCGGGGGCGATCTACGGGCCGGGAGAGACGCGCCTGCTGAAGCTGTTCAAGGCCATCGCTCGCGGGCGCTACGCGGTGGTCGGCTCCGGCCGCGCGTTCTACCACCCGGTGTACATCGACGACCTCGTGCAGGGCTACCTTCTGGCCCTCGATCGGCCGCAGGCGGCGGGGGAGGCGTTCATCATCGCCGGCGCCCGCTACGTCTCGCAGGACGATCTGGCCGCCCTGATCGCCCGGCACACGGGCGGGCGCGTGCTCCCGTTCCATGTGCCGGCATGGCCGCTGCAACTCGCGGGCATGGCGTGCGAGGCGGTGTGCGTGCCGCTCGGGATCGACCCGCCGATCTACCGCCGGCGCGTCGACTTCTGGGTGAAGACCCGCGCGTTCCGCATCGACAAGGCGCGGACGCTCCTGGGCTACGAGCCGAAGGTGGATCTCGACGAAGGTATCGCGCGCACGGTGGCCGCCTATCGCCAGGCGGGTTGGCTGTGACGATCAGCGCGTCTTTCCCAGCATCTTCGTGAGGGCCACCGCCGCGTCTCGCCGCACGCTGTCGTTCTCGTCGTTCAAGGCTTGTAAAAGCGCACGGATTCCGGAGGCGCGCGGCTCCGCCCCCGCCGCCTCCTCGCGGTCGAGGGAGTCGAGAAGGGCCGCGATGGCGAGCCGCGTCTTCGTGTCGAGCCGCGGCGGGCCTTCCTTCGGCGTCCAACGGACGGTCTGATCCGTCGGGTTCAGGGCCGAGAGCAGGGCGGGCAGCGAACGCGCGACGGTGGGCGCGGTGGGGGAGACTCCCACGGCTTCGCCCGCGCGCCGCGCCAGCTCTTCGGGCGGCGTCACCGAGCGCGCCAGTCGGAGTGCCTCGGCCAGGCTCTTCACCGTCTTGTATCGCTCGTCGCGGTTCTTGGCCAGCGTGCGGCGCAGCACCGGCACCAGCGCCCGCGGCAGCGGCGGCGCGTCGGGCCCCTCGAGCGGCACGGGGGCGTGGAGGTGCAGGCGCACGGTCTCGACGGACGTCGACGCGCGGAAGGGGACGCGCCCGGTGAACAGCTCGAAGATGACGACGCCCAGCGAGTAGATGTCCGAGCGGAAGTCGACGGGCTCGCCGCAGGCCTGCTCGGGGCTCGCGTACTCGGGGGTGCCGAAGCCCGCCTCGTGCGCGACGTCCTGGCCGTCCGCGCAGTGCTTGGCGATGTCGAAGTCCATGATGCGGACCTGGCCGTCCGCGCCGCGCATGACGTTCTTCGGCTTGATGTCGCGGTGCAGGATGCCGGCGGCGTGCAGGGCCTGGACGCCTCGGGCGAGCTGGATGGCGAGCTCGAAGGCGATCTCGGTGGTGAAGGCGCCGCTTCGGAGCAGCGTCTGGCCGAGATCGTCTCCCGCCACGTGCTCCATCGCGATGTAGCGCAGGCCGTCCTCGATGCCCCAGTCGTAGATATGGCAGACGTTGGCCTGGCGGATGCGGGCGGCGGCGGGGATCTCCGACGCGAAACGGCGCTCCATCTCCGGAAGCAGGCTGAGGTCGGGAGACAGGACCTTCAGCGCGACGAGCTCCTCGCGCTCGTTGTCGTGGGCCTCGAAGACGGTGCTCATCCCGCCGCGGCCGAGGACGCGGCGTACCTCGAAGCGCGAGGCGAAGAGCGTGCCGGGCGAGAGGTCGACCGTCGACATCGTGTTATTCGGCCATCGTCACGGACGTCACGCGGATCCTCTCCGGCGCCACGAACCGCGCGCAGTGCGCGCGCAGTCCCTCGATGGAATGGCCGCGCGCTTTCAGGGCGGCGTTGATGTGGAACTCGCCGGAAAGGTGCTCGACGCGGCCGAGGACGGACGCCGCCTGGAGGATCTCGTGCTCGGAGCCCTCGCAGTCGATCTTGAGGAGCTTGCAGCGGGTGATGCCGTGGGTCTCGAAGAGCTGATCCAGGGTGACGGACTCCGCCGTGTACTGGACGTGTCCGGGACCGGCCACGCGGGCGCCATCGTAGTGCGCCGACGCCCCGCCCAGGAAGTCGCGCCGCGCGGCCAGCGTGAGCGGCCGGCCGTCGGCAGTCACGGCTTTGGCGATCACAGTGACGTTGGTGGCGCCGTTCGCTTCGATGTTTCGCCGGCAGAGGTCCAGGCTCTCCGGCACGGGCTCGTACAAGAAGATGCGGACGCCGGGGTGCTTCTTCGCGATGTAGACGGAGACGATCCCCTGGTTGCCGCCCACGTCGACCACGACGTCACCGGGTGCGAAACCGATGCCCTCGATGCCGTAGACGTCGTGGATCAGCTCGCCCACGACGACGTCGCGCGTGGGATAGCCGCGGACGTCGTGGAGCACGAGGCGCGTGCCGAGCACGTCGTACTCCGTGGCCTCGAGATCCTCGCGGGCGGCGCGGGCCTTCTGCAGGAACTCCTCGGACGTCACGAGGTCCTGCACCAGCGACCGGCGGGCGTAGCCGCCGCCGAGCTTGGCCACGCAGTTCGTGAGCGCCTCCGGGTCGGCGGCCCGGCCGAGGACGACGCGGTACGCCATCTCGACGAAGAGGGCGTCGGATTTTCGCGACAGTCGATCGTAGAGGGCGAGCAGCGCGGTCCTCATTCTTCGCTCTCGGGGGCGGCCAAGGCGCCGTCTTCGTAGCCGTGGAGCTCCTCGAGCTCGACGCGCCGCGACAGTTTGTGGAACACGGCGGGCAGGCTCTCCGTGCGCTCGTACGAAACACCGAGTGCCGTGAGCCGTCGGGACAGCCCGACGGCGAGGTCTCCGCGTGCGGCGAAGAAGGCATCGGCTCCCTCGCGGCCCACGCGCTCGGCGTGGGGCAGGTACACCCAGTCGACCTCGGGACCGAGGTCGCCGGCGATGGTCACCCGGCCGCCGGAGAGGAACGTGTAGCGCGTGGCGAGGGTGAAGCCGGCGTGACCTCGATGCACGTCGATGGCGTCGAGCTGTCTCAAGAACGCGTCGTCCGCCTGTTGCACGATCGGGCGGCCGAGGAGCCAGGGCACGGTGCCCGCCGCATTCCAGGCGACCACGAGAGAACCGGCGGCCAAGGCCGCCCCGCGCGACCTTCGCGAGAGCTCGGCGAGGCCCCAGCCGGCGGCGACGGCGACCGGAGTGTACAGCGGCAGCAGATAGCGGGGCCGCTGGATGCCGCGCCGGCTGAACTTCGAGACCACGAACACCGACAGTGTCACCACGCCGAGGACGGCGACGAGGAAGGCTGCGCTCGTACCGCGGCGCTCGCGGATCTCGGGCCAGCGCGACCATGCGAAGGCGATGACGAGGCACGGCAGCGCGAGGGCAAGAACGGCCGCGAGGACGCCGCCGAGGCCGAGATCGGTCACGCCGAACATCTTCGGCAGGCTGACCGTCACCACTCGACCGAGCTGGCCCGGCGCTTCCGCGAGGCGATCGAAGGGGCCGCCCTTGGCGCCGCGCCGGAAGAAGTCGAAGGTGGCCCAGTCGTTCGCGACGTTCCAGATCCAGATCGGATACGTCGCGGCGGCGAAGCCGAGGAGGCCTTCGGCGAGCCCACGCGGCGCGCGCAGCGCCGGCGTCAGCACGATGGCGACGGCCATCGTCAGCACGAAGTAGACGGCCACGAGCTGCTGCCACACGGCGAGGCCCACGGCGAAGCCGGCGAAGAGAAGGCCCTGGCCGCCGGCCAGCAGCGCCAGCGCGAGTGCGCCCAGCGCGTTGAGCTCCTGATACTGCCCGACATTGTTCAGCGAGAACGCCATCAGGAACCGGGGCGCTAGCGCCATGAAGAGGCCGGCCCCCGTCGCGGCCGTCGGTCCCGCGGTGCGGTCGGCGAGGCGCATGGCGGAGGCCATCCACACCAGGTAGAACGCGTGACCGGCCCAAACGTAGACCGCGGGCGTGCCCGCGAAGGGGAGCAGGCGCCCGGCGGCGGCAGTGAGGTTGACCTTCAGCGTGCCTTCGTACGGATAGCCGGGCGGGTAGACCGGTGGTGCGATGCGCCCCGCGCGCAGCTCATCGGCGACGATGCCGTTGACCGCGCTGTCGCCGGTGATCACGCCCGACGGGTTGAGGAGCGCGGGCAGCCGGACGAGCGTCGCCAGCAGCAACAATGCGCCGGCGGTGGCGGCGAAACGTCGATCGAGGGCGAGGACTTCCTTCCGGCGGAGGAGCGCCCCGACGATGACAGCCACGAGCAGGACGCCGATGACGGCGGCGATCCCCTGACCGCCGCGGTCGCGGAAGATCGGGCCGCGGAACCACGCGTCGGCCAGCAGCGTCCAGAGCACGAGCGCGGCATACGGGAGAGCGGCCATGGGCGCGGGCGATGTTAGCACCGGCTCACGCGGGCCGGCGAACGAGGCGACCCAGCATGTCGCGCATCAGCCGGCGCTCGCGGGCGTCCCAGGCACCGAACGCGAACGTGGCGGCGGCGAAGGCGACGCAGGCGAGGAGCGAACCTCCGAGCACCCCCGCCGCGCCGCGTGCGAACCAGAGCACCGCGGTGAAGGCCAGGGCCGCCAGCGCCGGCCGCCGGAGCAGCGCGAGCCAGGAGACGCGATGGCCGAAGCGGTGCAGGGCGAAGGCGCCCATCACGAAGTACGCCGCCTCGGTGGCGAACGTGGCCCGCGCCGCGCCGACGTAGCCGGATTCCGGGATCCAGAGCAGGTTGAGGACGACGTTGAAGACGAGGGCGGCGGTGGAGACGATGACGATCGTGTTCCAGCGGCCCACGCAGGCCAGCGTGGTCTCGCCGAAGTTGGACAGGAACATGAAGCCGGCGGCGGGCAGCAGCCAACGGGCGGCCACGACGCTCGCCTCGTAGTCGCCGCCGAAGAGGAACGGGATGAAGCGGTCGGAGGCGATCACGCCGAAGGCCGCGATCGGCAGCGCGGCCAGCACCAGGTACTTGGATCCGCGCGCGTACAGCTCCGTCACGCGCTCGGGGGCGCTGGTGTGCAGCGCCGCCATCGTCGGGATCAGGGCATAACCGAGGATGCGCGGGATCAGGGTGAGGCCCTCAAGCACACGGACGGGCGCGCTGTACCAGCCGACCTCGAGGGAGCCGCGCATCTTTTCGAGGAGGACGGCGTCCACCTGGAAGAAGAGCGTGATCATGAGGCCGGCGTAGGCGAAAGGCAGGCCCTTGCGCAGCAGCTCGCTCCAGACGGCGGTCTCACGGCGCGGCACGAGACGAACGAAACGCCGGTGGACCCAGACGAGCAGGCCGGCGGTATCGACCAGGCGCACCGCGACGAAGACGATCACGAACGCGGCCACCCCGCCGTCGAGACGGAGCGCGGCCGTCCCCAGCGCCAGCAGCGCCATGCGTTCGATCAGGAGCGACGTCGCCTCGGTGCCGAAGGCTTCGAGGGCCTTGAGCAGCCAGCGCAGCGTGCTCTTGATCGACTTCAGGACGAGGTCGACGGAGAGCACGGCCACGGCCGTCCACGTGTCGCCTTCGAAGAGCGCGCGGCCGAGGCCGAGACACAGGACGAGGGTGACGATGGAGAGCAGGGCCTGGAAGCCGAGGAGGTTTCCGGCGAGGCGGCCGGCGAGGGAGCGGTCGCGGCTGATGTCGAGCGTCGACGCGTACGACATCCCGAAGTCGGGCAGGATGCGGAAGAGGCCGACGTAGGCGAAGGCCGCGCTGTAGGCCCCGAATCCCACCGGCCCCAGCCACCGCGCGGCGAGGAAGCCGAGAAGGAAGAGAAGGAGGTTCGAGCCCTCGCCCACGGCGGAATACAGGGTGTTGAGGGCGAGACGGTGCGAGGTCGTCAACCGGGGCCTAAGCCTGCTCTTTGCGGAGCAGGGCGTCGAGGCCCCGGCTGATCTTGATGCAGCGCTCGCGCGCGTTCGCCTCGAGGAGCTTCTGGCGGGCGGTGGTCGTGATCGGGAGGTGCTGACAAGCCAGGTTCACCCACGCCATCGGCTCCTTCGAGCGCCGCTGGCCGTCCAAGAACCGGCGCTGGTCGGCGTGGGCGTGCATGTAGCGCGCGAGGGCCTCGACGGCGGGACCCCATTCGTCGCCGGGGTCGTCCTCCCGGATCGGCTCCACTTCGGCGATCAGGGTGTCGATGCCGACGAGGCTCACCACACGCGCGCGCTGCACGCCGTCGAGCTCCACCTGGTGGTTGCCGTCGGGGAACGAGCGGTCGTCGACGATGTCGGCGAGGGTGCCGATCTCCTGCAGGTCGCGCGGGTTCGGGCTCGTGATGCTGGGGTCGCGATGGCAGATGGCGAGCACGCGCCGCCCGGCGCGGGCGGCGATCTCGAGGGCCTGGAGGGCCGCGGGCCGGCTGACGATGGCGGCGAGCGAGGCCTCGGGGAACAGGCAGATCTCACGCAGCGGCAGCACCGGGTACAGCAGGTTGCTGTAGCTTTCCAGCTCCTCGACCGGACTCGCCACTCTCACCCCTTGTGGAGGCGCCGGCTCCACTTCTTTCGCAGGACCCTCGTCAGCCCTTGGCGTCCTTTGCCCGGCAGCCGCTCGACGTAGTCCTCACCCAGGCGCGCGATCTGACGCAGGTCGCCGCCCACGCGCGTGATCGGGACCCCGGGAACCTTGCCGCAGAAGGCCGTTTTATACCCCACCTCGGCGGCGAGCCGCCGGGCGGTGGGGCCCGCGGCGTGCCAAGGGTAGCAGAGGTGGACGACGGGCCGACCGGTGCGCTCCTCGATCTGCTTCTTCGATTCCTCGAGCTCGCGCCGGATGGCCAGCTCGCGCTCGAGCGGGGACTCGAGCCGGCCGCTGATGCGCGCGCGCGAGGCGGCCTTGCGCAGCCTGCGCTCCCAGTCGGGCTGCGTGAAGAAGCTCTCACCGCCGCCGGCGCGGACCTCCTCGACGCAGGCCTCGCGCAGCGCCGGGTCTTCGTAGAACCGCAGGGCCTCGGACGTGCGGGGACTCCACTCGAGGAACGGCGTGCCGAGAGCGACGCCGTCGGGGAACCAATCGGTGCCGCTGCTGCGGATGAGGGGCACGTCCATCGCGCGATAGCCGTGGCGCAGGTCGGGGGTGACGAAGCCGGCGACGCGCGGCTTGGTGTGGACGCGGGCGTGGTTCAGGCTGTGGCTCTGGATGTCGAAGAGGCCGGACTGCACGAGCTCGCCGATCTGGTCCCAGTTCATGAAGCCTTCCGAGGATCCGCCGGGGATCCCGACCCGCGCCGGCACCATGAACAGGACGGCCTTCATCCCGTAGCGCTTCAGGAGGGGCAGGCCGTGCGTGTGCACGCTCAGCCGCCCGTCGTCGAAGGTGAGGACGACGGCGCGGTCGGGTGCCGTCTTCTTCCCGGTGAGCACGTCGACGTACTCATCGGCGGAGAGCCCGACGTAGCCGTTCTCCGACAGGTGTCGTAGCTTGCCCTCGAAGGCTTCGGGCTCGACGCTGTGGAACACGAACACGGGCACGTCGCCGCGCGGCAGGCTGCCGCCCGTCACGAACGCGGGATAACGCCGCATGAGGAGGTCGCGGGGCACCTCCCACACGGCGCCGGCCTCGGCGGCCCAGCGCCGCAGGCTCATGCGTGAAGCTGTCTCCGGTTGTCCATCTCCGCGATCACCTCGTCGTACAGCGCCTCGATGCGCCGCACGCATTCCTTCGCATCGTAGCGCGTGGACGCCGCGCGCGCCGAATCGGCGAGGGCTTTCGCGAGGACGGAGTGATCCAGCACACGGACGAGCGCGTCGGCCAGGGCGGCGGGATCGCGGGGCGGAACGAGGAGCCCGGTGGCGCCGTCTTCGAGCACCTCGCGGCAGCCGTCGACGGCGGTGGACACGATCGTCTTGCCCGCGGCCATCGCCTCGAAGAGCGACAGCGGCGTGCCTTCGTACGTAGACGAGATGCAGAAGACGTCGATGGCGCCCAGCAGGTCGCGGACGTCGGTGCGATGGCCGGTGAAGATCACGCGGTCCGCGATACCGAGGGCGGCGGCCTGAGCGCGCAGCGGAGCGGCCAGATCGCCGTCCCCGACGATGAGGAACCGCGCGTCGGCGCGACGGGCGAGCACCAACGCCGCCGCTTCGACGAGGTACCGGTGGCCCTTCTGCTCGTTGAGGCGAGCGATGCTACCGATGACGGGCGCGCCGGGGGCGATGCCGAGGGCCGCCCGGACTGTCGCTGCGCGCCCCGGATCGAGGGGCGCGAACTCGTCGAGGGGGGCGCCGTTCCAGATGAGCCGCACCTTGGACGCGGGCAGGTGGCGCTCCCGCACGAGGAAGTCCGCCGTCGACTGGCTGACGGCAATGGCACGATCGGTGAGGCCGGCGAGCAGGCGATCGGCGAGCCCCTGGTACGCGGGCATGCGAGGATCGGCGAAGTGCTCGTGCAGCACCAGGCCGGCGCCCAGCCGGCGCGCGGCGAGTCGGCCGAAATCGGCGGCCGCGTAGCCGTGAACGTGGAGGATGCGCACGTTCCGCACCCTCCCGAGGGCGACGAGGTCCGTGAGGATGCGCGGGTCGAACTTGCCGCGGCCCAGATGCACGACCGGCACGCCCTGATCGATCAGGAGTTGTGAGGCGGGCTCGAGCCCCTTGAGGCCACACAGCGACACCTCGAACCGCTTGTCGAACCGCGGGAACCACCACGAGAACAGCCGGGAGACCCCGTGGATGCTGGACCCGGCGACTCCGAACTTATCGCAGACGTGCAATACCGACGTCGGCATCGGCCTCACCGCCATTCACCACAAAGACACAAAGATCACAAAGGGCCACAAAGGACGAATGTCATGCACGCCACTCATTTTCTTCCGTTCTTTGTGCGTTCTTTGTGCCCTTTGTGTCTTTGTGGTTATTGCGGCGAGGGCGTCGCCGCGGCCTCTTCGCGCCGACCGCGCGAGGCCCACACGACCGCGCCCGAGAGCGACAGCAGCACGATGAGGGTGGCCCCCACGAGACTGAACGCCAGTCCGCTGTCGCGGGACAGGCCCACCTGCGTGAAGTACAGCGTGAAGACGCTCTCGCGGATGCCCCAGCCGTTGAACGACACGGGCACCATCTGGATGAGGGTGCACAGCGGCACCATCAGGAAGCAGGCGTTCAGCGGCAGCGGGATCCGCAGGGCGTGGGCGATCGCGTAGTAGTACCAGACGACCATCGTCTGGAGGGCGACGCTGGCGATGAAGGCGATCCACACGACGCCGACGCGCTCGCGATAGACGCGCACCGCGGTCTGCACCGTCTCGAACTGCTCGCGGATCCAGTCGAACGAGGCGAGCCCGGAGGCGGTCATGAAGCGACCGGAGGTGCCGGGCTTGAAGAACAGGTAGGCCATGCCTCCGAACACGAACCCGAGGCCGAGCAGGATCGCCCGCGAGCCGGCGAGATGGCGGACGGTCGGCCCGCCCAACGCGTAGGCTCCCACGGCGAGGGAGTAGAGCGCCCCCAGGCCGACGATGCGATCGATGGCCACCACCGCGAGCGAGGTCGTGGTCGAGCCGGTCAGCTTCGAGCTGTCGCGCACGCGGACGATGTCGCCGCCGATGTTCGACGGAAGAAAGTTGTTGAAGAAGCTCGCCACCAGGTACGAGGACGACAGGTAGCGCAAGCTGGCGGGGAAGCCCTGCGCGTGGAGCAGAAGCCGCCAGCGCCACGTGGACATCCCGAGCATGCCCAGATACAGGACGATGGCGCTGGCCAGGAACAGCGTGTCACCGCCGCGGACGCGGGCAGCAAGGGCGGCGAGGTCGGTCGTGCTGAGGAGGTACACGAGCAGCGCCGCGCTGACCGCAACCTTGAGGGCGAGCAGGAGTCCTTTTTTCACGATGATGTAAAGGGCGATGCTACAGTACGTGCTCGCGGTGGGCAACGTAGCGCAGACGGACGAGAACGCAGGCGCCGCCGGACCTCGTGCCGCCGGCATCCAGGACGCGATGCGCGCGCCCGGGGCCTCGGCCCTCGACCGATACCAGGACCTCGTCATCGGCAGCCGCGATTTCGGCAAGCTGTTCCTGTACGAGATCGTGGTGACGCTCACGTCGTGGGTGCCCGGTGCCCTGGGTCTCGTCCTGCGGCGTATCGCCTATCCGTTCATCCTGGGCGCCTGCGGACGCAACGTCACGTTCGGGCACGGCGTCGTGTTGCGCCACCCGTGGAAGATCCGCCTGGGCGACAACGTCACCATCGACGATCTCGTCGTCCTCGACGCGAAGGGCACGACCAATACCGGCATCACCGTCGGCCACGGCGTGTTCGTCGGACGCGCCACCATCCTCTCGTGCAAGAACGGCGACATCGTCCTCGGCGACGATGTGAACATCGGCTTCCATTCGGAAATATTCTCCGGCTCGAAGGTCGAGGTCGGCCGCTACGGCTTGTTCGCCGCCTACACGTACCTGGTCGGCGGCGGGCACGCGTTCGACGACAAGATCGTCCCCGTGATCCATCAGCCGCGCACGTCCGTGGGCATCACCCTCGGCGAAAACGTGTGGCTCGGCACCGGCGCCAAGGTCATGGACGGCGTCCGCATCGGCCGCGACGTGGTGATCGGCGCCGGTGCTGTCGTCGCCGAAGACATCCCCGAAGGTGTGATCGCGGTGGGCATTCCCGCGAAGGTCGTCCGGCAGAGGTGAAGCGCGTCCTGGTCGTGACCTCCGGCGCCCTCTTCGTGCGCGGCGGGCACATGGTGATCGCCGAGGAGACGGCGGCGGCGCTGCGTCGGGCCGGCTACCTCGCGGACCTCCTCGTGACCCCGCAGAACCGCTTCGGCCGCCAGGCATCGGCATATCTGGCCACCTGGCTCACGGACGTCGGCGAGACCGCGGACGGCAACCCCGTCGATCACGTCATCTCGTTCCGCTTCCCGTCGTACGCCGTGCGCCATCCGAGCCACGTCTGCTGGCTCAACCATCGCATGCGCGAGTACTACGACTTGTGGGATCGCTTCGTGCGGGGCCTCGGCCGCAAGGGGCGGCTCAAGGAATCGGTTCGGCGCCGCTTCTATCACGCCCTGGACCGCCGCCTCCTCACGCGCAACGTCACGCGGCTCGTGGCCCAGTCGAAGACGATCCAGGCGCGCCTGCAGCGCTTCGGCGCCATCCCCAGCGAGGTGTTGTACCCGCCCGCGCCGGAGCGGCCCTACTGGACACACGGGTACGGCGACTACATCTTCGCCGTCTCCCGGCTGCATCCCTTGAAACGCCTCGACCTCCTCGTGGAGGCGGCGGCCCTCACGAAGGACACGTCGCTCCACATCAAGATCGCGGGCACGGGCGAAGGCGAGCCCGGCCTGCGCGCACGGATCCAGGAGCTGAAGCTCGAGGGCCGCGTCGAGCTGCTGGGGGCGGTGAGCGACGCCGACCTGCTCGACCACTACGCGCGGTGCCGCGCCGTCTTCTTCGCGCCGTGGAACGAGGACTACGGCTTCGTGACCCTGGAGGCGTTCCGCTCCGGCAAGGCCGTGATCACCGCCCACGACAGCGGCGGCCCTGCCGAGCTCGTCCTGCACGACAAGACGGGTTTCGTCACCGGGCCCACGCCGGAGGCGGTGGCGGCCGCGATCGATCGTCTTTCCACCGACCGCGGCCTGGCCGAACGCATGGGGGAGGCGGCGCGGCAGGTGTCGGCGGCCCACACCTGGAAACAGGCGATCGACCACCTGGTCCGTGACTAGCGCTAAAATCAAGGCGGAATGAGCAAGACCGAGCTGCCGCCACCCGCGACCGACGCCAGGCCGGAGACGCGCTTCACCACGATCTCGGGGCGTCCCATCGAGCGGCTCTACGGACCGTCGAGCCTGCCCGGGTTCGATCCGCAGCGGGATCTCGGCGAGCCGGGCAAGTACCCCTTCACCCGCGGCGTCCACGAGACGATGTACCGCGGCAAGGTCTGGTCGATGCGCCAGTTCGCCGGCTTCGGCAGCGCGGCGCAGACCAACGAGCGCTTCAAGTACCTGCTCGAGCACGGCGTGCACGGCCTGTCCGTGGCCTTCGACCTGCCCACGCTGATGGGCCGCGATCCCGACCATCCCCTGTCGCTCGGCGAAGTGGGCAAGTGCGGTGTCGCCATCAGCTCGCTCAAGGACATGGAGACGCTGTTCGACGGCATCCCCCTGGACGACGTCAGCACGTCCATGACGATCAACTCCCCGGCGGCGATGCTGCTCGCCTTCTACATCGCGGTGGGCGAGGAGCAGGGTGTACCGCAGTCCGCGCTCTCGGGCACAGTGCAGGCCGACATCCTCAAGGAATACATCGCCCAGAAGGAGTACATCTACCCGCCGCGGCCGAGCATGCGCCTCATCGTCGACATGATCCGGTACTCCACGGACCACATGCCGAAGTGGAACTCGATCTCGATCTCCGGTTACCACATCCGCGAGGCGGGGGCGACGGCGGCGCAGGAGCTGGCCTTCACGCTGCGTGACGGCATCGAGTACGTGAAGTGGTGCGTCGACGCCGGCATGGACGTGGACAGCTTCGCGCCCCGGCTGTCGTTCTTCTTCAACTCGCACAGCGATTTCTTCGAGGAGATCGCGAAGTTCCGCGCCGCGCGCCGCATCTGGGCCCGGGTGATGCGCGAGCGGTTCGGGGCCAAGAACCCGCGCTCGTGGATGTGCCGGTTCCACACCCAGACGGCCGGGGTGAGCCTCACCGCCCAGCAGCCGTACAACAACGTGGTGCGCACGACGCTGCAGGCGCTGGCGGGCGTCCTCGGCGGCACGCAATCGCTCCACACGAACTCCCTGGACGAGGCGCTGGCCCTGCCGTCGGAGGAGGCGGTGACGATCGCGATGCGCACGCAGCAGGTCATCGCCCACGAATCGGGTGTCGCGAACACTGTCGATCCCCTGGGCGGCTCCTACTTCGTGGAGAAGCTGACGAACGACATCGAGGCCGAGGCGCTCGCCTATTTCGAGCGCATCGACGCCATGGGGGGCATGGTGAGCGCGGTGGAGAAGGGGTTCCCGCAGCGCGAGATCCAGGACTCGGCCTTCAAGTTCCAGCAGGCGGTGGAGGCGAAGGAAAAGGTCATCGTCGGCGTGAACGAGTACGCGATGGAGGAGAAGCCGGTACCGATCCTCTACATCGACGAGACGGTGGCCCGCGAGCAGATCGCGCGCGTGGAGGCCTTGAAGGCCTCGCGCGACAACGCGAAGGTCGCGAAGACGCTCGAGGCCTTGAAGGCCGCCGCCCGCACCACCGACGAGAACCTCATGTACCCGATCCTGGACGCCACCCGCGCGTACGCCACCCTCGGCGAGATGTGCGACGCGCTGCGCGAGGTGTGGGGCGAGTACGAAGAGGCGGCCACGTTCTGATGGCCACCCCCGCCGCCGATCCCGGCAAGAGCACGACCCCGACGCGCCGCACGCGCGTGCTCATCGCGAAGCCCGGCCTCGACGGCCACGACCGCGGCGCGAAGGTCATTGCGCGGGCGCTGCGCGACGCGGGCATGGAGGTCATCTACACGGGCCTCCGCCAGACGCCGGAACAGATCGCGGCCGCCGCATTGCAGGAGGACGTGCAGGTCATCGGCCTTTCGATCTTGTCGGGGGCGCACCTGCCGATCTGCCAGAAGCTCATCGAGCTGCTCCGGGCGAAAGGCGCGTCGGACGTGCCCGTTTTCGTGGGCGGGATCATCCCGACGCAGGACATTCCCGAGCTGAAGAAGATGGGGGTAGCCGAGGTCTTCCTGCCGGGCACGACCCTGCAGCAGGTCATCGAAGCCGTCCGCCGGGTCGCCGTGGCGCGCTAGCCCGCAAGTTGTTGACAGACGGGCAGGATAGGGTCTAAATTGACGAGCCGTCAGTTTTTCAGTTAACGCCTTCTCCGTGAGGAGGGTCTTGAGGCGATGGGCAAGAAGATTCTGCTGGCCGACGACAGCATCACCATCCAGAAAGTCATCGAGCTGACGTTCTCCGACGAGGACTTCGAGGTGGTGACGGTCGGGAACGGCCGTCTCGCGATCGAGCGTGTGCAGGACGTCCGCCCCGACATCGTCCTCTGCGACATCATCATGCCGGAGAAGGACGGCTACGAGGTCTGCGACTACATCAAGAAGAATCCCAGCCTCGCGAACGTACCCGTGCTGCTGCTGACAGGCGCGTTCGAGCCGTTCGATCAGGAGCGCGCGGCGCGCGTGGGCTCCGACGGTTTCCTGGCGAAGCCGTTCGAGCCGCAGACGCTGATCGCCAAGGTGAAGGACCTGCTCAGTCAGGCGGCGTCGCGGCGTGCGGCGGCGGCTCCGGCCGCGCCGGCTCCGTCGGCCGCGCGACCGGCATCGATGCCTCCGACGCCGTCGCCGTTTGGCGCGCCGACTCCGCCTCCAATGGCGGCGCCGCCGGCGTACGCGCCGCCACCGCCGCCCGCCTACGTGCCGCCGCCGGCCCCGGCGGCGCCCGCGTGGAACGCGCCGCCGCCGCCGCCGCCATCGCCCGAGCCGCCTTCGTGGGCGCCTCAGCCGGCGCCGGCGTGGACTGTCGCCGGCCGCGCACCGGTGCCGGCCCCGACGCCCGCGTCGGCACCGCCCGCCCCTCCCGCCTGGGGACAGCCCGGCACGGCCGAGGTGAACTTCATCTCCGACGAGCCGTACGCCGAGGCGGCCGCGGCCGCCCCGGTCGAGGAGGCGCCGTCGGCCACGCTCGACGACGACCTGTACGTGCCCGAGAGCACGGGGCCGGTGATGGAAGACCTCATGGAGGTCGCGCCTGAAGAGGCGGCCACACTGCAGACAGCGCCGCTCCTGACCGAAGAGCCGGCGCCCGCGCCGGAGCCCGAGGTGCCGTGGACGCAGCCGACGATGGAGGTCTCGCTCGAGGACCGTGCACAGGCGGGCGTCGCCGCGCACGGCCACGAGGGTGAGCGGGTGTTCGAGGAAGTCTTCGAGGAGGACCGCTCGGCCGCCCCCGCTCCGCCACCACCGCCGGCGCCGGCACCGCCGCCTCCGACGATGGCGTCGCGCGAGTTCGAGCCGGAGTTCTCCGCTGACGACTTCCCGTCGGGAGCGCCGGCACCCAATCCGGCATTCGAGCCGGAGTTCGAGGACGCCACGCGCACCGTGATGTTCAACGCTTCGGAAATTCCGGTGCCCGCGCCGCCGCCGCCGGCCCCCGCGCCGCCACCGCCTCCTCCGCCGCCGGTGCAGACATACGTGCCGCCGCCGCCTCCACCGCGCTTCGAGGAGCCGGTGGCGCCTCCTCCTCCTCCGCTGCGGTTCGAGGCTCCGGTACCGCCGCCGCCGCCGGAGCCGGACATGGAGCCCGACGCCGACCTGCCCGAAGCGGACCTCGAGCCGGCGAGCGAAGATATGTCGTTTTCGGATGTCGCCGCGCCCGTCGCGATGGCGGCGCCGGCGCCTCCGCCACCGCCGTCGATCGCCGCCGACGTCCCGGTGCCGGTGGACATGGTGTCGCAGATCGCCCAGCGGGTGATCGCGCAGATCTCGGACAAGGTCGTTCGCGAGATCGCGTGGGAAGTCGTTCCCGACCTCGCCGAGGCCCTCATCCGGAAAGAAATCGAGCGCCTGAAGTCAGAGCTCCAGAAGATCTAGCAGTAGTGAGTCGTGAGTTTTGAGTCGTGAGTGAGTCCTCGCCGGACGCGCGAATCCCGCCCGGCCGGGCCGAGCCGATGACTCACTCATAACTCACGACTCATAACTCATAACTCATAACTCCCATAGTCCCTATGCCTGAGCCTCTCGCCAAAGCGTACGAGCCGAAGACGGTCGAGCCGCGCTGGTACCGCGTCTGGGAGGAAGCCGGCTATTTCAAGGCCGATCCCGCCCGGCGCGAGCCGGCGTTCGCCATCGTCATCCCGCCGCCCAACGTCACCGGTTCGCTGCACATCGGCCACGCCTTCACGCTGACGCTGCAAGACGTGATCGTGCGCTGGAAGCGCATGCAGGGCTTCGACACCCTCTGGCTGCCCGGGCTGGACCACGCCGGCATCGCCACGCAGATGGTCGTCGAGAAGGAGCTGCGCGCCACCGAGAAGAAGGGCAAGGAGGATCTCGGCCGCGAGGCGTTCGAGAAGCGCATCTGGGAGTGGAAGGCGCGCAGCGGCGGGCAGATCCTGAATCAGCTCCGCCTGATGGGTTTCTCCGTCGACTGGTCGCGCGAGCGCTTCACCCTCGATCCGATGTTGTCGCGGGCGGTGCGGGAGGTCTTCGTCTCGCTGTACGAGAAAGACCTCATCTATCGCGGCGACTACATCGTCAACTGGTGCCCGAGCTGCCGCACCGCCCTCTCCGATCTCGAGGTGGAATCCGAGCCGGAGCCCGGCAGTCTCTGGCATATCCGCTACCCGCAGGCGGACGGCGGCCCCGGGATCGTGGTGGCCACCACGCGGCCGGAGACGCTGCTGGGGGACACCGGCGTGGCCGTGCACCCCGAGGACGAGCGTCATCGTGACCTCATCGGCAAGACGCTGCGGCTGCCGGTCCTCGGGCGCGAGATTCCGGTGGTGGCGGACAGCTTCGTCGACCGCGAGTTCGGTACGGGGGCGGTGAAGCTCACGCCCGCCCACGACCCGAACGATTTCGCGGCCGGTCAGCGGCTGGGTCTGCCGTCCATCAACATCATGGACGAAGGCGGCATCCTGAATTCGAACGCGGGGCCGTACGCGGGCGTGGAGCGCTTCGAGGCGCGGAAGCGCATTGTCCAGCAGCTCGAAGCGGAAGGCCTGCTCCTCAAGACAGTGGCCCACCAGGTTCCGCTGGGACGCTGCCAGCGTTGCCGCACGCCGGTGGAGCCGCGCCTGTCGACGCAATGGTTCGTGCGCATCAAGCCGCTGGCCGATCCCGCCATCGCCGCCGTCGAGGACGGGCGCATCCGGTTCGTGCCCGACAACTGGAGCAAGACGTACTTCGAGTGGATGCGCAACATCCGGGACTGGTGCATCAGCCGGCAGCTCTGGTGGGGGCACCGCATTCCGGCCTGGACCTGCGGCACCTGCCAGCAGCTCAGCGTCTCCCGCGAGGACCTCACGGCCTGTCCGAAGTGCGGCGGCAAGACGCTGCGTCAGGAGACGGACGTCCTCGACACGTGGTTCTCCTCCGGCCTCTTCCCGTTCTCGACCCTCGGCTGGCCGGACCAGACGCCGGACCTCAAGAAGTACTACCCGAACGACGTGATGATGACCGGCTTCGACATCATCTTCTTCTGGGTGGCGCGCATGATCATGTTCGGCATGCACTTCGCGGGCGACGTGCCGTTCCGCAAGGTCTTCATCAACGGCCTCGTGCGCGACAAGCACGGCAAGAAGATGTCGAAGACGACGGGGAACACGATCGATCCCCTCGAGCTCGTCGACAAGTACGGCGCGGACTCGCTGCGATTCACGCTGTCCGCGCTCGCCGCGCCCGGCGTCGATCCCAAGCTGGACCTCGAGCGTCTCGAGGGCTACGGGAAGTTCGTCAACAAGCTCTGGAACGCCTCCCGGTTCGTCCTCATGAACCTCGAGGGCGAGATCGCGCCGTCCTACGACTTCGCCAAGCTGCCCCTGGCCAGCCGTTGGATCCTGGGTCGCGCTCAGGCGGCGGCGGAATCGATGCAGGTGGCCCTCGAGGAGTTCCGTTTCGACCAGGCCGCGAACGAGATCTACCACTTCGTCTGGCACGACTACTGCGACTGGTACATCGAGCTCTCCAAGACCCACCTCGCGAATCCCGCGGAGGGGCCGGTGGCCCGCCGCGTGCTGCTCGAGGTGCTCGACACGATCCTGCGCCTTCTCCACCCGATGATGCCGTTCGTGACGGAGGAGATCTGGCAGCGCGTGCCGCACGAAGGGCCCTCCCTCATGGTGGCGATGTTCCCGAAGGCGGATCCCGGCAAACGCGACCCGGCGGCGCTGGCGGAGATGGAGCGGCTGCAGCAGCTCGTGACGGAGATCCGCACCATCCGCGCGGGGTACGAGGTGGAGCCGCGCCGGCGCATCGACGTCACCGTGGCCGCCGCCGTGGCCGCCGACCGGGCGTTCGTCGAGCGGCACGCGACCCTCATCCGGCAGCTGGCCGGCATCGAAAAACTGACGGTGGTGTCCACGGCCGCCGAGGTGCCCGGAACGATCAAACTCGTAGCCGGCCCCTTCGACCTCCGCATCCCGATGGAGGGCCTGTACGACATCGCGGCGGAGAAGACGCGCCTGTCGAAGGAGCGGCTCAAGATCGATGCCGAGCTCGACGGTCTGAAGAAGAAGCTCGACAACCCGCAGTTCGTCGAGCGGGCGAAGCCGGAGGTCGTCGCGCAGAACCGCGAGCGGGTGTCCGAGCTCGAGGCGCGGCGGGCGAAGGTCGACGCCTTGCTGCGAGACCTCGGCAGTGAGTCTTGATCCGGCGCTGATCGCGTCCGTCGTGCGCGCCGCCCTCGACGAGGACGTGGGCGCTCGCGACGCCACCACCGAGGCCACCGTGCCCGCCTCCGTAAAGGCGCGGGCCGTGTTCCTCGCCAAGCAGGACTTCGTCCTCGCCGGCCTCGACGTGGCCGTCGCCGCCTTCAAGATGGTGGATCCCGCCATCACCTGGGACGCCCGCGTGCGTGACGGAATGCCGATCGCTTTCGGTACCGTGCTGGGCTCGCTGCGCGGGGGCGCCCGTGGCCTCCTCACCGCCGAGCGCGTCGCCCTCAACTTCCTGCAGCGGATGTCCGGCGTCGCCACCGTCACGCGGCGCTTCGTGATGGCGGTGTCGGGCACGCGCGCCCGCATCCGCGACACGCGCAAGACGACGCCGCTGCTGCGCGCGTTCGAGAAGTACGCGGTGGAGGTCGGCGGCGGCACGTGCCACCGCGACGGTCTCGACTCCGGCATCCTCGTGAAGGACAACCATGCGCGCCTGGCCGGGTCGGTGGGCGAGGCGGCGCGACGAGCGGTGGCGGCGGCGGCCAAGAGCAAACTCCCGGTGGAGGTCGAGATCGAGCGCCTC
>Ga0075429_100000632_pt1 | contig 27156 bp, 20 predicted proteins | sample RhiMetdeltSRZDD3_FD_75295 | JGI IMG/M metagenome (GOLD analysis project Ga0075429, IMG submission 75295) | Populus rhizosphere microbial communities from Tennessee, USA - Rhizosphere MetaG P. deltoides SRZDD3 | ecosystem: Host-associated > Plants > Roots > Rhizosphere > Soil | place: USA... | reverse complement strand
CTCAGAACCCGCCGATACGTGGATTCCCAGGTGTCGGTGATCCGGTCCCAGGTGTAACGCGCCAGGACTTTGGCGCGGCCCCTCGCGCCGAAGGCCCTCCGCTGCGCGGGATCGGCGAGGAGGCCAAGGATTCGGGCCGCCAGCGCGGCCGGGTCGAAGGGCGCGACGATCCACCCGTCCTGTCCCTGCTCGATGAGGCTTCTGGTGGCCGCGATATCGGCCCCGATCACCGGCTTCCCACACATCCACGCTTCGACCAGTACCAGGCCAAATGCTTCCTCGACCGAGGGCTGGGCCAGCAGATCGCAGGCGTCGATGATGGAGGGCCCGAGGACGTCGGGAAAGTCGTCGATCAACAGGACCTGTGCCCGCTCATCCGGCGCGAGGGCCGCGAGCCGGGCCGCGACATGATCGTCCCGATGCGCACCGGGGCCCGCCAGCAGAAGCACGACGTGCGGCGTCTCTCGCCAGACCAGCTGCATCGCGTCGATCAGGGTGGGGACTCCCTTGAGATGATCCTGTCTCCCGACGAAGCCGACGACCGGTGCGTCGCCGACCCCATAACGCCGCCGAATCGAAGCGCCGTTTCGATCGGCGAATCGTTCCGGATCAACTCCTCCGCCGGCGACCGCGACGTCCGCGACGCCTGCTCGACGGACGTGGTCCGCTTCCGCCGCGGTGAGCGCGATCGCGGCATCGCAGGCCCTGAACATCGGACGATACACCGCCCGCTGTGCCCAGGGACGATCGATGTGCAGGATCGGCACCGCCACCTGAGGCACCCGGCGCAGCAAGAGCGGGAAGCGACTCCAGTAGGGGACTCCGAAGCACCAGTTCACGGTGGCGACGATATCGGCCGGCAGCCGAAGCAGCGGAATCAGGGTCGAAAACCCGCTGGGCCTTCCCCAGTGATAGTCGAACTCCTCACCCAGGAGCCAGGAGCTGCTGCGCCATCCGCCACGCCGGGATATCCACCATTCGTGCAGCGCCAGCAGCGGGCTTCCGCCGGGATGCACCCGCACCACCTCGACGCCGTTGATCCGCTCGCGAGCCGGGAGACCGGCACCGGTGCGGGAGCCAAAGTCGCGCTGGGAAGCACAATCGAGGGTCAGTACGGTGACGCCGTGGCCTCGAGCCGCCAGACGCTCCGAGACGGCCTGGAGCAGTCGCTCGGCTCCTCCCACGCAGGGAGCGTACGACGGAGTGACGTGGACAATCCGCAGCGGGCCTGAGTGATAGTCTGGCCCTGGTGCGGCGGGCGTCACCGCAAGCGGGCGGGACTCTTTCCCGGCCCGGCCAGAATGCCCATGGTCTCTCCCAGGGCATGGCAGCAGGAGAGCACGAAGATGAGCGGGAGGCTCTTCCTCACGAGAGGACGCATCTCCTCGCCGCCGCCGATCACACCCACCGCCGCGCGGAAGACGTTCCAGGGGAGCTGCCGTCGCGACAGCGGAATCGGGTTGAGTCCCGTGGTGGCGCGCCCGTTGTCGAAGTGAGCCAGCAGGGTACGCCAGAAGCCATGCGACTGCACATGGGTGACCACCAGTGGCTGGTGCAGGTGGAAGCGTCCTTCGTGGAGCAGACGCGGGCTCAGCTCGAGCTCCATCCACCCTGCCGCGATCGGTCCGTCGGGAAAAACCTCGCGGCGATAGGCCACGTTGGCGTTGGGGGGACAGCGGACCCGCTGCGCCGCGTCGCAGGGCGGAAGGAAGCCCCCGAAGGTATGCAGATAATTCGCCCAGTCGATCCGGTGCTCGCGGGAGCCGTTGAGGATCGGGCCCCACACCGCCTGCGCTTCGGGGTGCGACGCGAAGGCCTCGAGGATCGCGGCGCACCAGTCGGATCCGACGACACAATGGTCCTCGGTGGTGGCGATGATCTCACCCCGCGCGGCCGCAGCGGCCCTGGCTCTGAGCTCGAAGACCGACGCGCCGGGGACCTTGATCCAGGAGACGCAGCCTGATTCGCGAACGTAGTCTTCGGTGAGCGCGCTGCCGTGCCCATCGCCGACCAGGATCTCGCCGCCCAGCGCTTTGACCTGGGGCTCGAGCACCGCCAGGCAATTGGCGAGATCGGGCCAGGGCTCGATCGTCGCCAGGATCACCGTCAGCGGCAGCCGGCACGGTGTGCCGGATGGTCGGGAGGGCAGAGCGGTGCGCTGCTAGCTGAGGACGGGGAGTCGCACCACGAATTCACTTCCCCTGCCGAGGCCATCGCTCCGCGCCTCGACGGTGCCGTCATGCAAGTGCACCAGACGCTTGACGAGCGTGAGGCCGATGCCCAGCCCGCTGCGTGACCGTGAGGTCGATGCATCCACTTGAAGAAACATGTCGAACACCTGGTGCAGCATGTCGAGTGGAATGCCCACGCCGTTATCGCGCACCGAGATCACCACGAAGTCGCCCTCGCGCCTCGTGGACAGCTCGATGGTGCCTCCCGATGGGGTGTACTTGGCCGCGTTGTTGAGCAGATTGGAGAAGATTTGGGCCAGCCGCGTGGCATCGCCATCGAGATGCACCGGCTCGCCGGGGAGCGTCAGGGCGAGATGATGTTGTTCCTGCTCGATGAGCGGCGCGCTGATTTCCACCGCCTCCCGCAGAACCTGCGATAGATCCACCCGGCCTCTCCGCAGCTCGAGGTGATCCCGGGTGATTCGGGACACATCGAGCAGGTCGTCGATCAGTCGCGACAGCTGGTGCACCTGCCGCTCGATGATCTCCCGCGCCCAGATCAGCTCCGGCTCATCCGGGCTCCGGAGCTTCATGATATTGACGGCGTTCCGGACCGGCGCCAGAGGATTCCGAAGCTCGTGGGATAGCGTGGCCAGGAACTCATCCTTCCGCCGGTCGGCCCGCTTCAGCGCCTCTTCCGCCGTCTTGCGCTCGGTGAAGTCCGCCATCGTAATGACGCAGCCGAGGACCTCTCCGGCATCGTTTTGCAACGGAGCGGCGCTCACCAGCAGGTGACGTTGTCCGGTTCCATCCCGAGCCGGCAGTGCCGCATCCCTGGATTGCAGGGTGCATCCGCTGGCGGTGGGATCGAATACTCCGCCGTCATCCTCGGTGACGAGAGGAAACGCGATGGTAAAGGCCACACCGATACACTCTTCGCCGGCAAGCCGGCAGGCGCTGGCGCTGGCCCGGATAACCTCGCCGGAGGGACCGCAGACCACGATGGCATCGGCCGCCTGCTCCAGGATCGATCGTGCCAGGCGTTCCGCGGCGAGAATGTCCGCGTTGCGCTTCTGCTCGCTCAGGTCGGTCGCGATGACACAGAGTCCGCGGGCGCCCTGGACATCGAGGGCGCTGATCGAGAGCTGCACCGGGATGGTGCCCGCCTCGGAGTGGAGCTCGATTTCGCCCCGGCTGAACCCCGCCTTGCCCCGGGCCAGCAGGGCATCGAACACCGGTCTGTCGGACGGCGCAACGTAGTCCCGCAGCGAGGCTCCCAGCAGCGCGCCGAGCGTCGTCCCCAGCATTTGGGCCAGATGCCGGTTGCAATAGAGGATGGTTCCGTCCTCGACGAGGGTCATGGCGCCCTCGGTCATCGCCTCGACCAGGACCCGATAGGCGGTCTCGGCGCCCTGGAGCGTATAGATCTGCTCCCCGTCCGGCGTCGAGATCACCAGGGCGTCCACTTCCCCATGGCGAATGGCCTGGAGTGTGTCCTCGGCTTCTTGGAGACGTTGCCGGAGCTCCGCCACCTCGACCTCGAGGGAGCCCGCTGGCAGCGACGGAGGCGACGAGCGAGTGCCGGTCACGGCGCTGCCCCTCCGGTCGCGGGTGCGAGGCCGATGCCGATCAGGATCCGCTCGGTTTCCGAGATATCTCCGATGAACCGCCGGAGCGGAAGGGGCAGCGACTTCACCAGTGTCGGCGCGGCGATGATCTGCTCGTTTCCCGCCCGTCCGGGCTGCTGGTAAATGTCCACGACTTCGAGCTCATACCTTCCGGTCAGGTGCTCCTCGCAGAGCTTCCTGATGTTGCGGATGGCCCGGGTAGAGCGGGGGGTGCTGCCGCTGACGTAGAGTCGGAACGCGTACCGGGACGTTTTCCCAGCCGCCTTCGGCGAAGGGCTCGCCTTGGAGGTGCGGTCAGTTCGGTTCATGCTATTTCCTCACGGAACGTCAATCCGCCGGCTGTACGTCCAGACCGACCAAGACGCGCTCCTCGTTCGAGAGATCACCGATGATTTTCTTCATGGGAGAGGGCAGCTTGCGCACCAGGGTGGGGACGGCGAGAATCTGATCGCCGGCCGCCAGCCTGGGATTCAGCAGGAGATCCACAATTTCGATGCGGTAGCGTCCCGCCATGTGACTCTCACAAATCCGCTTCAAATTGTTCAACGCCGCAACCGACTTTGGCGTTTGCCCGGCAACGTAGAGCCGGAGCGCCCATATCGCCTTGTCCTTGGGCCGTTTGGCACTCTTCCCCGGCTTGGCCATCAGGACCGGCTTCCGCCGTTCCGGAGCTTGCTCATCGCCACGACGCTACGCCGCCTCGCCTCGGTCGCGGCCTCCTCCTGCGCCGCCAAGGCGTTCATCTCCTCGGCTTCCGCGGCCGCCTCCGCCTGGAGTGAGGCGATCTGGGCTTCGATCGCCTTTCGCCGCCGGGTCACTTCAGTAAGCTTGCGACGATGCGCGAGCCGCCTGGCCGACTCGACGGAGCGGTCTTGCGACTCCTTGGCCACGCGGGCGGACCCGGTCAGCACCGCATCGGGCCCCACATAGGCCTCGACCAGATCGACTCCGTGCCGGGTCATGACGAACTCGCGAATCTGGTTCGAGTGCGCCATACCGCGGGACTTGAGGATATACAGGGTGCGGTTGCGCTCACCGTTGTGCTCCACGTTCCGGAGCAGGAGCCAGGTGTCCATCAGGGATGAAATTCCGATCTGGGAATCCTCCACCGAAACACCCGATTGACCGGTCGTGAGGCTGGTATAGAGTGCGGTGATCTCCTGCTGCTTCAGAAAGTCGATCAGTCGCATGAGCGTCGGCTTGATTTGTGATTCCCGATGGTCGAAGCTGAGGTTGCTGATCGGGTCCACCAGGACCGCACTCGGGCGGAAGGCGCGGACCATGTCATGCATCATGACCAGATGCTGTTCCATCCCATGGAGCGTCGGCCGTGAGGCGTGAATCTCGAGTCTTCCATCGTGGAGCCAGCGCCGCAGGTCGAGGCCGATGGAGCGCATGTTGCGAAGGATCTGCTCGGGTGATTCCTCGTAGGCGAAGATCAGGCACCGCTCGCCCCGCCGGCAGGCGGCGTCGATGAACTGGGCACCGCTGCTGGACTTGCCCGTCCCCGGCGACCCGGAAACCAGCACACTGCTTCCCCGGAAGTACCCTTTGCCGCCCAACATCTGGTCGAGGCGCGGGATGCCGGAGGATATCCGCCGGTTCGGGGCCGAGTGGTCGAGTCGGAGCGAAGTGATCGGCAACACCGAGAGCCCATTATCGCCGATGAGGAACGGATACTCGTTGGTGCCGTGCAGCGAGCCCCGGTATTTGACGACCCGAAGCCGGCGAGTCGAAACCTGCTCGGTGATCCGGTGGTCGAGAAGAATGACGCAGTCGGCGACGTATTCTTCCAGCCCGTACCGGGTCAGCGCATTGTCTCCCCGCTCCCCGGTGATGACGGCGGTGAGCCCCCGGTCCTTGAGCCACCGGAAGAGCCGGCGCAGCTCGGCCCGAAGGATGGCATGATTAGGAAGCCCGGTGAACAGCGCTTCCAGGGTATCGAGCGCGACTCGCTTGGCGCCGATGGAGTCAACCGCATGTCCCAGCCGGATGAATAACCCATCCAGGTCGTACTCCCCGCTTTCCTGGATTTCGCTCCGCTCGATTCGCACATGGTCGAGGACGATCTTCTTGGTGGCGACAAGGCGGTTGAGGTCGAATCCGAGGGAGCGAACGTTTTGGGTCAGCTCCTCGGCATTCTCCTCGAACATCATGAAGACACCCGGCTCCCCGAACTGCGTAGCTCCCCGTACGATGAACTCCACCGCGAGCATCGTCTTCCCGCACCCCGCCGCTCCGCACACCAGGGTGGGCCGGCCTGCGGGAAGCCCGCCCCCGGTGATTTCATCGAGCCCCACCACCCCGGTGGGCGCCTTGGGAATCGCCTGGCGGGGCCGCCGGGACTGTTTCCTGCGTGCCGTGTTCGGGGACAAGGGCGGCTCGCTCTCGAAGAGAATGGGGACGCATCGAGATACTAGCGGAGATCGGCGGCGAGCGCCACCACGGCCGGTCACGGGATCAAACCCAAGCGACGCCGCGATCCGGCCGAGGTATGAAGGACCTTCAACCGTTGACCAAATCCGTAGTTCCCGGACGAGCGTTTTCCGGAAACAGCACCGAGATCAGGATTCGGAACAGGAACTCCGCTCACTCAGACGTATGATTACCGGTCCAAAGGCGAGAACCGGCTCTCGTGTTCAACCCAGAAAAGTTCTCGTAGCGCCGCAAGCTGCTCACCAAGGCTGAAAATGGACCACTCTGCAGCCCTCAGTCGGCCCGAATCGCCGCCAGGGGCGCCACCCGCGCCGCGCGCCGAGCCGGCAGATATCCTGCGAGCACGGCGCTGCCCCCGAGCACGGCGACCGCGAGCAGAATCGACGGCAGGTCTACCTGGTCGATCCCGAAGAGCTGGGTCTTGAGCAAGCGGCCGGCCGCAAAGGCCAGCGGAAGCCCGATGGCGACTCCTCCGGCCACCATCATCAACGCTTCCCGCAGCATCATCCCCGCCACCCGGCGGGGAGCGGCCCCCAGCGCCATGCGCAGCCCGAATTCACTGGTGCGGCGGACCGCCGCGTAGGCCATGACGCCATAGAGGCCGAGCGCCGCGAGCACCAGCGTCAGGGCGCCAAAGAGGGTCACCACTTTTGCCACCATCCGGGTCGGCCCGATGGAAGCGCCGATCAGGAGCGACAGCGGGTAGATGCTCTGGGTCACCAGCGAAGCATCGGCCGCGAGCAGCGCGCGACGGACCGGATCCACCAGCCGCGCGGGATCACCGCTCGACCGGATCTCCATGACGAAGGAGCCCGGTGGCTGGCTCACCTGCAGCATCGGAAGGTAGAGCCTCCGCTCGGGGAGGCCGCGCACATCCTGCCCCTGCACGTCGGCGACCACAGCGATGATGGTCCAGATCGCGCTGTCCGCCTTCACGTAACGGCCCAGCGGTGACTCCCCCTTGAAGTAGAATCGCGCCATGGTCTGGTTGACGATGGCGACCTTCGGCGCGGTCTCGTGATCGCCGGAATTGAAGTCGCGTCCCTGCAGCAGCCGCGCGCCGATCGTGGTGAAGTAGTCGGGCCCGACTCTATCGTAGGCCACCGCGGTGTCGGCATCCACTCTGGCAGTGAAACCTTCGACCTGGAGCGTCGTCGACGATTCGGTCCCGCTGAAAATGCCGTTCTCCGAGAAGGTGACCGCCGACACACCACCGACTCGCTGAAGCCGGGACGTGAGGTCCCGGGTCAGCTGGAAAAGCCGGGGGCCCTGATACCCGCTCCGTCCCGCGTCGACCCGCGCCACGACCAGGGAATCCCGCGCCAGCCCGACGTCGGCGGTGTCGAGTCGCTGAATGCTCCGAAGCAGCATCCCGGTCGAGACCAGCAGCAGGAGCGAAAGGGCCACCTGGGCCACGACCAGCGCCGTGCCGAGGGCCGCCTTGCCCGGACGTCCGGTTGCGGTGACTCCGCGTCCGGCGGTACGGAGCGCGGTGGCGAGCTCGACTCGAGTCGCCCGGAGAGCCGGGACCAGACCGACGAGAATGGCGGTCAGCAGCGAGAGGCCAAGAGCGAAACCGAGGACACGGGCATCCAGATGGACATCGAGCGGAATGGGATTCCCACCGCCCCCCGCGAGTCGCAACAGCGCGGAGCTTCCCCAGAGAGCGACCAGAAGTCCCAGCGCACCGCCTCCGATAGCGAGCATCACGCTTTCGGTGAGGAGCTGCTGCACCAGCCGCCCCCGTCCGGCGCCCAGCGCCATGCGGACACTCATCTCGCGGCCCCTCGCGGCGGCCCGAGCCAGCATGAGGTGCGCGACGTTGGCGCACACCACCAGCAGGACGAGACCCACGGCGGCCATGAGGGTGAGCAACGACTGCCCATACTCGCTCCGGTAATAGGAAAATCCCCGAGCGCCCGCCTCGACCCGGATGGGAGTCTCCCGCAGCTCGCGCTCGGTATCTCCCAGCCCGGTTGCGGTTGGATTCCGGGTGAGCGAGCTCCGGATCAGGCCGGTGAACTCACTTCTGGCGCGTTCGAGCGTCACCCCCGGCGCCAGTCGTCCCATCAGCAGGAGCCAGCTGGCCCCGCGGTCTCCGAGCCAGGGGTAGTGGGGGAGGAGCAGCTCTTCCATCATGAGCGGTATCCACATGTCGGTCCGCTGACCGACCACGTCTCCCGTCCACCCTTCCTGGGCTACGCCGATGATGGTGAGCGGAGACCGGTTGACGGTGATCGTCCGTCCGATCGCCGATCGGTCGCCGGCAAATCGGCGCTGCCAGTATTCGTGGCTCAGCACCACCACCGGATCGCGCCCCGGAGCCTGGTCTTCCGCCTGGGAGAATGTGCGCCCCGCGGCCGCCGGCACCTGCAATACGTCGAAGTAATTTCCCGAGACCAGCCGGCCCACCGGGTGCTCCACCGCATCGCCCTCCCCGACGATGGCGTCGAGCCGTCCGGTGTGGCCTGATGCGTACAGTCCGCTGGTGACCCGGTTCCCGTCGCGGAGATCGGCGTAGAGCGGATAGGAGAAGAGGTCCACCCGGGGACTGCCGGTCGACATGCCGTTGCTGCGCCGCGGATCGCCGAGGCTCACCAGCTGTTCGGAGTGGGGCACCGGCAGCGATCGCCGCATCAGCGCGTCGATCAGGCTGAACACCGCCGTGTTGGCCCCGATGCCCAGTGCCAGGATCAGCAGCAGCACCAGCGTGAACCCCTTGTTGGCCCGGAGCGCGCGCAGCGCGTAGAGGGTGTCCTGCCGCAGCGCGCCCAGATAGTCCCGGCGATTCATGGATCTGACCCTCTCATGGTCGATGGTGAGACACGCGCGGCGCACCCCTCCCAGATCCCCGAACAGCGCGAGGGCCTGCTCCCGCGCCGCGGCCGGGTCGAGACCCTGCTCGGCGAGCTTTCTGGCGCGCATTGCGAGGTGAAACTCGATTTCCGCGTCGACCTCCTGCTCGACGCGCTTGGCGCCCACCTCGAGCCGGAACGGGCCGGGAGTGCGCCGTCTCGCCATCACGCCGTCACCGGGCCGGCGGCCCGAAGCGCGCGACCCGCGGCTTCGACGAAGCGATGCCAGGAAGAGCTGCCGGCCTGCAGCCGGCGGCGTCCGGTCCGGCTCAGGGCGTAGAATTTGGCGGTCCGGTTGTTGTCGGAGAGCCCCCATTCCGCTTCCACCAGCCCCTGTCGCTCCAGCCGGTGCAGGGCCGGATACAGGGTTCCCTCCCCGATCAGCAGCGATTCGCCGGTCGCCTCGCCAATCCATTCCGCGACCGCATACCCGTGGCGCGGTCCCCAGCTCACCGCCTTGAGAATGAGGAGATCCAGGGTGCCGCGCAGGAGACTGACGTCGAGCTCATCCATGGTTCCGTCACCGAAGAGGTGCTGGACACTAGACGCCCTCCCCTTGTGACGCAAGGGGAGAGCGAGAGGAGTAGATTCAGTCCCTTCATGCCGAAGCCAGACGACAGCATCCGGCCGGTGATCCTGGCCAGCTTCATCGGGACCACCATCGAGTGGTACGATTTCTTTTTGTACGGCACCGCCGCCGCGCTGGTCTTCAACAAGCTGTTCTTTCCGACGCTCGACCCGCTGGCCGGCACCCTCTCCGCGTACGGCACCTTTGCCGTCGGGTTCCTGGCTCGTCCTCTGGGGGGCGCCGTCTTCGGGCACTATGGCGACCGGGTCGGCCGGAAGACCATGCTGGTCTGGTCGCTCATGATCATGGGGGCCGCGACCACGCTGATCGGCCTGCTGCCGACCTATGCCAGCATCGGCGTGTGGGCTCCGGTCCTCCTGGTGCTGGTGCGGTTTGCGCAGGGGATCGGCGTCGGCGGGGAGTGGGGAGGGGCGGTGCTGATGGCGGTGGAGCACTCCGGCGGGGCCAAGCGTGGTCTCCACGGCAGCTGGCCGCAAATGGGCGTCCCGGCCGGGCTGCTCCTCAGCACGGGAATCTTCGCGCTGCTCTCGAGCCGGCTGCCGGAATCGGAGTTCCTGAGCTGGGGCTGGCGGATCCCCTTCCTCCTCAGCACCCTGCTCATCGCCATCGGATTGTTCGTTCGGCTGCGGCTTCTCGAAACGCCCGCTTTCACCAGGGCCCAGGCGACGGGTGGGGCCGCGAGCGCCCCTCTGCTCGAAGTCGTTCGCCGGCACCCTCGCGAAGTTCTGGTCGGAATGGGAATGCGATTCGCGCAGAACGTGCTCTTCTACATTTTTACGGTCTTCGTCCTGAGCTACGGCGAGAAGACGCTGGGATATTCCAAAGCGACGATGCTTGGCGGGGTGGCTACCGGGGCACTGGTCGGGCTGGTGTCGATTCCGTTTTTCGCCGCGCTGTCGGATCGGTGGGGCCGAAGGCCGGTGTACCTGACCGGCGCGATTGTCTCGCTGCTTTACAGCTTCCCGTTCTTCTGGCTGCTCGGCAAAGGCCCGGGCTTCGTCGCCGTCGCCATCGTGCTGGGCTTGAACGTGGGGCAGGACATGATGTACGGGCCTCAGGCGGCGTATTTCGCCGAGCTGTTCTCCACCCGGGTCCGCTACAGCGGAGCGTCCCTGGTCTACCAGCTGACCTCGGTGTTTTCCGGCGGGCTGGCGCCCTTCATTGCCACGCTGCTGCTGGCGCGCTACGGGGTCTGGTCGGTGGCTGGGTATATGGCAGGGTCGTGCGCTCTGACGGTGGTGGCGACCTGGTATGCGCCGGAGACGCACAAGAGAGAGCTATAGGCTAACGGCCCCCAGCACCCAGTCCCCAGCACCCAGCACCCAGCCCCTAGTATCCCTGATTCAGCTCCTGCAACAGCGCGTACGCAGTGATCGCTCCCACAATGCCGAGTCCGATCAGCAGGGTCCTGCCGAAACTCTTCTTGCGGACCGCAATGGTCTCGACCTGGCTCAGCGGCATCACCAGCCGGGCGATCGCGCGCTCGGTGGGGTGGCCGACGATGCTGTCGCCCTGAAGCATCGGATCCCAGATCTCGACCTTGCTCTTGTCGTGGCGGGTGACGCGGACCGCTTCGACGCCGCGCTTCGCGAGCACTTCCCGTGGCGAGACCGCTTCGGTACGCCAGGCCAGGCACCCGCTCGAAGCCAGCGTAATCCAGACCATTGCGGCAGCTCGTGTCGCCCGCACTACCCGCATTGCATCCTCCGATGGGTGCATTGAACTCGTCCGGGGAAGGCTACCACGAGGGGAGGTCCGCCCACAACACCCGTGCCCGCGCCTCCGCGTCGGCGGCCCGCGCCGGATCGCCCAGGGTCCGCCACGCCTCGGCCTGGCGGCGAAGTGCCGGAGCGAGGAAGGGCAGCTCGAACGGACTGCGCTCCGCGATGGCTCCCCACCACCGCAGTGCCTCCGGTACCCGGCCCACTGCCGCCAGCAGGTCGGCCCGGAGAAACCGTTCGAAGGTCCCGGCGTAGAAGGGAGACGCCACGGCGTACTGGAACCAGACGTCGAGCCGTCCCTGCTCCAGGACCGCGAGGGCGGCGCCGGTCTCACCGCGGGCGCGCAGAATCTCCGCGTCGAGCGTCCTGCCCAGGTGCTGCAGCAGCGCCGTCGCCCCCTCCGGAACCGGCAGCTCCGCCAGTGCTTCGGCATCGAGTGCGGCCAGGTCGGGAAGCCGGAGGCGGACGGCGAGCAGTCCGGTGAGGAAGACGCGGAGATGGGCCTGGAGCTCGTTGTGAAAGGCGAGCGGAACCGCCACGGCCGGACGCGCCGTCCCGGGATCCCAGGCGACCAGCTCTTTCCGAACCGCCGCCCGCCGATCGTCCTCAATGGGCAGAAAGGGAAAGCTGGCGAAAAGGCCGCGGGTCGTGAGAGCCCAGGCAGGATCGAGTCGATCGGCCTCCTGCAGCCGGTCGAACGCCTCGACGGTGCGTCCCCGTGCCAGGTCGAGATGCGCCAGGGTGATGAGGCCGAAGGCACGGAACTCCTCGGAGCGGGCGGTCGCAAAAAGCTCCTGCGCCAGCCGCTCTGCCCCATCGGGGTTTCCGGCATAGAGCACAACATCGGAAAACGCCCGGGCGATGACGAGGCCGCGCGCAGCGGCCAGCTCCCGGATCGCCTCGTCTTCCCCGGCGCGCTCACGGCAGGCAAAGGCGCGCAGAGCCCGAAGGCCGACCGCCTGGTCGCTGCCGGCGCTCCGCGCCAGCGCCTGCGCAACCAGGGACCCGAGGTCGCCGGTTCTCCGTTCCATCGCCGCGATACGGGCGAGCTGGATCATCGCGCCAAGATGATTGGGGTCGAGGGCGAGCGCGCGCTCGAAAGGCTCGCGCGCCTGCACGGCGCTCCTCCCCCGGTAGGGATTGCTGTGGAAGAGGACATCGCCCAGGAGAAACCACCCCTCCAGGCTCTCCGGCCAGGCGGTGACCAGGGCGGCGTATCGCCGCTCCGCCTCACCGCTCTGCCCGGTGATCCAGGCGTGCTGTGCCTCCACCAGCATGCGGGCATGCTCGGAAAGACGCTCCCGCCGGCGGTGCGCCTCGGCGGAGGCTTCCCGGGCCGGCTCGATCATCGCCGTGGCAGCGAGGGCGGCGGCGAGGCGATGCCACGCGAGGGCGAAGGTCGGATCGGCATCGGTGGCGCGGCGGAAGGCGTCCACCGAATCGAGGTAGCGCGCGAGGCGGAATGCCTGCTCCCCGGCCAGCCACGCCTTGAGCGCGGCCAGAGACTCGGTGGTGAGCGCGGCGAGGCGGCTCAGATCGCTCACGGACTCGCCGTGGCGACCGGCGAGCAGACCGAGCGCGAGATGGTCGACCAGCTCGAAGAGACCGGTGTCTTCTTCGGCTCGGCCCTCGACCCGAACCACCAGGGTCCCATCGGCGTCGTACATCGCGGCCGAGGCCTCGAGTCGTCCCGCGGATTCGACGACGCTCCCCAGGACGAAACTCCACGCCCCCGCCCGTCCGGCGAGCCAGCGACCCCGCTCGACGGTCCACGCCTCTCCTATCAACCCCGCGCCCGAGAGCACGAGCCGCGGCTCGACGACGCGAAGATCACCGGCTCCATCCAGCTTGGTCGCCAGCAGGTCGACCATGCCCTCTCCCAGAAATGCGAGACCGGGTGCCCCGCGAACGGTGAAGGGACAAATCGCCAGGAGATTCGGATCGGCGGATTGGGAGCCGGGCGACGGGGGCTCGGGGTTGGAGGTATACGACGCGGGGGTCCGGGTGAGGAGCGCCCGCATCTCGGCGTCGTTCTCGTCGAGCTCCAGCGCGCGCCGGGCCCAGCGCATCGACTCGGCAGGGTTTCCGGGAAGGCGCGCCAACGACCGGGCAGCAGCGAGCGCCTCCTCGCGGAGTCTCCTGCGCTCCCGGTCGAACCAGTCTTCCATATCGGGCGCGCCGGCCACATAGAAGCCTTCCAGCAGATCACCCTGATAGTGGCTCAGGGCTTCCGCCTGAGCTCCCCGCTTCAGGGCATCGCGAAAGGCTGCCACATCCGACCAGAGCTTGCCCTCGGCAATGCCCACCTCCTCCTCACCCCGCCCGATCAATACCCCCTCGCCCAGGGCGCGCCGCAGAAAGTAGAGGGAGCGCCGCAGCGCGCCACGGGCATGCTCGGTGTCGAGCTCGGGCCAGAAAAGGCCCAGCAGAGTATCACGTCGGAGGAAGCGCCCGGTGGCTGCCAGGGCGAGATAGGCGAGAAGAGCAAACCGTTTGGGCTGCTGGACCACCGCCCTGAGCTCGCCGCCGCCGGAGACTCGGAGGTCGACCACGCCCAGGGTCCGGAGCTCGAGCATGGGGAAAGCTAACTGCTAACTGTCAACTGCTAACTGTCAACCGCTAACTGCTAACTGCTAACTGTCCACAGCCGTCTTAGCGGTTAGCCGTTAGCAGTTAGCAGCCCGTCAGGGCCCTGCAATTCACCGCACCCCCAGGGGCGTGGTTTGTGCTGACCTCAGACTATCGAGAAACCGCGGTCAGTCATATCATCCGGTCAGGCCGTCGGTTCCACCGCCATGCACGCCGAGGTCATCATGTCTGTCCGTCTTGCAACCTGCGCCCTGCTCGCGTTGATGCCGGCATTTGCGCTGGCCGGCTGCGCCACTGACCCGACCGATCCGACCGTCCCGCCTCCCCCTCCGCCGGCGTTCACCCGCTGGTCCGATCCGGCGACCTGGCCCGGGACCGGCGTTCCCGCCGCGGGGGCTGCCGTGGTGATCCCCGAGGGGAAGACGGTGCTGCTGGATGTGAGCCCGCCTTCCCTCGGCAGCCTCACCGTGCTGGGCACGCTGCGCTTCGACGAAAAGGACATCAACCTCACGTCGAACTGGATCATCGTGAAAGGGGGGCGCTTCGAGATCGGATCGGAGAGCCAGCCCTTCGCGCACCGCGCCGTCATCACCCTCACCGGGCCGGACGGCGAGAATATCGAAGGGGTAGGAGCCAAAGTGTTCGGCATCATTGGAGGAACGCTGGAGCTGCACGGGCAGCGCCGGGCCGGGTGGGCTCGCATCGCTACCAACGCGGCGGCGGGCGCCACCCAGCTTACCCTCGACCGGGTGATGGACTGGCGGCCAGGCGACCGGATCGCGATCGCGTCCACCGACCTCGACCCGCTGCAGGCCGAAGACGTCGTGCTCGCGGCTGTGAACGGCACGACGGTCACCCTGCAGACCGGTCTCAAGTTTTCCCACTGGGGCACGATGCAGAATTTCGCCGGCAAGCCGCTGGATGAGCGGGCGGAAGTCGGTCTCCTCAGCCGAAACATCGTCATCCAGGGCGACGCGGGCTCTCTGGTGTCGCAGTTCGGCGGGCACATCCTGGGGACCGCCGACGGGACCATGCACGTCGAGGGGGTGGAGCTGACGCGAATGGGGCAGAAGATGGTCCTGGCGCGTTACCCGATGCACTGGCACATGGAAGGACTGGTGGACGGCCAGTATTTCAAGGGGAGCAGCGTCTGGAAGAGCTTCAACCGCTGTGTGACCGTGCACGGGAGCAGCAACGCCACGGTGCAGGGCAACGTCTGCTATGACAACATCGGGCACGGGTACTTCCTGGAGGACGGCGCCGAGACCGGCAACCTGTTCGAGGACAACCTGGGGATGCTGACGCGCACGCCGGCGGCGGGGCAGGCGTTGATTCCGTCCGACGTGACGCCGGCGACGTTCTGGATCACGAACCCGGCGAATACTTATCGCGGGAACGTCGCGGCCGGCTCGCGCGGCTTCGGCTTCTGGTTCGCCTTCCCGGCGTCGCCGACCGGACTCTCCACCGGCTCGCCGCTCAAGCCGCGGGAGATGCCCCTCGGCGAATTCAGCGGCAATGTGGCCCACTCGAACAGCAACACCGGGCTCAACGTCGACCAGGGCCCGAAACCGGACGGCACCCTCGAGACGGTGCACTACTCGCCGAGACAGGTGCCCGGCACCAGCTCGCCGGCGGTAACCGCCCTGTTCCAGAATTTCATCGGGTACAAGCATCGCGGGCGGGCGGTCTGGTTCCGGGGGACCGAGCTCCGGCTCACCGGGGCAATGCTCGCGGACAACGGAATCGGGGCGACCTTCGCGTCGAACGAGACCTTCGTCATGGACGCGGTGTTCGTGGGCACCAGCGCCAACAGCGGCGGGACCCAGATCCAGGCGGGCTTTCCGATCCGGGGGTACGAGTTCTATGACGGGCGGGTCGGAGCGGAGCGGGTGACCTTCGTGAACTTTGCCACCACTCCGGCGCGCACGATGAGCGCGCTGGGTTTCAATCGGACCAACGGTTTCCCGGTGGATCCGCTGAACTACGGCAAGGCGCTGAGCTTCGTCAACAGCAACAGTGTATTCCTCGAGAATCCCGCGGTGAACAGCGACGGCGACCGGGCCGCGATCATCCTCGATAACGACGGCAGCATCTCCGGAATCGCCGGCGCATGGATCGCGGCGAACAACCCGCTGATGGTGACGCCGGCCTGCAGCCGCCGCGACCCGTGGAATGCCTGGGTCTGCCAGCTCCCCTTCGTGCAGCTCCAGGTGCGGGGGGGCAATGCGCAGGTCGTGGCTCCGCTCGCGCTCACCCGCGACGACGCGGCGGCGGCGACCTATGTCGGAGTGCCGGGCCAGCCGCAGACGGTCTCCGCCTCGGTCATCACCGGCCGAACCTATCGGGTGCAGTATGCCTCGGGCCTGCCCGACCGCCCCCAGTTCCATATGCGCCGGAGCGTGCCGGGAGACTGGATCCGGGTCATCGCGCCGTACCCGAACCCGAACTTCAACGTGATCAGGGATTCCAACACCGGGGCCCCGCTGGCAGCCGCGCTGTCTCTGGTGGAGCTGGATGCGAGCACGGGAAACAAATACTTCTACGATGCCGCCAGCGGGCTCCTGCACCTCAAGGCCGTGACGCAGACGGGACGGACGACTGCCACGCTATTCGTAGTTCCGAAGTGAGGGAGTCGCGAAGAGCGAGGAGCGAAGAGGAACAACCGCTTCGCTCTTCGCTCTTCGCTCACATCGCCACTATCGCCCGAGGATCCTGCGACGTCAAAAGGGGTCGCAGCCGCATCACCCAACCCAAAGAGCCCACCGCGAACACCACCGCGAGGAGCAGCAGCCAGGGAGACCGGCCACCGGTCGCCAGCAGCACCCCGGCGGCGCCGCCCATGATGATGAGCCGGGCTGTTTCGCTGGGTCCGGCCCAGGCCCGCGCTTCGAGAATCCCGCCGATGTTTCCGAGGGAGAGCAGCACGTAGAACGTCCCCGCCACCAGGGTCGCCCCTGACAGTCCGCGTGCGGCCTGCAGAAACGCGACCGAGGCCAGCAGCACCACCAGAAACTGCGCTACGGCGTAGCGCTGCAGCGGCCGGGGTACTTCCGGCTCGTATTTCTTGAAAGACTCGGGCGACACCGGGCCGGGCACGATTCGGGGACCGAGCGTCGCCGGCAGCCAGCCGGGATGACCGAACACCGCGCGCCACCGGTCGCCCCAGCTGCGGGCGGCGCGGAGCTTGGTCGCGATTTCTCCGAACACATGGACGTTGGCCCAGACCGGGTTCCAGCTGACCAGCGGCTTGGTGAGGCCGTAGACCGGCGGTGCAACCTCCGGCTCGAAGGTTCCGAACATCCGGTCCCAGATGATGAGGACCCCGGCATAATTCCGGTCCTGATACTCCGGGTTCACACCGTGATGCACCCGGTGATGCGACGGCGTGTTCAGGACCAGTTCGAGCGGGCCCAGTCGGTTGATCTCCCGGGTATGAACCCAGAACTGATAGACGAGGTTGAGGGCGTGGCAGACCAGCCACATCATGACCGGGATGCCGAGCAGGGCGAGCGGCATGTAAAACACCCAGCTCATCAGGCCGTGGAGGCTGCTCTGCCGGAGCGCCACCGTGAGGTTGAACTCTTCGCTCGAATGGTGCACCACGTGGCCGGCCCACAGCAGATTGACGACGTGCGAGGTGCGATGCATCCAGTAGTACGCGAAGTCGTCGAGCAGAAAGACGACCGCCCAGCTTCCCAGCGCGGCGAGATCGACCCCCGGCCCGGCGAACGGGTTGCGCGAGATCCACTCCGGAAGCGGGAGGAGGAGCTGGATGCGCCAGTGGCTCGCGACCCAGGAAAACGCGACGACCGTGCCCAGGGCGATGAAGATGCCGGCGAATTGACTGAGGATCCCGCAGGAGAGATCGCTGACCGAGTCGCCCAGGCGATGCACCGAGCGCCGGCGCAGCCGGGCGACCAGCAGCTCGAGGCCGATCAGCGCAAAGAAGAGCGGGATCGAAGCCTGGATGACATCCATGCGTCGGGGATCAGGTTGCCATGATGTACGCGCACCCGGCAGCCTGGGCGCGGAGGACTCCGAACACGCCGGAGGGCTGGAGGATGACGCCGGGGAGGAGATAGGTCAGCGCCCGAGTGCGCGCTTCCGGTCCCTCGAGCTTTTCCGCTTTGCCAACCTCGTAGACGATCTGGCCGAAAGCGAGGTTGCACGCGAGCACGACGCCGCCTCGCTTCATGAACGCTTCCATGGTGTAGCCGCCGCCCTGCGCCTGCTTTCCATCCGCCGCGGCGTGTGCGATGAAGGGGTTGCGTTCGGCCGGCTTGTTCGTCGTCCAGTCGGTCACTTTGCGCTTCTTGCCGACCTTGAAACGGGCCCAGTACTCGTCGCTCGCGACCAGGGGAATCGCACCATGGCGAACCACCAGGACGGCGCTCATTTCTTCGTCCTTGAGCCCGTAGATCTCCTTGTTCTGGTTCATCCACATGACCGACCGGAACAGCCCGCCGCCGTCCGAGATCTCGGGCGAGTCGAACACGCCCCGCGCCCGTCCGGTCAGCCGGTCGGCCCAGGTGAGGTCCCATTTGTCGGTGATGGGGGGAGGAAGGTCGGCCGCCGAGAGCGGGGAAGTCGCCAATCCCAGCCCCCCCGCGGCCACGGCGGCCACGCCGGCAAATCGGGCGAGAAAGTCTCGACGCGGGGTGGTCATGATCCGATCCTCGAAGCTGGATGCTCGTTTCTGAAAACTATCACCTCAGGTATTGGTCACAAAGCTGCACCCCTGCTGCTGCGCCGCCGCCAGCGCCAGGAATCCCGAGGGGACCAGGGAGATGCCCGGCACCAGATGTCCCAGCGCCTTTTCCCGAGCTTCCGTCTCGGTGACCTTGTCCCGGTTGATGACCCGCTGGACGATGCCCCAGAACGCAAATTCGCAGGCGACCACGATCCCTCCCCTTGCGATCAAGGCATCCAGCCCGAGACCTTCGGCCCAGGCGCGCGCGGGCGGAGGAAAGCTTCCCATCATCTCCACCATCGCCGACGCCATCTGCGGGTTTCGTCTGGGAATGTTCGGCTTCTCGGGCGTCGATCCGCTCAGCGGCAGCTCGTATTGCGACCAGAAGGCATCGTTCATGGCCAGCGCGACTCCGCCATGCCGCAGCACGACGACTGCGGTGCAATCCTCGGGCGCTGCTCCCAGGACACCCCGGCACTGATTGAGCCAGATCCAGGCGCGGATCGGGCCGGTACCGTCATCGCGCGGATTGTCGAACACCGCGCGATGAGCGCCCCGGATCTTGCCGAGCCAGGGAAGGCCCTGAGCTGGGGAGGACTGGGGAAGCCTGGTGAAGGGCGGGGAAGACCGGGAAGGGGCTGCCCCGGTCTTTCCCAGTCCGATCCCTACTCCTGCAAGGGCTCCCAGGAAATCACGACGGTCGGTGGGCATTGGTCTCCTTGGCTGTCGAAGAAGTGACACCGGCCCCTCTCGCCTCCGGCTTCAATGCCTCTACGACCGCCTGAAACGCAAGGTTGCAGTTACGCCAGGTGATGTGCCTTGCGGCCGCCCCGGGCGACCTGATCGTGAGTGAACTCCACCTTGAGCATCTCGGCCGCCATCTGCACCGCACGATCGGCGAGCGCCTCGGCGCCTTCGCGGAGGTCGTCGCTCTCTTCCACGGCGCGGACGTTGTTCTCCATATCCTCCGCCGACCACCCCCGCGAATGCCCGATGAAGGGAAACTGGGGGAACATGAATCCCAGCTCGCCGAAAAAGGTCAGCAGCGATCCGACCACGCCCTGCACGTTGTCCTGGCCGCCGGTAATGATGAAGCCGGCGACTTTATTGCGGATCAGGACCTTGTTCCTGATGGTCACCTGATTCTGCACGCAGTTGAGCCGCTCGGCCATCTTGTAGTACAGCGAGCTGGCGGATCCCCATCGAATCGGCGTCGCGAGCAGGATCACGTCGGCCCAGTGCACGATCGCCTCGTAGACCTGGTCCATCTGATCTTCGGGATCCATCTGGGTAATCGAGCAGGGCCAGGTACAGGCGTGGGCGCTCTTGGAGTAGTAGCCCTCACAGTGCCGGAAGCGGAGCGCGTTGAGCTTGATGAGGCGGGTCTCGGCATGACCGGCGTCCGCCGCGTGCCGGACCGCCACCTCGAGCAGAAGATCAGAGGTCGACACCCGTGGATAGGCGAGGTCCATGGCGGTGGTGGAAATCCCCGCAACCCGGATAGGTCCCGCGGCGCGCACGACCTTGCGGGCGAGCGGATGGGGTTCGTGGGGGATGCGGTGCCGCCTGGTGTCCGCCTCGAGGTTCACCCAGAGGTGGTCACCCTCGACCTTGGTCGCATGGCGCGGCACCGCCTCGTCCTCGAACCCAGGCTCCCCGCGACCACTCACCCGGTCGTACTTCCAGTGATGCCAGGGGCAGACGATCAAGTCACCCTCGAGCCGGCCCTCCCCCAAGGGCCCCCCCGCATGGTTGCAAGTGCCGGAGATCGCGCCAAAGACGCCATCGGCATAGCTCAGCGCGATCCGGGTGCGCTCCACCAGCACCTGCTGGAGTGGCTTCTGCCGGAGCAGCTCGACCGGGCCGAGGTCGTGCCATCGGGGTTCGGACATTGGGTCTCCAGTGCCAGGGATTCTACTCAGGAGTCGTGAGGAGACGGGTGAGAGAATAGTTCGAAGCTTCCTCCGTTTCACCCGGTGGCCCGTCGACGTAACTAAATAACACTTCGCTCGCAGATACGGTGATTAAGGAACAGCTAACCGTGCTGGCCTCTTCACGATGCATGCAGATCGATAATGGGCCCTTCTCGGGAAGGTGGCTCCGGTGCAGGGCGAAGAGGGCCTCTCTGGTCAGGCCGCGTTTGGAGGTGGCCGCCTCCCGAAAGAGCGCGCCTCGGACCCGTTCCGCGCCGGCCTGGTCTCGTCCCGAGCTGGTCCTCACCATCCCCGGCCGAGTGACCCTCGCCCGCTCGAGCGCACGGCCGTTCCATTCGAAAAGCCAAGGGTCGGTTTCGGGAGCCAGGCTCACCAGTGTGAAGGGCCGGTAGCTGACCAGGGGGCTGGCGACCAGTGCCCGGTCCACCTCCACCGGTCCGGTCAGCCCGGCCAGCCCGGTCAACAGGAGCCCTCGGCTGACGAAGACGCCGCTGGGGTCGAGAGGGGATTCCTCCCACCGGTTGAGCAGAGCAAGGGCGTGACCCAGGCAATTGACCGAGATCCAGCTGCCGCCGGCCTCGCCGTCGATCGGGATCAGGGCGGCAACCCCGCCCGGTGCGACGGCCGCGGGATGGCGTGCCGGCGCCCTGGTCCTTCGCTCGTCCCGGTTCATGGCCATCGCAAATCCCTGCGGCAGCGGGAGCCAGCTCAGCGTGCACACCTAAGGCAACCCGACCGGCACGAAACGCCGGGCGATCTCCGCCTGGACCCGTGCGGCCAGCTCGCCGCGGGTGGGCGCCGTGATGGGCGCCGCCGCGAACTCGACCGTGGCCTCGAACCGGCGGAGCCGGAGGAGATTCATGAGGTGGGGTCCGAACGGCATTTCTCCCCACCAGCAGAGCACCAGCCGCGCCGGCGGCGAATCGGCGGGGGTCCGATAGGTCAGGCTGGCGCAGTGCACCGGATTCTGCTCCCGGGCGGCCCAGTCGAACAGCGCCGGGCGCATGGGAAGCAATGCCTCTCCCGATGACGTGGTTCCCTCGGCGAACAGGATTACCCCGTCGCCTCGAGCGATCGCTTCGTCGATCAGGTCGAGCACCCGCACAGCGTCGCGGCGAACCTCCCGATTGACCCAGATGGTGCCGAAGAGATTGGCGAGCGGACCGAGAACGGGCCAGTGCCGCATCTGCCGCTTGGCGATGAACACGCCGTCGAGGCAGGTGTAGAGCAGGATGATGTCGACGTAGCTCAGATGATTGGATACCAGGAAGAAAGGTGCCCTGGGCGGAGACCCGATCACCCGGCGTCGCATGCCGATCATCCAGGCAATGCCTCGCGCCCAGGTGCGCACGACTCGATGCCGCCAGCGCACCCGGGAGCGCGGAATCGGGAGCAGCAGCAGGTTCACCAGCGCCCAGAGCAGCGTGAGAGATGCCGACCAGATGGCTGCGCCTGTCACGCGCAAGACCGTCAGGATCCGGCCCCCGTGCAATGCCGGCAGGGCGCCGGCACGCGCCGGCGGGGCCGGAGGCATCTCGAGGTCCCTGCTCATTCCACCATGGTAACCGCCGGACCCCGATTCCGGCGACCTTGATCCCTCCGGCAGGGGCCCCCAGATTCCCGGCTCCTCCGCTGTTTGCTTCCCGCTGGAGACCTCCGCATGCCCTGTTCATTTGCCGTTTTCAGGCTCGCTGCCGTCGTCGTCGTCGCGAGTGCCGTGTCCGCGGTTCCACTTCGCTCCTCGCTCTTCGCGCAAGCCTTGCCGCCGATCTCGGAGAAGACGAAGGGACTGGCAAAGCTCGACGGCTTCATCCCGCTCTACTGGGACGGGGCTGCCGGGAAGCTCTGGATGGAGATTCCACGACTGGGAGAGGAGCTCCTCTATATCACCGGGGCCCCGACCGGACTCGGGTCGAACGACATCGGACTCGACCGGGGCCAGATCGGCGGCGAGCGAATCGTCCGGTTCGAGCGGGTGGGCAATAAGGTACTTATGGTGCAACCCAACTACGGGTTTCGCGCCGGCGACACAGCCGCCGCCGCGCGGCGGGCGGTGGAAGAATCATTTGCGACTTCCACGCTGTGGGGCTTCAGGGTGGAAGCCGAGACCGGTGGAACGGTGCTGGTGGACGCGACCGACTTCGTCATGCGCGACGTGCACAACGTGGTCGGCACCCTGGCCCGGGCGCGTCAGGGGACCTTCCGGCTCGACCAGTCGCGCAGCGCGCTGTACCCCGCGAATACCAAGGTCTTTCCCAGAAACACCGAGATCGAAACCAGCCTGACCTTCACCGGAGAAAGTCCCGGCGAATGGGTCCGCGACATTGCCCCGTCGGCGGACGCGGTGACGATTCGGCAGCGCATTTCGCTGGTGGCGCTTCCGGAGCCCGGCTACAGGCCGAGGCTGCTGGACGTCCGGGCCGGATTCTTCGGCGTCTCCTATCGCGACCTGACGGCGCCGCTCGGCACCGATCAGACCACGCAGTTCATCGCGCGGCACCGTCTCACGAAGCGAAATCCCGGCGCCGCCGTCAGCGAGCCGGTCAAGCCGATCATCTACTACCTCGATCGTGGCGCCCCGGAGCCGATCCGTGCCGCGCTGCTCGAAGGGGCCCGGTGGTGGAATCAGGCGTTCGAAGCCGCCGGTTACCGCAATGCGTTCCAGGTCGAGCTGTTGCCCGAGGGCGCCGACCCCATGGATGTCCGCTACAACGTGATTCAGTGGGTCCACCGGTTTACCCGCGGCTGGAGCTATGGGAACACGGTGACCGATCCGCGCACCGGAGAGATCATCAAGGGCCACGTCACGCTGGGCTCGCTTCGGGTGCGGCAGGACTATCTCCTCGCGGAAGGACTGCTGGGACCCTATCGCACCGGCGACGAGCGTGCCGTCGCCGCGGAAGCGATGGCGCTGGCCCGCCTGCGGCAGCTCTCGGCGCACGAGGTCGGTCACACCCTCGGGCTCCAGCACAACTACATCGCCAGCACCGTGAGCCGCGCCTCGGTCATGGACTATCCCCACCCGGTCGTCAAGCTCGCGCCCGACGGCTCGATCGACCTGTCGGACGCGTATGCCGCCGGGATCGGCGCATGGGACAAGGAAGCGATCAAGTACGGCTACTCCGATTTTCCCGCCGGCAACGACGAGCGCCGCGCCCTCGACGCGCTGCTGACCGCCGCCCGGGGCAGGGGATTGCTCTTTCTCAGCGACCAGGATGCCCGACCGCTCGGGAGCGCCCATCCCACGACCCATCTCTGGGATAACGGCACCGATGCGGTTGCCGAGCTGCAGAGAATGCTGCTGGTCCGCCGGGCGGCGCTGGAGCGGTTCGGGGAGCAGGCGATTCAGCGCGGCCGTCCGCTCGCCGCGCTCGAAGAAGTGCTGGTGCCGCTCTATCTGCACCACCGATATCAGGTCGAGGCGGCGGCCAAGATCATCGGGGGACAGTTCTACACCTATGCGCTCCGGGGCGACAGCCAGGAGCCGGTGCGCCCGGTGAGTTCCGCCGAGCAGCGCCGGGCCCTCTCGGCGGTGCTGCAGACGATCTCTCCCAGGGAGCTCGCCATTCCCCGCTCGGTGATCGCGAGGATCCCCCCGCGCCCGTCCGGAATGCCGGACAGCCGGGAGGTGTTCGACAAGGTGACCAGTCCGGTGTTCGATGCCATCACCCCCGCAGCGGCGGCAGCCGACATGGTGGCGCAGGTGCTCTTCAATTCCGAGCGCGCCGCCCGGCTGGTGCAGCAGCACTCACTGGACGCATCCCAGCTGGGGCTCGTCGAAGTGATCGACAGCATCATGGCGGCGACTTCGAAATCGGCGGGGGACGATCCCTATCACACCGCGCTGGGCCGGACGGCGCAGCGGGTGGTGGTCGACCGGCTCATCTGGCTCGCCGCGACCACCCGGAGTCCGGAGGTGCGGTCCATTGCGACGTTCAGGCTGCGAACCCTCGCGGACGAGCTGGCTGCTCTGCCCGGGCTCCGGCCCCGGGAGCGGCAGGGTGAAGCGGAAGGGGCTGCGCATTTGACTCAGCTCCTGGCGGACATCTCCCGGTATCTCGCGCGGCCATGGGATCCGCAGAGCCTGCCGCGGCCATTCGTTCCCCCGATGGGGGCGCCGATCGGGGAACCGTGAGACAGGCGTTACTGCTTATTGCTAACTGCTAACTGCTGACTGCTAACTGCTAACTGCTCGTTAGCGGTTGGCCGTTAGCCGTTAGCCGTCCCTATTACATTCGAACCATGAGGACCGAATCGGACACCCTCGCGAAGGTCGAGGTTCTGGCGACCCTGGAGCCCCTCGTCCATGATCTAATGGACGCGCACGAGGCCAAGCGGTTTCTCTGGTTTCCGAGCCGGCTGCTCGCCCCTCCTCCGGATACCGACCCCGACCGGCATGTGAAGGATCTCCGCAAGCGCGCCGAAGGGATCAGTCTGCCCGCACGGATCGCGCTCGCCCTCAATCTCCTCACCGAGGAAGGGCTGCCGCATTTCCACCGGGTCCTCGCCGCGTATCTCGGCGGGGACAGCTTCTGGTCCAAGTGGACCAACCTCTGGACCGCGGAGGAGGACCGGCACGGGGCGGTGATGCACGACTACGCCCGCGACAGCCGGGTCCTCGACATTCCGGTGCTGGAAGGAATGCAGTTCGAATACCTGCGAAGCGGGTTCGATCCCGTATGGGACAAGGATCCGTACCGCCTCTTCGTCTACACCACGCTTCAGGAACGGGCCACCCAGGAGAGCCACAGCAATACCGGAAAGCTTGCCGGCACCGTGGAACCGGTGATCGGCAACGTGCTGACGAATGTGGCCCAGGAAGAAGCCCGGCATTACAGCTTCTATCGCACGATCTTCCGGGAGGTCCTGCTCCGGGATCCCAATCGCGGACTGGCCTCGGCGGCGGCGGTGATGCCCTCGATCGACATGCCGGGCGCCAGCATGCCGCAATTCCGCGCCATGGCGGACGTGCTTCGGCGGGCCGGCATTTACGGGCCGCGCGACTATCTCGTCATCGTCGAGGAGCAGATCAAGTTCTGGGCGATCGAAGCGCTCGACGGGCTCGATGAGATGGGGAAGCGCGCCCAGGCAAAGATCCTCCAGATTCCCGCCCGGCTGAAGCGGGTGGCGGAAGTTCTGGAGACGCGGAGTCGCGCCAAGAGCTTTGTCTTCGACGTGGCATTCGCCCGCGAGTTCAGGATGCCGTAAGTGGGGGGTGGGAGGATGGGATCTGGGGATTGGGGCACCCCCAACCCCCAACTCCCAACTCCCATTCCCCACCTAGGGCTGCTTCGACTTGGCGGCCTCCCGCGCTGCCTTGCTCGCAAAGATCGCCACTTCGACCCGACGGTTAGCCTGGCGCCCGGCCTCGGTGTCGTTGGTCGCGACCGGCTCGGTTTCTCCGAGTCCGCGGGTCCCGATCCGGGTTCCGCTCACTCCCTGTGAAATGATGTAGCTGGCGGCGGCGTTCGCCCGCCGCTCCGACAGTCCCTGATTGTAGGCGCTGCTGCCGAGCTGGTCGGTGTGACCGATGATGATGAGCTCGGTATCGGGGTATTTGGTGAGACTCGCCGCCAGCTCCCGCAGATTCGTCTTCGCTTCGGGGCGGACCACGTCGGAGTCGAAGTCATAGAGCAGGCCCGACGCGAAGGTGACCTGGATCCCTTCGCCGACCCGCTCGATGGTGGCCCCCTTGATGGTCTGTTCCATCTCCTTGGCCTGCTTGTCCATCTGCGCGCCGATGATGGTTCCGGCCACCCCGCCGACGACGGCGCCGATGATGGCACCTTTCGCGGTGGACCCCGCGACCTTCCCGATGACGCCTCCCGCGACCGCCCCACCGGCTGCGCCGACCACGGCGCCGGTCTGGGTCTTGGTGGCGCAGGCTCCGAGCGCGACCAGGCTGGTCGCGAACAAGACCGTAACACGCATGGACGTCGTCTCCTTGAACGGGTCTAGGGACGAACGCGGGATGAATCCAGGAATTGGCTCATCGCGACCTCCCGTCCCTTCTCATCGAACACCGACACCACAATGGCCCCCGACGGAGTGCCGGTCCGGACGATGCGGTCCCTCCCGCCTCCGAGGTGGAGGTCGATTCTTCCGGTTTCGCCCGGCAGGTAGCGTCGGACGAACCAGGGTTCCGACTCACTCCCATCGGCCCCACTCCGCAACCGCACCTCGATGCCTCCGTCCGGCTGGTAGTCGAGATGCGCGGTCTCCGCTTCCATGGTGGCGAAGATCTCGGAATGTTCCGCCATGTAGAGGTAGAAGCTCGTGGCGAACGCCGGGAGCCGGTTCCGCCGCTGCTTGAGCGTCGCCGCGAGCTTGGCGCCTTCCAGCCGGTACCAGGGCTCGGGGAGCTGCTTCACGGCGGCGTCGATGACCGAGTCGGTCAAGCGTCCGGCGACGAACGCCGCGGTCGAATCCCAGGTCCTCCGGTCGAGGCCGGCAAGGAACCGCCGGTCCAGATGGCGGCTGTTGTACGTCAGCCCCTTGACGCTGGGGAGCTCGGTCCCGAACACCGCGAGCTTCCGGGTGCGG
>Ga0075429_100000630_pt1 | contig 27167 bp, 25 predicted proteins | sample RhiMetdeltSRZDD3_FD_75295 | JGI IMG/M metagenome (GOLD analysis project Ga0075429, IMG submission 75295) | Populus rhizosphere microbial communities from Tennessee, USA - Rhizosphere MetaG P. deltoides SRZDD3 | ecosystem: Host-associated > Plants > Roots > Rhizosphere > Soil | place: USA... | reverse complement strand
CGGTTTCCCTGTGCCAGCAGCCGCTCGGTAAAATCCAGTCTCTCGGCGAGCTCGCTCACCTGCGCCTGCGCGGCTTCCAGCTCGGCCATCCGTAGCTCCAGCTCGGCCAGGCGCTCGGCCGCCATCTCTCCGGACGTCAGCCCGACGGTCTGTCCCCGACGGAGCGCAAGGCGACGACGGACCGAGAGAACCACCAGAGAGCCGATGCCGATCATCGACGAGAAAACCGCGACATCGGTACCGCTGTTGGTTGCGTTCGCCCAGGCGAGCAGAATACCGGTGACCGCCACATGGATGATCAGCTCGAAGGTGTCGATGCCCAAGACCGACCGGATACTCATGGCGCCCCCGGTCCGATCCGCTCCGGATCCCGGGTGCCCTTGGCCAGCAGCCGCTCGGCAAAATCGAGCCGCTCGGCGAGCTCCGCCACCTCGGCTTGCGCCGCTTCGAGCTCAGCCACCCGTTCCTCGAGCTCGGCAATCCGCTCCGCCGCCATTTCGCCGGTCGTGAGACCGATGGTCCCGCCGGCTTTCAGCGCAAACCGGCGCCGGACAGCCAGCACCAGCATGGAGATGCCGGTGATAACCGGCAACAATTCCTCCGGACCGTTCGACATTCCCACGAAGAACATGAACATGAAGGTGACGCCCACATGAATCACAAGGTCGAATCCGTCGAGACCGAGATTCCGGCGCAGCCAGCTCATCGGATCAGAGTCCTCCGCCGCGCTGCAGCAGATCCTGGTCGCGCTTCTGACCGAGCAACCGCTCGGCGAACTCGACCCGCTCTTCCAACTCCTGAACCTGGACCCGGAGGCTGTCCACGTCCGCGAGCTGATCTCTCAAGTGCTCCACCTCGGCCCGGAGCTCGGGATCGCCGACTCTGCCCTCGAGCTTGCGGGCCCAGGCGCGCGCGAGCGGCCCGAACACCTTGATCGCCACCAGCGTGAAGGCGATCAGCACGAGCACCATCATCACCGACTCCTGGACCCGCTCGACCAGGAAATTTGGGTCGGGGCCGATGGGCGGCGGCAGCGGGGCGGGCGTAGTCTGCATCATGGCGAGGCTCCGCTCCCCCCGGACAGCTCTCCCGCCCCCTGCTTTTGCGACAACAGGCGCTCGGCAAAGTCCACCCGTTCCTGGAGCTCGGTCACATCGTTCCGGAGACTCTCGAGCTCGTTCAGCACCTCGGGATCGGGCCCGGAACCCAGGGGCTGGGTCCCGTGCCGGATCCGGTCCGCGATCGCCTTGCCGACGGGACTCACCGCCAGCAGGAAGAGCGTACCGCCGCCAAAAATGAAAATGATGGCGAGAATGCCTTCGGGATTAACTGCCAGCATTAGGGACCTTCTCCTCGAGACGCTGGGTATCGCCGCGCTGGGTGAGGAGGCGCTCGGTGAAGTCAAGGCGTTCCTCGCTCTCGGCCAGCCGCTGCTCCAGTGAGCCCACGTGCTCCCGCAAATCGAGCAGCTCGTTCCGAATCTCATCGTCCACGGGACCGGTCTTGCCGGAGATGCGACGGGCGATGGCCTGCCCGACCTGGCTCTGGGCCACCTTGATCACGGTGAAGGCGATCAGCACCATGCTCACCATCCCGGTGAACATTCCCATGATGGGAATCATGTCCTGCGGGCTCGGCTGCAGCAGCAACATCTCAGGCCTCTTTCTTTCCGCCGGCGATCATCCGCTCGGTGAAGTCGAGCCGCTCCTGGGTCTCGATCAGCTCGCCCCGGAGCGCATCCACTTCGGTCCGAAGCTCCCGCACCTCGGCTTCAAGGCCGGGTGACTCGCCGGCCCGCCCGGCGATTCGTTCCGCCAGGGCGTGACCCAGGTGACTTCTGGCAAAGATCGCGAATCCCCCGATCAAGAGCCCGAAGATCGGGATGAGCATCGCCAGCGCGCCGGGGTCCATAGCTGCCTCTTACGTTACCATGTTCCAGAATGTTTCACAACGGAACAACGGTCTTCAGGCGATCTCCACGGCCTGGATATCTGTAAGGCTGACAGCGATTTCTGTGTCGTCGGCACCAACCGGACGGAGGAAGACTTCGAGGGCGGTGGGGTGGGTATCGACGCTGGTCGGAACCCCGGTCACCTGTTGGTTTCCGGTGGTGGTAATTCGAACCACCTGGTCGTGCCCGCCGGCATAGTCGAGCAATTCCACGATCGCATCGTAGGTCATGGATGCCTCGCGGTTGGGGTGTGAGGGGAAATCTACCCCGCCGGGTGGCGGGCGGTACGGGCGAGCGGGCGGTACAGGCGGCGGGTTCTTACCGCCCTACCGCCCTGCTACCTCCCGCCCGACTAAGCGCTTTCTGAAGAAACTCGCCGGTGTGCGACTCCTTGGCCCCCGCCACCTCCTCTGGCGTCCCCTGCGCCACCACCAGGCCGCCCTTGGCGCCCCCTTCGGGACCGAGATCGATCACCCAGTCCGCGGTCTTGATCACGTCGAGATTGTGCTCGATCACCAGGACGCTGTTCCCCTTGTCCACCAGACGATGGAGCACCACGAGAAGCAGTCTCACGTCCTCGAAGTGAAGGCCGGTGGTCGGTTCGTCGAGGATGTAGAGCGTCCGTCCGGTATCGCGCTTGGCCAGCTCGGTGGCCAGCTTGACCCGCTGGGCTTCGCCCCCTGAAAGCGTCGTTGCCGACTGTCCCAGGTGGAGGTAGCCCAGTCCCACGTCATTGAGCAGCTCGAGCTTTTCCTTGATCCGTCCCTGGGCGCTGAAGAACTCCAGCGCATCAGCGACCGTGAGATCGAGCACTTCGGCGATGCTGCGCCCCCGGTACCGCACCTCCATGGTCTCCCGGTTGTACCGCCGTCCCTTGCACACCTCGCAGGGCACGTACACGTCGGGAAGGAAATGCATCTCGATCTTGACCAGCCCATCGCCTTCGCAGGCTTCGCATCGACCGCCTTTGACATTGAAGGAGAAGCGGCCGGGACCATACCCCCGCATCTTCGCCTCCGGCAGCTGGGCAAAGAGCTCGCGAATCGGCGTGAAGAGCCCGGTGTAGGTCGCGGGATTTGAGCGGGGCGTTCGCCCGATCGGACTCTGATCGATGTCGATCACCTTGTCGATGTGTTCCAGGCCCTCGATCCGGTCGTGGACGCCGGGGACCACCCGGGCGCGATAGAAATGCCGCGCCAGCGACGCATACAACAGATCGGTGATCAGGGTCGATTTCCCCGAGCCGGAGACGCCGGTCACCGCGACGAACATTCCGAGCGGAACCTCGACGGTGAGGTTCCGCAAATTGTTGGCGCGGGCGCCGACCAGCCGGAGGACGCGTGCCGGATCCCGCGCCCGGCGGGCCGAGGGCACCGGGATCCGAAGCTCGCCCCGCAGGTACCGCGCGGTGAGTGACGTGGGGTGGGCCAGGATGGTCTCGATGGTGCCTTCCGCGACTACTTCGCCGCCGTGGTTTCCGGCGCGGGGCCCCAGATCGATCACGTGCTCGGCGGCCCGAATGGTGTCCTCGTCGTGCTCCACCACGATGACGGTGTTGCCGAGGTCGCGCAGCTCCCGCAGGGTCCGGAGCAGTCGGGCGTTGTCCCGCTGATGCAGCCCGATGCTGGGCTCATCGAGCACGTAAAGCACCCCCACCAGGCGGGAACCGATCTGGGTCGCCAGGCGGATCCGCTGCGCCTCGCCGCCGGAGAGCGTGCCGGCGCTCCGGCCGAGGGTCAGGTACTCGAGACCGACATCGCGCAGGAAAACCAGACGGTCGCGGATTTCCTTGAGAATCGGACCGGCGATTTCGGGATCGACACCCCCCGCGACGCCGCGCCCCACCGGGATGCCGTCGAAGAAGGCGAGGGCATCATCCACCGGCAGGTCGACGACATCGCCGATGCTGTGTCCCGCGAGCAGCACCGAGAGACTCTCCGGCTTGAGCCGGCGCCCCTTGCAGGCGCGGCAGGGCATTTCGACCAGGAAGGCCTCGAGCTGGGCGCGAACCGCATCGCTGCTCGATTCGTGGTAGCGGCGCTCGACGTTGCGGAGGATGCCTTCCCATTCCGATTCGTAATCGGCGCGGCCCCGAGTGCTGTCGCCTCCGAACCGGAAGATCCGGCCCGGCGCGCCGTTCAGGAGCACGTCCCTGGCTCCCTCGCTGAGCCCGCTCCAGGGAGTGTTCAGATCGAACTTGAATGTCTTGGCGAGGACAGGAAGCACCGCCTTGCGCAGATACCCCGAAGGCTCACCCCAGGGCAGCACCACGCCTTCCAGAATCGAGATGCTGGGATCGCCCAGGATCAGGGCGGCGTTGACTTCCCGCCGGGTGCCGAGACCATGGCACTCGCTGCAGACGCCGAACGGAGAATTGAAGGAAAACTGGCGCGGCTCCAGATCGGGCAGCGAGAGACCGCACTTGGGGCAGGCAAAGCGCTCGGAAAAGAGAATGCTGGGCGGCTGGGCGCCTGGGCGGCTGGAAACTCCGTGGCGGACGATTTCGACGGTTCCCTCGGCCACCTTCAGCGCGGTTTCGATCGAGTCGTTCAGCCGGCTGCGATCCTCGGGGCGCACCACGAGCCGGTCCACCACCACCGCGACGTCGTGGTTGTGCCGCCGATTGAGCACGGGCACCGCGTTGAGATCGTAGGTCTCGCCGTCGACCCGGGCGCGGACGAAGCCGCGCTTGCGCAGATCCTCAAAGAGCTCCTTGAATTCGCCCTTCCGGCCCCGGACCATCGGCCCCAGCACTTCGATCCGGGTTTCGGCGGGCCAGCTCAGCACCGTCTCGGTGATCTGGCTCGCGCTCTGGCGGGCGACCGGGCTGCCGTCGTTGGGACAGTGCGGCACTCCGGCGCGCGCCCAGAGCAGGCGCATGTAGTCGTAAATCTCGGTGACGGTGCCCACGGTAGAGCGCGGATTGTGGCCGGTCGACTTCTGCTCGATGGAAATCGCGGGGGAAAGACCTTCGATGCCGTCCACGTCGGGCTTCTCCATGAGCCCGAGGAACTGCCGCGCATAGGCGGAGAGCGATTCGACGTAGCGCCGCTGCCCTTCGGCATAAATCGTATCGAAGGCGAGCGACGACTTGCCGGAACCGGAGAGACCGGTGATGACGGTGAGCCGGTTCCGGGGTATCGCGACCGAGATGTTCTTGAGGTTGTGCTCGCGGGCCCCGCGGACGCGGAGGAATTCTTCGGACATAGCCTCGGAAACTAGATGGACCCTCGATCGAATGCTATCCGCTAACCGCTATCGGCTAGCAGTCAGGCCATCCTTTTGACCGTTAGCGGTTAGCAGATAGCTGTTAGCTTTCCGTTCATGCGCCGTCTCCGCACCGCCCGTTCTCCCGACCCGGACGATTTTGCGGAGGAGGGATTCGATCGCGCGGACCTGGAGGGCGACGCCATCGGTCCGGTATCCGATGAAATCCCATGGCTCCGCCCGTTCGGCGCCGACATCGAAGGCATGGTCCTCGCCGAATCGGCGGCCGGAATCGAGTCGGAGCCGGCGCGGGTTCCCCGTCAGGCGCGCGAGCTGGTGTCCCTGGGACGCCGGCTCGATGCGCTGCTGCTGCTCCGGCGCTACCTGGATGACTCCCCCCGCGATGCCGAAGTGCGGGCGCTCCTCGCCGAGCTGCTCGACGAAGGAGACGAGCCGGAGAGCGCCCTGGAACAGCTCACCACCGCGCTCGCCGACGCGTCCGATCCGATTCCCATCCTGGTCCGGCGCGGGGCGATCCTGGCCCGGCGCGGGCGCACCACCGAAGCGGAGCGGGATCTGCGCGACGCGATCGCGCAACGCGCGGGTTATGCTCCGGCGCATCTGTACCTCGGACTCACGCTGCTCCGCCGGGGGCTCGGCGCCGATGCGGCCACCGCCCTGCGCGACGCGCTCCGTCTCGCGCCCGACGATCCGGACGCGACCTACTATCTCGGCGAAGCCCAGCAGAGCGTCGGAGATCTTGCCGGCGCGCTCGCCACCCTGGAGCGCGCGGCGATGCTGGCGCCGTCCAATCCCCGCGCCTACAAGCTCATGGGGCGGCTCCTCGACCGCCTCGGCCGCACCGAGGACGCGCGCGCGATGCATCAACGGGCCCGCGCGGCAGGAGGGTCCTGATGGAGGTCGGACTCACGCGCCGGAACATCGGCAGGCTGGTCCTGCTCTCCTGGGCGGTGATCCTCGCGTGGCTTGCCCGGCGGGAGTTCACCAAGGGCGAGGAAGCCCAACGGAACGAGGGCATTACCCGGCTCGCTCCCGCGGCGCAGTTTTTCGGCGTCTATGTCGGGGGCCGTCAGATCGGCCAGCTGAATCTCACCGTCGATACCCTCATCGATGGAGTGCGGGTCAGCGAGATGCTCCTGATCCACGCCCCCGACGGCAATGGCGTCCAGCAGCTGAGCCGTGGCTCGGTGTATTCCCTCACCCGCTCGCTCCGACTGCGTGGAGTCAGCCACACCACCCTCGGCATCGGTCCGCAGGATCGGCTCGATGGCGAGGTCGGAGCCGACTCCATCCTCCGGCTCCGGTACACCGAAACACCGCTCGGCAGCGCGGGCGGGGCGCAAATGCCGGTGCACCCGGACGACATTCTCCCGGCCACATTGCCGTTCCGGGTGGCGTTCTCCGGGCGTCTGCATACCGGCGCTGAGTTTTCCCTCCCGATGCTCAACCTCGAGGCCGGCGGCAGCTCCGGTCAGGTGGCGATCCGGGTGACTGCCGAGTCCACCTTTGTCGTGCCCGACAGCGCGGTGTGGGATTCGACGGCCAGCGAGTGGATTCCGGCTACAACCGATACCATCCGCGCGTGGCGCATCGAGCATGACGCGACCGGCGCGCCGACGGTGAGCTGGGTGGATGCGGCAGGCATCCTGGTGCACCAGGAGATCGGAGGCGGTGTCACGCTGCACCGGTCGGCCTTCGAGATCGTCCGAGACAATTACCGGCAGCACCGCCGGAGCGAGCTCGCGGGGTGGCGCCGCTCGATTTCCGGAATGCGTACCCTGACCGCGACGCGTCGTGTGCCCGACACGATCGCCGGGTCCCGGGGCATCGTCGTGCACACCGATTCCGGTACTTCGGCATGGAACGGCACCCGCGCGCTGGCGGGGGGCCGGCAACGGATGCGGGGCGCCGACACGATCGTCGTCACCCGCGCCACACCGATCGATTCCGCCGAGACGCCGCCGCCATCGGCGCTGGAGGTGACCTGGGACTTGCCCATCGGGGATCGTGGTATCGTGGAGGCGTCCCGCGAGGCCGTCGCCGGCGCCGGGTCGGACGAGGAGCGCGCGCGGCGACTGACTCGATGGGTCGCGCGCCAGATTGCGACCGACGCCGGGTCCACCGCCTCGAGCTCGGCACGCTTCACCCTTCGCGCTCGACGCGGCACCGCCGACGGCAAGGCTCGCCTCCTGGCCGCGATGGCGCGCGCGGCTCGAATTCCGGCTCGAGTCGTTTCAGGACTCGCGGTCTTCGCGGATGGCAGTTACGGGCACGCCTGGACCGAGCTCTGGCTGGGCCGCTGGGTGGCGGCGGATCCCACGTTCGGGCACTTCCCGGCCTCCGCCTCCCTGGTTCGACTGACCATCGGGGGCTCCAGCCGGCCCATCATCCAGGTGTTCTTTACCGGCTCGGCGCGGTTCTTGCCGGTCCGGGCTCCGCGATGATCGAGCTCAATCAACTCACCAAGCGTTATGGCCGCTTCACCGCCGTGGCCGGGATCGATCTGACGATCCCGAAGGGCGAGCTGTACGGCCTCCTTGGGCCCAACGGCGCGGGCAAGACCACGACGATGCGCATGATCGCGGGGATCCTGCAGCCGACCTCGGGGACGGTCCGGATCGCCGGGATCGACATCCAGGCTCAGCCGCTCGTCGCCAAAGCCCATCTCGGATTCATTCCCGACCGGCCCTTCGTCTACGACAAGCTCACCGGGGCGGAGTTTCTTCGTTTCGTGGCGGGACTCTACGGCCAGGGCGGCAGGCTCATCGAGCGCCGGATCGACGAGCTGCTCGAGCTGTTCGAGCTGGACGCGTGGAAGGACGAGCTGACCGAAGCGTACAGCCACGGGATGCGGCAGAAGCTCATCATCTCGAGCGCGCTGGTCCACCGGCCCGACGTCATCGTCGTCGATGAGCCGATGGTCGGCCTCGACCCCAAGAGCGCCAGGCTGCTCAAGGATCTGCTCCGCGAATTCGTGAACCGCGGCGGGACCGTCCTGATGAGCACGCACACGCTGGAAATTGCGGAAGCGATGTGCGACCGCATTGCCATCGTCCACGGAGGCCGGATCGCCGCGGAGGGCACGATGGATGCGCTGCGGCTGCAAACTTCGTCCGGCGATGTCTCTCTGGAAGAGCTTTTCCTCAAGCTGACCGGCGGGCTGTCGGAGCGCGAGCTCAGTGATCTTTTCGAAAGCTGAGCCCATCGGCCGGCCGCCCGGCGTGCTCGCGATCCTGGGTCCCAAGTGGCGGACCCTTCGCGCCGGACTCAGAAACCAGCGTTCGGGCGCCGGCGCGCGCGCGGTCCTCCTGCTCCTGCTCGGGGCCGGCTTCTGGACCGCGGTGTTCGGGCTTGCCTACCGGGTGCTCCGGTACATCAAGGGCGTCGAGGAGATCGGACCGCTGCTCGCGGGGAAGATGCTCGCGGTGGCCCTGCTGGCGTTCGCGGCCATCCTCCTGCTTTCCAATCTCGTCACCGCGCTCTCGACGTTCTTCCTCGCGAAGGACCTCGACATGCTGGTGGCGGCCCCGGTGGACTGGGTCTGGCTCTACCTCTCCAAGCTCGGCGAGACCCTGGTGCATTCGTCGTGGATGGTGGTGCTGATGGTAGTGCCGATCCTCACCGCGTACGGGACGGTGTTCGACGGCGGTCCGCTCTTTCCCTTCGTCGCGCTCGCGGTGCTGCTGCCGTATTTCCTGCTCCCGACGGTGATCGGCTCGGTGGCCACGCTCATGCTGGTGAACGTCTTTCCGGCCCGGCGGGCGCGGGACCTGCTCAGCCTCGTGGCGCTGGCCGCGGCCGGCGGACTCGTGCTGTTCCTCAGGGTGCTTCGCCCCGAGCAGCTGGCCCGACCGGAGGGGTACCGGAACCTGCTCGAGTTCATGTCGACCCTGTCCGCCCCGAGCCATCCCCTCCTGCCGAGCGAGTGGGCCTCCGGCGCGCTGATGAACTGGCTCCTTCACATCGCCGATCCGCTTCCCATCCTCCTGCTCTGGTCCACCGCCGGCGCCTTCATCGTGATCGGCGCATCCCTGCACCGCCGGCTCTACATGCCGGGATTCAGCAAGTCGCAGGAGGGCAACAACACCGGCGGCGCCCGGGCCGCCTGGCAGAAGCGCCTGGGGTGGTCGCTCGGCTGGCTGCCGGTCACCCGTCGGGAATTCGTGCTGAAGGACATCCGGGTCTTCTTCCGCGACGCGACCCAGTGGAGCCAGCTCATCCTGCTGGCGGTGCTGCTGATCGTCTACGTCTTCAACATCAGCGCGCTGCCACTCTACACCGGCGAGCGGGTGCCGTATGTCATCGTCACGATGGTGGTTTTCCTGAACCAGGGGCTCGGGGGCTTCGTGCTTTCCGCCATCGCGGCGCGGTTCATCTTTCCCTCGGTCTCGCTGGAGGGGCGGCAGCTCTGGCTGCTCCGTTCCAGCCCGCTCGACCTCCGGGCCATGCTCTGGAGCAAGTACTGGGTCGGGACGATTCCTCTGCTCATCCTCGCGCTGACGATTGGAGTCGTCACCAACCGGATTCTCCAGGCGCCTCCCTTCATGATGTTCATGAGCATCGTCACCACGGTGTGCTACACCCTGGCGGTCGGCGCCATTGCCCTCGGCATGGGGGTGCTGTATCCGCAGTTCGAAACCGAAAACGCCGCGCAGATTCCCACCAGCTTCGGCGGACTGGTCTTCATGATGGCCGCGGTGAGCCTGCTCGCGGTGATCATCGTGGTCGAAGCCATCCCGGTCTCGGAGCAGCTCAGGGCCTGGCAGACGGGAGAGCCGGCCAGTCCGCCGACTTCGCTGCTGGTGGCGGTTGCCTCGGTCTTTTCCATCTGCGCGGTGGCGACGGTGATTCCCCTCCGGCTCGGCCTGCGCCGCCTGGCCGCCCTCGAGGCGTAGCCCGCCTTTTTCGCTCCGGCACGCACAATCCTGGTGACATGACCCGCTGACCCCGGTCCCACCTTGGCTCCGCCGCACCCGCACCAGCCCGGTGCGGAACGGCTTCACGCCAAGGAGGAACCGATGCCATCGCCCGCCCGCCGAGCGGCCATTCCGGCCGCGCTACTCATCCTGGCCGCCTGTGCTGACGGTCCGACTCCGCTCGACCCCGCAGCCGCGTCACCTCCGCTCACCCCCGGGTTCTCCGCGCAAGGCAATGGAGACGAACAGGCCGCGCGCCACCTCCGGCTGGCCCACCACCTCGCCCAGGCGCTCCAGGACGACGGATTCCGTGCGACGGTGTATCGGGCGTTGTCGGAGAGTCCCGAGCCGGAAGGCAAGGTCCACCTGCAGCGGTTTCTCGGAGGAGAGCGCGGCGCCTCCCGACGGCGTCTCGCGGAGCTGGCCGGCGAATCGGAGGCCGCGATCCGCGCCGATCTCGATGGATCGCAGCCGATCGAGATCTACCTGCCGGTTCCCCAGCATCGTCTCACCTGGAGCGGTGGGCTCGAGGTGCTCGTCGCCACCGCCGAGTCGGACCGCGCGGCTCCGATCGCCTTCGACACCCAGGGCCGACGGCGTCAGCTGGATCCGCTCCGGCCCCCCACAACTCCCGTCATCGCACTCGCCCGGGCCGAGCAGGCCTTTGGCGAGGGCAGCCTTGCCGCATCCTCGACCTGCATATCCGGATGCGACGAGGAGCCGGTGACGGGCGGCAACGGAGAAGCCGCTCTGGTCACGCCGGGCCTCTACATGACGTACGCGAGCTTCAACCAGACCTTTGAGGGCTGGTTGAAGGGAAGTCCTGAATTTGAGGTGCATATCCTGGGGCAGGAGGGGACCTCCGAGGCGATGAAGAGCTACCAGTGCGCCGGGGCCGGCGCCGGTGCTCCCTATCAATACGATCAGAACGACAGGCAGTGGAGCGGGCGAGTGCTGCTGTTCAGTCAGGGCCAGCTCGATGCGTTCAAGGCCGGACATCCCGGTCACTCGGTGCGGGTGTTTCTGCTGGAAGACGACGACGACGCCTGCATGATCAAGATCGACTCGACCCGGGTGAGCAACCTGTTCAAGAACCTCAAGACCGTGTACGGAGATTTCACCGGAGGCAAGGACGAGCTCTTTTCGATCAAGACCTTCACGAAGGCGGTGAGCTTGCTCAACTTCTTCAAGGCGACCTGGTCCGTCATTACGACGCAGGACGATCTGATCGGCAATGCGATCGAGGACGTGGTGGCGCGAGAGTACTTCCCCGGCGCCAACTGGATCGTCAAGGGAGAGAACACGGTCACCAACGGGGCCATTCGCCTCGAGATGAAGTGACCATGCCACGCCTGGCGCCGGTCCTGGCATGGATCGCATGCCTCTGGCTCGAAACCGGGGGCGCCGCGGCGCAACCCACCGGAGCGCCACGGCAGGGGAAGATCTCCTTCGGCGCCTCGATCGGAACCTCGGTGTTCTCGGGGGCGGCACGAGGAACCGGAGACGGAGGTGAACAGCTGCGCTTCATCCCATACCGTCCCACCATGTACGGCATGAGCGTGGCCTACGGCCGGACTGCCCTGCGCTTCGAAGCCACCGTGCGCGCCGGTGCGGCGGGCCTCGCCGTTCGCGGGGGCGAGCGTTCCGAGGTGGACCAGGAGAGTCTGTTGATTGTGATCGAAAACGCCTTCCGGGTTCGAGCGATTGCGGCAGGCGCTTCGGCCCGCCTCGGGCGCCTTCGAGACGGGCCCACGCTCCGGGCTTCCGCCGCGGTTGTGATCGAGCGGTGGACGTCGCCCAATACGCCGGCGCGGACAGTACCGGGAGCCCAGGCCGGACTGGTGCTGGACCTGACGCTCTCCAGCCGCCTGTCGGCCGAAGCCGAAACGCTGCTCGGCTTCACCCCGGCGTCACCGTTTCGGGCGGAAGACCTGCCGGACGGTTTCCGGCAGAGCCCGACCTGGAGGAGGAGCTTAGGCGTGGGGGTGAGGTGGAAGCTGTAGGGAGTTGGGAGGTGGGAGGTCGGGGTTGGGGAGGTTCCCCAATCCCCAACTCCTAGCTCCCAAGTCCCATGCCGCACGACGAGCAGAAGATCGCATCGGGTTCCGGCCTCGGCCCGCACCGCGGGCAGACTGCCGCCGAGGAAACAGCGGCCAGCACCGCGGACGGCGCGGCACGTTCTTCTTCGGCGAGGGCGCTCAGCGCTTCGGCGCTGTAGCGCTCCTTGAGCATTTGGTAGTCATCATCGGAGAGTTTGCCGGTCTCGCGGTCGAATTCGATTTCCTTGAGGGCAATCAGCGCCATCCCTCGCCGGGTCTCCTCGGCGGCGTCGGGCTCCGGAATCATGAGGCCGGACCGGGGCGAGCCGAACAGGGGCTCGAAGACGACCCAGATGACCAGCAATGCGATGGCGAGCGCACCCGCGATTTCCAGCCCCATCAATCCTGCACGTCGGCCAGGGCGCGCCGGAGTTTTTCGCGATCGGCCGCGGATGCGGCGGTTACCGCCGGACCCGATGGAATCGCCGGAGCCGGGGCCGCGAGCCGGGCCCGGCGGAGGAGGACCAGTCCGATCAGCGTCCCGACGATAGCGACTCCGACGCCGGGCACCAGATATCCGGCGAGGTTGAATCCTTCGGGCGGGGGCGCCATGAGAATCTGCTCGCCGTACTTGGCGACGAACGCGGCCACCACCTCGTCCGGGGTCTTCCCCGCGCTCCGGAGATCCAGCACCTCCGTGTGGAGCGCGGGGGAATACTGGCAGGTGAAATCGGTGGTCCGGCAGACGTAGATGTCGAGGTTACAGCCGCAGGTACACTTGAGCTTTTTTTCCAGATCCTTGACCACCGGGTCGTTGTCTCCCGCCGTCGCCACCGCGCGCCGCTGCACTGCGTCGGGTCGGAAGAGCGGATCACCGGCCGTGCTGTCCCGCGCGGCCCCGGCGGTCTGGGCGCCGGCCACTCTCCGCACCGCCGGCAGGCCGGCCAGCGAAAGCAGGGCACCCCGAAGCAGGTCGCGCCGGTTCATTCGGTGACACCCGCGCCAACGAGTGGCGCTTCATAACCCGCTTCCGTTTCGCTCCGCCGGCGGGCCGAGATGACGGTGCCGCCCGGCCACATGGTGATGAGGCCGCCGGCTATCAGGATTCCAGCGCCGAGCCAGACCCACATGACCAGAGGATTGATCGTGAGCGCGTAGGTCGCCTGATCGGTCCCGTTGACCGAGCCGGCATACACCACGTAGAGGTCCTCCCGCAGATCGCTCCGGATTGCGACTTCGGTGGAGGGCTCGAAGGTCTTCCTCCCGAAGCTGTCGAGGTGCTGACGCTTTTCGGAGGTCATCCGTCCGATGCTCACGCCGTCCCGCTTCACCTCGAGCGAGGCCGCGGAGACGAATCGGTTGAGCTGGGAGTACTGTGATACGCCGAGGTGGGTGAGCTGATAGGTGTGGCCGTACGGGCTTCGTACGTCGGCCGACTGCCCGGGCGAGAGTGTCACTTCCTTCGTCACCTTGAACGCGAGTCCGGCAAAGGCGACGATGTAGGTGATGATGCCCACGTGAACGATGTATCCGCCGTACCGCCGCCGGTTGCGCGACACCAGGTGAGCCAGCGCCACCGGGACCGACTCCCCGTGCATCCGGGTGCGGGCGCGAATGCCGCGCCAGAACTCCTGGGTCACCGTCCCCGCCACGAATCCGCACAGGGCCCAGGCGGTGAGCGCCCAGCCGTTCCGGATCCCGAGCGCCAGTAGCACCACGCCGGTCAGCACTCCCGTCGCCACCGGAATGATGAACTGGCGGCGCAGGTTTCGGGCGCTGGCCTTGCGCCAGGCGATCAGCGGCCCGATGCCAGTGAGCGCCACCAGGAACAGACCGAGCGGCACGTTGACCCGATTGAAGAATGGCGGGCCGACCGTGATCTTGGTGCCCCGCACCGCCTCCGAGATGATCGGAAAGAGCGTCCCCCACAGCACCGAGAACGCGATGCCGACCAGGGCCAGGTTGTTGAAGAGAAACGCCGCCTCCCGGCTCGCCATCGATTCGAGCCGAGCCTCGGGCTCGAGCAGCGGCCAGCGGATGTACAGGAGCGCGAAGGAAAGTACCGAGCTCACGACCAGGAAGGTGAGGAAGAAGGCGCCGACGCTGCCCTGCGCAAAGCTGTGGACGCTCGCGATGATCCCGCTTCGGGTGATGAACGTGCCGAAAATGCTCAGGATGAAGGAGGTGACGATGAGCCCCGCGTTCCAGCGCTTCAGCATGCCCCGCTTTTCCTGGATCATCACGGAATGGAGGAAAGCCGTCATAGTGAGCCAGGGGAGAAGACTCGCGTTCTCGACCGGGTCCCAGGCCCAGTAGCCACCCCATCCCAGCTCGACGTAGGCCCACCACATTCCCAAGGTGATGCCGGCGGACAGGAACAGCCACGACAGGATCGTCCACTTCCGCATCGCATGGATCCAGCCGGTGTCCAGCCGCTTGGCGAGCAGGGCCGCCATCGCGAAGGCAAAGGGGATCGTGATGCTGATGTACCCCAGGTACAGCATCGGCGGATGAATGGTCATCCCGGGGTTCTGCAGCTGGGGATTGAGCCCGCGCCCGTCCTCCGGCGTGAAGAGCAGCCGCTCGAAAGGATTCGCCGCGAAGAGCATGGTGATCACGAAGAAGGCGATCACCAGGTTGGTCACGGCGGCAACATGCGGAAGCAGGGCGGCGTGCCGCCGGCTGGTGACGGTCTGCGCCGCGGCGCCGAACAACGAGAGAATCGTGGCCCAGAACAGGAGGCTCCCCTTTTGACCGGCCCAGAACGCGGCAAAGACGTACGAGGTGGGAAGATTCCTGGAGGTGTACTGCGCCACGTACTCGATATTGAAGTCGTGGGCGAAGAGACCCTTCCAGAGACAGAGCGCCGCCACCGCCAGCGCAGCCGCCACGCCATAGGTCGAGCGAGTGGCGGTTCGGGCCATGTCGGGACGCAGGGCGGGTCGCCCGAAGAAGGCGGCGCCCGCTCCCCACAGCGCCGTGAAGAGGGCGAGCCAGAGGCTGAATTGGCCCAGCAGTGTCACAGGATTACGCCTTGCCGGATTTCTTGATCTCCGATTCGTAGCGGGAGCCGCACTTCGCAAGCACTTCGGTGGCGTGGAAGACCCCGTCCCGCCCGTACTTCCCTTCGACGATCACCTCGATGTTGCTGGCATCGCTGAAGGTGTCGGGAATGAGTCCCGTGTAGGTCACCGGAAACTCGCTGGCCCCGTCGGAGACGCGGAAATCGATGGTGCGCGCGTTCTCGGCGCGCCGCACCGATCCCGGGACGACCTTGGCGCCGACCTTGATGCCGACGTCATGGAATGTCGAATCGGAGCGGGTGCGGGAAAGGAGCTCCGTGGGCGTGAGGAAATAGACCCCGGTTTCCTGGACACCGGTCGCAATGAGGGCGCCGACTCCCGCCACGATGACCAGCGCGCCAATGATGAACTTCGTTCCAGCTTTCATGGGAACCTCCAGCGGGAAATATAGCGGCCCGCGGCGTCCGCCGACCCCTACTGGCCAGTCGGCGTCCGGGGAGCGGTCTCGCGGAGGGCCTTTTCCCGGAATTGGTCGAGAATAGTCCGGTGGTCGCGGTATTCGGACCGGTCCTTTTGCATCTCCCCCGCCCACGCAGCCAGGAACTCCCGCTGGGAGCGCGCGAGCAGCGCGGCATTCCCCGATTGGCGAGCCGCCGTCCCCCGGATGAGGTTCGCGAAGAGGTGCCCCGGCGCGTCGATCGCAATCGAATCCGCCAGGCGAAGCGCGGCGGCGGTGTCGGAGGCAACGTGGAGGTACAGCACCGCGGCATGGTACCTGGCATCGGCATCGGCGCTATCGAGCTGGCCGTACGCGGCAAATGCCATCGGGGAAAACCGTGACACCTCGGCTGTGTTGCCCGCTTCGGCGGCGGTCATGACCCGGTTGTAGAGCCGGTCGAATCGCTCGCGCGGGGACATCGAGCCGAGATCGGGGGGAGCCCCCGTTGGAGTAGCGGGCGTTGGGTCGGGAACTCCCGTCGCCCCGGCGGCTGCATCCCGCCGCGGTGGCAGGAGCAGGGCAAGAAGAGCCAGCACGCTGAATCCGCCGCAGGCCAGCCAGGCGACTCGTTCTCGGGAGCGCATAGGGATGACAATCTCCATTCACCCGGTGAAGGGCGCGCGAAGGGAGTATGAATCAAACTTCACGAGCGACTGCGTCCTCCTTCATGCACGGAGTCCCCTTTGAGCATAGGTTGAAGCATCGTCTGTTCCTTGCCGACGGATCCTCACATCCGGACGCGGAGTGAGACTTATGCACCGACCCCACCGTTCGCCTTGGTCCGCGCTTCGAGTCGCTGTCCTGTTGATCGGAGCGGGCTGCACGAAGACCGAGATCGTCTACCGCGACCGGGAGCCGTTCAACCCCGCGCCCGATCTCGCCAGCGGTCTCCTGGGATACTACAGCGCGTCCACCAAGCAGACGACCTGCGGCAACTGTCACGTTGGCCATCAGGCGGACTGGGTCAACACCAAGCATGCCGGGGCGGCCGCCACCCTCGCCGCCATTACCCCCGCTCCTCCCGCCACCTGTTACGGATGCCACACCGTCAATGAGCGCGGCAATAGCCTGACCGGGCTGGCCGGCTGGGACGCGGTGCAGAACGACGCGTACAAGGACGTGCAGTGCGAGAGCTGCCACGGGCCCGGCACCGACCATGTGAAGGCGCCGGAAGACCGGAGCAAGTGGCCGCTTCCCCGAATCGGGATGACCGAAGCTCAGGCGAGCTGCGCGTCGTGCCACACGGGCATTCACACCCCGTACGCCGAGGAGTGGGCCACCAGCGGACACTCCCAGGTGATCGCGTCGCCGGCGGGGAATCCCTCGTGCGCGTCCTGCCACGAGGCCAAGGCGACCCTCAAGGCCTGGGGCGTGACGACCAACTACGTGGAGTTCAATTCGACGGCCCTGTTGCCCCAGACCTGCTCCGTCTGTCATAACCCGCATGGCTCCGACAACACGGCGCAGCTCCGGTTTCCGATCAACACCCCGGACCCGGACCTGAACCTCTGCATGAAGTGCCATCTCCGGCGCGGCGAGCCCGAGCCGGCACGGAGCACGCCACATGCCCCGCAGGGATTCGTGGTGCTCGGCACCGGCGGCTACCGGCCCCCAGGCGCCAACATCGACACGCTGATCTCGCTCACCACGCACGCGAGCGTGGCCAACCCGCGGCTCTGCGCCGGATGTCACGTGAACACCTACGAGGTGACCAATCCGGCGACCGGTGCCTTCGTCTTCAAGTCCACCGGCCACCTTTTCAAGCCGATCCCCTGCCTCGACGCGCAGGGACGGCCGACGGCCGTGACGACCTGCGCGTACAGTCCGCCGGCGCGCACCTTCAAGGCCTGCACCGGCTCCGGCTGTCATGCCACCGAAGCGATTGCCGCCGGCCGGCTTGCGGGAATCCGCTTCGACATCGAAGCGCTCGCCTCGCAGATCTGGGTAGACACCGACGGCGACAAGACGATCGATGCCGCTCCGATCGATGCCGGCTACCTGGCCATCATCAAGCGCGACCGGCCCACGGAACTCTCGAGCACCACCATCATCACGCCGGCGCGAGGCGCCGAATTCAACGTGAAGACGTTCGGCGAAAACCGCTATGCCAACGGCGACAAGTCGCTCGGCGTCCATAATCCCTTCCTGGCGCGCGCCCTGCTGGCGGCGAACATCCAGGAGCTCCGCACCGCGTACGGTCTCCCGGCTCCGCCCCAGGCCGTGGCCGAGCGCATGAGCCAGGCCCTCGAAGACGCCCGGCGGCGGCAGCCCGCCTTCTTCAAGGCGTCACGCGCGATGAAGTAGAATTATCCGGGTGATGCCCCCCATCGCCCAGGCCGTGGATTCGCTCGGCGCCGCGGCCGGCGCCGTGCGTGACACGATCACCGAGGCTCCTCTCCCCGGCGGCGCTGCCGCGCTCTTTCGTTTCCTCTTTCAGGTCCCCCAGTGGATTCAGATCGGCGGCGCCCTCCTCGGCGCCGTCGTGGCGCTGCTCGCGGTCCGGTACCTCTGGAGACGGCGCCGTCCCATCGTGGGATGGATCGGCGGCAGAAGCCGGCAGGTGCAGGCCGGGCTCGGCGTCGTGGTGCTGGCCGCGATCGGCGCCGCCGCGCTGATGGGAATGAAGACCTGGGACTACATGCAGCACGACAACGGCTTCTGCACCGGCTGTCACATCATGGAGAAGCCCTTCCGCCGGTTTGCGGCCGGCGCGGGAAGACACGAAGACCTCAAGTGCCACGACTGCCATCAGCAATCGATTTTTGCCAGCACCCGCCAGATGTACCTCTGGGTAGCCGAGCGCCCGGAGAAAATTGGCGTCCATGCCGCGGTTCCCAACGCCCGCTGTCGTTCCTGCCACGAGAAGGAAGGCCGGGGAGAGCGGTGGGAGCACGCCCTGCGCCTGGCGGGGCACAAGGTGCATTTCGACTCCGATTCTTCGGCGCTGGCCGGGCTCGCCTGCGTGAAGTGCCACGGTGCCGAAGTCCACAAGTTCGTTCCATCCGCCAGCACCTGCGGGCAGAGCGGCTGTCACGAAAAGCAGGAAGTCCGTCTGGCGGGCATGGGCAAACTGCCCGAGATCAACTGCGTCACCTGCCATGCTTTCACAACCGAGCTGCCGGGTCTTGCCTCGCGTGACTCGGCGGTCGGAGCAATGCTGCCGAAACAGGAGCAATGCCTGAGCTGCCACCAGATGCAGGGGAAGCCGAAGGGATTCGACCTCGCGAAGGACCCGCACAAGGGTTCGTGCGGCTACTGTCACGATGTCCACGCTCATCGCACACCGGGAGAGGCCGCCGGAAGCTGCAAGGCATGCCATGCCGACCTTTCCCGAAGCGCCTTCCATCAGGGGGCCAGCCACCGGCCGGTCGTCGAGTCGTGCCTGACCTGTCACCAGCCGCACGCCGCCTCGGCCGACCCGTCGAATTGCGTCGGGTGTCACAACACGGTCAGGAAGAGCGGCGGTCTCCGTCCCCCGGTGCCGTTCGACACGATGTCAGTGCTTCGCCGCCGGGTGACGCCGCCGCGCCCTGCGCTCACCCCGCAGTCGCCGGCGCTCTTCGAGCACCGCGGCAAGGGCGACGAGCTTCCGGAGGAGCCCCCGCCCAGAGCCGCGCGCCAGGAGATCTTCACCCCCGTCGCCGATTCCTTCCCCCACCAACGCCATTCATCCCTCGCCTGCCTGACCTGCCACGTGCCCTCGAGCCGGGGGTCCGGTCTCACTTTTCAGGCCCCGCGCGGATGCGATCTCTGCCACCACCAGGCGGTGATCAAGGGCAAAGTGATGCCCGGGGATTGCACTCGCTGTCATTCGGCGGACAAGGTTGCCGCGCCACACGCCAGCTCCGTCAGTGTGCGGGTCATGTCCCGCGCGCCCATGGCACGCACCGTGGCGTTCCGGCATGAGCGGCATCAGCGTGTGCGGTGCGCCGACTGTCATCAGCCTCCGGAGGTCACGCCGCCGGACAGCGTGCGCACCTGCCAGGGCTGCCACGATCAGCATCACACCGAGACGCGGGACTGCGTCCAGTGTCACAATCGTGAAGAGACCCGCGCGGCTCATCCGCGGGAGACTCATACTGCGTGCTCGGCATGCCACACGCCCGCCCGTATCGCCGGATTGGTACCGGCCCGCAGCTTTTGCCTCACCTGCCACGTGCCCCAGCGCACCCATCAGCCCGGCGGGGAATGCACGACCTGTCATTTCCTCCGGACGCCGGCCGAGTTTCGGCGGCTGATCCTGCAACGCCATCCCGGATGAGTCCCGTTCGGGCCGGCCTGGTGTTCCTGGCAGCCGCCAGCATCGCAACGCCGGCGTGGGCACAATCGTGGCGACTCCGATTCGATGCCTCGGCTCAGCGGGTTTCGTTCAGAGGCGTCACGCCGGACAGCGTCGCCGAGACCGATGTCGTCACCGGCCCGAACGGCGGACCGGCCACTCCGGATGGATTCGCGGTCACCTGTTTCGGCGACGGGTACTGCCGCTACTTCCGCCCGGGAGAAATCCGGCGCGGCCTTCCCGCGAGCGCTGCCGCTGATCTCACGATGTGGGGACTCGGTCTCACCGGGCTCCGCGTGCGCGTCAACGCCAGGACGCTGACCGACTTTACCGGCGACAGGCTCTGGCCGGGCACCGCGCCCACGTTCCGGCTGGTAGAGGGATACGCGGAATACGTGCGCGATGGACTTACGGCAAAGGTTGGCCGTACCCTCGAGCAGGGCCGCCTGGGCGGCGCCGGTGCCGGCGGACTCGACGGCGTTCGGGCGTCCTGGCGCTTCGGGAAGGCCGGTGTGGAAATCGGCGGCTATCTGGGATGGGGGCTGGCACGCGGCACCGTGCTACCGGTCACGAGCCCGGCGGTGAATCCTCTCGTGGAGTTCCAGCCGAGTCATCGCCAGGTCGTCGCGGGAGCGGTCGCCGCAGCACACTGGAGCCTGCTGGACGCCGAAGCGGAGTATCGGCGTGAAGTGGATCCCCACACAGATTACTTCGTGTCGGAGCGTGCCGCGGTGAGCGTCGCGATGCGCCCGCTCCGGCAATGGCGCCTCTCCGGCGGTGCCGAGTACGACATGACGATCGGGCACTGGGGAAGTGCCGACGCCACGCTCGCGTGGAGCGGCACTGCGATCTGGGTGACCGCGGGTGCCAGGCGGTACCGTCCGTTCTTCGATCTGTGGACCGTCTGGGGTGTCTTCAGTCCGGTGGCCTATCATGGCGTCAATGGGTCCGTGGCGGTCAACCCGCTTCGCCGGGTGCAGCTTCGCGCGCGGGGTGAGTGGTTTCGCTATGAGGACACCGAAACCAGTACTCCGACGGTCACGGTCGAGGACCGCGGGTGGCGCTGGGGAGTGGAGGGTTCGTTGACCCCGGCGGAGCGCTGGACTGTCGATGTGGGAGCGCATGGGGAATTCCTGCCCGGCGCGTCATCGCGGGGGATCGACGGGCGTGTCGCCTGGCGTTTCCGGGAATGGCTGGACCTCTCGGTTCGAGGAGGAAGCCTCGAACGCCCGCTGGAGCTCCGCTTCCAGGATGCGGGAGTGACCTGGGCCGGCGCATCGGCGGAGTATCGATCGGGGGAGCGCTGGAGAGTGGGACTCTCGGTGGACCGCTACTGGGAGTCGCGGGACCGCCCCGATGCCCTTGCCTTCGACTGGAACCAGTGGCGGGCGAGCGCCCGCATTTCTCTGGTGCTCCGCTCCGCCGCGGATCGCTGGGTGTTGCCGCCGGCTCGGCCGACGCAGGCAGTGCCGTGAGCATCGTCAACCCGCGCGCGCTCGTGGCGGTGTCGGTGCTCCTGCTGGCGGCCGCCGGAGGCGTGCGGCTCCGCCAGGGAACCCCGCCGCCATTCGATCATCCGAAGCACGCCAAGGTCTTCGTCAACTGCGCCACCTGTCACGCCGGGGTCACGGAAGCGGGCACACCGGTCTTTCCCGAGGCGGCGACCTGCAGCGGTTGCCATGACGGGACGATCTCCACGCGAGTCGATTGGCGGCCCCGTACCGGGCCGAGGATCTCCAATCTCCGGTTCGATCACCTGTCTCACGCTGCCGTCCGCCGGGCGGCGCGCGACACGACCGAGCGCTGCACCGACTGTCACGCCGAGCGGGGGGCAGGCTGGATGCAGGTGCACGGGCCCAGTGCGCCGCAGTGTGTGAGCTGCCATCTGCCTCTGGCCGCCGGGCATCTTACCGTACCCGATACGGCCTGCACCACCTGCCACCTGCCCCTCGCACGGGCCACAGCGCTCACCCGCGAGCGGATCGCGAAGTTCCCCGCCCCACCTTCGCACCAGGATTCCCGATTTCTGGATGCAGAGGTCCACGGCGCCGAGGCGAAGAACGCCACTGGCTCATTCAAAGTGGCGCAGAGCTGCGCAACCTGTCACGCCAGGGATTTCTGCTCGGCCTGCCACGTCGATGCCGCCCTGGTGCCTGCCATTCAGGCCCTGGAGCCCGATCCGCGATCGCTCGCGGTTCCGCAGAAGCTGGTAGCGCCGGCCAGCCACGGAACCCGCGACTTCGAGCAACGACATGGCCGCCTTGCCGGCAACGATGGCGCGACCTGCCGCACCTGTCACACCCAGCAGAGCTGTTTCCAGTGTCACGGCGCCGACGCCCCGAAGGCTGCTCGTGCCCTGCTGGCCGCGGGAGCGGGACGGAGTGCCGGAGCACAGACCGTGGCCCGGCTTCCCTCGAGCCATACCCCGCAATGGAAGGACGGCCACGGCCCCATCGCATCAGCGAGCATGAAGAGCTGCACCAGCTGTCACGTGCGTGACTTCTGCCTGACCTGCCACCTTCCCGATCCCGGCCGGCGGGCAGGCTACCATCCGGCCAGCTATCTGACCCGGCATCCGGCCGATGCGTATACGCGGGCCGGATCGTGCACCGAGTGCCACAATACCGGCGAGTTCTGCCAGAGCTGCCACAATCAGTCGGGCATGATCGCGAAGCGCACGCTGCTGGGCGCCGGCGGATATCACGACGGCAACCGACAGTTCTTCGTCGGGCACGGGCAGGCGGCGCGGCAATCGCTGGAGAGCTGCGTGTCCTGCCACATCGAGCGTGACTGCCTCACCTGCCACTCGGTGGTCCGCGGGAGGGGATTCAGCCCCCACGGCCCCGGATTCGACTCGGAACGCATGCTCCGCAAGAACCCGCAGCTTTGCATCGCCTGCCACGGACTGGCCATCCCGAGACGCTGAAGAGCGCTTCACACTCCCTTCACCATCCTCCAAACGTCCGGTAGCGATTGTTGGGCTCACTCAATTGTGAGCGCCTCCCATGTCGGACATCAAACCCATCGAATCACCCACCACTCGCAGGGCATTCATAAGCCGCGGCGCGCTGGCTACCCTCGCCATTCCCGCCGGTCTCGCGGCGCTGGAGAGCTGTGTTCCCACACAGCCCCGAGCGGCCAGCGCGGCGAGCAGCGCTCCCGCGGTCCCGGCAGGGCATGCTGCTCCCGCGGTCGTGAAGTCTCCCGAGATGCGAGCCGAGGAGATGGACGCCATGCACGAGGCGGGCGTCAAGGCGTTTCCGGCCAAGACCGAGGGCCAGGGGAATGTCCTGATGGCGCCGCGGCGGGACGGCAACGTCAAAGTCTACGATCTCACCTGCTCCGAAATCGACTGGGAGGTCTCTCCCGGCAAGCGGATGAAGGCCTGGGTCTACAACAAGCAGCTTCCCGGTCCCCAGATCCGGGTGCGTGAGGGTGACCGGGTCCGCTTCAACGTGAAGAACGAGCTCCCCGAATCCACCTGCGTCCACTTTCACGGGCTCGAGGTTCCCATCGAACAGGATGGCGTGCCTTTCATCACCCAGAAGCCGATCAAGCCGGGCACGTCGCACACCTACGAGTTCACGGTGCCCAATGCCGGCTCGCACATGTATCACTCCCACCACAACGCCGCCAAGCAGGTCGGGATGGGACTCCTGGGAGCGTTCATCGTCGAGCCTCGGGACGCGTCGAAGGAGCCGAAAGTCGACATCGACACGGTGATGATCCTGAACGATATGGCGCACGGCTATACGCTGAACGGCAAGGGATTCCCGGCGACCGAGCCGATCGTGGCGAAGAAAGGGCAGACGCTCCGGATCCGGTTCATGAACGAGGGGATGCAGATCCACCCCATGCATCTGCACGGGATGCACATGACCGTGATCGCCAAGGACGGGTGGGATCAACCGGCGCCGTGGAAGTGCGATACCCTGAACATCGCGCCAGGGGAGCGCTGGGACGTGCTGGTCAAGGCGACCAACCCCGGCACCTGGGCGTTCCACTGCCACATTCTACCCCATGCCGAGTCGGAGCACGGAATGTTCGGGATGGTGACGGCGCTGATAGTGCAGTGAACGGTGAACTGTGAACAGTGAACGGTGTCACCCTGAAGGAGCGTAGCCGACCGAAGGGGGCGGGCCTCAACTGTGGAGTCCGGCCCCTTCGCTTTGCTCAGGGTGACGATCATAGCTCAGGGTGACGGGCCGGGCTCAGGGTGACGCATTGCGCGCCCAGTGGAGTGCGGCGCCAACGGCGCGTGTCCAGCCGGCACGCAGCTTCTCCCGGCTCTCGACTGACGACTTCGGACTGAAGACGGTCATCCGCCGGCTGGCGGTGAACGCTTCCAGCGAGGGCCACACGCCGAGGGCGAGTCCCGCCAGCGCCGCCGCACCGAGGGCCGTGGTCTCCACCACGTCGGGGCGCTCGACCGGCACTCCCAGCACATCGGCCTGGAACTGCATCATCCAGTCGTTGGCGCTGGCGCCGCCATCCACCCGGAGTCGCGGCAGCACCAGGCCCGTGGCCTCGAGCATGCCGCGAAGCAGCTCGGCCGACCCGAATGCCATCGATTCCAACGCGGCGCGGACGAGGTGGGCTTTGGTGGTGCCGCGGGTGAGTCCGGTGATGGTGCCGCGCGCGTCAGGCTCCCAGTGCGGACTGCCCAGCCCCACGAAGGCAGGAACGAAGTGGACGCCGCCGGTGTCGGGAACCGAGGCCGCCAGCGCCGACGATTCCGTGGCGGTTCCAAGGAGGTGAAGCTCGTCGCGCAGCCACTGGATCACCGCACCGGCGATGAACACCGACCCTTCGAGGGCGAATCCCCGTCCTCCGGCAGCGTCGCAGGCGGCGGTCGCGAGCAGGCCCTCGGCGGGCTCGGGAGGATGCTCGCCGGCGTACAGCAGCAGGAAGGCCCCGGTGCCGTAGGTGTTTTTGGCCATTCCCGGGGTGACGCACCCCTGCCCGAACAGCGCCGCCTGCTGGTCGCCGGCGATTCCCGCGATCGGCATCACGCCACCGAAATGCTCCGCATCGGTCTCGGCACACACCCCGCTGGAGGGCACAATTGCCGGAAGCAGCGAAGAGGGGATCGCGAAGAGGGAGGCGAGGTGCGAATCCCACGCGCCGGTGGCCAACGAATACAGCATGGTGCGAGATGCATTCGTCGGATCGGTGACGTGAGCCCGGCCACCAGTCAGCCGAGCGATGAGCCACGAATCGACCGTGCCGGCGGCGAGCGCACCCTCCTCGGCCCGCCGGCGGAGCTCCGGATTTCGAAGCAGCCATTCGAGCTTGGTCGCGGAGAAGTAGGGATCGAGCAGCAGACCGGTTCGCGCCCGAACGTCGGGTTCGACTCCGGTGGCGCGGAGCGCACGACATCGCTCGGCGGTGCGCCGGTCCTGCCAGACGATGGCGGGGGCGACGGCGCGAAGGGTTTTTCGGTCCCAGAGCACCAGCGTCTCCCGCTGGTTGGTGATCCCGATCCCGGCGGGCCGTTCCCCCGCAGCGGCGATTGCCTCGCGCGCCGCCGCCAAGGTGGTTTCGATCAGATCCTCGGGATTGTGCTCGACCCAGCCCGGCTCGGGATAATGCTGCGGGAACTCCCGCCGCCCCTGCCCCAGGACGCGGCCGTCCTGGTGAATGACGAGGGCGCGGGAGGAGGTGGTGCCCTGGTCGAGAGCAAGGATGGAGGGCAAGGGGTCAGGGGTCAGGGGTCAGGGATCAGGGTGACTGCTCGAAGATAAGTCCGGCCCCGGCCTCGGTGGCCTCGGGTAGATTCCCTGACCACTGACCCTGACGACTACCTCTGACCCCTGAGCCCTGACAGCTGATCACCATGACCTACTCCACTCTCCTCCTCGACGTCCGCGACTCCATCGCCACCATCACGATCAACCGCCCCGACAAGCTCAACGCGCTCAATGACACCGTCATCACTGAGCTGGGTGAGGTGGCGGGGCTCATTGCCCAGGACCAGACGATCCGGGCGGCGATTCTGACCGGTGCCGGTTCGAAGGCGTTCGTTGCCGGGGCCGACATTTCGGAGCTCGCCGAGTGTGATCCCGCACGGGCTCACGTCCTTTCGGAAAAGGGGTCCCACACCTTTCGCCGGCTGGAGCGAAGTGAGAAGCCGATCGTCGCGGCGGTGAACGGCTTTGCGCTGGGCGGTGGCTGCGAGCTCGCCATGGCGTGCCATTTCCGGATCGCCTCCGACAATGTCCGGTTCGGCCAGCCCGAGGTGAAGCTGGGCATCCTCCCGGGTTATGGCGGTTCGGTGCGCCTGCCCCGTCTGGTCGGCCGGGGCCGCGCCCTCGAGCTGCTGATGTCGGCGGGCATGCTCGACGCCCAGGAGGCGTGGCGGATCGGGCTGGTGAATCGAGTCGTGTCCGCCGACCAGCTCCTCCCCGAATGCGAGAAGCTGCTGCGGACCATTCTCGAGAATGCGCCTCTCGCGGTGGCGGCATGCCTTCAGATGGTCGACCAGCAGGACGAGCTCACCCTCGACGAGGCCCTGGCGCTCGAGAGCCGGCGCTTCGGGGAGCTCGCGGGAACAGCGGATTTTCGCGAGGGGACGGCGGCGTTCGTAGGGAAAAGAAAGGCTGAATTTCTGCGTAGGTAGCTGGACGGCGAGACGGCTAGACGGCTGGTCAAAAACAACCTTTCAACCAGCCGTCCAGCCGTCCAGAAACCAGCCGTCCTACGCTGTGATTCCGGCTCATTCCCGGTTATTTTTCCCCCATGCGGGCGGAACGGATCGTGGCGCGGGGATTCCGGAATCTCGCGGACCTGGACCTCCATCTTCCGCCTGACGGCGCGGTCTTTCTGGGCCCCAACGGCCAGGGCAAGACCAATCTGCTCGAGCTGCTCTATTACCCGGTTCTCTTCCGCTCCCTGCGCGGCTCCCGTGACATCGACGTCACGCGCCACGGAGAGGCCGGGTTCCAGCTGACCCTGGTCCTGGAAGAGGGTCGCAGGCCGCGAGAGCTCAGCGCCGGGTTCCGGGCGCTGGGAAAGCAGAAGCGGCTGACCCAGGACGGGGCCGAGCCGGAGCGACTGGGCGACGCGATCGGGCACTGGCTCGCGGTCGCATTTCTGCCCACCGATCTCCGGCTGGTTCAGGGCGCCGCTGCGGAACGACGCCAGTATCTGGACCGGGTCCTCTCGCTCGCCGATCGCGACTACCTGCGGGCGCTCTCCAGGTACCGCGCTGCGCTGGCCCAGCGGAATACGGC
>Ga0075429_100000628_pt1 | contig 27186 bp, 16 predicted proteins | sample RhiMetdeltSRZDD3_FD_75295 | JGI IMG/M metagenome (GOLD analysis project Ga0075429, IMG submission 75295) | Populus rhizosphere microbial communities from Tennessee, USA - Rhizosphere MetaG P. deltoides SRZDD3 | ecosystem: Host-associated > Plants > Roots > Rhizosphere > Soil | place: USA... | reverse complement strand
CCCCCGCTGCCGCGCCGCACGCGCAGCGACTGCACGCGCAGCGGGTAGGCATACTCCAGTGACTCCACCGGTGTGTTGCGTGTGTTCGTCATGTGCGCCTGCATCGCGCTCTCACCGTCGCCGTGCGGCCCGGCCCCATGCCCGCCGCCCAGCGTCTCGTAGTAGGCGAACGGCCGGCCGGCGCGCGCATCGTGGCCGCCGATCAGCAGGTTGTTCATGGTGCCGCTGCTCGCCGCGGGCAGGCGCCCGGGCAGCGCCAGCGCGAACGCACCCAGCACGGCGTCCACGATGCGCTGGCTGGTCTCGACATTGCCCGCGCCCACCGCCGCGGGCGGGCGGGGATTGACGAGACTGCCTGCGGGGGCCAGCACATGGATCGTGCGCAGCAGGCCGTCGTTGACGGCCACGTCCTCGCCCAGCACACAGCGCACCACGTAGAGCACGGCCGCCGTCGTCACGGCGCGCACGGCATTGACCGGGCCTTGGGCCTGAGGCGACGTGCCGGTGAAGTCCGCCTGGACGCGGCCGCCGCCGAGCGTGAGCGTGACGCGCACGGGCAGCGGACCCGACCCGAGCCCGTCGCCGTCCATGAGGTCCGCGAACGTGAACCGGCCGTGCGGCAGCCGGGCGAGCAGCCGTCGCGCGTGCCGCTCCGTGGCGTCCAGCAGGGCTTCGGCGGCGCGCTCGAGCGCGGCCGCGCCGCCGCGCGCGGCCAGCTCGCCGAGTCGCCGGGTCCCGGTGACCTGGGCCCCCAACTGGGCAGCGAGGTCGGCGCGGCGTTCGTGCGGTGTGCGCACGTTCGCGAGCAGGAGCGCCAGCACACCGGCGTCGTCGCGTCCGCCGCGGCGGATGAACACCGGCGGGATGCGCACGCCCTCCTCGTAGACCTCGCGCGCGATCGGCAGTGAGCCGGGCGCCGCCCCGCCCACGTCGGCGTGGTGCGCGCGGCTCGCCACGAAGAACGACGGCGCTCGCCCGCGGCCGCCGGGGTGCAGGAACACGGGCGAGACCGTGGTCAGGTCCGGCAGGTGCGTGCCACCCGCGAACGGATCGTTCAAGAGCACCACGTCGCCGGGCTGGAACGGCGCCAGCGCGAGCGCGGCTTCGACCGCGCGCGGCATGCTGCCCAGGTGGACGGGGATGTGCGCGGCCTGCGCCACGAGCCGTGCCTGAGCGTCGAAGACCGCGCACGAGTGATCCAGCCGCTCGGTGATGTTGGGCGAGTGCGCGGCGCGCATGAGCGTGGCTCCCATCTCCTCGGCGCACGCGGCGAACAGGCCGCGGAACAGCGCGAGTTCCACCGGATCGAACCGGGCCGCGCGCTTCGTGGCGCGTGGGGAACCGCGACGCACGGAAGTCATCGACGCGACCCTCGCGTGACCACGACCGCGCCCGAGGCATGCGCGCGCGCCCGCCAGCCCGGGGCCAGCCACAGCGTGGCGCCGTCGTCGGTGACGATGGCGGGGCCGTGCAGCTCCTGCCCGACCGCGAGCGACTCGCGCCGCCACGCCCGGGCAGCGTGCGCGCGCCCGCCGTACCAGACGCGCACGCGCTCGGCGGCCGGAGGCGGACCGGCACGCCGGCGACGTGTTTCCTTGGGGAGCCGTGCGGCCAGCCAGCCGCCGGCTTCGAGTGTGACCACCTGCACGTCGGCATCCGGGTCGGCGAAACCATAGCGGCGCTCGTGCGCGGCGTGGAACCGCGCGGCCAGCGTGGCCAGCGGCCTCGCCGCGACGGTGAGTTCGTGCGCCTGGCCGCGCGCGCGCACCTCGGCGCGCGATTCGAGCCGCACGCGTGCGCGCTCCGCGGGTGCGAACGCGGCGCGCACTTCGCGTTCGAGTGCGCGCAATGCGCGCTCCAACGCCGCGACCTCGCCCGTGCCCCGCAGCACGCTGCGCGACCGCTCGCGCCGCGAGCCGCCCTCCAGGGCACCCAGCGCGCACAGCACGCCCGCATCGCGCGGCCACACCACGGCGGGCACGCCGAGGGCCGCCGCCAACTCGCAGGCATGCAGTCCGCCCGCGCCGCCGAAGACCACCAACGCGGCCGCGCGCGGGTCCTCGCCGCTTTCCACGCTGACCTTGCGCAGCGCGGCCTCCATGCGGGACTCGGCGACACGGAGCACGCCCTGCGCGGCAGCCTCGGCGCGCTTCACACCCAGCTCGCGTGCCAGCCGTTCGAGCGCGCGGCGCGCGGCCGCGCGGTCCAGGCGCAGCGCGCCGCCGGCGAGCGAGTCGCCCGCGATCGCACCCAGCACCACGAGCGCGTCGGTGACGGTCGCAGGCCCGCCACGGCCGTAGCACGCGGGGCCGGGGTCGGCACCGGCGCTGTCGGGACCGACTTGCAGCACGCCACCGCCGTCCACGCGGGCGATGGATCCTCCGCCCGCGCCCACCGTGTGCACGTCGAGCGTGGGCAACAGCACGGGCACGCCGGCCACCTCGCGCGTCCGGCGGCGCGGCAGCCCGTCTTGCCCCGTGTCCCGCCCACCGAGGAACGCGCAGTCGGTGGAGGTCCCGCCCACGTCCAGCGTGAGCGCGGCGCGATGACCGCACGCGCGCGCCGCGGCCAGGGCGGCGCGCAGCCCGGCCGCGGGGCCCGACAGCAACTGGCGCACGGGTTCCTCCGCCGCCTGCGCGATCGGTGCGGTGCCGCCGTGCGACAGCACGATCTCGACGCTCCCGCGTGTGGCGGCCGCGATGCCGCTCAGGTAGCCGCTCACGAGTGGCACCAGGTAGGCGTTGGCCGCCGTGGTGGCGAAGCGTTCGTACTCGCGGATCTCGGGTGCCAACTCCACGGCACTGGAGACCGGCACGCCCAGCGCGCGCAGCGCCCGACTGAGCCGGCGTTCGTGGTCCGGAGCCGACCACGCGTGCAGGAGCCCCACCGCGATCGCCTCGGGCCTGGCGGCGCGCACACGCCGCACCGTCTCCACCAGGGATCTCGACGTCAGCGGTTCGACGACGTCGCCTCCCGCGCCGACGCGCTCACGCACGCCCAGCCGCCGCTCGCGCGGGACCAGGGGCGGCGTGCGGTGGGGTTCCAGCGCGTAAAGATCGGGCCGGTCCTGCCGGCCGATCTCCAGCACGTCCTCGAACCCGGCTGTGGTCACGAACACGACGCGCGCGCCCTTGCGCTGGAGCAGCGCGTTCGTGGCCACCGTGGAGCCGTGCCGCACACGCGTTCCGCGCCCCGCGCCGGCGCGCTCGAGGGCCGAGATCACCGCCGCGGCCGGCTCACGCGGCGTGGACGGGACCTTGAACGCCACCCGGCGGCCCGCCCGCCATGCGACGACATCGGTGAACGTGCCGCCGGTGTCCACCCCCACCGCGTCGGCGGGCGCGAGCACGTCCTTACGCCGGGCGCGGCTAGGCTTGCGGCGGGCGGCCACTGCGCCTCCAGCGCTCGAACAGGAACACCAGGGCGATGCCCAGCACGATCAGCAACAGCACCCAGGGCGGCACCGGGAACTCGTGGCCGAGCCAGGCCAGCAGCGCGAAGTACGGGATGCCGCCCAACAGGAGTGCGAGGAAATAGCGCGGCAGCGGATAGCGACCGGCTGCGGCCACGATCTTGATCGGCCCGTCGGGAAGCGGCGTGGCGCGCGCGAGCGCGATGGCGAGGAACGAGGCCGAGGGTGACTCGGCGAGTGCCTTCTGCACCCGCTCGCGAGACGGCGCGAAGCGCTTCACCCAGCCCCAGTTCGTACCCAGGATCCAGCGGAACAGGATCAGCTGCACCGTGCTGCCCGCCGCCGCCGACGCGGCCCCGAACACACCCACCTGCCACGGCTCGAACCTGGGCGCATAGAGCAGCAGCAGCGGCGTGCTGAGCGCGGCGAACGTGGAGTTGTCCACGAACAGCAACAGGCACAGGAGCGGCAGCGGGATCTCGGGCGGGGCGGCCCGCAGCAGGTCGCTCCAGAACGACAGCATCAGGCCGGGCACATCACCTCCAGTGGCGAGTCGGGCGCGACCGGCCACACTGACGCAGCGTGAATGCCGGGGCAACCGGGCATCAGGGGCGCTTGTAGATGGTCTTCCCTTCCTTGATCGTCTCCAGCACCCCGATGTCCTTGATCGCCACGGGATCGCCCTCGAGGGGGTTGCGGTCGAGGATGACCATGTCGGCGAGCTTCTTCGGCTCGAGCGAGCCCTTCTGGTCCTGCTCGCCATATTGCATCGCGGCGTTGATCGTCATGGCCTTGAGCGCGTCGAGCGGCGCCAGTCGCTGGTCGGGCCCGATCACGTCGCCGCTTCGCGACAGGCGGTTGACCGCGGACCACATCATGAACATCTGGTCCAGCGGCGCCACGACGAAGTCGGTGTGGTTCGTGGGGTTCAGCCCGAGGGCGACCGCGGCCCGCATCGGGCTCATGAACGCCGCTTGTTCCGCCCCACGGTCGGCGAGGTGCGCCTCGGCGAAGTAGTACGTGTGCAGCGTGTAGAACGACGGCGTGATGTGGTACGCCCTGAACTTCTCCAGTTGGTCCCGGCGCGCGAACTGGCCGTGGATCAGCGTGACGCGGTGGTCCGCCCCGCGGTTGTGCCCGCTGGCGAGCTCGTGCGCCCGGAGGAACACATCGATGGCCGCGTCCCCGTTCGCGTGCAGGTTGAGCGGCACGCCGAGTTCGTAGACCTGCTTCACCATCTTCCGGACGGTGGACTCGGGGAACATCAGCTCGCCGCGCCAGTCCTTCTCGTCCCCGGGCCCGCCGCGCAGGTAGGGCGTGGTGAAGTACGCGGTGCGGCCCTGCGGCGAGCCGTCGAGGGTGATGTTCACGCCGCCGATCTTGAGGCGTTTGTGGTACTGGCCCCAGTCGGCAACGGGGTTCGTCTCGAGGATGCTGTCCAGCTCGGTGATGACCGGGTAGGCGACGATGTCGATGATGTTGGCGTCCGCCTCGGCGGCGCGCTGCATCACCTCCAACTCGTCCGCGTGCGTCGCGCCCTCGTGCGCCGTGGTGATGCCGGCCTGTGCATAGAGCATCTGGCCTGCGCGCGACCACTCCACTTCTTGCTCCGAGCTGAGCTTGGGCAGCGAACCGATGATGGAGCGGACGTTCAACAGCGCGGCGAGGACACTCGCGGAATCCCCTCCCAGCCCTGCGGGCGGGGCATCCGGCTTCACCTGGCTCGCTACGACCAGCGAGCTGAAGTAGTGGCTGTGAGCGTCGATGAAGCTGGGCAGCAGCGCGTGCCCCGCGAGGTCCACGATGCGTGTCTTGGGGCCCTTGTGCGCGCGCTCGATCCCGGTGCGCTTGCCCACCGCGAGGATGTGCCCGTCCTTGACGGCGAGTGCCTCGGCCGTGGGCTGCTTGTCGTTCACGGTGACAATCGAGCCGCCGACGTAGATCGTGTCCGCGGTCCGCTCGGGCGGTGGGACACAGCCCGCGAGGAGGATCGTGATGGCGAGGAGCGCTGCGCGGCTGCCCGGCGTCTTCCCTGCCTTCATCTTCACCTCCGGTGTGGGGACTGCGTCTGCACTCGCAGCGATAGCGCCTCGTGAGGAGAGCACCGGCCAGCGTGGTCCGGCAGGCTGCCACAGCGCGCGCACCGCCGTAAAACCGCGAGGGCCCGTGCCCCCGACGGACGGGAGTGCGGGCCCACAGGTGCGGCGCGGTGGACTCGAGAGCTAGGAGATGACTTCGGCGCCGCTGCCCGGCGTGGCCGGCGGAGCCGGCGGCGGGGGTTGCGGTGGCGACGGCGGCACGTCGTTGGGGCCGGTGCCCGAGGGCCGCATGCGTGCCCACCAGTTCTGGATGCTGCGGCGGCGGTACTCCCCACGCACCAGCGCACCCGCTCCCAGCGTGCCCAGGGCCAGCGCGATCACGAAGTACATGAACGTCAGCAGCCCGCCCACGAAGCCGAACACCGGCACGATGTGCAGCAGGTCCGAGGCGATGCGCACGCCGTGCAGCGCGATCGCGCCCCACAGCACGCCCTGCATGAGCGTGGGCACGCCGGTGCGGAAGCGCGGGTAGATCCGGCCGCCCAGCACGCCATAGCCCACGATGCTGCCCCACAGCCCGGCGACCACGAAGAACGCGGCGTAGGCCACGGCGACGGCGGCAGCGAGCGGGATGCCGATGATGGTGATGCACAGGAGGGCGATGACGAGTGCGAGCGCGATGACGCTCGGGATGATGAGCGCCCACAGCAGCAGACCGATCACGAACGAGGGCCCGGGCTCCTGCTCGATGGTGTCGAGCGCGCTCCGGGTGCGCTCGGGCGCGAGCTTCACGAACAGCCACGCGAAGCCGAGCATGATGAGCAGGCTCACCCCGTGCATGACCATCTGGAAGCCGGTGCCGACCACGGCGAGCCACGGGAGCAGCAGCTTGGATCCTGTGCGCGGCGCGGTCACGCGCTGGCCCGAGACTCGCGAGCCTGGTTCCTCGCGCAGCGTGCCGCCCATGCAGACCACGTCCCCGTCCACCCGGGCGGTCGAGGTGAGCAGGAGGTCCCCGCCCATGGCCGAGACATTGCCCGTGACGTGACCGTGCACTTCGACATCACCGCCGAAGCTCACCACGTCGCCCTCGACCACCTGGTCCTCGTCCACGGTGACGTCGCTGCCGAAGCGGACGAGGTCACCGGTGGTCGAGCGCACGCGCGGCTCGGGGGGCTCGGGCACTTCGGGCGGTTCCGCACCTTCGGGCACTTCCGGCACGGCGGGCACCTTGAAGTGCACGCTGGAGGTCTCGCCGCGCTCGACCTTCGTGATCGTGACGCTCCGGCGATCATCGCGGACGGTCGCGCTCTCGGGAGGCACGTGGCGGAACCGCATCGTGCGCTCCTGCGCGCCAGCGGAGCCGGGCAGGAGCGACAGCATGGCGAGGGCCACCAGGCCGGTCAGGGTGCCGCTGGGGAGTCTGGGCATCTGGTGTTCCTCCGCTCTGCTCGAGACGGACGCCGACCTCCCTGACGACGAGCCCGATCCGCGGTCGCGGATCCCCTTTGGCAGGGGCTGGCGCTCACGGTCCCGGATCGGGGCCGCGTGTCCTCGCGCCAGAGCGGGGCCTTCGCAGGGTCCATGCTTCGTGGTTGCTCCCCCTTACGGCAACTGACCTCCCCGGGTTGCCGATCCTGCACGGTTCCAGGACCGGTCCGTAACTTCCGGGAGGGGGTGAAAAGACCGAAGGGGAGTCGCGGAATACGCGACTCCCCCAGGCCACACACGAGTCAGCGGGGTCCTTAGTGGGCCGCCGCCGTCGAGTCCGTCCCCATCGTCGACGTCGAGTCCATCATGGCCGAGGTATCGGGCATGGCAGGAGTCTCAGCCGCCGGAGCGGGCGCCTCTTCAGCCTTCTTGCCACAACCCATCGCGACGAACGCGAGGGTCAGCGCCAGCAGCGCCAGAGCAAAGAGCTTACGCATCGTGTGCACGTTCACCTCCTCTCACGATGCCGTTCCCGGGCATCTGCCGGGTTCGGCCGTGTCTTTTTCACTCTTGAGTTTTGGACTGCAGGACCGGGGCTCATAAAAAAACACCACTGGGTCCAAAGCGGTGTCGGGTTGGCAGCGTCCATGCCCGTATGAGGTTGTGGGCGTTGCCATAGAAGGACGCGCACCCGGTGCGGCCTCCCCCCGTCCAAAGCGACACGCAGGCTAGGGTCGAACCCCACGCTTGTCAAATGGATCCGAGCCCCCGACGAGGCTTCGGGACATTCAGACAAGGTATTGCCGCCGAACGATTTAACGGATTGTCACCAGCGGCTCACCGGGCGTGCGGATCGCGCCCGGCCTGCATTTGCCGCTTCGCGGGACTCATCGGCAGCGGCTTGAGGCCCTGCGGTGGACTGTGAAGCACATGCGGGCGATAGGCGGCGAGGGAGAACGTCGGGCTGGTCTCGCTCGTGTGGCAACTGCGGCAGACGGACTCGGCGACCCGGTTGCCCTTCTCCTGCCAGCGCTGGTGCTCGCTGCCCATGCCGTGGCAGGCCTCGCACTGCACGTCGCCCGCTCGCGCCCCGTCCGATACAGCCTGGAATCCACCTGGCTCACCCAGCCCGGTGACATGGCAGGGCACGCAGCGCGGAGTGGACTCCTTCTGGAGATCCACGAGCGTTCGCCAGGCGCGGGAGTGCGCGGTGGTTCGCCATTGGGCGTACTGAGTTTGGTGACAGTTCACACAACCTGACTGGCCCAGGTAGTGCGGGGCGTCCTGGTTCATGACTGCCGCGCCGAGCGGGACCTGGCGCGCTCGCAGCCGTGCATTGAGCGAGTCCTCGAAGACCTGGACGCGCGCGGCCATGGCCCGATCCGTCCGTACGTCAGGGCCCAGTTCGACGGTGCGAGCGTCGATCGAGCGCACACCTCCCTTTGCATCCATGCGCACCTCGGCCAGCCCCATGGACCAGCCCTGGGCTCCGCCATGCAGGATGCTGGCCCGCCCGGCGTGGATCGCGCGATCTTCCACCGGCACGCCGCTCCCGCTCACCACCAGGTCGATGCCGGGTACCTGCACGGCGAGGCTCTCGCTCGCGGCACGTCCCAGCTGTGCCAGGGCCACCACCACCTGTGCTCCCTGGGCACGCAGCCGCTCCACCGCACCGCGCGCGGCGGTCAGCACCGGCGTCACGCGCAGCGAATCGTGGCCGGGGCCCAGATAGGCGTCCTCCCTGAGCAGGCCGAACACGCCCACGCGCACACCGGATGACTCGAAGACGCGTTCCGACTCGAACGCCGGCTGCTCCCCCTCGCTCAGCAACAGGTTGGCGCAGAGCAGCGGCACTCCCGCCGTTCGCGCGGCCTCTCGCGCGAACGCGTAGCCGAATCGCAGCTCGCTCTGGCCCACGCCGGCCGCGCGCGTGCCCATGCGCGACATCTCGGCCAGCATGAACGGCGCCGCCTCGCGCTCGTGCATGGACATGGGGAAGAACCCGCCCGCATCCAACACCAGCACGTCGCCCTGCGCCTTGCGCACGCTGTCCACGAACGCGGCGCGGCGGGCGAGCCCGCCCTTGGGGGTATGACAGCCGCACGGGCTCGTCTTCCCCATCACGTCCGTCGTGGTGAGGATCACCAGCGCACTGCCGCGCGGGGCACAGCCGGAGAGCGCCAGCGCCATCGCGCACAGCGCCGCGAACGCCAGTGCCCGGCTACACCGCACCCAGTGCCTGCTCCAGATCGTCGCGCAGGTCCGCCACGTCCTCGATCCCCACCGAGAGCCGCAGCAGTCCATCGGCGAAGCCCATGGCGAGCCGGCGCTCGCGCGGCACGGACGCGTGCGTCATCGAGGCCGGGTGGCAGACCAGGCTCTCCACGCCGCCCAGGCTCTCGGCGCGCGTGAACAGCCGGAAGCGATCGAACACGATGCGCCCCGCCTCGAGAGAACCGTCGCCCGGCACGAACGAGATCATGCCGCCGAACCCGCTCGCCTGGCGCTTGGCCAGCTCGTGCTGCGGGTGGTCGCTCAGGCCGGGGTAGAACACCTTCCCGGCCTTCGGGTGCTTCGCCAGTACGGCGGCCAGCTCGCGGGCGTTCCGGTCGTGGCGCTCCATGCGCACGGCCAGCGTCTTGGTGCCGCGCAGCGCCAGGAAGCAGTCCATCGGTCCCGGCACCGCGCCCGAGGCGTTCTGCAGGAAGCGCAGCTGCTCGTGCAGTCCGTCGTCGTTCACGAGCAGCGCGCCGCCCACCATGTCGCTGTGGCCATTCAGGTACTTGGTCACCGAGTGGAACGACGCATCGGCGCCGAGCGCCAGCGGCCGCTGGAAGTAAGGCGTCATGAACGTGTTGTCCACGACGACCTTGATGCCGCGCGGCCGGGCCACCGCCACCACCGCGGCGATGTCGGTGAGCTGCATGAGCGGATTCGTGGGCGTCTCGACGAACACCATGCGCGTCGCGGGCGTGAACGCCGCCGCGATGCTCTCCACGCTCGCGGCATCCACGAACGTGAACTCGAGCCCATGCCGGCGCCAGACCTTGTCGAACAGCCGGTACGTGCCGCCGTATGTGTTCTGGCCGCAGACCACGTGGTCGCCCGCGGACAGCGTCTGCATGAGCGTATTCGTGGCCGCGAGCCCCGAGCTGTACGACAACCCGTGCTTGGCACCTTCGAGTGCGGCGAGGTTGCGTTCGAGTGCCGCGCGCGTGGCATTGTGCGTGCGCGCATACTCGTAGCCCTTGTTCTTGCCAAGCGCTTCCTGCGCGTAGGTACTGGTCTGGTAGATCGGCGTCATCACCGCGCCGGTCGTGGGGTCGGGCACCTGGCCGCCGTGGATGGCGATGGTGCCGAGGCCGGCCTTGGGGTCCAGCTGGGTCATGACTCGCTCCCGGCGATGAACTGCAGCATGTCGAACCGCGTGAGGATACCGGTGATGCCGTTGTCACCCTGCACGAGCACCGCGGGCGTCCGCGTGGCGAGCAGCCGCGTGACCACGTCGGCGGGCTCGTCCGCGCCCACCACCGGCAGCGGTGCGCCCATGATGGCGTCCACCGGGCGGTCGAGCGACGACGGGTCGGCGAGCGCCGACTTCAACGCATCGCCCTCTTCGAGCGTTCCCACCACCTCGCGGCCGCGGAAGACGGGCAGTTGCGAGACCTCGTGCTGCTGGATCAGTGCGAGCGCTCGCTTGAGCGGCTCGCCCGATTCCAGCTTGTAGAGCGTGCGCAGCCGCGGTGTCTTGCCGGCGGAGATGTTGCCCACGCGCACCGACGCCGGGTCCAGCAGGTGGTTGTCGCGCATCCACTCATCGCTGTGCACCTTGGTGAGGTAGCGCTCGCCCGTGTCGGGCAGCAGGACCACCACCAGGTCGTTCGGGCCGCAGCCTTTCGCCACCTCGAGCGCGACCCACGCGGCCATCCCGGCCGAGCCGCCGACGAAGATGGCGTCCTCGCGCGCCAGTGCGCGCGCCAGGTTGAGCCCGTCGTGATCGTTGCAGCTCAGGATGCGGTCCACGACGGCGAAGTCGGTGGCGGTCGGGATGAAGTCCTCGCCCACGCCCTCGATCTTGTAGGTGCGGGCCTCGCTCATCTGGCCGGTCTCTTTGTAATGCTTGAGGATCGAGCCCACAGGGTCGGCACCGATGACCTGGATCTTCGGGTTCATCTTCTTGAGGTATCGCCCCGCGCCCGAGATCGTGCCGCCCGTGCCCATGCCGGCGATGAAATGCGTGATACGGCCCTTGGTCTGCTCCCAGAGCTCCGGTCCCGTGCTGCGGTAGTGCGCCTCGGGGTTGGCAGGGTTGTGGTACTGGTTCATGAGCACCGCGCCCGGCCGCTCCGTGGAGATGCGCTTGGCGACGCTGTAGTAGCTGTCCGGGTGCTCGGGTGCCACGGCGGTGGGGCTCAGGTACACCTCGGCGCCGAACGCCTTCAACAAGTTCACCTTCTCGCTCGAGACCTTGTCGGGCATGCAGAACGCGGCGCGATAACCCTTCACCGCCGCCACCATCGCCAGCCCCAGGCCGGTGTTGCCCGAGGTGCACTCCACGATGGTGCCGCCGGGCTTCAAGCGCCCGTCCTTCTCGGCCGCCTCGACCATGGCGAGGCCGATGCGGTCCTTCACGCTGCCGCCGGGGTTGAAGAACTCGAGCTTGGCCAGCACCGGGCAGGGCAGGTCACGTGCGACCTTGCGCAGGCGGACCAGCGGCGTGTGGCCGACGGTGTCGAGGATGGACTCGAAGTAATGAACACCCTCGAGGACGTTGCTCACGGGCTCGCTCCTGTGGCCAGGGAGAGGTGCGCGATAGCGAGGCCGGCGCGCCCCGGGGCGAATCCCAGCGGGGGCCGCATGCTCTGGGCCGCGACGAAGGTAGGTGCGCGGCAGAAGGAGCGTCAAGCGAGAGGGTGCGCGTCGCACTCAGCGCATCGCACTCGACCTCATCGGCACGTTCGCGGCTGTGAGTGCCAGCGACGCGGGCGATTCCCGCGGCGGGTGATCCATGACGACATCGGGCATGCCATCGCGTCTGGGAGCCGGCTTCACTTCTGGCTGCGCCTGCACGACTCGCGTGGGATGGGCAGCCTTGGGCTTCACCTGACGGGGTGCATGACATCGCATGCAGGCGGTGGGGCGGGCCCTCTCGTCGGCGGACCGAAGCGCGGGCCCGAGCTGCGCACCGGAGAACAGGAACACGGCCGCAGCGGCAAGGAATCCTGACCTTCCCGTTTTCATTTCAGGGGACCATCCTCGGTGAAGGGTGCCCCGAACCGGGGCGGAAGAACCACACTTGGAGGTTGGATTCTAGGCGGATGCACGATCCGGCGTCGAGTGGTTCCACAGCCGAACACTGGATTCCTGCTCGGGTGCGCCGCAAGGGCAGCGCCATCACCGCACGAGTACGACGCGACACTGGGCCTGTCCCCCCGGGTAGCGGAAGCGAACCAGATAAAGACCTGGTGCGGCACGGCTGGCCGCAGCCCACGTGGCCCGATGACTCCCCGGGCTCCAGGCGCCGCTTGCGAGTGTGGCGACGCGGCGGCCTTGCGGATCGAAGACGTCGAGGCTGATCTCCGCGGCATGAGGGAGCCGGAACTCCACATCGATCGCACCCGCCGCCGGGTTCGGTCCTCTGCTCACGAGCGCGAATCGCTCGAGGGGCGCGACGACCTCGAGCGGTGCGCCGAGGACTCGGGTCGTCCCACGGTCGGTGACGAGCAGGCGGTACCAGTAACGACGGCCGGGCTCGATAGCGCGATCCAGATCCACGGTCATGTCGCCTTCGGTGCTTCGCTCGCACTCAGCCAGCGCCCACGGTCCCGCTTCCCGATCGGCGCGCTCCAACCATGCGAGGAACCCAGGTGCTGCATCGCCCACGCTCCAACGCAGCTCCACGCTCGAAGTCTTGGGCGATGCCGAGAAGCCCAGGAGCTTCACGGCCCCGGGCGCCGGGCAGCCTGCCTCCAACGCGCCGATCGTGCCGCAGCCGGCAACGTCGAGCAGAGGTGACCGCTCGCTCAAGTGGACGTCGCCCAGGGTGACGTCGCAGAACAACGGATCCACCGTCAAGTCCGATGGCGAGAGCGCAATGCCCTGCACGGCTCCCAGGCCATTCCCGAACCAGTCGTTGCACCCAACGGACAGCGAGTCCCTTCCGGATAACTCGAGCCCGAATCGGGCATTGCCATGGCCGATATTGCGATCGAAGTGGCCAAGGCTATCCCGAGTGTCGACAAAGATCACGTACCCCGAACCTCCGTTCTCGTAGCTGGTGTTTCGACTGAACCGGGGCGGGTCGTCCCAGTCATCCTCGAGATGGTTCTCGACTCGAATTCCAGCTCCACCGCACCGCCCGACGACATTGGACTCCAGCGTTAAGTACCGCCCCCTGATCGAGATGCCATCTCCGGCGCACGACCGCACGATGTTTCCGCGTACGGCCATCGATCCGAACAGGTCGAGGCCCACTCCGCATGACCGAATCTCGTTCGCCACACACAGAATCCACCCGCCAAACCGCGAATCAGTACTTGTCGACGCCTGAACCGCGGCGATGCGGCAATCCTCGATCTTGTTCCCGGCGAGTTCGAGCTGGTATTCCCTGAACGAACACTGGATCCCCACATCGAAACCTGTGATGTGATTGCCGGTGATCTCTATCCAGTCCGCCCAAACCGACTCCACGGCCACGAGCCCGGGCCCGATGAACCTGTTGTCGGTGATCTTGGAAACCCAACAGCGGCTTCTCAGCGGGCGCTCGTAGCCCTCGAACGTGTTCCCTCGCACTTCCAGTTTGCTTCGCCACCCCTCCGCCGAAACTCCCTCCGCCCCTGAGCCGTTGATGTGGTTCCCGACGAGGGAGGCCCACTCCATCTGGTCGAGTAGGATGGGCTGTCGCACGAGACAAAGCTCGATCAACACGCCTTTGGGGAACCCCAAGCGTGTCGGCCCGTCGATGCGACAACTCTGGATGGAGTATTCCAGCCACTGTCTGGAAGTCGATCCTTCATCGCTGAGTCCGGCATCCAGAGCACACCGCGAGATCTCGACCTTGTAAAGGGACATGTTCGTCACGAACAAGTTGCGCACCGGGCCCGAGACCCGTAGATCCCAGATCTTGATGTAGTTCGTTTGCCCGTTCGGCTCGAGTTCGTGATTCTGGAACAACATTCCGGCGACCGTGGGAAGCGAATCCAGCGGTGTGCCCGTGGGAACCAGTCCTCGGATGTGGATCTGCCGCGCAACCACGAGTGTCTCGGGGTACGTCCCCGGACGCACCAGGACCTCGTCGGCTTCGGAGTCGATCGCCTGCTGGATGGTCGGCCAGTCGTCCGGGACGGTCACGGTGATGGCGGCTGCGGGGGCGGCGATCAGGCCCACCACGGCGGCGACTACCGCCGCGATACCGCGGGCCCGGCTCGGGGGTGACCCGTTCCGGACGATAGTGGGCCAGGGTTCGAGGCCCCGGCGGCGCGTGGGCTCGCACATGGTGGGGTTGAGGCGAAGAGTGCGCTCAATTGTGCCGTCGAGACGACACCCGGTTCAATCACTAACCACCCCGGCAACAGGAAGCCCCGCGGTCCCGAAGGACCGCGGGGCTTCCGTCGTGCTCAACGCACGATGTCAGTGCGCGGCGCCGGACTTCATCTTCTCCTTGGCCGGGTTCGGCGGCAGCGGCGGTAGCACGGCCGGCGTCCGGTGGAGGATGTGCGGCTGGAACACGGCGAAGTCGAACGTCGGGCTGTTCGACACCGTGTGGCACGTCTTGCAGGTGGCCTCGGTGACCTTCTGCGATTGCGTCGGCATCGCCTCGTGCATCGTGCCCATGCCGTGGCAGTTCTCGCACTGCACGTCACCCAGCTTGGCACCGTCATCCGCGGTCTTCCACCCGCCCGGCTGCTGGTAGCCCACGACGTGGCAGGGCACGCAGTCCGGCGTGGATTCCTTGTGCTGGTCCACCAACGTCTCCCACGCCCGCGCGTGGCTCGTCGTCTTCCACTGCTGGAACTCGGGCTCGTGGCAGCGCTGGCAGACCTCGGTGCCGACGTAGTGGTCCACCGAGGGCTTCGCACCCTGCCCCTCGCCACCCGTCTGCAATGCCGTCTTGGCCGCGCGCTCCTTCTCGAGCTTGCGCATCTTGTCGTTGAAGGCGTCGTTGAACGCCTTGACCATGATCAGGACCTCGGGCTTCTCGACCACCTCCGGGCCCAGCACGAACACGTCGTTCTCGCCCGTCTGCATCTTCTTGGAGGCGTCGAGCGAGACGATGGTCCGGCCCATGTTCTGGCCCTTCTCACCGCCGTAGCACGCGACCGTGTTCTTGATCATGCGGCCCTTCTGCAGCACGGGCACGTTGCGACCGGCGATCACCACGTCGATGCCGTCCACCGTCGTGACGATGTCCTCGCTCTCGACCTTGCCGAGCTGCGAGAGCAGCACGACCACGGTGGCGCCCTTCTTGCGCATCTCGGCGACGACGCGCGTCGCGGCTTTCGCCGGCTCCTCGAGCGTCAGCGAATCGCGCGACGGACCCAGGTCGACCTTGTCGCTGGTGAGCGCGAACACGCCGACGTTGACGCCGCCCTTCTTCACGATCAGGTACTGCGGCAGCAGTGTCTTCTTCGTGCCCTTGTCCCACACGTTGGCGTTGGTCATGGGCAGCTTGCTGCGCTTGAGCTGCGACAGCAGCCACGCGCGGCCGTACTTGAGCTCCTTCTCGCTCATGCCGACGGCGTCGGTGCCCAGGAGCACCATGCCGTCCATCAGGAACCAGGCCTTGTCCCGATAGAGGCTGTCGGACGCTTCGGGGAAGAAGCCGCCGTTGTCCACGAGCAGGACCTGTCCGTACTGAGCGCGAATGCTGTCACCGAAACTCGCCCGCCGGGCGAGACCCCCTTTGGGGGTATGTCAACCACAGGGCTCGTTCTCGCCCTTCACGTCGGTGGTGGACAGGATGATCAGCTTGTTGGGCTCGAGGACCTTGCTGGGCTTGGAAGCACCGAGGAGGGCCACGGCGATCGCCAGTGCGACGGCAGCGGCCGTGAACCGCGAGAGGAGCGACTTCATGGGAGCTTCAACCCTCCGGATGAGAACGGTTCCGGGCCCGAGTCCCGGGCGCGGCACCAGTCGAGGCGAACGAGTCTAGCAGCAGGACCCCACCGGTCAAGGTCAGGTCCCTGTGGAACTTGAGGCTTCCGGCCCGGCCAGGGTCCAGCCGCCCGGCGAAGCTCGCCCCCGGCGCCTGGACCCCGCCGCGGCTACGGCGACTGGGGCGCCTGCGCGCTGGCCGAGCCGGGCGCCTGGGCGTTCTTGACGTACTTGTCGAGCCACTCCGAGGCCCGCGCCCAGTAGTCCAGCACCGTCTCCCTCGCCGCCGGGCCGTGGTCCTCGAACGGGTATTCGACCAGTTGGACGGTTTTCCCCAGCCCATTCAGCGCCTCGTATAAACGCTGGCTCTGGATGGGGTTCGTGCCCACATTGGTGTCGTCCTGGTTGTGCAGGAGCAGCAACGGGGCCTGGATCTGGTTGGCGTACAGGAACGGCGACATGCCGAGGTAGGTGTCGCGCGCCTCCCACAGGTTGCGCGTCTCGGCCTGGAACGTGAACGGGGTGAGCGTGCGGTTGTAGGCCCCGTCGCTCGCCACGCCGGCGCGGAACAGCGTCGTGTGCGCGAGGCAGTTCACGGTGGAGAAGGCCCCGTAGGAGTGCCCACCGACACCGATCCGGTTGCGATCGGTGAACCCGCGGCGCACGCACTCGTCCACCGCGGCCTGTGCCGATCGGCGCAGTTCCTCGACGTACTTGTCGTTGGTGCCGACGATCGCCAGGTCGGGCTTCACCACGGCGTAGCCCTGCGTCACCAGCACTTCGGGATTGAGCGGGCTCTGGGACGGGAACCGGTTCGGCGAGTTGCGGTTCTCCGACGCGGCCGTGGCCGAGCGGTAATCGTTGGGGTAGATCCAGAACACGGTCGGCAGCGGCGGCGAGCCCGGCCTCCAGTCGGCCGGCAGCACCACCTCGGCATTGAGCTTCACGCCGTCCTCGCGCTCGAACGTGAACGGCATGCGCTGCGCCTTGGAGAGTGCTTCCATCGGGTTCGTGAACGCGCTCACCGCCGCGCCCTTGGCCTGGCCGGCCTTGCGCAGGAACCAGTTGGGTGGGTCGGTCGCCGTCTGGCGGAGGGTCAGGAACTTCTTGCCGTCGGCCGTGAGCAGCGTGACCGGGGATTCGAGGACGCTCGCCTCGCTCTCGAACACGCGCGTGGTCTTGCCCGCCTCGAACGTGCAGCGGTCGAGGAACGGCCGCTGTCCCGCCGCACTGAAGCCGTCGCCGAAGCGGTAGAAGCTCTTGCCGTCGGACGTGGTCCAGATCACGTCCGAGTGCGCGCCCGGCTTGAACGCGATCCGACCCGGAGCGTCGTAGACACCCTCGGTGGAGCGCAGCACCAGCGTGCGGCGCTTGGCGGGGTCCTTCACGTCGAGCCACCACTGCCGGTCGTGCCGGCGCGGCTCGTAGCGTTCGAACACCATCAGCTTGGCTCCGCCCGCGGCGAACGCCATGCCCTGCACCGGGTAGGTTCCGCGCGCCACCTCGACGGCGGCCCCCGTGAACGGGGTCTCGAGCTTCATGATGCGATCCACGCCCGGGGGCGGCAGCGTGGTGTCGCGCACGGCGGCCTGCGCGGACGCACCGTTCTTGTCCTCCCACGACGTGAACCACAGCGCGCGGCCATCCGGAGCCCAGGCGAAATCCTTCGGCCCCAGCGATGAGACGCTCGCCACCGCGCTCCGGTCGTTCAGCGGCACGTCACCCACGGCGATCGGCTCGCCGCCCGCGACCGGCCACAGCTCGACCTTGAGCGGGAACAGGTACGCCGGGAACCCGGTCGGCACGGGCGTGGTGAAGCGCTGGACGAGCAGGAACTTCTCGTCCGGCGAGATCTCGCACGTGGCGAGCGGCACGGCGGCCCCGATCCAGCGCGCCGCGCCGCCGTCGACCGGCACCCAGGCGAGTTGTGCGGTGACCGTGTGCGTGAACAGTGCCACGTCCTCGGCGGTGCGCAGCACGTCACGCGCCGTGCGCTGCGGCGTGGCGCGTCCCGTCGAGCGGCGCAGTGCGGGCCCATCCGGCACGCGCGAGCCGGCCGCGGGCGCAGGGCTGCCCTCGGCGACCAGCGACGCGATGATCCCCTTGTCGTCGTTGGACCAGTCGAGCACACCGCTCACCGAGTGGAGCCGGACGTTGTCCAGCTTGCGCGCTTCCCCGGTGGCGGCGGTCACGATCCACAGCTCGCTGCCGCCCTTCGCGAATGCCGAGACCGCCACCCGATCGCCAGCGTGTGACCAGGAAACACTGCCCACGCGCACATCGGCAGGCAGCTTGGCGCGCACCTGCGTGCCGTCCAGGACCTTGTAGAACGTGAGTCCTGCCGCGGCGTTCTTGAGCGCGGCGCGGTTCGCCCACATCTCCGGGAGGACCTCGTAGCCGGCCAGCTTCAGCACCGGCTCGGCGAGCGTGGCGATGGGGATGAGGGAGCGCAGGTCGGCGACCGCGAGCCAGGCGCCGTCCGGCGAGCTGTTGGGCGCGCCGCGCGGCAGCCGCGGAGCGGTGAGCAGGTCGGCGATGGCGGGCGCCGGCGTGCGGTAGTCCGCATCGCTCGCCGAGTGCGCGGGCGGCGCCGCGAGGAGCGCGACGAACATGAAGATCGAGTGACGCAGTCGCATGGGGGACACTCCGCGGGGGTTCGAGGCTGGAGCCATGGCACGGGGGGGCAGGTGCGGAGAATCTAGCCCCTGGGCCGCAGACGGGGCCAGCCACCTTCCGAGCGCGGCGAAAGCCCCGCCGCATGCGCCGTGAGCACAAGTCCGATACGCTCCGCGGCATGAACCCGTACGAGACCCTGACCGAGACCGAATGGACCGAGGTGGACCACCTCCACGACCTGCTCGAGGAAGGCGAGCTCGACGAAGCGCGCAAGGTCCTCGACGAACTCATGCGCCGCCGCCCGGGACACCCCGACCTGCGCATCGAGGACGCCACGCTCAAGCTCGAGGAGGGCCAGCCCCAACAGGCGCTGGCCGCACTCCAGGGCGCCGAGCGTTCGGCCGACCCGGCGCGCTACTTCTACCTGCGGGCCGCTGCCTTCCACGAGCTGGCGCGGTTCGCCGAGGCCGAGGCGGACGCGCTGCGTTCGGTGGCTGTGAACATGGGGCATGCCATGTCACACGACCTGTTGTCGCGTATCCGCGAGCACCTGGGCGACGCCGAGGGTGCGGCCGATGCGTCGGCCGAGGCACACGAGCTGGACCCCGAGGGCTACCCGCTGCCGCTCGAGGTGGACGACGACGCGTTCGACGCCATGGTCGAGAAGGCCGTGCACGAACTGCCCGAGAAGGTGCGCGAGAAGCTCAAGGACGTTCCGGTGATGGTGCAGCCGCTGCCATCGCCCGAGATGCTGCAGGGCGAGCACCCGCCCCTCACGCCCGATCTGCTCGGGCTGTTCGTGGGCCGTCACATCTTCGCCCAGCTGCCCACCGCGGTTCCGGACGCGCCGGGAGCGATCTTCCTGTTCCGGCGCAACCTGCTGCGTTCGTGCAACGATCTCGAGGAACTCGCGCGCGAGGTGCGCGTGACCGTGCAGCACGAGGTCGGCCATCTGCTGGGACTGGACGAGGACGAGCTGGAGGACTGGGGACTGGCGTGAGCGTCACTCGATCGTGACGGTGCCCTTCTCCATGTTCATCGCACACGCGTAGTGGATCGTGCCCGGGCTCACCCCCGTGAGGTCGATGCGCACCGGCGTGTCGAGCGGCAGGTCGTACTTCTTGCCGGTCTCGGTGAACAGTGCTTCGGTCGCGCACGTGCTGTTGGTCTTGCGGGTGATGACCAGCACGGCCGCATGGCCCTTCGGGATCCGCACCTCTCGGGGCTGGAAGCCCGCCTCGGTCACGGTCACCTGGACTTCCGAGGGACCGCCCGCGGCACAGCCGGTGAGGGCGAGCAACGCGGTGAGGACGAGTAGTCTGCGCATGGATGCACTCCTTGCAGGGTTCGGGCGCGCGGGTGCGGCGGCTGTGAGATCGCCGCGGCCCCCAGCGTGGTTCAGGGTTTGAAGGGAAGTATTCATCGGAAGCTCCGCAATCTCAACGACGAGGTCACCACCGACACGCTCGACAACGCCATGGCGAGCGAGGCCAGCATCGGGTGCAGCGTGCCGTCCCATCCGAAGAACCGGCCGAGGGGCATTCCGTCGCCGACCAGCGGCATCAGTGCGCCCGCGGCGACGGGGATCAGGACGACGTTGTAAGCGAACGCCCAGAACAGGTTCTGCCGGATCACCTGGAGCGTGCGCCGCGCCAGCCGCAGCGCGTCGGGCACGGCGGTGAGGTCGCCGCGCAACAGCGTGAACGCACTCGCCTCCATCGCCACATCGGTGCCGCTGGCCATGGCCAGCCCCACGTCGGCGCGTGCGAGCGCGGGCGCGTCGTTCAAGCCATCGCCCACCATCGCGACCTTTCGGCCCTCGCTCTGCAGCCGCTCGATGGCGGCCGACTTCTGGTGCGGGAGCACTCCGGCCATGACCCGCTCGGGTGCGATCCCGGCCTCGACAGCCACCGCGGCGGCCGTGCGCGCGTGATCCCCGCTGATCATCCACACCTGGAACCCGCGCGTCCTCAGGTCGCGCACGACTTGGGGCGCTTCCGGGCGCAACGTGTCGGCGAGCCCCAAGAGCCCCAGCAACTCGCCGCCCTCGGCCACGGCGACGACGGTGTGACCGCGGGCCTCGAGCCTCTCGCGCGCTTCGGCGAGCGGCGCTTCGGACACACCGTACTCGGCGAGCATCGCGCCCGAGCCCACGGCGATCGCACGGCCGTCCACGAGCGCGTACACGCCCAGGCCCGGCGTCGCACCGAAGTCCTCGGGCTCGCCTGGCTCCGCGCCGCGCTCGCGCGCACCGCGCACGATGGCCAGGGCGAGCGGGTGCTCGCTGCGCGCTTCGGCGGTCGCTGCGGCCACGAGCAGGCGCCGCTCATCCGCACCCGGGGCCACGACCACGTCGGTCAGCTGCGGTGATCCGAGCGTGAGCGTGCCGGTCTTGTCGAACACCACCGTGTCGATGCGTTCCGCGCGCTCGATCGCCCCGGCATCGCGTGCCAGGATCCCCAACTGCGCGCCGCGGCCGGTGGCGACGACGAGTGCGGTGGGCGTGGCGAGCCCGAGCGCACACGGGCAGGCCACGATCAGCACCGCCACGAGCCTCAGGAGCGCGGCCGGAACACCCGCTCCCGCCGCCCACCAGGCACCGAACGCCACCAGCGCCACGGCAATGACTACCGGCACGAACACCGCGGCGATACGGTCGGCCAGCCGCTGCACGTTCGCCTTCGTGGTCTGCGCCCGCTCCACCTGCATCACGATCTGCATCAACAGCGAGTCTGCACCCACCTTCTCGGCGGTCATCCGGAATGCCCCGGTGCCGTTCAGCGTGCCGCCGGTGACCGCGTCGCCCGGGCCCACCTCGGCCGGGATGGGTTCGCCGGTCACGAGCGCGCGGTTCACGTTGGAGCGGCCGTCGAGCACGCGGCCATCCACCGGGATGCGGTCGCCGGGCCGCACGAGCAGCGTGTCACCGGGGCTCACGGCATCCAGCGGGACGGACTCCTGCAGCCCGCCGCGCACGCGGATGGCCGAGCGAGGGCGCAACTCCAGCAGTGAGCGCATCGCGCGTGACGTGCCGCTGCGGGCGCGCGACTCGAGCATCCGGCCGAGGAGGATGAGCGTCACGATGGTGACCGACGTGTCGAAGTACACGTCCGGCATCAGTTGCATCCTCACCGGCATAGCGGGACCGGGGGGCACGTTCGCACCTGCAAACAGCACCCACGTGGAGTAGGCGAACGCGGCCAGCGTGCCGAGCCCCACCAGCGTGTCCATGTCGGGCGCGCGACGCACCAGCCCGCGCACGAGGCCCTTGAGGAACGGCCAACCCGCCACGAACTGGACGGGGATCGCCAGCAGGAACTGCGCGAACGCCTGCTGCCACGGCGTGCCGGGCACGAGTCCGGGCGCCAGCATGCCGATGTGCGCGATCGCGAACACGGCGCCGCCGAAGCCGGCTGCGAGCAGGAAGCGGCGGCGGACGAGCGTCTCCTCCGCCTCGCGCGCACGCCGTTCGCGGTCGTCGGCGACCGGCGAGGTCACGGGGAACGCGTCGTAGCCGGCCCCGCGGATGGCCTCGGCGAGCCGCGCGTTGAGCCCCGCGGCGTCCTCGCCGGACAAGCTCACGTCGGCCTCGGCTCGCTGTGTGGCGAGGTTCACGCGTGCGGCCAGCACGCCCGGAACTCCGGCCATGGCCTGCTCCACGCGCGAGACACACGAAGCGCAGTGCATGCCCGAGACGCGCAACCGCACGGTCTCGGTCGGCTGGGGAGCCTCGCTCTCGCGCCGGATCGCGCCCACGGGGACGAAGCTGCTCATCGGCCCACCTCGGGCGCCGAGAACCCGGACACGGTGCCCGCGTCGCCAGCGGCCTCCGGCCGCGTCGTGCCCGACGCGCGCCGCCAGTCGCGCCACCGCCACCAGGTGTAGAGCACCGGGATGATCTCGAGCGTGAGGAACGCCGACGTGAACAGCCCGCCCACCATCGGGGCGGCGACGCGCTTCATCACGTCGGCGCCGGCACCCTGCGACCACAACAGCGGGACGAGTCCGATCATCATGGTGGCCACCGTCATGAGCTTGGGGCGCACACGCTGCACCGAACCTTCGAGCGTGGCCTCGACGATGTCGTCGAAGCCGCGGATGCGGCCCTCGGCCAGCGCTCGCTTGTAGGCCACGTCGCAGTACACGACCATCACCACACCCGTCTGCGTGGCCAGGCCCACCAGCGCGATGAGGCCCACCCACACGGCGGTGGACAGATGGTACCCCAGTGCGGCGAGCAGCCAGATGCTTCCCACGAGCGCGAACGGGACCGAGGCCAGGACGATCAGCACCGGGGACCAGCGGCCGAAGTTGGCGTAGAGCAGCAGCACGACCAGCAGGAGGGTCAGCGGCACCAGGAATCGCATGCGCGACTGCATCTGCTCGAGCAGCTCGTACTGACCCGTCCACTTGAGGAAGTAGCCCGCGGGCAGCTTCACCTCGCGCGCCACGGCGCGTTTGGCCTCGTCCACGTAGCTGCCCACGTCCTGCCGGGCGGCATCCATGTCCACGTACACGTAGCCCACCAGCATGCCGGCCTCGTCGCGGATCATGGGCGGGCCGCTCGTGACACTCACGGCCGCCACCTGACCCAACGGCACGTGCGCGCCGCCCGGTGTGCTCCAGCGCTGGATGTCCACGGCGGGCGCGGCCCCCGCACCGGGAGCGGCCGCCGGCCCCGACGACGAGCTCATGCCGCCCGGGCCGCGGCGGTCCATCGAGCTGCCCATCTCCTGCTCGGAATCGCTGATGCCGTTGCTGGCCAGGAACGTGGAGGCATCCGGCTCGGGGAGTACCCCCATGCCGTCGCCCCTGCCGCCACCGCTGCTTGCGCGATGGATCGGCACCAGCACCTGGCGCAGGCGCTCCACGTCCTGCCGCAGGTCGGCCGGGTAGCGCACGTTGATCGTGAACCGCTCTCGACCCTCGACCGTGACCTCGATGGGTTCGCCGCCGATCGCGGCCTCGACCACGTCCTGCACGTCGCCGAGCGTGATGCCGTAGCGCGCCAGGGCCTCGCGGTCGGGAACGATGTCCACATAGAGCCCGCCCGTGTTGCGGTCGGAGTACACGCTGCGCGTGTTCGGCACCGCCGCCAGCGTGTGTTCCAACTCCATGCCGATGCGCTCGATCTCGGCCAGGTCGGAGCCGAACACCTTGACGCCGATCGGCGTCCGCACGCCGGTCGAGAGCATGTCGATGCGCGTCTTGATCGGCATGGTCCAGGCATTGGTCCAGCCCGGCAGCCGCACGGTGTGGTCCAGTTCCGCGACCAGTTCGTCCCACGTCTTGCGGTGGCGGTCGGGCCACAGCACGCGCAGTGCGGGCTCGGTCCAGGCCGGGGCGCGGTCGCTCCACCAGCGGCGCTGCTCGACCATGCGCCACTGGTCGCGCGGCTTGAGCTTCACCACCGTCTCCACCATCGAGAGCGGCGCCGGATCGGTCGGCGTACTGGACCGGCCCGTCTTGCCGAACACGCGCTCGACTTCGGGAAACGCCCTGATGAGCTGGTCCTGGATCTGGAGGCTCTTCTTGGCCTCCTCGATGGACAGGTTCGGGAACGTGGTCGGCATGTAGAGCATGTCGCCCTCTTGCAGCGGCGGCATGAACTCGTGCCCCAGCCGCGCGGCCATGGGAACTGCCGACAGCAGTGCGGCCAGACCGATCGCGATCGTGCTCTTCGGGTTCTTGAGCGCCACCCACGCGAACGGGCGGTAGACCGCGATCAGTGCGCGCGAGACCGGATGCTGGTGCTCGGGTCGGATGCGGCCGCGCACGAAGATCGTCATCAGTGCGGGCGCGAGCGTCACCGACACCAGTGCGGCGAACGCCATGGCGAACGTCTTCGTGAACGCGAGCGGCTTGAACAGCCGGCCGGCCTGGCCGTTCAGGCCGAAGATGGGCAGGAACGCCACGGTGATGATGAGCAGCGAGAAGAAGATGGGCGGACCCACCTCCTTCGCCGCCTCGATCACGAGCCGCGTGCGCTCCGCGCGGCCCTGGGGCGTGGATTCGTCCGGCGCGTGCTCCAGGTGCTTGTGCGCGTTCTCCACCAGCACGATGGCCGCATCCACCATCGCACCGATGGCGATGGCGATGCCGCCGAGGCTCATGATGTTGGAGTTGATGCCCAGCAGCCACATCGGCACGAACGCCATCGCCACCGCGAGCGGCAGCGTCAGCACCGGCACCAGCGTGCTGCGCAGGTGCAGCAGGAAGATGAAGATGATGAGGCTCACCACGACGGCTTCCTCGATCAGCGTCTGGCGCAGCGTCTCGATGGCGCGGGTGATGAGCGACGATCGGTCGTAGACCTTCTTGATCTCCACGCCCGCGGGGAAACCGGGTTTGAGTTCGTCGAGCTTCCGCTCGACGCGGCCGATCACCTGCGCGGCGTTCTCGCCGTAGCGCATGACGATGGTGCCGCCCACGGCCTCGCCGACGCCGTCCAGTTCGCTGGCGCCGCGGCGGATGTCGGGGCCGAACGACACGCGCGCGATGTCCGCCACGCGGATCGGCGTGCCCGAGCGGCGATCGGCGCCCACCGCCACGCGCCGCAGGTCGTCGAGCGAGCGGATGTAGCCGCGACCGCGCACGAAGTACTCGCGCCCCGACATCTCGATCACACGTCCGCCCACCTCGCGGTTGCTGCGGCGGATCGCGGCGGTGACGTCCGTGACCGACAGGCCGTACGCGTGCAGACGCGACGGGTCCACCTCCACCTGGTACTGGCGCTCGTAGCCGCCCACCGTCGCCACCTCGGCGACGCCGGGAACGCTCGAGAGCGCGTAGCGCAGGTGGAAGTCCTGGAACGCGCGCAGTTCGGCGAGGTCGTGCTTCCCGGTCCGGTCCACGAGCGCGTACTGGTAGACCCAGCCCACCGACGACGCGTCGGGGCCGAGCGTGGGCGTCACGCCTGCGGGCAGCGCGGTGCGCAGCGTGCTCAGGTACTCGAGCACACGGCTCCGGGCCCAGTAGAGGTCGGTGCCCTCCTCGAAGATGACGTAGATGAAGCTCATCCCGAACATGCTCTGCCCGCGAACGGCCGTGACCTTGGGAGCGGCGAGCAGGCTCGAGACGATCGGGTAGGTGACCTGGTCCTCGACCAGGTCGGGGCTGCGCCCCATCCACTCCGTGTAGACGATGACCTGCGGGTCGGAGAGGTCGGGGATGGCGTCGAGCGGCACGCGGCGCATGACGAGCACCGAGCCCACGAACGCCAGCACGGACAGGATCACCACCAGCGCGCGGTGCGTGGCGCACCATTCGATCAGTCGGGCGATCATTGCGCGCTCAATGCCGGTGTGCGGCGCCCGCGGGGGCGCCGACGGTGTCGGGACCACTCAGGCCGGCGATGGCGGCCTTCAAGCGGCTCTCGGAGTCGATCAGGAACGAGGCACTCGACACCACGGTGTCGCCCTCGGCGAGACCCTTGAGCACGGTGACCTGGTCACCGTCGCTGGTCCCGGTCCACACGCGCCGGGGCTCGAAGTGGCCCTCGCCGCGGGCGAGGAACACGTAGGAGATCTCGCCCGTGTTCACCACCGCCTCGGCGGGCACCACCAGCGACGACACGCCGCGGCGCGAGCTCACGTCCACCTGGCCATACATGCCGGGCCGGAGCACTCCATCAGTATTCGCGAGCGACAGTCGTGCCTTGAGCGTGCGCGTCTCGCTCGAGACGGTCGGGTAGATGAAGTCGATGGCCGCCGCGAACGTGCGGCCCGGCAGGCCGTCGGCCGTGAAACGCGCGCGGTCGCCCAGCTTCACGCGGCCCAGGTCCATCTCGTAGAGGTCCACGAGCACCCACACGCGCGACAGGTCGGCCACGGTCATGAGCGGCGTGTCGGCGCCCACGTACTGGCCCTCGACGACGTTGCGCTCGAGCACGGTACCGGTGACGGGCGCACGCAGCGCGATCTGCGAAGACGGCGTGCGCTCGCGGTCGAGCCGCGCCAGTTCCTCTTCCGGCACGCCCAGCAGCCGCAGCCGCGCGAGGGCCGACTGGTGCGCGCCTCCGTCGTGCGACGACTTGGAGGCATCGGTACTGGGAGCACCCATGGTGATCAGGTACTCCTGCTCGGTCTGGTAGAGCTCGGGGCTGTAGATCGAGAGCATCGGCTGGCCCGCGTGGACGACCTCGCCGGTGCGGTTCACCTGCACGTCCTTCACCCAACCCGCCACGCGCAGCTGCACGCGCCGGAGCCGCGATTCATCGGGGGCGACGAAGCCCACGAGCGGCGAGCCGTCGCCGAGCGAGCCGCGCGTCACCCGCGCGGTGCGCACGCCGATCAGCTGCGTGCGCGCGGAGGCGATCTGCACCGGTGCCAGCCCGGGCACGTCGCCCTCGTGGCCCGCGTGCGTCGTGGACGGCGTGGGCACGGGCTCCAGCTTCATGTTGCAGATCGGGCAGTCGCCGGGCTTGTCGCTGGTGTAGCTCGGGTGCATCGGGCAGTGGTAGAGCGCCACGTGCGCGCTCGCGGACGAGGGCCGGCCCGACTGCACGCGCCAGGCGACAAAGCTGGCGATCGAGCCCAAGGCCAGCAGCGTGAGTCCGCCGAACAGCACCCAGCGCACCAGGTTCATGAATGCGGC
>Ga0075429_100000627_pt1 | contig 27219 bp, 24 predicted proteins | sample RhiMetdeltSRZDD3_FD_75295 | JGI IMG/M metagenome (GOLD analysis project Ga0075429, IMG submission 75295) | Populus rhizosphere microbial communities from Tennessee, USA - Rhizosphere MetaG P. deltoides SRZDD3 | ecosystem: Host-associated > Plants > Roots > Rhizosphere > Soil | place: USA... | reverse complement strand
CCAAGGCGATTGACATCCAGGATCGCGGTGACGTTCTCGAGTCCCTCATGGCCCGCGAGATCGAAGCCCTCCCAGATCGAACCCTCGGCCGATTCGCTGTCCCCAACGACGACCCAGACGTGGAAGGGCGCCTTCAGGAGCCGCTTGCCGGCCAGCGCGACGCCGACCGCGATCGGCAGACCCTGCCCCAGCGAGCCGGTCGCGACATCGACCCACGGAAGGATCGGCGTGGGATGACCCTCGAGGCGCGATCCGAATTTGCGGAACGTGAGGAGCTCTGCATCGTCGATCGCGCCCGCGGCGCGGAACATCGCGTAGACGAGCGGCGACGCATGGCCCTTGGAGAAGATGAGGTGATCGCCCGCGGGCGCGTCGGGTTGGTCGAAGTCGTAGCGAAGATGACCAGCGAGCAACACGGCCATGAGGTCTGCTGCGGAGAGTGACGATGTTGGGTGCCCCGAACCCGCGGCGGTCGAACAGCGGATGCTGTCGGCCCGAAGCTGGCGCGCCAGCGAGCGGTACAGATCGAGGCGCGTCGCGGCCTCGCTCACGGTCGCCACGATCACACCCTACCGCAGGACGACCAGGCGGACCGAATATCCTCGGTCGCACCACGGGGGTGACGGCATGGACATCGGGCTTTACGGCCTCGGCCGGATGGGCGGCAACATGGTCACGCGTCTGGTCCGGGGCGGCCATCGCGTCGTGGCCGGCAATCGCAGCGCGGGGCCGGTCGACGAGGCGAAGAGCGGCGGCGCCGTCGGTGCCTACACGATCGAGGAGATGGCGAAACAGCTGAAGGGCCCGCGCGTCCTCTGGTCGATGGTGCCCGCGGGTGAGGCGACCGATCACACGCTCGACGAGTTCGCGAAGTACGCGAACAAGGGCGACGTCCTGGTCGACGGCGCGAACTCGTACTTCCGTGACTCGATGCGGCGCGCGGAGAAATACGGGGCGATGGGCTTCGATTACCTCGACGTCGGCGTCTCCGGTGGCGTGTGGGGCCTCGAGAACGGCTACTGCATGATGGTCGGCGGCAAGGCCTCCGCGGTCGAGCGTGTGAAACCGGTGCTCGACACGCTTGCGCCTCCGAACGGCTGGGCGCACTTCGGGAAGAGCGGCGCAGGGCACTTCGTGAAGATGGTCCACAACGGCATCGAGTACGGAATGATGCAGGCCTACGGCGAAGGCTTTGAGCTGCTCCACGCGAGCGACTTCGAGATCGACATGAAACGCGTCGCCACCGTCTGGATGCAGGGCAGCGTGGTGCGTTCGTGGTTACTCGAGTTGGCGGAGCGCGCGTTCGAGCAAGAGGGTCCCGACCTCGCGAACATCAAGGGCTGGGTAGCTGACTCAGGCGAGGGCCGCTGGACTATTCAGGAGGCGATCGCGCATGACGTGCCGGCAACGGTCCTTGCGCATTCCTTGTTCGCACGCTTCACGTCGAGACAGGACGACTCGTACGCGATGAAAGTCGCCGCCGCACTGCGGAATCAGTTCGGGGGCCACGCAGTCAAGAAGTGAGACAGCCGTTGCGACATTGCGGTGTGCGGCGTGGCGAGACGCCGCGGCACTGCTCTCGCTCGCTGCTGGCTACGCCGGCCCGCTGTTCACGGAGCGCGATCTGTTCGGGCCGGCTGGGCGCAGACGCTCGCTCGAGCAGCGCCGCGCCGTCCACGCCACGCCTCACGCCGCCACGTCGTGCCGGCTAAGGGAGTGACGGTCACGGTCGCGAATCCCTTACGCGAAGGCTTGCGACTTGCGCGTAGTCCGGAACCTGCCTGTCTCGTCATCTTCGGAGCGTCGGGCGATCTCACCGCGCGCAAGCTGGTACCGGCGCTGTACAACCTTGCGCTCCAGCATTTGCTGCCGGCCAGCTTCGCGGTGATCGGTTCGGCTCGGCGCCCGCTGACCACGCCCGAGTTCCGGACCGAGCTGCATGACGCCGTGGCGGAGTTCAGCCGCACGCGCCCGATCAACGAGGAGGTCTGGACGACGTTCGCGCGCGGGGTCCACTACGTCCAGACGGCGGACGACGGTGGGTACGACGAGCTGGGCCGCGTGCTCGCCCGCATCGACACGCAGATCGGCGCGAACGGCAACCGCCTCTTCTATCTCGCGACGCCACCGGCCGCGTACGAGCCGATCATCCGCGCGATCGGAGCGCACGGCCTGCGCGGAGAAAGCGGCTGGTCGCGCGTCGTGGTGGAGAAGCCATACGGCCACGACCTGAAGAGCGCGATGCAGCTGACGAGCGTCATACAGGAGGTCTTCCGCGAGGACGAGGTCTTCCGCATCGATCACTACCTCGGCAAAGAGACGGTGCAGAACATCCTCGTGCTGCGCTTCGCGAACAGCATCTTCGAGCCGATCTGGACGCGTCAGTACGTGGATCACGTGCAGATCACGGCCGCCGAGTCGATCGGGATCGAAGAGCGCGCCGGCTACTACGACAGCGCCGGGGCGATGCGCGACATCGTGCAGAACCACCTCCTGCAGCTTCTCGCGCTCGTCGGCATGGAGCCGCCCGCGGCATTCGATGACCGCTCGGTGCGTGACGAGAAGGTGAAGGTCCTGCGCGCGCTGCGGCGGATACCGGCCGACCACGTCAGCGCGCTCACCGTCCGTGGTCAGTACGGTCCGGGGTTCATCGGCGGCGAGCGCGTTCCCGGGTATCGCGAGGAGAAGGGCGTCGCGCCGAGCTCGCAGACCGAGACCTACGTCGCGCTCAAGTGCTTCATCGACAACTGGCGCTGGGAGGGCACGCCCTTCTACATCCGCTGCGGGAAGCGGCTGCCGAAGCGCTCGACCGAGATCGCGATCCGCTTCCGTGTCGCGCCGCACCGGATCTTCACGCGCGAGGCGTCTGAGGGCGTCGAGGCCAACGAGCTCGTGATCCGGATCCAGCCCGACGAAGGCATCTCCCTCACCTTCGGGGCCAAGGTCCCGGTCCAGGGCCTACGGATCCGGTCGGTGAACATGGACTTCGGCTACGGCGAGTCGTTCATGGTGGATGCGCCGGACTCGTACGAGACCCTCATCCTCGACGCGCTCCGCGGCGACGCGACGCTCTTCACGCGCCGCGACGAGGTCGAGCAGCAGTGGGCGTTCGTCGACCCGATCCTCGCCGGCTGGCATGAGGACCGGCAGCCGCTGGCGACGTACCCAGCCGGTTCGTGGGGGCCGGAGGACGCCGAGGGGCTGATCGTTCGCGACGGCCGGACCTGGCGACGAGCGTGACCCTCGTGGACGACGCCTTCTGGGGCGCGAGCGCGACGAGCACCGACGCGCTCGAGCGCGAGCTCGCGCGACTCCGCCGCGCCGCCGTCGCGCACGCGAAGGAGCGCGGGCGAACGCTCGCGCGAGCATCGGTGCTCAACCTGGTCGTGTACTCGGAGCGCGAGATCCACGCGCGCCGCGCGGCGCGAACCGTGGCCGACCTTGCCCTCCGTCACCCGTCCCGTGCCGTGATCGTGCTCGGGGACAGGGGTCGCGAGGGCGTCGTCGCGTCGGTGGAGCTTCACTGTCACGTGCCGCAGGTCGATGGCGCGCAGCCCGTGCTGTACGAGCAGATATTCGCGCGCGTTCGCGGAGATTTCGACGAGCGTGTGGCGAGCGTCGTCATTCCGCTGCTCGTTCCCGACCTGCCGGTCTTCCTGTGGTGGACCGGCACGCCGCCCAGCGATGCTCGCCATCTCGACGATCTCGTGGGCCTCGCCGATCGGCTCATCGTCGATTCGGCTGACTTCGCGCGCGCCGACCGCACGTTGCCGGAGATCGCGTCGCTGTCGCGCCTGAAGGTGGGTATCACCGATCTCAACTGGGCGCGGCTGACGCATTGGCGCGAGCTCGTCGCCCAGTTCTTCGACGTGCCCAACTGGCGTCCGTTCCTCGACCGGATCACCGGAATCCGCGTTGGGTTCGCGGTCGACATGGACGGCCGCGACATCCATCCGTCGCAGGCCCTGCTGCTTCTCGGGTGGCTCGCGTCGCGTCTTGGCTGGCAGCCCGTGGAAGCGCTCGCGCCGGCGGAGGCGGGCGGTCTGCTCTTCCGTATGAAGCGCGCGGACGGCGCGGCGGTCATGGTGCGCCTGCGGCCGCGGTTCGAGCGCGGCCTCGACGCCGGCGATGTATCCGGCCTTCGCATCCAGGCCGCGAGCGCACGAGCCACGGCGGAGTTCGTGATCAAGCGCGCGCCGGACGACCGCCACGCTACCGCGACCGCGTTCGTGGACGGCTCCGTCCGAGGCGAGCGAGTCATTCCGCTCCCCTCACTCGGCATCCGCGAGCTCCTCGGCGAAGAGCTCGCGATCGCCGGAAACGATCGGGTCTACGAGGACGCGCTGCGCACGCTGATGGGACTGGCCTGAGCCTTGCGGCACCCATGAAGGACATGCCGAACGACGAGCTCGCCGCGGCCAAGCGCGAGGACGCGCCGGAAGGACGCCTGCTCGCGGACAGGTACCGCCTCACCGTTCGTATTGACGAGGGCGGCGCCGGGGAGGTGTGGCAAGCGCGCGACGAACGGCTCGGCCGGGACGTCGCGATCAAGCTCCTCGGCGCGAACGCGGACGACGCGTTCCGCGAGCGATTCGCCGATGAGGCGCGGCGCGCCGCGTCGGTGATCCACCCGAACGTCGTGACGGTCTTCGACGAAGGCCGGGACGGAGCGGACGCGTTCATGGTCATGGAGCTCGTACGCGGCCGGACGCTGCGCGACGTCGTCGCCGACCGCGGCCCGCTGCGACCGCACGAGGCGGCGCGCATCGTCGCGCAGATCGCCGCCGCGCTCGACGCGGCTCACGAGGCGGGCGTCATCCACTGCGACGTCAAGCCGGCGAACGTCATCGTCGATCAGCAGGGCACGGCCAAGCTGACCGATTTCGGCATCGCGCGCGCCGCGCGCGGACCGCGCGAGCACGAGCTCATCGGCACGGCGCGATACATCGCTCCCGAGCGTATCGAGGGCAAGGCGCCGACGGAGCGGAGCGACGTGTACAGCCTCGGCCTGGTGGCGTACGAGCTCATTGCCGGCCGACCTCCGAACGCGGAGATGGAGACCGAGGACCTTCTGCGGGTGCGTCTGGATGGACGTGCGCCGTCGCTGCGCTCGGTGCGCGTCGGCATCAACGAGGAGATCGACACCGTGATCGCGAAAGCGCTCGCGCGCGATCCGCAGGCTCGCTACGCGAGCGCGGGCGCGTTCGCGCGCGATCTTCTCGCCGCGTCGCAGCGCGACGACGCGACCGGAGTGCTGCCGCCGGTGTCGGCACGGCCGCTGCGGGCCGGTGGCCGCCGCGAGTTCCGCGTCGACACGACGATCGCGCTCCTTGCCATCGTCGCCGTTCTTATCGCGACGCTCGCGGTCTTCGCGTCCTTCCAGGGCCGCGCGGGCAACACGCCGCCCGCGGCGAGTCCGGTCGCATCGGCCGCAGCGCGCGTCGCGCCGAACGTGGTCGGAAAGAACCTGAACCAGGCAGCCAACGAGCTCATCGCGGCCGGATTCCGCTCACCAGTGCCATGGCAGGTCGATCCGCTCGCGCGCGGGACGGCCTGCAGCGTGGTGCGTCAGGAGCCGGCGGCCGGCACGGCGTTCGCGGTCGGCGCCGAGGCGCGTCTCTTCATCGTTGGGAACAACTGTGGCGGCAACAGCGGAAAGAAGGACAAGGACTGACGCGCGTGGCGACCGGTGTGAGGACGGACACAGGCCGCGTGCGGGAGGGGAACGAAGACCGCTACCTCGTCCGCGACGAGCGGGGCATCACTCTGCTCGCCGTCGCGGACGGAGTCGGTGGATCGAGCGGCGGGGAGATCGCGGCGGACGCCGCGCTGGTCGAGCTCGGGACTCGCTTCTTCGGAGCGCCTGCGGACCGGCCGACCAGCGACGCGCTCGCGGAGGCGATGCGGGACGCGAACGCCGCCGTCCTGCGCGCGGCCGGCTCATCGGGTCATCGCGACGCCGCGACGACCATCGTTGCGGCCGCGGTGCGCGCGAACGAGGCGATCATCGCGAACCTCGGCGACAGCCGCGCGTACCTGATCCGCGACGGGATCTCACGGCAGCTGACGGAAGACCACTCGGGCGACCTGGAGCACGCGATCACGCGTTTCGCCGGTGATCCGCGCGGCATCCAACCCGACATCTTCGTCGAGAGCCTTCGCCCGGAGGACCGTCTCCTCCTCTGCAGCGACGGTCTCACGCGCCACGTCACACCCGAGGAGATCGCTGCGGCGGTCGGCGGCGGCGAGGACGTGCGCGTCGCGGCCAGCGTGCTCGTCGATCTCGCGAACGCGCGCGGCGGCGAGGACAACGTCACGGTGCTCCTCCATGCCCCGGGTCGACCGGCGACCGTCGCGCGCGCCGCGGGGCGAGCGGTGGCCTTTGCCGTGTTCGCGCTGCTCCTCCTGGTCACCGTCGGCGGTGCGATCGCCGTCCTCTACGCGGTGGGCTCGGCACCTCCGCCCGCGACCGCGACGCCGAGCGCTTCCGCGTCGCCGGCGCCGACCGCATCCCCGTCGCCGACTCTCAGCCCGTCACCATCGCCCTCTCCGACAGCGAGCCCGAGCCCCTAGGGGGGTTGCAGGGGGTTCTCCCCCTGCGATGAGCAGGGTTCTCCCCCTGCGATGACTAGATCCCGAAGCGCTCGAGGAGCCTTCGCGCGGCCGGCGCGCCGATCGCGACCGCGAGCGCGCCGATGACGACCGCACCTTCGATGATCCAGGCTCCCGCGACCGTCGCGACCGTCAGTGGGTTGGCGCTCACCGGCGTCGGGCACGATTCCGTCGGATAGAAGGTCGGGTCGTAGTGCCAGGTCGGAAGGATCTCGTAGATGCTCCCGAGCTCGCCCGGGATCGGCAGCCCCGAAACGTACGGATAGAAGATGACGAACGCCGCGGCGGCCACGCCGAGGAACACGAGGACGCCTTTCCGCCGACGCTCCCAGAGCACGGCCAGCACCGCGGCCAGCGAGAGCAGATAGAACGGCAGGACAGTGAAGAAGTGATAGAAGAAGAGCACGCGCGAGATCGGAATCCACGCGATGTACTGCGTGAGCATCGCCAGCGACAGGACGCCCAGCGACCACGACCGCGTGCGGATCGCGAGCGCGACGGTGAGCGCGGCGGCCGGCAGCGCGGCCCAGTACAGCACGATGTTGCCGGCGTCGTAGATGTAGCCGTTGGTGCCGCCGGTGCTCTGGCCGAAGTACCAGTAGACCGGCTTGAGATCGAGCGGCCAGCTCCACCACGGCGACCCCGCGCAGTGCGGCGCCGTGAGCGAGCTGTGATACCAGAACATCTGCTGCGTCAGCTCCCACAGGTTCCAGCCGTACGGAGCGGTGGGCCCACCGAAATGCGGGATGTACCCACCGAGATAGATCGCCAGCGGGATCAGGGCGAAGCACGCGAACAGCCGGGCCGCGTTGCGCCCGCGACCGGCGAGCAGATCGAGTGGACCACCGGTCCCGGGACGGCCCCGTTCGTACGCGAACGCCGTCATCGCGACGGACAGGACGAAGACGCCACCCAGCGTGTAGACCGCGGCCCACTTCGATGCGACGCCCAGTCCAAGCAGCACGCCTGCGATCACGAGGTCGACGACGGCCCAGCGTCGCGGTGCATGCGCCGCGACGATGAAGTACCACGCGGCGACGATGAAGGTCGTCACGTAGATGTCGTTCATGCCGATGCGCGCCTGCGCGAACATCGAGCCGTCGAGCAGCGCCGCGGCTCCGACGAGCCAGCCGATCACGGGCGAGGCGAACAGGCGGCGCGAGAGCAGCACCAGGAAGAACGCCAGTACCGCCCCGAGCACGACACCGGGGAGGCGCCACGCCAGAGCGTGACGTCCCGTCTCGACGCGCTCGACGCCGCCGGACCCCGCGACCAGGAGCTTGTCGTCGTCGTTGTCGATGGCCAGGAGCGAACCCGACACGGGTATCGCCGTGTACGGTGACGCGCCGTGCACCTCGACCACAACGAGGCGGCCCTCGACGAGCGCGTAGAGGAATTGCGTTCGCGGGACCAGCGTCAGCGCGGTGGCACCGGACGAATACGCACCGGTGCGCGCGTTCGCGAGCGACACGGACTGACGCTGACCGCTCGGCAGCTCGTATACGTCGAGGGTGGGAGCATCGGCGCGCGCGACGAACAGGCGGTTCGGCGCCTGCGCGTACGCGATCGCGCGTCCTGGCCCGCCGCCCTGCAGCTGACGCGTCTCTCTGCCGGTGGCCGGATCGACGACCCGCACCTCACCGCGCGCGTCGAGCACATACAGCTCGGTCCCATCCCTGTTCGTCGTCACGGCCACGCTGCCGAGCTGTGAGGTGCGCGGCGAGACGTCGATGTCCGTGTAGATCGCGAGACCGGATTCCGTCGCCACGACGATCCGGTCACCGGACATGAGCAGCGACGTGATGCGACCGCTGATGGGCAGCCTCGCGAGCCCGATCTGTGCGTTGCTCCCCTGCTCCGCCACCGGCTTCTCGAAGAGCTCGGTATCGGTGACCCAGACCAGGCGCTCGCCGTCGAGGAGCAGCCCGCGCACGCCCGTCGCACCGATCACGGCGCTGCGGTGCGCGCCAGCGTCACGCGAACGCAGCGCGATCTCGCCGCTGGACGTCGCGAACGCACGGGTGCCGTCGTGGCCGACGGCGAACGCGACGACGTTCGCGCCGGGCAGCGTCTCGCGGGCCACGACACGGTCGTCGCCGAAGGCGACGATGCCGAGCGCCATGATCTCCTTCGCGAGATGCGGGTGGGTCCACTCATAGGGGTCGCGCTGCGCGAGAAGCTCGAACGCGGTGCGCGCGTGGTACACCTCGTCGAAGTACATGTCGCGCGGGTGATCGAGCCGGTAGCCGCGCGTGAGCAGCACCGCGAGGGCGACGAGCAGCGCGACCGTCAGATCACGCCTTGTGGGCGCACGTCCGCGCGCGAGTGCCGCGGGAAGACGCCACGCCGGGCGCAACTCGGCGGAGGGGCGCGGCTTTGACGTCTGAGCGAAAGAGCTCTCGAGACGCGCCTCGCCACGGGCGAGCCACCACACGACCAGCCCCGCGGTACCGAGCATGACGACCGCGATCAGGATCTGCCCGCCACGCGAGAAGAGCGTGGCCTCGAGCCAGTCCGGCGACTTCAGGTCGTTCTGCCCGTAACGCGTGAACGCGAAATACAGCGAGAGCGCGAAGCTGAAGGACAGGGCCACGTACGGCCAGAGGAGCCGCGCGCGCACGGCGGCCAGCGGGAGAAGGAGCACGAAGGCGGGGAAGAGATATCGCTCGTGCGCTCGGGTCGGCAGGAAGTAGAAAGCGCAGGCAGCGATCGCGCCCGCCGCGAGGAAGGTCGCCGTGTCGCGACGGCCCCACAGCAGCGCGCACGACAGGAGCAGTCCCGCCACGAGCAGCACGATCCCGAACACCACGAACGGACCGTCCGATTCCCAGAAGTCGCCGACGATCGACCACACGTTGAACGCGTACAGCGAGGTGTAGGGATAGGTCTCGGCTGCTTTCCTCACGAGCGTGAAGAGCTCGACGAGTCCCACCCGGAACGGTGCCGCGAGCGCGAGCGTGGTCAGGACGCCGGCGAGGCCGACGCGAAGGAGCGGTTGCCAGCGTCCGTAACGCATGAACTCGATGAGCACGCCGGCGGTGATGAGGATCGCCCCGATGCCGAACTGCGGCTTCACCATCGCGGCGATCGCCGCAAGCGCTCCGGCGGTTGCCCAGCGGCCGCGCCCCGCCACGACCAGTGCGGCGAACAGCGGAAGCGAGCCGACGGCGTCGATCTGGCCCCAGTACGGACCGGCGAAGATCGCGCCGGGATGGAGCGACCACAGACCCGCGGCCAGCGTTGCGCTCGACCGGCCTCCGTGACGCCACGCCAGCATCGCCGCCCCCGTCGCGATGGCGATGTCGGCCGGGATGCTCGCGGCCTTCACCGCAAGACGCAGCAGCTCGCCGTCAAAGAGCGCGCCGAGGAGCCAGAGGACGTAGAGATACCCCGGCGGGTAGTCGACGAAGTACTCGGGCGCGTAGAAGGCGCCCGGCCCGACGCGGACCATCTGCTCGGCCCACGCCTGGAAGGTGCCGACGTCGCTTGGGAAGCCGGGCGACCGCAGCGTCAGCAGGCGCAGCGCGACCCCAAGGGTGATGAGACCCGCGATCGCCAGGTGCGCGCGTCGATCCGATTGCGGGGCCGAAGGCCCCAGGGGGGTTGCAGGGGGTTCTCCCCCGGCGATCGATCGGAGGGTTGCAGGGGGTTCTCCCCCTGCGATGGATCGGCGGGTTGCAGGGGGTTCTCGCCCTGTAACGGATCGGGGGGTTGCAGGGGATTTTCGCCCTGCGGCGCGTCTGGTCATTGCCAGTAGCTGAAGCGCGTGATCGCGACCATCGCGTAGATGTTGATCGCGATGGACAGGATCACGATCGCGACGAAGAGCCACGACGGTCGCGAGCGCCACGTCGTGTCGCGGCGCGCGTCCCCCGCGACCGCGAGGGCGACGAGGAACGGCTGGGCGTCGAGCGAGAAGCGGTAGCCGAACTGCTGGAAGCCCACGGTCCCGTGAAAGATGTCTGGGATCAGGGCGAGCAGCGCGGCCGCGGCGACCGCGGCGGTGGCGATGTCACGCCGCAAGGCGCGCAGGCCGGCGAAGAACCATAGAAGAGCGGGCGTGACCAGGAAGAGCGCCGTTCCGATGCCGCGCGGTCGGAGAAAGAACGGTGTTCCCTCCACGAGATCGGGCGGCTCGAGGAAGATCGCGTAGAAATGCCGCGGTAGGTAGAACGGTGAGAACAGCCCGCGCGTGAAGAAGACGTCGCCCTGCGTGAGCTTCACGTATCCCGAATCGAACAGCGAGCCCCAGCGGAGCATGTCGTATCCCACGTACACCAGCGCGAACGGAAGCCCGCCGAGGACAACGCCCGCGAGCGCTCGCGGGTAGGACGTGCCTGCGCGGTGGGCGAGCAGCAGCGCCAGCGCCGGAGCGGCCGCGGCGACCGGCAGGCGGGCCAGTGCCGCGAGCCCGATACACGCGCCGACAAGCAGCGCGCGTTCGCCGCGCGCGGCGAAGAGGAGCGCGGCCGAGAGGAACGGCATAGCGACGGCGTGAGCCGCATACCACGCGCGCCCATCGACGCTCGAAAAGAACAGCGTGGTCCCGAACGTCGACAGCAGGGCCCCGGTGATCGCGACCAGACGCGGTGCGCCGAACGCGCGCAGCGCGAGGAAGAGGATCCCGGCGGATATCCCCCCCGCGATGCGAGACACGAGGACCTGCGACAGATCTGTCGGCAGCAAGAGCGTGAACGGGATCGCGAGTATGGCCGGGAGAGGCGGATACACGACGCACCAGCGCTGGGTCCCGCACGCCACGAGCTCGTTCAGCCAGGGCGGCGCCTCGCTGAGCCACCACTGACCCTGCGCGATCGCCCACGCGAGCCTGCCGTAGTAGTCGTAGACCGTGAGGAGGTCCAGCCCGGCGACGAGGTACGCCACGGCACCTGCGGCCGCGAGCGCGATCGCGATCCTGCGGTCGCTCCAGGTCATCCCGAAGCAACACGCTAACCTTGCGCTGCGTTGTCCGCACGACTAGGGAGCCTCTCGTTCTTCTTTCCGGCGCTCAACGAGGAAGACCACGTGGAGGCCTTGGTGCGCGACGCGCTTTCCGTGCTGCCGCGCTTCGCGGATGACCTCGAGGTCACCGTCATCGACGACGGCAGCACGGACCGGACCGGAAAGATCGCGGACGACCTTGCGCGGTCGGATGCGCGCGTGCGCGTCGTCCACCACGGGAAGCGCCGCGGCTACGGCGGCGCGGTGCGCTCCGGACTGGTCTCCGCGACGAAGGAGTTCGTGTTCTTCACCGACGGCGACCGGCAGTTCGCTCTCACCGATCTCGAACGGCTCATCGACCGGATCGACGGCGTCGACGCGGTGATGGGCTATCGGCTCAAGCGTCAGGACCCGGCGCGCGCCAGATTCGTGGCCTTTGTGTACAACAACGTGATCCGCGCGCTGTTCCTCGGCGGCTTCCGCGACGTGGACTGCGCCTTCAAGCTCTTCCGCCGCGAGGTCTTCAAGAAAGTTCCACTCGAACGCATCCGCTCGAACGGCGCGTTCTTCTCAGCCGAACTCCTGATCATGCTGCGGCGCGCCGGGGTCAAGATGCGCGAGGTCGGGATCCCGCACTACCCGCGGACCGCCGGTAAGGCAAAGGGTCAGCAACCGAAGGTGATCCTGCGGGCGATAAGGGACTTGCTGCGTCTGCGTCTGCGAATGTGGGGTCTACCTCTCTAACGAGCTAGACAGCGGCGCGACGACAGACCGCGGCACTGCCCGCGCGAGCGTCTGCGCCCAGCCGGCCCGTCCGCCCCCGCTAGGTGATTGGCGGGCCGGCGTAGCCAGCAGCGAGCGAGGGCAGTGGCGCGGTCTGGCACCGCGCAGCTTCTAGCTCGTGCTCTGCCCCGGCGGATCGTCAGGCAGCGATTGGATGAACTCTTTGAACACCGCGATGTTCTCGTCGTCCTCGTTCTCGGCGGAGATCGCCGAGCGATCGAGGACTGTGTCCGACACGAGGATGCGCGCATCGCAGCGCACGGCGAGCGCGATCGCATCCGACGGCCGGCAGTCGATCTCCACCTCGCGCTCGCCCAGCTGGAGGAACAGGCTGCCGTGGAACACGCCGCCGCCGTTGTCATCGGAAACGAGATCCTTCACGACGATGCGCGTGATCTCGACGCCGAACTTCGCGATCACATCCATCATCAGATCGTGCGTCAGAGGACGCTCGCTCGCGACGCCGGCAAGACGCGTCGCGATGCTGTGCGCCTGGTCCGGTCCGATCCAGATCGGAAGGAGACGGTTCGTCTCCTTGGCCTGGAGCAGGACAACGTGCTGACCCGTGAGGACATGCACCCGGACCGACTCGACCGTGCATGGGACGAGCATCGCCCTAGGCTAACGCCACTGGCACCGCCCGCGCCTGTCTGCGCGTCATCCGAAGCGCGCGCGGCGTTCCCCGACGCCACGACGGAAGAACACGAGCAGCAGCAGGCCCGCGACGAAGCCGAAGATGTGCGCGAAGTACGCCACCTGCTGAGCGGCGGCGTGACCGGCGACGCGCAGCTCCGCGACGCCCTCGAGGATCTGGAGAACGATGAACATCCCGATGACGATGAGCGCTGGTAGCTCGACGATGGTAATGAAGAAGCCGAGGAACACGAGGGTCGAGATCCGCGCCGTCGGCGACAGGAGAAGGTAGGCGCCGAGGACGCCGGCGATCGCCCCGGACGCGCCGACCATCGGCCCGGGAGCGATGAGTCCCTGCCCGATCGCGGCGACGATGCCGCAGAGCACGTAGAAGATCAGGTACTGCACGCTGCCGAAACGGTCCTCGACGTTGTCGCCGAAGATCCAGAGATAGAGCAGGTTCCCGATCAGGTGCAGCCAGCCACCGTGCAGGAACATGTGCGAGATCAGTGGCGCGAAGGTGTCGAAGGAGAGATCGCCGGAGGCGATCCGACTCGTGAACTCCAGCCAGTCGAACGAATAGCGGTCGAAGAACGCGTCGAGCGCGCCGGGCTGGCGCGTCAGGTACACGACGTAGATCCAGGCTGCGAGGTTCACCGCGAGCAGGAGTCGGTTGACGATCGGAATGCTGCGTACGGGATTGCGATCCCGTAGCGGGATCAACGAGCGATGCTCGTCGCGACGATCTTCGTCCCGTGGAGTGTGTAGGCGACCTGAAGCGATTCGGACACGTAGAAGCCCGCGGCCGGGGGCAGGTTCCTCGGAAGCGCGAATCGCGCGAGCTCGCGGCCGTCACGCGTCAGCTGGACGACGAGCTTTCCAGCCGAGTCGAGGAGGTAGATCGATCGCTGCGCATCGATCGCCTGGACGGCGTTCGCGCGTGGCGCTGTGCCCTCCCAGCGCGGCACGAACTCGATCCGCGCCGCCGTCGTGACCAGCGGATTGCGCCGGAAGCGCTGCAGCTCGCCGGCGGCCGTCACGATCCACACGTCCCCATCGACCGCAAGGGCGCGCGCGGTGTTCGGCGGGAATGGAGTGGTGAGATAGGCCGTCGCCGTCCGGAACTGCTCGCCGTTGTTCGATTCGTGCTTCCACAGCTGGCCAGTCTCGCTATCGAGGACGTACAGGTTGTCCGTGAAGATCGCGATCGCCACCGGGGTCTTCCACTTGTCGCTGTCGCCGGGCGTGACGTCGTCGAGCTGCGTCGTCGCGCGCCACAGCTTGCGGGCGTCGTCGAGGATGTACACCGCGAAGTCCTGCAGGGCGATCTGGACCGGATTGGCCGCGGGGCCTTTGACCCCTCGCTGGAGCAGGGATTCCTGCTGGATGGGGTCACCGAACACGCGCCAGAGTCGTCCCTCCCCGGCGTCGGTGATGAACAGGCCGTTCACGTTGCCGACGACTTGGGCGAGCTTCGTACCCGGCGCGAAGCGGGCGAGATCAAGGATGACGCCGTCCATGCGATCCGCGAGCGCCGTGACGTCCGCGCGCAGGGTGGCGATCTTCTCGGGAACGGCGAAGGGCGAGCGCGCTGCTTCGTCCAGCTTTTCGGTCGCGTTCGACAGCCTCTCGCGCGCGGCGCCGTAGTCCGGCTGCGTACGTTCGGCCAGGCGGTGCGCCGACGCGATGAAGTCCTCGGCACTGACGATGGCCAGCTGGTACTCCCGGCTCGCCCGAGTCGACTCGTAGTCGCGGTACGCGAGTGCGCCGACGCCGGTCGCCGCGACCAGCAGCAGCACCGCGAGCGTGGTCATGGCGCGGCGTTGCCGCCGTGACCGCGAGCGGGCGGTGTCCGGATGGCGGGGCAGGGCGGCGCCGCGCCTCGGCATCAGCTCGAGACCGACCGCGACGCTCTTCGTCGCTGCGGACGTCACCGGCGTCGCCGCGCCGCGCATCAGCCGCCCGAGGCTCCGCGGGATGCGCGTGAGTGCATCGAGACGCGAGCGGATGTTCTCGGCCATCGCGACGTCCTCCGGCCGGAGGATCGGAGGCGGTCCGGGCGCGAGACGCGCTGCCGCGCCGGTGGACTGCGAGACTTCGATGAAGATCGCCGCATCGCTGCCGGCGACGTTGTCCGCGATCGCGCGGTTGTGGATGTGCGCGGCCGCCGAGCGTGGATGCAGCGTGACCGCGGCGTTCTTCAGCGCCTCCGCTCCGAGGCCCTCGACCAGCGCCGCGCTCGCGAGGATGATCGTGTCGCCGGCCTCGATCGACTGCCGCCACACCTTGGGGAGAACGTCGGCGTCCACGCCGAGCGATGCGGCCTCACGCGTCGTCGTCTTGTGAACGAAGTCGGCGAGCTCGCCGGGCTCGTCACCCGGAAGGAACAGGCGCGCGCGCCGCACCAGGAAGACCTGCGCGCCACCGACTCGCGACGTGTACAGCTCGTTGTTCACAACGACGGCGCACGCGCACTGGAGCGTCACGGACCCGCGGTTCTCGCGAAGACGCTGCGTCGCGCGCCGGTTCGCCTGTCGCAGCGCGCGGCGCAGCGAGACCTCGATCCCGGCGCTGAGGTCGTAGTAGTACTCCTGACGCGCGAGCTCGGCGACCTCGCGCGCGATCTTCTCAGCGGGGCCGGGGGGCGAGTTCTCGAACAGCAGATACAGGCGGCCCTTCGTGCGAAGGGTCGCGCCGGTCTCGGGCTCAGTGATGAGGATCACGTCGGCGCGGCTTGCCCGCACGTCCGCCGTGCTGCCGACCGTCGTGGCGAAGCTCAGCTGCGGCATATCTCGCGAGTCTCCCAGACCCCGGCGTTCACGGCGAGGGAACGCACCGGACGCGCGCGATGCGGCTCGCGGGCGCGCGGTCCGCGAGCGCGCGGATCAGCTCGCGCTCGCGGAGTCTGATCTCGCCCGCCCACTGCGCGGTGGGCACCAGGACCACGAGCGTGTCGCCATCGGTGCGCACCGCGCGGGTATTGACCGCATCCTCACCGAGGACCGTTGTCGCGGCCGCGTGCCACACGCGCACCGCGTCGGCGCGAGCGACATCGCTTTCGATCCCCAGCGTCCGCAGCGCGCTCTGGATCGCGCGAGCGATCGGTCTCATCCGACCTCGCCGCGCCGTACCGGCACGAGCGTTGCGCGCTCGCGAAGAACGTCCGGCAGGGCCGTGGTGATCGCCGCGGTGAGCAGCGTCTGCGCGTCCTCCGGGATGGCGCGGGCCAGCGCTTCGCGTCGCGCCGGGTCGAGCTCTGAGAGCACGTCGTCGAGCAGAAAGACCGGCTGCTCGCCGACGCGTGACGCGAGCCACGCCGCCTCGGCGATCTTCAGCGAGAGCACAGCGCTCCGGTGCTCTCCACGGGACGCGAATTCCGGCAGGGTGCGCCCCTGGGATGTCACGACGAGATCGTCGCGCTGCGGCCCCACCAGCGACGTGCCCTGCCACCGCTCGCGCTCGCGCTTCTCGCGCAGCACCTGCTGATACCCCGCCGCGCGCTCCTCCAGCGTCTCGCCCTCGACCTGGCCGGCGTATGCGACGGCGAGCCCCGCCGCGCCGGTGAAGAGCTCGGTTGCGCTGACGAACGGCGCGGAGAGCTCGCGCACCAGACGCGACCGCCGGAGTGAGATCGCCGCAGAAAGGCGCACGAGCTCGCGATCCCAGAACGCCATCTCCTCCTCGGACAGCTCTATTTCGTCGCGGGCCGCGCGCAAGAGCGCGTTGCGCTGCTCCAGGACGCGCTGGATCTCGCGCATCTCGCGTCGGTGCGTGCGATCGATCTGTCCGAGCATCGCGTCGAGGAAACGGCGCCGGCCGCTGGGCGCCGCGCCGAGCAGCTCCACGTCCTCGGGAAAGAAAGCCACGACGACGAGCTCGCCGGCCGCATCCTCCGAGCGCTTCCCGGCTCCATCCAGGAGATAGCGCCGTGGCCGCCTCCGCTCGCCCTCGGGCGGCGCGAAGAGCAGCGTCTCGATCCGCCGGTGGTCTTCCGCGCGATCCACCTCGGTGCGGACGCGGGCCGTCGTCGCGCCCCACCGCACCATCTCGGTGTCGTCGCGCGCACGGGGTGAATCGCCGCGTGCGATGAGATGGATCGCTTCGAGAAGATTCGTCTTGCCGGCGCCGTTCGGCCCGACGAAGGCCACCGCGCCGCGCGCGAGCACAAGCTCGACCTGCGCGTAGCTGCGAAAGTCCTCCAGCGCGAGGGTCGAGACCCTCACGTCTAGGCCGGGATGCGAAGCGGCATCACCACGTGGAGGTAGTCGGGGTCGCCGACGATCTTGATGACGCCGGGCGCGAGCGGGCCGCCGAGCTCCAGTGCCACCTCTGGCGCGGTTAGGCTGCTGAGCGCGTCGGACACGAAGCGCGAGTTGAAGGCGATGGTCGTGTTCTGACCCTCGACGGTGGCGTCCACCTTCGCGGTCTGGTCTCCGACCTCGGCGGCGTTCGCACTGATGATGAGCGGCGGGTGATCGGAGGGATTCACCTGGAAGCGCAGCATGTTGGCCGAATCGCGCGCGAACAGGGAGGCGAGGCGTGTCGCTTGAAGGAGCTCTTCGCGCTGCACCGTGATCTTCGTCGCGGGCTTTCCCTGCGGGATCACCTGACGGTAGTTCGGGAACTGACCCTCGATGACGCGGGACACGAGATCCGCCTCCGGCGTGTGGAAGATCACCTGGCTGCCGTTCGGCGTGACGAAGATGTCGACCGGGTCGTCGCTGTCGTCGATGATGCGCTGCACTTCCTGCAGGCTGCGCGCGGGGATGATGACCTCGAGCTTCGTGTCGACCTTGTCCAATAGCTTCGCGTTCCGTACCGATAGACGGTAGGGATCCGCCGCGGCCATCGTGATCTTGTCGCCCTCGAGCGTTGTCAGAACGCCCGTGAGCACGGGCCGGCTGTCATCGGTGGTCGCGACGAACGCCACCTCGCCGATCATCTGGCGGAGCGTGGACTTGCTAACGCGCGTGGTCGGCTTGTCGGGAGCGACAGGGATGATGGGGAACTCCTCGGCGTCCATGCCCTTGAAGTTCGCCTCATACGGATCGCGGCGCAGATGGACGGTCTTGGTGCGCACGTTGAGGGAGAGCTCGGTGGGGCCGGCCGGCAGTGAGTTGACGAAGTCGGTGAAGAGCTTCGCCGGCACGGTGATCGATCCCTCATCGTCGACCTTTGCCGGTACCCAGCAGTTGATCCCGACCTCGAGATTCGTCGCGGTGAGCTTCAGGCGGCCGCCCTCGGTGCGCAGCAAGACGTTGCCGAGGATCGGCAGACTGCCTCGCGTCGAGACGGCCCTCCCGGTGATCTGCAGCCCGCGCGCGAGGTTCTCCTGTAGACAAGTGACCTTCAACGCGGATCCTCCGTACCTTCCCCAGTTGATCTATTAAGACGCCGGTACCAGCAGTAGTGGTGTGGACTATGAGCGTTCCGAGATGCTGTTGTCGTGCCGCGACGCGCCAGGCGTGGCCGAAGCGCGTGTGCGTACGCCCTCCTCATCGTGTGGACGGAGCCAGGACGGCCTGGGGACCGCAGGAGCGTCCCGGTAGGCCGATGTCTATTTGGCCGACCGTAGTCCGTGAAGCGAACATGCCAGTTACGTACATGTCCACAAATGGGTGCGCTTATCCACACATTGTGGGGGCTTATCCACACCTGGACACCTGGGCGAAACCCACGGAAATTCGCGGGTTTTGTGAGCTCCGCGGCTACTCCGTGTACAGCATCTCCCGGAGAGCGCCAACGTCCCTCCGGAAGTCGTCGTTCTCCGCCATCTCGCGCTCGATCTTCTCGCAGCCGTGGAGCACGGTCGAGTGATCGCGCCCACCGAGCGCCTCCCCGATCCTCATGAGCGGCGCCTCCGTCTCCTCGCGCATGAGGTACATCGCGATCTGGCGCGGGAGGACGACCTGCTTGTCTCGGGCCTTTCCTCGCAGCTGGTCGGAGGGCACGCCGTAGTAGCGCGCGACGGTCTCGACGATGCGGTCGGGGGACAGCGTCTTCTGGCGCGGGTTGTACAGGATGTTCTGGAGCATCTCCTGCGCGAGCTGCGTGGTGACGGGCACCGCGCTGAGCGTCGCGTAGGCCACGATCCGCGTGAGCGCGCCCTCGAGCTCTCGGATGTTCGACACGATGCGCTGCGCGAGGAAGTCGATCACCGGCGGCGGGACCGCGACCGACTGCGCCTCGGCCTTCGCTCGCAGGATCGCGATCCGGGTCTCGAGATCCGGCGTCGAGATGTCGGCGATGAGTCCCCATTCGAAACGTGAGCGGAGGCGGTCCTCAAGGCGCTCGATGGCCTTCGGCGGACGGTCGCTCGAGAGGACGATCTGCTTTCCCTCCTCGTGGATCGCGTTGAACGTGTGGAAGAACTCCTCCTGCGTGCCCTCTTTGCCGGTCAGGAACTGGATGTCGTCGATGAGGAGCACGTCGATCCGCCGATACCGCTCACGGAACTCCTCGCTCTTCTGACCGCGGATCGAGTTGATGAACTCGTTCGTGAACTTCTCGCTGGTCGCGTACGCGACGCGCTTCTTCGGGTGTCGCGAGATGACCGCGTGCCCGATCGCGTGCATGAGGTGGGTCTTGCCCAGCCCCGAGCCGCCATAGATGAAGAGGGGGTTGTAGCTGTGGCCCGGACGCTCGGCGACGGAAAGCGCGGCGGCGTGCGCCAGGCGGTTGTTCGACCCCACGACGAAGGTCGAGAACGTGTAACGGGCGTTAAGCAGGGCCGCCGCGGAGCCCTCGCGGCGCTCCTGCGTCGGCGCGGCCGCGGCCGGTGCCGCCGAACTGCCCCCGCCGCCGGACGAGGCGATCGGGCGGTCGGAACGGACCGATGCGGCCGTGAGGGTCACGAAACGAACGTCAACGGTTCGGCCGACCAGGTGCCGGAGCGCATCCCGGACCTGCTGGCGGTACTTGTTCTCGAGCCACTCGCGCGCGAAGGCGTTGGGAACGCCGACGCAATAGACGTCATCCTCTTCTGAAACGATCGCGGTGTCCTTGAACCACGTGTCGTAGTTGGCTTTAGTGAGTCCGAGCTGCAGCTCGCCAAGGGCCGCGTGCCAGAGCTGCTTCAGGTTCAACGGCTCCCCTTCTCTGCGCTCGAACACACGACGCTCCCCACAACACGATCACGCGAGATGCCGCCACACCGAACGCGAAGACAAGGAAAGGATCCGCCCGCCGGAAGCCACGGAACAGTAGCACAGTCACACTGCTAGACTTTCTCGCACACACAGCACAAAGCACACTTCCACTTGATGTTTCATCCGTCCATTTTTTTCGGGGGAGAAGGGACAGTTCGTGAAGCGCACGTATCAGCCGAAGACGCGTCGTCGCGCGCGAGTGCACGGTTTTCGCGCGCGCATGAAGACGACGGGCGGCCGCAAAGTGTTGGCACAACGTCGCGCGCGTGGACGGAAGCGCCTGACCGTCGCCTGAACGACCTCGCCGCTATGAATGCCGCGCGTTTGCGGCGCTCCACCGATATCGCGGCAGTGCGGAAGATCGGGCGCGGCGTTCGCGATGCCGCATTCGTCGCGCGTCTGCGGCCCAACGACCTGAGCGTGATGCGTCTATCGGTGTCCGCACCGCGTACGGTCGGCATCTCCACGATCCGCAACCGCGCGCGACGCCGCGTTCGCGAGGCGTTCAGACAGGCGTGCGCTGCGGCGGATGCCGCGCCGGCGCAGGACATCGTCGTCACCGTGCGCCGCGAGGCACTCACGGCCGATTTCTCCGCACTTCGCCACGCCGCCGCGGCGGCGCTCGGCACCGCGCGCCAGCCGCGCGCATGAAGACGCTGGCGCTGTCCGCGCTGCGCTTCTACAAGGCGCACGTGAGCCCGAGTCTGCCCGCCGCGTGCCGCTACACGCCCACCTGCTCCGAGTACGCGATGGAGGCCATCGAGCGGCACGGCGTGCTGCGGGGCGGGTGGCTCGCGACGCGCCGCCTGCTGGCGTGCAATCCGTTCAGCCGCGGCGGGTATGACCCCGTGCCGGAGCAGTAGTGGACATCCTGACGCTCTGGAACGGACTCCTGATCCACCCCATCATGAACATGACGATCCTCGCGTACTCGCTCGTCCGCGATTTCGGCCTCGCCATCATCATCGTGACCGTCGCGATCCGGCTCGCGCTCTATCCCCTGTACGTGACGCAGATCCGGTCGCAGCGCGCGATGCAAGAGGTCGCGCCGGCGATGGCCGAGCTCAAGAGGAAATACGGAAAGGATCGCCAGCGCTTCAGCCAGGAGCAGATGAAGCTCTACAGCGAGCGCGGCGTGAATCCCGCCGCCGGATGCCTTCCGCTCTTGCTGCAGATGCCGCTGCTCATCGCGCTCTACAACGCGCTACTGCAGCTCGGCTGCGGTCTCGGCCCTCCACCGAACAACCTCTGCCCGGGCCTCACGTACGAGATGGTCGAGGGCTTCCGCTATTCATTCATCTCCAACCCCATCGCGCCCGGTGGTGCCCTCGACACGACCGCGAACTGGCTGCCGTGGATCACCCGAGGGCTGCAGCATCCCGACCCGCTCTTCATCCTGCCGGTGATCGCCGGGCTCGTGCAGCTCATCGCGTCTGTGATGGCGATGCCCGCAAAGCAGGTGCAGAGCGACGATCCGGCGGCGCGCATGACCCAATCCATGGCGTACACGTTCCCGCTCATCACGGTCGTGATCGGCGCTCAGTTTCCGGCCGGCCTGACCGTTTACTGGATCGCGACGACGGTGTTCCAGATCGTCCAGCAGTACTTCGTGAGCGGATGGGGACAGCTGCCGAAGTACCTACCGTTCCTGCGGGGGATCCCGACACCCGCGGATCGCGAGCTGCATCGCCGCGAGCAGGCCGCGATCGTCGAGGCGCGGCAGGACATGAAAGACCAGGACAGCGAAGAGGCGGAGGAGCGTGAGCCAGAGTCGGCGACGCCCAGCCGATCGAACGGCGGACGTCGTCGCGGACGGAGGAGGGGGAAGAGATGAGCCCACTGCGTGGGGAGGAGTTCACGGGGCGCACCGTCGAGGAGGCGATCGAGCGCGGCCTGCGCGCGCTCGGGCGCAAGCGCTCGGACGTCGACATCGAGGTCCTCGAGAAGGGAAAGCCGGCGAACGTTCTGGGCATGGGCGGCGAGGACGCGCGCGTGCTCCTGTCGTTCCAGGAGGACGATCGCGCGGCGGAGCCCGAGGCGGTCATCGACGAGGCCGAGGTGCCGCGCCGTCCCGACGTGGTGCGCGCGGGGCGTGAGGACGAGGGCGACGAGGCGTCGCCGGCCTTCGCCGAGGAGCTCGCGCTCGGCGCGAGCGTTCTGCGGGAATTGCTGGAAGCGATGGGCGTCGATGCCGAGGTGGCGCTCGAAGATCGTCCCGGCATGGAGGGCGTCGACGTGCTCGGCGCCGATCTCGGCGCGCTGATCGGTCGCGGCGGTGAGAACCTGGTCGCGCTCCAGCAGGTCGTCAGCGCGATCACGTCCAAGCGCGTCGGCCGGTCCGTGCACATCCCGGTGGACATCGAAGGCTATCGACGGCGCCGTGAGGACCAGCTGCGGGAGATCGCGCAGCGCGTTGCGTCGCGCGTGCGCGCCAGCGGCCAGGCCGTGACCCTCGAGCCGATGCTCGCCTACGAGCGGCGCATCGTGCACCTGTCCGTTCAGGGCCAGCCCGGGCTGAAGACCGAGTCGGTGGGCATGGAGCCCAACCGCCGCGTTGTCATCAGCTCGACGGCCCCCGGCGCCCGCGGACCCTTTGCCGGGGGCGGGCCCGGGGGCTTCCGACCCCGGCCGCCGGGCGGCATGGGCGGCGGCGGCTACGGGCCTCGCCGTGGCTATGGGCCGAGGCCGGGCGGCTATCGACCGCGTCCCGAACGAGGTCCCTAGCCGCACGGGCCGGTGACAAGGCGCAGGAGCGGCCGTTAGCTTCCTTGCCGTGACCGACCCGAACTGGACCCCTTCGCGCGTCCGCCGCAACTTCCGGATCGACCTGTTCAGCGCGCTCGGCGCGGGCGCCTTCGTGTCCGTGCTCGTCGCCTTCATGCCGGTGATCGTCCGGCGGATGGGCGGCTCGACGACGGACGTCGCGATCATCGTCGCGGGTCCGTTCATCGGCATGCTTCTGTCGCCGATCTTCGCGTATCTGCTCGCGCACCTGCCCGTCGTGCGCGTGGTCGCCGGCGCGTCGACGCTCTCTCGCGCGGTCTTCCTCGTGAGCATCCTCGTGGCCGCGACGCCGTTCGCCCTCGCGGTCACGACAGCGGTGTTCTGGATCATCGCGGTCTCGAATATCGCCGCGTACACCGCGCTCATGCAGGGCATCTATCCGGACCGCGAGCGCGCGTTTGCCATGGGCAACGTCCGTGTCGGCGCCTCCGTCGCCGGCATCGTCGCCGCCGCGATCGCCGGTAGCTTCATCGATGCCGTGCCGGTGCAGTGGGTCTTCGGGGCCGCGGCGCTGGTCGGGCTGCCGTGCGCCGCGGCGTTCTTCGCGATCCGCTACGACGGCCCCGCGACACCGCCGGCGCGTCGGCCCGCGATCACGATCGCGCGCGACGTCTGGGCGGACATGCGCTATCGCAAGCTGCTGCTCGCCTTCACGATCTTCGGCACAGGCAACCTCATGAACTTCGCGGTATTCCCGATCATGCTGGTCGACCACTTCGAGGCGTCGAATGGTTTCGTCGGAACGCTCGCGATCGTCCAATCAGCCACGCTGATCGTCGCCTATCCCGTGTTCGGACGGCTGATCGACCGCGGGTCAACGCTGCGGCTCACGCTCATCGCGACGCTCCTCACCGTGCTGGTGCCGATCGGCTACCTCGTCGCACCCGGCGCGTGGGCCCTCCTGCCGGTCGCGGTGATCACGGGGATCGTCGTGTCGAGCGGCGAGCTCACCGGGTTCACGAACATCGTCCACCTCGCGCCCAAAGATCGGATCGGCGAATACGCGGCCGCGAACGCGTTCCTGCTCGGCCTGCGCGGCACGGCGGCGCCGTTCGCAGCCGCGGCCCTCTTGGGGATCGCATCGCCGCAGGTGGTGCTCGTGCTCGGGACGCTCCTGATGATCACCGGCGCGCTCGTGCTCGCGCAGTTGGTGCGCGAGCCCGCGGCAGTGAAGCCCCTGGCCGTGCCTGCCGAGGCGTAGTTCCCCCTCCGATCGAGCGGCGGCGCGTTTAGCGCAGAGGCACGCCGCTGCGGCGCATCGCATCGGCGAAGCGGTCGGCGATCAGCTGATAGCCCGCGTCGGACGGATGGAAGCCGTCGCTCGACACCGTGATCGTGCTGACCAGTGGTGCGCTACCGGTGAAGAGGTCGACGGCCACGACACGCGTTGGATGTCTCGCCGCGATGGCCGCGATCACCTGGTTGTACGCCTGGATCAACCTGAACAGGGCCTCCTTGTCGGCCTCCGCGTACGCGGGCACGGGTCTCACATCGGGAACGTTGCCGAGAAAGATCTTGGCCTCGGTACCGGATACGAGCGCGTCCACGATCGCGCCGAGATCGTTCGCGTACGAGGCGGGCTCGATGGTCGCGTTCATGTCATTCACCGCCAGCCAGATGGAGACGACGGTCGGGCGCTGCGCGATCGCTCCGGGCAGCTGCGCGGTGCGCGCCTGCAGCGCGATCGAACCCGAGACGCCGAGATTCACGAACGCGCTTCCGGGCGGCAGCAGCTTCGCGACCCGCGCCGGCCACGAACCGGTTGCCGGATCGGTGGCCCCGACGCCGACCGCGTCGGAAGCGCCGATCGCGACGTAGCGGACCGTTCCCGCGGGCGCGGCGGTGGGACTCACGCGTACCACTGTGGACGAGGTCGGGGTCGCGGGCGCGGCGGTCGTGGCGCGGGACGCGGGTCCCGAGCACGCCGAGGCGACCAGCAGCCCAAGGAACACATACGCACGGAGCAAGGTTAGAATTGATGGTGCCTGAAAGGGCCACGGGGATGCGTGGTTTCGACAGGGCAGGCGACGTGAACGTCGCGAGCCGAGGTACGTCGTTCTTCCTCGTTAATCCGAACGGCAGCCAGATAACTGGCAACAATTCCTACGCACTCGCTGCCTAGTCAGTGAGCGTCCTCCCGGTCTCCCCTTCGCGGGCCGGGAAGGGCGACTTAAGCGAAGGTGCGGTCCGCTGACCGGCTGGTAGGCGGACTCAAGATTTCCGGCCTGGGGAAGCTGGGAGCGCGTCGGTGCGCGCTGGGCTTCCCGAGACAACAAAACGCCGACTACGCTCGTAGATGCGTTCACATCAAGGGCCTTGGACGGGGAGTTCGACCCTCCCCCATCTCCACAGCGGTAGGAGCCCATGCGCAGGTGCCTTCACCGGCAGGGCGACGACGCCGATGTACGAAGTACGGGCGACGAGGAGCCGCGGGTGACGAGATCTCGGCTCGACCTGACACGGCCGCAGATCCTCGCATTCCGACGGCACATCGGCGCTCTCGACGAGCGGCTCCCACGCGGGGACCACTCGCTCCGGCGCGCGGCGTGGGCCGGCCTGCAGGACAGCATGCCCCGAGCCGCGCTCCTCTCGATCCATGCACGAGTCGCGGGAACGACACCGAGCACGTGGGAGGACCCATCGCTCGTGCAGCTCTGGGGGCCACGGTTCAGCGCGTACGTCGTTGCGGCGCGCGACCGCGCCATCTTCTCGCTCGGGAGGCTGTCGGACGACACCAAAGGCCTCGCCGATGATCTCGCAGCACGCCTACACGCCTTTCTCGAGGGCAGACGGATGACCTACGGCGAGGCGGGTCGCGGACTCGGAGAACAGCCAAATCGCCTGCGCTACGCCGCACCCACGGCCAGGGTGCTGATCAGGTGGGAGGGCGCGCGACAGCCCACTGTGTGGACCGTGCCGCCACCCGAAGTCGATCCGCGCGCCGCTCGTCTCGAGCTCGCGCGTCGGTACCTTCACGTCTTCGGTCCAGGGACGCCCAAAGCGTTCGCTCAGTGGGCGGGCATCTCCTCACGACACGGCAGTACGGCGTTCGACGCTCTCCGCGGATCGCTGACGGCGGTGCGGACGCCGGTCGGCGACGCGTGGATCCTGACGCGCGACGAACCGACATTTCGCGCCACGCCGCGACGCGCCTCGCCAGCACGGCTCCTTCCGAGCGGCGATGCCTACTTCCTCCTCCAGGGAGCCGATCGCGAGCTCCTGGTACCTGACGCGGATCGTCGCCGCGCGCTCTGGACCCCGCGCGTGTGGCCGGGCGGCCTCCTCGTCGACGGAGAGCTCGTCGGAACATGGCGACGCGCGCAGGAGACTGTCCGGGTCCAAACCTGGCGCCGTCTCTCACGCGCGGCACGCGATGCGGTCGAAACGGAGGCGGCGTCTCTGCCACTACCCGGCATCCGAAGACCGATCGCCGTCCGCTGGGACTGAGGCCAACGCAAAGGGGTGACCACAGTCATCGAGCCTGAGATCGGGACCGCGCGAACGCGTGACGGCATCGAGCTGCGCACGGCGCACTGGCCCGCCGTCGGCACGCGCCGCGCGAGCCTTCTCGTGGTGCACGGCATCGCCGAGCACATTGGGCGGCACGCCCATGTCGCCGCGCGCTTCGCGCAGGCCGGCATCGAGACGCACGGGTACGACGTACGCGGATTCGGCGCGTCGTCGGGCCGACGGGCCTACGTCGAGCGCTGGTCGCAGTATCACGATGACCTCGAGGACCAGCTTGCGGCGATTCGCGCCGGACCGGTCATCCTGTACGGGCACTCGCTGGGCGGGCTCATCGCGCTCGGATACGTCCTCACCGAGTCGCCGCGCGCCAGCCCGGATCTCCTCGTGCTCTCCGCACCGGCGATCGTGGCGACCGTCGCGCGCTGGAAGCGCGCTCTCGCCGAGATCATCGGCCGGATCGCGCCACGCGTTGAGATCCCGAACGACCTGCCGCGCGGTGGCCTGTCGCACGATCCGCGGGTCGAGCTCGAGTACCGGTCAGACCCGCTCAACGTGCACCGTACGACGGCGCGGCTAGGCCTCGAGCTGTTCCACGAACAGGCTCGCGTTCACGCTCGCCTTTCCCACGTCTCGGCCCTGCCGGTACCGACGTACGTTCTCCACGGCTCGGACGACCCGATCGTTCCGCTTGCGGCGACCGCACGGCTCGGTGGCCGCGAGAACGTGACGCGCCGCGTGTATCCCGGTCTGCGTCACGAGATGCATAACGAATCAGAGGCCAGTGCGGTGATCGACGACACGATCGCCTGGATCGAGGCACGTCTCGGGTCGAGCGGCCGCGCAACGTGAT
>Ga0075429_100000626_pt1 | contig 27225 bp, 26 predicted proteins | sample RhiMetdeltSRZDD3_FD_75295 | JGI IMG/M metagenome (GOLD analysis project Ga0075429, IMG submission 75295) | Populus rhizosphere microbial communities from Tennessee, USA - Rhizosphere MetaG P. deltoides SRZDD3 | ecosystem: Host-associated > Plants > Roots > Rhizosphere > Soil | place: USA... | reverse complement strand
TCGGCGGTACCGCCCTTGCCGTCGCTGACACGCACGGTGATCGTGGCCGTGCCGGTCACGCCCGTCGAATCCCACGTGGCCTCGGCGCCGTTGGGTGTGATCTTGCCCTTGTCGGCCGTCCACGTGTAAGTGAGGGAGTCGCCGTCGGGATCGGACCCGACCGCGCGGCACTTGACCGTCTCACCCGGCTTGACCGAGGACTTCTCGGCCTCGCAGGTGACGGTGGGCTGTTTGTTGCCCGGCGGCGGCGGCGGCGTCGGCACCACCTTCGCCACGATGATGGGATGGCACTTCGTCCCGGGGTGATACCCGATCGCGATCTGCCGGCCCGTCCAGCTCTTGCTGCTCTGGTTCAGGCCGCGGTCGTCGAAGTTGAAGTTCCAGGAGATCGCCGGCCGGATGAAGAAGCCGGGCTTGATCCAGAGGACGGGGCCCACCACGACGTCGAGCGGGTTCGTCTGCTCGAAGTCGGAAGCGCCGTAGCTCGTGTAGCGCACATCGCCCTGGAGCTGGATCGTGCGGCAGGCGGGGATGTTGATGCCGCCTCCCACGATCATCGCGTCGGCGATGTCGACGCCGTCGGGGTCGCTGTTCTTCTGGAACCCGAGGGAGCCGTGGATGTCGGCGATGTCGCCCAGGGCCTTGGAGGCGATGAGGTGGCCCTCGAACGACGTCTTGCCGGTGCCGAGGCCCTTGGCCTCGTCAGCGGTGCCGAGTTTGACCGCGCCCTTGACGGCGAGGCCGATCGGATCGCCGTCGTGGTCGTTCAGGAAGCCGAACTTCAGGCCGAGGCGTACGTCGCCGAAGCCCGTCTCCCAGATCTCGCCCGCGGTGGCCCCTTGGCCCGCGAACGGCAGGTCGGTGTAGAAGCCGCCCTGGAACGGTGCGTCGAGATCGAGGCGGTTCTGCACCCCGATCTGGGCAAACAGCTCCAGCTTCGAGGTGAGGCCGTACGCCAGCGAAACCCCGTGGACCGAGAAGTCGATGTCCTTCGGGTCACGGTCGAGGTTGTCGCGGAAGAGGCTGAAGGCCGCCTTGCCCTTGGTGAGTGTGTAGGCGGACGAGATGTGGAAGAGCCCCGTGTCCCCGAAGTACGAGGGGGTCGCGGGACGGACTTCGTATTCTTTGCCGTCCGCTTCGATCGTCCACGTCTTCACGTCTTCCTTCTTGACCCCGTGCGCTTCGTCCTGGGCCACGGCGGCCGTCGCGACGAGCGACAGCAGGCCGAGCGTCCAGGGTGTCAACCGTCCCTTCATTGAACGTCCCTCCTTTTTGTGCTGGCGCGCGATACTTCGGGAAAGCCGAATGAAGACTCTTCAATGGAATCTTATACCGCAAACGGGAATGTCTACATCAAAGAAGCGCTAGGATACCCGGACGAAAATGTCCGCCCCGGACGTGGTGCGATTCCCCAGACTGCTACCGGCCGTTTTTTTGGCCCGGCCGAACCGGTTCCTGATCCAGGCCGCCCTGGGGGGAACCACGGTGGAAGCGGCCTGCGCCGACCCCGGAAGGCTCATCGAACTCCTGCGCCCCGGCGTGCCGCTGCTCCTCGCCCCGTGCCGTCCGGAGGCCATTCGGCGCACGCGATATACGGCGATGCTGGCCCGAGAGGGCCGGACGTGGGTCTCCGTGCAGCCGGTGCTGGCGAACCGCGTGTTCGGGCAGGCGGTGGACGCCGGCCTGGCCGCCGGCCTGTCCGAGTGGCGTGTGGCCGGCCGGGAGGTCCGCCATGGCGCGAGCCGCTTCGATTTTCTTTTGTCCAACCGTAAACGGCGGATCCTGACGGAAGTCAAGTCGGTCTCGCTCGTCGATGGCGGCCAGGCCCTCTTCCCCGACGCCCCTACCGCCCGCGGTGTCCGCCACGTGCGCGAGCTCATCGCCCATCGCGCGGCCGGAGGCGAATCGATGCTCGTCTTCGTGGTCCAGCGGCCCGACGCCGATCGCGTCTCACCGTACGCCGCCGTCGATCCCGAGCTGACGGCGGCGGTGGGCGAGGCGCGCCGTGCGGGCGTCCGCCTCGCCGCCTACACGTGCCGCATCGGCCCGACGGGATGCCGTCTCGACAAGCCGATCCCGGTGGTCGTGTCATGAGCACGGAGGCCTTCGACCTGGTCGTCATCGGCTCCGGGCCCGCGGGCGAGAAGGGCGCCGCGCAGGCGGCGTACTTCGGCAAGCGCGTGGCCCTCGTCGAGAAGGAGCCGTATCCGGGTGGCGCCGCCATCAACACCGGCACCGTGCCCAGCAAGACCCTGCGGGAGACGGCGCTGTACTTCTCCGGCCTGCGCCAGCGCGGCCTCTACGGCGTCGACTACCAGGTGAAGCAGGACATCACCGTCCGCGACTTCATGTACCGCAAGGACGAGGTCGTGCGCTCGGAGAGAGCTCTCATCGACCGCAACCTCGAGCGCCACCAGGTGACGGTGGTGCGCGGGTCCGGCGCCTTCGTCGATCCCCAGACCGTGGCCGTGCGCGCCGCCGACGGCAGTGAGCGCCGATTGACCGCGCCCGTCTTCCTCATCGCCACCGGCTCGGTTCCCCACTGGCCGGACGGCATCCCGCGCGACGACCGCCTGTTCGACAGCGACTCCATCCTCGAGATGCACCGCCTGCCTCGCTCGCTGGCGGTGGTGGGGGCAGGCGTCATCGGATGCGAGTACGCGACGATGTTCCGCGCCCTCGGTCTCGAGGTGACGCTGCTGTGCGGGCAGGATCGGCTGCTGCCGTTTCTCGACCAGGAGATCAGCGCGCGTCTGCTGGAGCGGGTGAACCACCTCGGCCTCGACGTTCGTCTGAAGGACGGGATGGCGTCGGTCTCGACAGACGCGCGCGAGGTGGCGGTGGCGCTCAAGAGCGGCGGCACCCTGAATGCGGAGGCCGTCCTCTTCGCGACGGGGCGCCTGGGTGCGACGGCGAGCCTCGGCCTCGACCGCGCCGGCCTCACCGCCGGGCCCCGTGGCCATCTCGCGGTCAACGAGCACTACCAGACGGGCGTGCCCCACATCTACGCGGCGGGCGACGTGATCGGCTTCCCGGCCCTCGCCGCCACCTCGATGGAGCAGGCCCGCGTGGCCATGTGCCACGCGTTCGATCTCAAGTACAAGTCCCGCGTCTCCCCCATCCTTCCGATGGCCGTCTACACGATCCCCGAGATCGCGGCGGTCGGCGAGACGGAGCAGACCTGCGCGGAAAAAAAGATCGACCACGCGGTGGGCCGTGCCTACTACGAGGCCAATACCCGCGGCGAGATCATCGGCGACTCGGCGGGGATGCTCAAGATCGTGTTCGCGGCCGCGGACAAGAAGGTGCTGGGCGTGCACGTGATCGGCGAGATGGCCTCCGAGCTCGTCCACGTCGGCGGCGCCTGCCTGCACTTCGGCGGCACCCTGGACGACTTCATCGCGCAGGTCTTCAACTATCCGACGCTGGGCGAGACCTACAAGTACGCCGCCTACGACGGCCTCGGCGCGCTCGCGGCCAGGAAGAGCTGAGCCGAAAGAAACCACAAAGACACAAAGGAAACAAAGACCACAAAGAACGGCGAGATTGTGGGCCTCGCGCGTCGCCAGTGGTGCCCGCAGTGGGCCGGGCGAATCGAAACCCGGTCCGGTCCATGGTTTCGATTCGCTTGGTGGCAGAATGAACGGCGTGGACGAGCGCTCCAAGGAAGACCTGGCGGCGGCAGTGGCGCTCCTGCGCGCGCGCATGGGCGAGATCGAGGAGCAGCTCGAGCGGATGCGCCTGCGCGTCAACGGCCTCGAGCGCACGGTGTCGTCCGTCGTCGAGATGGACTACCCTGCGTTTTGCGCCGCCGCCCGCGACGCGTACGACCGTCTCAACCAGCAGAACCGCGGCTTCGTGGGGGTGGTGCCCATCCCCGAGCTGCGGCGTACGCTCGGCCCGCGTTTGAGCCGCGCCGTCTTCGAGGAGAACCTCGTGAAGCTGCACCAGGAGGGGCTCGTCCAGCTCATGCCGCACCCCGGCACGATCAGCCCCGAGAAGCAGAAGGACGGCCTCGTACACGCCACCCTCGGGGCCTTCTACTTCGTGCGCTGGGAACGCCACTGAGCATCGCGCGTTCGGTTCTTCTGCTCGCCGTCGTGTCGGCGGCCGCGTGTGCGCCGCCGCGACCGCCGGTCGGGCCGGGCGACGCGCCCACGCCGTCCTCGACGAGCCCGTCGGCCGCCGCCGCCGTGGCGTGGCGCGAATGGGGCGCGGCCGCGTTCGAAGAGGCGCGCACGGCGCGCCGCCCGGTCATCGTCGTTCTCTCGCGCCGGGCCGTCCCGCGCGATCGCGATCTGCTGGCGGCGGCGACGGAAGGGGAGAGCGCACCCGCGACGCGCTGGGCGGGCTCGGCCATCCTGGTGCGCGCGGATGCCGACGAGGTCCCGGAGCTGGCCGACTTCGCGGAGCTGGCGGCCACCGTCTTCCAACGCCAGCGCGGATATCCGCTGGCCGTGGTGTTGACCCCGGAAGGCGTGCCGCTGGGTGTGGCTGCCGATGCGGGGTTTCCGGGAGAAATCGATCCGCTGCTGGCGGCGCAGACGTCGCTTCCCTCGCTGCGCCTGGCCGATGGGCCGAGTCTGCAGTCGATCCGGAGCGCGCAGCAGCCGATGAAGGCCACGCGCCCGCCCGCGCGCGAAGCGGCCGTGCGTCGCGCGGAGAGCCTGGCCGCCGCGCGGACCGAAGGTCTTTCGCGCGGTGCCCTGCTCCTGCTCATCGAAGGCCACGACGTGCTGCACTCCGCCGCGCTCCGAGCGGCGGCCTCGCGGGCGCTCGGCGCGCCCGGCCGGCGCTCGGCCGGCGGCGGTCTCGAGGCCGCGGCGTGGGACGTCTGGGGCCACGCGCGTCTCGGCGAGTCGGCGCTGGCCTCGACGCTGGCGCAGTCGAGCGTGGCCGGCCTGGCCGAGCCGGACGGCGTCTTCCGCGCGGCGCGCGACGATGGGCGCGTCTTCACGAGCACCAACGGGATGATGATCGCGGCGCTGGCGGCGGCGGGGGCCACGGAGACGGCGGTGCGCGCGGCGGACGCGCTGCTCCGGCGCGTGGGCCCGGTGGGGCAGCTCCGCCGCGGCTTCGAGGGCGAGCGCTCTTTGGGCGCCGCGCGCCTCGACGACTACGCGGGGCTCGGCCTCGGCCTCGCCGCGCTGCACGAGGCGACTTCGGATGTGCGCTGGCGGCGCGAGGCCGAGGGCCTCGCCGACGCGGCGGTGGCCGCCCTGTGGGACAACACGTCAGGCGGCTTCTACCTTCACGCGGAGCCGATCGCGCCGCTGCCCGTGCGCATCCGCAGCGGCTTCGACGGCCAGCGCCCGTCGGCGAACGCGCTCATGGCCCTTCTTCTCGACGATCTGGGCCAGCGCCTCGCGCGGCCTCAGCTGCGCGATCTCGCCCGCCGCACCGTCGAGGCCTTCGCGGGCGAGCTGGAGCGGACCCCCTTCGGCCTCGACGGGATGCAGGCGGCGGCACTGCGCGTGCTGCCGGCGGCGGCGAAGCCGACCGCGGCGGCCACCGCTCCGCCGCTGCCGTCGAGCGCGGTCCGGGGCTCGGTGACAGTGGAGGCGCGCCTCGAGCGCACCACGCTGCGCGCCGGGGAACGCGGGCACATCCAGGTCGAGGTGCGCGCGGCGGAGGGCTGGACGGTCACCGCACATCGACCCGACGACCGCGGCGCCGTCCCGCTTACCGTCGCCCTCCTCGACCCGGAGCTCGGCGCCGGCCCCGCCGTCTATCCGAGCGCCTCCGCGCGCGTCCTCACCGCCCTCGTGCCGCTGCGTGTCCCGGCCGCGGCGGCCAAGGCGGTGCAGCAGGTGCGTGTGGCCGTTCGCTTCGAGGCGTGCACCGCGGGCGGCGTCTGCCAGCCGCCGGAGCGCGTGATGCTCGGCGTACCACTCACGATCACGCCATGAAGGCCGCCCTCGCGCTGTCGGTGCTGCTGGCGGCGGCACCCGCGCGCGCGGCCGCGCCGTTCGCCCCCGGTGAGAGCATCACGTTCCGCATCACCTACGCGCACCTGCTCGCCGGCCGGGCACGCCTCACCGTCGGCGAGGCCGATACCGGCGGACGCGCGGCGCTCGAGTTCGTCTCCACCGCGCGGAGCGAGGGGTTCTTCGCCTGGCTCTTCGGCTTCCGCGTCCGTGACCGCACGATCGCGGTCTGGGATCCAGCCAGCCAGTGCTCGCTGCGCATCGAGAAGACGCTGCGCGAAGGCAAGGCCGCGCGCGACCAGGAGGTCGCCTTCGATCCCGCCGGCTTCGCCCGCGTGCGCGACAAGAAGATTCGCGAGACCGATTTCACGATCGAGCCCTGCTCGCTCGACATCCTGTCCGCGCTCTACGTCACGCGCCTGCGCGGCCTGCCCAAGGACGGAAAGCTCGAGCTGCCCGTGTTCGACAACGGCAAACGGTTCCGCCTCGCGATCGAGGTCTTGGAGCGCGAGAAGATCGATCTTCCGTCGCCGCTCGGAAAGGCCACGCCGGTGGTGGTGGTGGAGCCGCGCCTCGTCGAAGGGACCGGCCTCTTCGTGAAGGAGAAGGGCGCGCGGCTCAAGATCTGGCTCACGGACGACGACCGCCGCGTGCCCGTACGCATGCGGAGCAAGGTGGCGGTGGGCTCGGTCTCCGCCGACATCGAGCGTTACGAGCCGTAGACTCTCTCCGAAGGAGGCTCACGTTGGAATTCGCGGCCTGCCCACGCTGCGGGACGTTCAACTCGCCCGCGGCCAAGGTGTGCACGAGCTGCAAGGCGCCGCTCGCCGACGAAGCGAGCGTGCCGCCGCCACCGCCTCCTCCTCCACGAATCGGCGCCGGGCCCAAACCGCCGCCTCCGCGCATCGTCGTCACACCCTCGTACAGCCCGCCGCCGATGGCGGCCGCCCCGGGATCGCCGAATCCGTCGGAGGTCCCGCCGCCGCGTCGTGGAGCGCCGACGGCGAGCCTGCCGCGCGTACCGGCTTCGCGCCCCATGGCGCCCGGTCCACCGCCGCGCCGGTTGTGGAGGCGCGTCATCCTCGGTGTGCTCCCTCTCGTGGTGGCGGCGGTGGGGCTCTTCTACTGGCTGCGTCCGCGACCGGTCCTCGTGGCGGGCGGCGACGTGTTCGCCCATGCGCCGGAGTGGTCGCCCGACGGTGGACGAATCGCGTTTGCCCTCGCCACCGCCTCGAACGCGGGGAAGGCCGAGCTCGCCGTGTACGACATGGCGGCGAGGAGCCACAAGGTGGTCGCGAAGATCGACCAGAGACGAGACGGACCTCTGTTCGCATGGTCGCCGGACGGGCGCTATCTCGCGTGTGCCGTCGACGGGATGTTGTCCCTCGTCGACACGACCGGCGCCTCGGCCGCCCGTTCTCTGGCTCGCGGCTCCGGGCCGCGGTTCGAGAGCGACGGTGCCATGTTGCTGGCACAGTGTGCGGCGGAGCCGCCCGACGTCGGCCAGTCGTACTGCCGCATCGACCTGTCCACCGGAAGCGTCGAGATGCTGCCTGGCTCCCCCATGTTCTTGATGACCGTATCCGTGCCCCACTTGATGGCTCTCGATCACCGGGAAGACAAGCTCGAGGTGGGGATCGTCGACCTGTCGAGCGCCGAGAGACGCCTCGTGGTGCGCGCGTCGCCGCCCTCGGGCCCCTGGGTCAAACGCCTCCCCTCCGAGCCGCCCTGGAGCGCGAGTTGGGACATCCACGCAAGGCCAGGCTGGAGCGCCGACCAGAGCCGGATCCTCTACGCGTCGGGCGCCGACATCCGGGCCATCGCCCCGGACGGGACGCAGGACGAGATCGTCCTCAACGGCGTCCCGGACGTGCACCTGTCGACGGTGACGATCTCCCCCGACGGCAAGCGTGTGTTCTTCGCCGCGGACGTGCCCGGGGCGGACGCGGCAACGTCGATGGCGATGACGGGAGAGTTGCCGGCGGACCTGTACGTCGCGGACACGGGCACCGGCCGCGCCCGCCGCTGCGCGAACCGGCACGCCTGCAAGCTTCGCTTCCGACTCTCGCCGAACGGCCGCTACATCGTCTATGAGCACCTGCGCCGGCACGAGGTCGCCGATTCGTTCTTCTGGAGCGAGCTCTGGATGATGAAGACGTAGCCCCCTACGCCGGCGGGGTCGGCACGAGTTGATGGAACAGGCTCGACTCGCGCTTGAAGAAGCCCTCCGTGTGGTACGAGTCGGGGAGCTTCAGCAGCTCGTAGTCGAGATGGTGCATGAGCTCGTGGAGGAACGTCCGCAAGAACGTCTTGAAGGCCACCACGCGCCGCTTCTGGGCCGTGCGCATCCAGAGCTGGATCTTCGGCACGCCGCGGCCGTCGCGGGTGTAGAGGCCATGCAGCTCGGCGTGGCGCAGCGTGGGCCGCACCGCCAGGACCTCGATGCGCGCCGGCGGCACGTGCAGCATCTCCCCGATGCCGCGGCCGAGGTATTGCACGGCGGCCTGCACGTGCTCTCGCCGATCGGCGGCGAGCGACTCGCGGAGCGCGGTGACGAAGGGCCATAACCCGTCTGGCTGGACCAGACGCACGGAGGTGATGGCGTCGCTGCGGCGGTAGATCTCTTGTTCGCGGGGGGAAAGCCGGTCGTAGTAGGGGAAAGGCAAGGAGCCGTTACTGTCGACTGTTAACTGTCGACTACCGTCGAACGCTGCCCTACGGCATCACCTTCCGGTGCTTCGCCGACTCTTCCTCGTAATACTTGCGGTACATCACGTCCCACTCGTCGGAGCCTTCGGCGATCGTCCGCTTCTGGCTCTCGATCTTGCGGCGCACCAGGGCGTCGATGGCCTCGTCGGCGCGCATCTCGTCGGAGATCATCTGGAAGATCTGCGTCCGGATCTCCTGCGGGTCGGCGAAGAACTCGATCTCCTCGTCGTGGTTCATGTAGTTGAGGATGAGGTGGGAGAGGTGGACCACCTTCTCGCGGGAGAGCTTCATGACGTTAGAGGATCACTCCCTTCTCCTTCGCGAGCTTCTTCTTCACCATCTTGAACATCTCGGTGTAGGTGATGTTCGAGCGCTGCATCTCGTTGGAATGCTGGACGAGCACGTCGCGGACCTCTTCGTTCAGCCTCTCCTCGACCATGAGCTCGTCGGTGATGACCTTGCCGATCGCCTCTTCGACGCGCGCGGCGGAGTCGACCTCGAGCTTGCCCTCGCGGACCAGGGTCTTCACGATCTTCCGGGAGATGAACTGCACTTCGTCGGGCGTCAGGCGCACCTGCGGAGTATATCGCGCCTTCCCCCTCACTTTCGACGGGGTGCCGCGTGCACGATGCGTGTGATATTCTCCCGGGCTCATGCATCACGTGAGGCACGCTGTAGTGGAGCACGTGCTCGCGGGTCTCCGGGACGCCGCCACCCGGCCCGAGGATTTTCGGCGCCTGGGCCGGCGCCTCAGCTATCTCCTGATTGCCGAGGCGACCCGCGACCTTCCCACCGCCGACACCACCGTGGAGACGCCGCTCGAGACGGCCCCCGTCAAGCGCTTGGCGCGCCCGGTGGTCGCGATCCCGGTGCTGCGGGCCGGCCTCGTGATGCTGGAGCCCTTCCTCGAGCTCGTGCCCGAGGCGCAGGTCGGCTACGTCGGCCTCGAGCGCGACGAAAAGACGGCGGTCGCGCGACGGTACTATGAGAAGCTCCCGAAGGGGATCGAGCAGGCGACTGTGTTCCTGCTGGACCCGATGCTGGCCACCGGCGGCTCGGCGGTGATGGCGCTGCAGGCGCTGGCCCCGTTGGGCGTGCGCGGCGTGCGCGTCCTCTCCATCGTGTCCGCCCCCGAAGGGATCGAGCGCCTCGAGTCGGAAGTGCCGGACGCCGTCCTGTACACGGCCGCGGTGGATCGCGGCCTGAACGCCCGCAAGTTCATCCTCCCCGGCCTCGGCGACTTCGGGGATCGGCTGTTCGGCACTTAGGCTGGCGGCAGCGACACCGTGGCACAGGTCTTCCACCGCAGCACCAACACGCTCTCGAAGCTCAGCATCTTCGGCGCCGCTTTCCTCGCCGCCTTCGCGTTGTACGTCATCCTGGAGGTCAACCGCTCCGGCTATGTGACGCGCGCGGGCGAAGTGCGCGACCAGCCGATCCCGTTCAGCCACCAGCATCACGTCGGCGGCCTCGGGATCGACTGCCGCTACTGCCACACGTCGGTCGAGGTCTCGGCCAGCGCCGGCCTGCCGCCGACCCGCACCTGCATGAACTGCCACTCGCAGATCTGGAGCCAGAGCCCGATGCTGGAGCCGGTACGGGCGAGCTTCCGCGACGGCGAGTCGATCGAGTGGGTCCGCGTGCACGACCTGCCCGACTTCGTGTACTTCGACCACAGCGCTCACGTGAACCGCGGCGTCGGCTGCACGACGTGCCACGGGCGCGTCGACCGGATGCCGCTCATGTACCAGGAGAAGTCGCTGCAGATGGAATGGTGTCTGGACTGCCACCGGCAGCCGCAGAAATACGTGCGGCCCCAGTCCGAGGTCTATAACCCGCGATGGATCCCGCCCGCCGATCAGCCCGCGCAGGGGCGGAAGATCGTGGACGAGCGCCGCCTCCAGCCGCGCACGAGCTGCAACACATGTCATCGATGAACGAGTCCGACGGCGTCCGCCGGAAGGGCCGCGCGTACTGGAAGAGCCTCGACGAGCTCCAGGGCACGCCGGAGTTCCAGACGTGGCTCGACCGCGAGTTCCCCCAGAACGCCTCGGAATGGACCGACCCCGACGGCCGGCGCGAGTTCCTGAAGATCATGGGCGCGTCCATCGCGCTGGCCGGCATCACCGCCTGCACGCGCCAGCCCACCGAGCACATCGTTCCGTACGTGCAGGCGCCGGAAGGCCTCGTCCCCGGCCGGCCGCTCTACTACGCCACCGCCGTCCGCCACGGCGGGTTCGCGAAGGGCGTCCTCGTCGAGACGCACGAGGGCCGCCCGACGAAGGTCGAGGGCAACCCCGAACATCCCGCCAGCCTCGGCGCCACCGACGTCTTCGGCCAGGCCGAGATCCTCACCCTCTACGATCCCGACCGCTCGCAGACGCTGCGCTATCGCGGCGAGATCCGGCCCTGGTCGGCGTTCGTCGAGGTCATGCACCGCGCGGGCGACGCGCAGCGCGCCTTGAAGGGCGCCGGGCTGCGCATCCTGACGGAGGCGGTCACGTCGCCCACTCTCGCCGCCGAGATCGCCGCCCTGCTGGCGGAGATGCCGGAGGCGCGCTGGCACGTGCACGAGCCGGTGGGCCGCGCGCAGGCGCGCGAGGGCGCCGTCCTCGCCTTCGGCGAGCCGGTGGACGCGCGCTACGACCTGGCCGCGGCCGACGTCATCGTCAGCCTCGACGCCGACTTCATGACCGGCGGTGCCGCGGATCTCCCGATGATCCGCGCCTTCGCCGCGAGGCGGCGCGGGCCGGCCGCCTCGATGAACCGCCTTTACGTGATGGAGACGGTGCCGTCCCTCACCGGTTCCTCCGCCGACCATCGGCTGCCGCTGAAGGCGTCGGAGATCGAGGGCTACGCGCGCGCGCTGGCCGCGGCGCTGGAGCTGCCGATCGAGGCGGATCCGATCCTGGGTCCGCGCGGCAAGTGGATCGCCGCCGTCGCCCGCGATCTGCGCGAGCATGCGGGCCGAAGCCTGGTCGTGGCCGGTGAGAGCCAGCCCCCGGTCGTGCACGCCATCGCCCACGCCGCCAACCAGGTCCTCGGCAACGTGGGCCGCACCGTCTTCTATACGAAGCCCATCGAGGCGGCGTCCGCGCCGCTGCCCGCCCTCGTCGACGACATGAAGGCCGGCCGCGTCTCGCTCCTGCTCATCCTCGGCACCAACCCCGTCTACAGCGCCCCCGCCGACCTCGGCTTCGAGACGGCGCTGGCCAATGTGGAGACGAGCGTCCATCTCGGCCTGCACGACGACGAGACGGCCGCGCGCTGCCATTGGCACGTGCCGGCCGCGCACGATTTCGAGACTTGGGGTGACGCGCGTGCCTTCGACGGCACGGTGACGCTGCAGCAGCCGATGATCGAGCCGCTGTACGGCGGCCGCAGCCCGCTCGAGGTGCTGGCCACCCTCGGCGCGCGTCCGTCGCGCCTGCCGTACGACATCCTCCGCGAGCACTGGCGCCTGCGGTGGCCGGAGGCCGAGTTCGAGAAGGCCTGGCGGCGCGCGCTCCACGACGGCGTGGTGGCCGGCACCGCCCTGCCCGATCACGCGGTGTCTTTCCGCAAGGAGTCGCTGGCCGGCGTGCCGCCCAAGAAGTCGGAAGGCCGCGAGCTCGTATTCCGTCCGGATCCCACGATGTACGACGGGCGCCACGCGAACAACGGCTGGCTGCAGGAGCTGCCCAAGCCGCTCACGAAGCTGACGTGGGAGAACGCGGTCCTCCTGAGCCCGAACACCGCGCAAGCGCTGCACGTGACCACGGGCGACGGCGTGCGCGTGAAGTACGACGGCCGCGAGATCAGCGGGCCCGTATACGTCCTGCCCGGCCAGGCGGACGACACCGTGGCCGTCCATCTCGGATACGGCCGCACGCGCGGCGGCCGGGTCGCCTCCGGCGCGGGCTTCTCCGCCTACACCCTGCGGCGCAGCGATCGCCCGTGGTCGGCGCCCGGCGTCGTGATCGAGAAGACGGGCGCGCGCCACACGCTGGCGCTCACGCAGGATCACTGGAGCATGGGTGATCCCGGCGGCAGCGTGGAGGACCGCGCGCTCATTCGGGTGGCGGGCGCGCAGGAGTACCAGGAATCCCCCGACGTCGTGGCGCACATGGCCAAGGCCCATGCTCCGAAGCCGGAAGACACCCTGTATCCCAGCTGGGACTACAGCAAGGGATACCAGTGGGGCATGGCCATCGATCTGAACGCCTGCGTCGGCTGCAACGCGTGCGTGGTGGCCTGCCAGTCCGAGAACAACATCCCCGTGGTCGGCAAGGATCAGGTCGCCCGCGGCCGCGAGATGCACTGGCTGCGCATCGACCGCTACTTCAGCGGCGACCCCGCGCACTCGGAGACCGTCGACGCCCACTTCCAGCCGGTGCCGTGCATGCACTGCGAGACCGCGCCGTGCGAGGTCGTGTGCCCCGTGGCCGCCACCAGCCACAGCGAAGAAGGCCTGAACGACATGGTCTACAACCGGTGCGTGGGCACCAAGTACTGCAGCAACAACTGCCCGTACAAGGTGCGCCGGTTCAACTTCTTCCTGTACCAGGACTGGCAGACGCCCAGCCTGAAGCTGATGCGCAACCCCGACGTCACCGTGCGCAGCCGCGGCGTCATGGAGAAGTGCACCTACTGCGTCCAGCGCATCAACAAGTCGCGCATCGACGCCAAGAACGACGGCGACCGCACGATCCGCGACGGCGAGGTGACGCCGGCCTGCGCGCAGGCCTGCCCGGCGGAGGCCATCGTCTTCGGCAACATCAACGACAAGGAGAGCCGCGTCTCGAAGCTGAAGGCGGAGCCGCGCAACTACGGCCTGCTCGAGGAGCTGAACACCCGCCCGCGCACGACGTACCAGGCGGTGCTCAAGAACTGGAATCCGGACATCCCGCATACGGACGACGTCGGCGGGCGCCGCGGCGGAGGCCACCATGGCTGACGAGCCGCACTCTCAGCTCCTGCCGGCGCAGGCGCCGATCGTCGGCGGACGCCACGACTTCGCCACCGTCACCGACAAGATCTCGAGCGTCGTCCTCACGCAGAAGACGCCGCGCGGCTGGTTCGTGGCCGTGGCCTTCTCCGCGTCTTTGATGCTGATGTTGTTCTTCTCCCTGGCCGTGCTCGTCACCAAGGGCGTCGGCATCTGGGGCATCAACATCCCGGTGGCCTGGGGCTTCGACATCATCAACTTCGTCTGGTGGATCGGCATCGGCCACGCGGGCACGCTGATCTCCGCCATCCTCCTGCTGCTGCGCCAGGAGTGGCGCACGTCGATCAACCGCTTCGCGGAGGCGATGACGCTCTTCGCCGTCTCCTGCGCGGCGATCTATCCGCTGTTCCACACCGGCCGCCCGTGGCTCGCGGCGTACTGGCTGATGCCGTACCCCAACACGATGGGCATCTGGCCGCAGTTTCGCAGCCCGCTCATCTGGGACGTGTTCGCGGTGTCGACGTACGCGACGGTGTCGGCTTTGTTCTGGTTCGTCGGCCTCATCCCGGATCTCGCCACGCTGCGCGACCGCGCCCGCAACCCGCTCCTCGCCCGCGCGTACGGCATCCTGGCCATGGGCTGGCGCGGCTCGGCGCGCCACTGGCACAACTACGAGACCGCCTATCTCCTCCTCGCCGGCCTGGCCACCCCCCTCGTCATCTCGGTGCACACGGTGGTGAGCTGGGACTTCGCGGTGGCGCTGCTGCCCGGCTGGCACGCCACGATCTTCCCGCCCTACTTCGTGGCGGGCGCCATATACGCCGGCTTCGCGATGGTGCTGACCCTGGCCATCCCGCTGCGCAAGGCCTACGGCCTCGAGGACTTCATCACCCTGCGCCATCTGGAGAACATGGCCAAGGTCATGCTCGCCACCGGCCTCATCGTGGCCTACGGCTACACGATGGAGGCCTTCATGGCCTGGTACAGCGCGAACCCGCTGGAGACGTTCATGATCTGGAACCGCATGACCGGCCCCTACGCGTCGATGTACTGGGCCCTCATCTTCTGCAACGTGGTGGCGCCGAATACGCTCTGGGTGAAGAACCTCCGCACCAACGTGCCGTACCTCTTCTTCATCTCGCTGGTGGTGAGCGTCGGCATGTGGCTCGAACGCTACGTCATCATCGTGACGAGCCTGCACCGTGATTTCCTCCCGTCCTCGTGGGGGATGTTCCAGGGGACGGTGTGGGACTGGTCCACGTACATCGGGACCATCGGGCTGTTCTTGACCCTGCTCTTCCTCTTCCTGCGCTTCCTGCCCGCGATCTCGATCTTCGAGATGCGCACGCTCCTGCCGGGCGCGGAGATGAAGGAGCCCGGCCAATGAAGGCCCCCGTCCGCCCGCCGATCCACGGCCTCATGGCCGAGTTCAGCACGCCCCAGGACGTGGTGGCGGCGGCGCACAAGGTGCACGAGGCGGGTTACCGCAAGGTCGACGCCTACTCGCCGTATCCGATGGAGGCGCTCTCGGAGGCGCTGGACTTCCATCACTCGCCGCTGCCGAAGCTCGTTCTCGCCGGCGGCATCCTGGGCGGCCTCGGCGGCTACGCGCTGCAGTACTACACGTCCGTGATCGCCTATCCCCTCAACATCGGCGGCCGGCCGCTCCACAGCTGGGTGTCCTTCATTCCGCCGACGTTCGAGACGACGATCCTGGGCGCGGCCCTGGCCGCGGTTTTCGGCATGCTGGCGCTCAACGGCCTGCCGGAGCCGTACCACCCGGTCTTCAACGTGCCGAGCTTCGCGCTGGCGAGCCGCGACCGCTTCTTCATCTGCATCGAGGCCACCGATCCGAAGTACGACCACGACGAGACGTGGCGGTTTCTCGTCGGCCTCGGCGCGCGCGCGGTGAGCGAGGTGGAACATTGACGACGGCAGTCGACAGTCGACGGTTGACAGTCGACAGTAGCGGACTACGAGTCTGCGTGGCGGTGGTCGCGCTCGGGTTCGGGGCGTGCCGGCAGGACATGCACGACCAACCGCGGTACGAGCCCCTGGAGCGCTCGGAGACGTTCGCCGACCGGCGTTCCGCCCGCCTGCCGATCGCGGGGACGGTGGCGCGCGGGCAGCTCCGCGACGACGAAGTGCTCGAGACGGGCCGGACGGCGGAAGGCTACAGCGACGCGTTCCCGTTCGCGGTCACATCCGAGGTCATGGACCGCGGGCAGCAGCGGTACGAGATCTACTGCACGCCGTGCCACGGCCGCCTGGGTCAGGGGGACGGCATGGTCGTGCAGCGCGGCCTGCGGCGCCCGCCGTCGTTCCATATCGATCGCCTGCGCAACGAGCGCCACGGTTATCTCTTCGACGTGATCACGCGCGGCTTCGGGGCCATGCCCGACTACGCCGCGCAGATCCCCGTGCGCGACCGCTGGGCCATCGTCGCCTACGTGCGCGCGCTGCAGCTCAGCCAGAACGCGCGCCTGTCGGACGTGCCGCCCGCCGAGCGGCCCGAGCTGGCGGGGGAGGCCGCGCGATGAGCGCCGTCACCCATCCGGTGCCCGGGCTCCTGCAGCGGGCGGCGCCGCGCGCGCTGATGGCGGGCGGGATCGGCCTTGCCGCCTGCGCCGTCGGCGCCTTCCAGAACCCGACGGAGTTCCTGCGGTCGTATCTGCTCGCGTTCCTCTTCTGGAGCGGGGTGGGCATCGGGTGCCTCAGCCTGCTCTTCATCCAGCACCTGACGGGCGGCCGCTGGGGTCTGCTCATCCGCCGCTTCCTGGAGGCGGGCAGCCGCACGCTGCCGTTCGTGGCGATCGCGTTCGTGCCGCTGCTGCTCGGCCTCGGCCGCCTCTACGAATGGGCCGACCCCGTGCGGGTGGACGCCGACGCGGTGCTGCAGCGGAAGACCCTGTATTTGAACCCCGGCTTCTTCGCGGCGCGCGCGGCCTTCTACTTCGTCGTCTGGGGCGCGGTGGGCTACTTCCTGAGCGCGTGGTCGGTCCGTCGCGACGCCCGACAGGACCAGCGTCTCGACCGGCGGCTGCGCGGCCTTGCCGGCGGTGGCATCGTCCTCTCCGGTCTCGCCATCACGTTCTCCTCGATCGACTGGGCGATGTCCCTCGACCCGCATTGGTTCTCGACCATCTACGGAATCATCTTCATGGTCGGGCAGACGCTCTCTGCCTTCACCCTCGTGATCCTGCTGGTGTCGGCGATGGCGCAGGAGGAGCCGTTCCGGCGCGTGGTCACCCGCGACACCGCCCACGATCTGGGCAAGCTCCTGTTCGCGTTCGTCATGCTGTGGGCATACATCCACCTGTCGCAGTTCCTCATCGTCTGGCACGCGAACGTCCCCGAAGAGATCCCCTGGTACCTGCGGCGCATCCAGGGCGGGTGGAAGTACCTCGCGTGGACGGTGCTCGCCGTCCACTTCCTGGGGCCGTTCCTGGCGCTGCTCTCGCGGTCGATCAAGCGCGACCTGCGCCGGCTTTCCATCGTGGCCGCCGCCGTCTTCGTCGCGCGTTGGCTCGACCTCTACTGGCTGGTGGCACCGTCGCTCGACCGGCCGCACCTGACGCTGCACTGGATGGACGTGGCGGCGGCGGTCGGTCTGGGCGGCCTCTGGCTGTGGCTCTTCGCCCGCCTGCTCGCGAGCCACCCGCTCCTTCCGCAGCAACAGGACGATCTGGAGCCGGCCACGGCCGGAGGCCACGCGTGAGCCGCAAAGACCCCAAACCGCCGGGAGAGGTCATCAACCCGCCGTCGCCGACGCCGGGAGAAGACGTCGACCTGGGCGCGGTCGTGCGCTTCGCGATCGGGCTCGTGGCCGTTCTCGCGATGGCCGCCGGCATCATCTTCGTGTTGATGCAGCAGCTCGGCCGTCATGCGTCCGCGCAGGACCCCACCGGACCTCCGCCCCCCGGCCAGCCGCGCGACGTCGACAGCGAGTACGGGTCCGATGTCACTCGGCCCGACGGCGGCGTGCGCCTCCAGCGCCAGCCGTTCGCCGATCTCGACGGCCGCCGCCACGAGGACGACCAGCGGCTCGACAGCTACGGCTGGGTCGACCGGCAGGCCGGAGTCGTGCGCCTCCCCATCGAGGAGGCCAAGCGCGCCCTCGTGCAACGCGGCTTGCCCGTGCGTCCCGACGTGCCGAGCGCCCCGGCCATACCCGTCGCGTCCGAGGCCGCCGCCACCCCTCGTCCGACGCCGACACCGCCGCCGCGGCCCACACGGCGGCCGACCGCGCGTCCCACCGCGCGCCCGGCCGAGGCGGCGCCCGCACCCGCGCCACCGGCGGAAGGGGGCACATGACCCGCGCCCTCGTGGTCGTCGCTCTCGCTCTCGCCGCCGGGTCCGCGTCCGCGCAGACGGCGGCCAACCAGCAGCCGGAGGCCCTGAAGGAGATCGGCTTCGATCAGCATCTCGGCGAGTCGCTGCCCTTGGACATCGAGCTGCGCGACGAGCACGGGCATGCCGTCAAGCTGCGCGATCTCTTCCGCGGGCGGCCCGTCGTGTTGTCCCTCGTCTACTACGAGTGCCCCATGTTGTGCACGTTGAGCCTCAACGGTCTGGTCAGCGCCCTCGACGTCCTGAAGATGGAGCCGGGCCGCGACTTCGATCTCATCACCGTCAGCTTCGACGCCCGTGAGACGCCTGATCAGGCGCGCAAGCGCAAGAACGTTTATCTCAACCGCTACCGGCGTCCGGACGCGGGCGGGGCGTGGCATTTCCTCACCGGCGATCGCGCCCAGCTCGATCGGCTGACGCGCGCCGTGGGCTTCCGCTACGCCTGGGACGAGGGCACGAAACAGTTCGCCCACGCCGCCGGCGTCGTCGTCGTCACGCCGGAGGGCGTCATCTCGCGCTACCTCTACGGCATCGAGTACGCACCCAAGGACCTGCGCTTCGCCCTCATGGAATCGGCCGCGCAGCGGATCGGCAGCCGCGTCGATGCCCTGCTCCTCACCTGCTATCGCTACGACCCCGTGCACGGCCGCTACGGCGCCTACGTCATGGGGATCCTGCGCCTCGCCGCCATCGCCACCGTCGGAATCCTCGGCGGCTTCGTGGTGGTGATGCTGAGACGGGAGCCCCGCTAGGCCATGCCTGCCCTGCCCTTCTATCCCGATCAGGCGTCCACGTTCGCGGGTGAGGTCGACGCCCTCTACACGTTCCTCATCCTGCTCTCGATCGTCTTCGGCGCCGGCATCGCGCTGGCCCTCGTCGTCTTCGCGGTCAAGTACCGCCGCCGCGGCCCCGACGACAGGCCGGAGCTGATCCACGGATCGATGGCACTGGAGCTGGCGTGGAGCCTCGGCCCGCTCGTCATCGTCATGGGTATCTTCGTTTGGAGCGCAGCCCTCTACTACCGGATCCAGCGGGCGCCGAAGAACGCGATGGAGATCCACGTCGTCGGCAAGCGCTGGATGTGGAAGATCCAGCACATGACCGGCCAGCGTGAGATCAACGAGCTCCACGTGCCGATCGGCGCCCCCGTGCGCCTGACGATCACGTCGGAGGACGTCATCCACAGCTTCTTCGTGCCGGCGTTCCGCGTGAAGACCGACGCCGTGCCCGGCCGCTACACCTCGCTCTGGTTCGAGGCCCGACAGACCGGTCGCTTCCACCTCTTCTGCGCCGAGTACTGCGGCACCAAACACTCGGGGATGATCGGCTCGGTGGTGGTGATGGAGCCGGCCGCCTTCCAGGAATGGCTGGCCGGGGGGCCGAGCCTGTCGCCGGCGGCGGAGGGCGAGAAGCTGTTCCAGTCGCTGGCCTGCATCACCTGCCATCGCGCCGACAGCGGCGCGCGCGGTCCGAGCCTGGAGGGCCTCTTCGGCCGGCCGGTGGCGTTGTCGGACGGCGGCACCGCGGTGGCCACGCCCGAATACATCCGCGAGTCGATCCTGACGCCGTCGGCCAAGGTCGTCGCCGGCTATCAGCCCGTCATGCCCACCTTCCAGGGCCAGGTGACCGAGGAGCAGATCCTGCACATCATCGAGTACCTGAAGACGCTGCGGCCCGCTCCCGCCGCCGCGATCCCCGTGCCGCCGGCGGGGGCGCCGTCTCCGGCCGCCCGCCCGCAACCGAAATCGAGCCCGAAGCCATGAGCAGCACTGCCACCGCCCCGAGCGCCGCGCCTGCCGTCCCGCCGCGCGAGCACTACCTGAACGTCAACTTCGGCGTGAAGTCGTGGCTCCTCACCACGGACCACAAGCGCATCGCGCTCCTGTACCTCGCCACCATCACGGTGATGTTCGCCCTCGGCGGCGCCTTCGCGGTGGCGATCCGCCTCGAGCTGCTCACCCCGCCCGGCGACTTCGTGCAGTCGGAGACGTACAACAAGCTCTTCACCATGCACGGCGTGATCATGGTGTTCTTCTTCCTGATCCCGTCGGTGCCGGCGGTGCTGGGCAACTTCCTCCTGCCGCTGATGCTGGGGGCGAAGGACCTGGCGTTCCCGCGCCTCAACCTCGCGAGCTGGTACATCTTCGTGGTGGGGGCGGCGTTCACGGTCTGGGCGATCCTCACCGGCGGCCTCGATACCGGGTGGACCTTCTACGCGCCGTACAGCACGGTGGCGTCCAACTCGAACGTGGTGGCGGCCGGCCTCGGCATCTTCATCACCGGCTTCTCGTCGATCCTGACCGGGGTCAACTTCATCGTCACCACCCACAAGATGCGCGCGCCGGGCCTCACCTGGTTCCGGCTGCCGCTCTTCGTCTGGGCCCACTACGCGACCAGCATCATCATGATCCTCGGCACGCCGGTGATCGCGGTGACGGTGCTGATGGTGGCGGTGGAGCGCATCGCGCACCTGGGCTTCTTCGACCCGCGCCTGGGCGGCGACCCCATCCTCTTCCAGCATCTGTTCTGGTTCTACTCGCACCCCGCGGTGTACATCATGATCCTGCCCTCGATGGGTGTGATCAGCGAGCTCGTGGCCTGCTTCTCGCGGAAGCGCGTGTTCGGCTACTCGTTCGTGGCCATGTCGAGCCTGGCCATCGCCATCATCGGCTTCTTCGTGTGGGGCCACCACATGTTCGTCTCCGGGCAGTCCACGTACGCGGGGATGGTCTTCTCGTTCCTGAGCTACCTCGTGGCGATCCCGTCGGCGATCAAGGTGTTCAACTGGACGGCGACCTTGTACAAGGGCTCCGTGGCCTGGGACACGCCGATGCTCTACGCGTTCGGCTTCATCGGCCTCTTCACGATCGGGGGCCTCACCGGCCTGTTCCTCGCCGCTCTCGGCCTCGACGTGCACGTTCACGACACGTACTTCGTCGTCGCCCACTTCCACTACATCATGGTCGGCGGCGTGCTCATGGGATATCTGGGCGGCCTGCACTTCTGGTGGCCGAAGATCACGGGCCGAATGTACAACGAAGGCCTGGCCAAGCTCGCCGCCCTCATCATCTTCGTGGGCTTCAACCTGACGTTCTTCCCGCAGTTCATCCTGGGTTATCTCGGCATGCCGCGGCGCTACCACATGTACCCGGAAGAGTTCCAGGTCCTGAACGTCATGTCGTCGGCGGGGGCGTCGATCCTGGGGATAGGCTACCTCATCCCCCTCCTGTACCTCACGTGGTCGATGCGCTACGGACGCATCGCTCCCGCCAACCCGTGGGGCGCCCGCGGCCTCGAATGGCAGGTGCCGTCGCCGCCGACCACCTACAACTTCGATCAGGTGCCGCACGTGCAGGAAGAGGCCTACGACTACGCCACCGCGCGCAAGGAGCCCGCTCATGTCTGAGCACGCGGCGGCCGCCCACCCGCGCCTCCAGCATCACTTCGACAGCCTCGAGCAGCAGAAGGAAGCGTCCGTCCTCGGGATGTGGACGTTCCTCGTCACCGAGATCATGTTCTTCGGCGGCCTCTTCCTCGTGTACACCGTCTACCGCGTGATGTACCCCGACAGCTTCGCGGTGGCGAGCCGCGAGCTGAATATCTTCCTGGGCCTCATCAACACCATCGTCCTCATCGGGAGCAGCTTCACCATGGCGATGGGCGTGCATTCGGCCGCCCTCGGCCGGAAGCGCGGGACCGCGCTGTGGCTGATCGTGACGGCGCTGCTGGGCCTCGTGTTCCTCGGGGTGAAGGTCGGCGAGTACCAGGAGAAGTTCGAGCACCACCTGGTCCCGGGCACCCATTTCGCCCCCGACCACATCCCCGTCGAGCACCACCGCGGGGCGGAGGCGTACTTCTCGCTGTACTTCGCGATGACGGGCCTGCACGCGACTCACATGATCATCGGCATCCCGATGCTGCTCTGGCTGGCCGCGATGGCCTACCGCGGCCGCTTCAGCCGGGCCTACTCGACGCCCGTCGAGATGTTCGGCCTGTACTGGCACTTCGTCGACATCATCTGGATCTTCCTGTTCCCGCTGCTGTACCTCATCGATCCCTCGAGGCACCACTGATGTCCGAGCACGGGCCGTCCCTCAAGACGTACGTCGCCGTCTTCGTGGCCCTGCTGCTGCTCACGATGGCCACGTACACGGCGGCGTACATGGACTTCGGCTCGCACAGCCTGAACGTGCTGGTCGCCCTCGGGATCGCGGTGATGAAGGCCACGCTCGTGATCCTCTTCTTCATGCACGTGAAGTACAACGAGCGCCTGGTGTCGGTCTTCGTCGTGGCCGGGTTCGCCTGGCTCGCCCTGCTGATCGTGGGCACGCTGCACGACTACTGGACCCGGGGCTGGCTGGGTTAGGAGCGTCTCGCTTCCAACGAACGAGGCGACGCTCCTCATAGAATGGAGTATGGACATCGTCGAGCCGCGGATCGCGGAATACATCCGGGCTCTCTACGACGACGGTGACCCCGTCCGGCACGAGATGGAGCGGCTGGGGGCGGAGCGGCGCTTCCCGATCGTGGGCCCGCTGGTCGGACGGCACCTCCAGCAGCTCGCGCTCTCCATCGGCGCCCGCCGCGTGTTCGAGCTGGGCTCGGGCTACGGTTACTCCGCGCTGCATTTCGCCCGCGCCGTCGGGCCGGACGGCATCGTCCACTGTACCGATCTCGACGCCGACAACGTCGCGATGGCGGAGCGCTTCCTCACCCAGGCCGGCCTCTGGCCGCGCATCGTCTATCACCAGGAGGAGGCATTGGCCGCGCTGCGCCGCACCGGCGGCACCTGGGACATCGTCTACAACGACGTCGACAAAGACGGCTATCCCGACGCCGTCGATCTCGCCTACGCCCATCTGCGGCCGGGTGGACTGTTCATCACCGACAACGTCCTCTGGCACGGCCGTGTTCTCCCGGGCGGCGACGACGGCACCCCCGCCACCCGCGGGGTGACCTTGTTCACGCGGCGCCTGTTCGAGCATCCGGGCTTCCTCACCCGCATCGACCCCACCCGCGACGGCGTGGCGGTGGCGCTGCGGCGCGCGTGACTGAATAATGGAAACTGGGAGGTGGGGATGAAGCGTCCGAGCAGTGTCGGTATGACCCTTCTGTGCGTTTGGTTGATCCTCGTCGGGTTGGCCGGGACGATCGGTCTTTCGTTTCAGGGCTTCCCGTTCCTGCAGGGACTCTTGGCGCTGGCGGCGGGCATCCTGATCCTGCTCGGCCGCTAGGCGTTCCATGCCGGTCGTGGCCCGGGGTCTCGGTCTCGTGATGCTCTTCGCTTCCACCGTTGCGTCCGCGCCCATCGAGCCGCCCTTCTGGACAGGCCGCGAAGATGCGGCGTCCTTCGCCAGGACGCAAGACGATCGCCTGGCCCGCGCTACCACCCTCATCGACGCCATGCTGCGCTGCGGCGACAAGCGCACCGTCCTCAACACCCTGCGCCCGTTCGACCGCGCGGTCTTCCAGATCGAGCTGGCGGAGGCGCAGTCGTCGCTGGTGCAGAACGTCCATCCCGACGCGGCCTTCCGTGACGCCGCGGAAAAGGCCAGCCAGAAGAGCGCCGCCGCCCGCACGGCGCTGATGCTCGACAGTCGTGTCTACGACGCCCTCGTGCAGGTCTCGGCGGGAAAGTCGGACGCGGCCACGCAGTACTACCTGAAGAAGGTGCTGCGCGACTTCCGGCTCATGGGCGTGGACAAGGACGAGGCCGCGCGGCGCCGGGTGGCCGCCCTGCTCGACGAGATCGTGGCCATCGGCCAGGAGTTCGGGCGCAACCTGCGCGAGGACGGCCGCACCGTCACCGTCCGCGATCCTGCCGAGCTCGCGGGGCTTCCCAAGGACTACCTCGACCGGCACCCGCCCGACGAGCATGGACTCATCCGTCTCAGCCTCGACAGCGTCGACGTCTTTCCGCTCTTCTCGTACGCACGCAGCGACTCGCTGCGGCGGGCCGTGCACCTGGAGTACAACAACCGCGGCTGCCCGAAGAACCTGGACCTCCTCGATCGCCTCCTCTCCCGCCGCCACGAGCTGGCCACGCTTCTCGGCTTCCCGACGTGGGCGGACTACGTCGCCTCCGACAAGATGATCGGCAGCGCCAGGAACGCGTCGGACTTCATCGATCGCATCGTGACGGCGTCGGGTCCCAGGGCGAAGACGGAGTACGAGACGCTGCTCGCCTGCAAGCGCAAGGAGCAGCCGAAGGCCGACGTCATCCAGGCGTGGGAAGCGTCGTACTGGACGGAGCAGGTCCGCCAGGCCGACTACCAATTCGATTCGCAGCAGGTGCGCGCCTACTTCCCGATGGCGCGGGTCAAGCAGGGCATGCTCGACATCGCGTCGCAGCTTTTCGGCGTCCGCTTCCGCCGCGTCGAGGGGGCTCCTGTGTGGCACCCCAGCGTCGAGTGCTGGGAGATGCTGGAGGCCGGACAGGTCGTGGGCCGCGTCTATCTCGACCTGCACCCGCGGCCGAGCAAGTACACGCATGCCGCGCACTTCGCGATCCGCACCGGTGTGGCGGGCGAGCACCTGCCCGAGGCCGCGCTCGTCTGCAACCTGCCCGGGGGCGCCGCGGATGATCCCGGCCTCATGGAGCACAAGGAAGTCAGCACCCTGTTCCACGAGTTCGGCCATCTGCTGCACAGCGTCTTCGGCGGGCGCCAGCGCTGGGCCGGCCTTTCCGGTGTGTCCACGGAGTTCGACTTCGTCGAGGCGCCTTCCCAGCTCTTCGAGGAGTGGATCTGGTCGCCGCAGGTGCTGGCCACGTTCGCGCGGCATCACCAGACGGGGGAGCCGATCCCGGCGGAGGTGGTGGCCCGGATGCGGCGCGCGTCGGAGTTCGGCAAGGCGCTTGGCGTGCGCCGTCAGATGGTGCTCGCACGGACGTCGCTCTCGTACTACGACCGGCCCCCGGCCCAGGTGAACACCGACGCCATCCTGCGTCAGGCGACCGAGAGCAGCCTTCCGTATCCCTGGGTGGAGGGTACGCACTTCCAGTGCATGTTCCAGCACCTCGACCACTACTCGGCGTTCTACTACACCTACATGTGGTCGCTGGTGATCGCGAAGGACCTGTTCTCGCAGTTCGATGGCAAGAACCTCCTCGATCCCGCCGCCCCCCGCCGCTATCGCGAGACGATCCTCGCGGCGGGCGGCTCGGCTCCCGCCGCCACGCTCGTCGAGCGATTCCTCGGCCGGCCGTTCGACGCGAAAGCCTGGGAGGAGTGGCTCAACCGGGATTAGAGGCTTCCGGGGTCGCAGCGCTCCAAGATCGTTTATTCGTTGATCTTATTATGTTCGTACTCCAGGCCAGAGCCGCGCGTCCTCACGCGGGTAGGCCGAAATACCACTCGACGTCGCGGGCGCAACGCCTATATTTGGACAATATAAGGGGATGATCCCCGACGGGTAGGCGTTCATCGCACGGCGACCCCGGATGCGGGGCGGCGCGCCGGAGGCGATTGGTGAGTTGGCTCGAGAGGCGCCGAGCGGACGACGGCGCCCAGGACGGCGGGGAGGTCGCCATCCTCCGGGAGCTCGTGGAACGGCACCCGGCCGGCGTCCTCGTGGTCGGCGATGACGGCAAGGTCCTGGCCGCCAGTGCGACCCTCCGGCGTCTCTTCGGTGAATCCCCGCAGGGCTCGAACGCGCTGGCTCTCGATCCCGCGGCGTGGGCCGCCGATCCCGACCGCTTCCGCAAGCGTGTCGCCCAGATCGTCTCCGACCGCAGCACGGTCATGAGCGAGGAGGTACTGCTGGGCGACGGCCGCGCCTTCGAGCGCGACTATGCGCGCGTCACTCTTCCCGGAGGCGCGGGTGCTCACATGTGGGAGTACCGCGACATCACCGAGCGCCGAAAGGTGGAGCTCGCGCGGCGCGCGACGAGCGCGCGGCTGCAGTTCCTCGTGAACGCCGGTGCGGCCGTGCTGTACAGCGCCCGCCCCGGCGGAGACTACGACCGCACTTTCGTGAGCGACAACATCGGCGAGCTGCTCGGCTACGACCCTTCCTGTTGGATGACACCCGGCTTCTGGCGGCGCGCGCTCCATCCCGACGACGCCGCGCGCGTGATGGCGGAGACGTCCAAGCTGCGCGAGCGCGGCTGTCAGGCGATGGAGTATCGGATGCGCCACGCGGACGGCCATCCGGTCTGGGTGCACGACGAGCTCCGGCAGATCTGCGAGGTCGAAGGCCAGGCGGTCGAGGTCGTGGGATGTCTCATCGACATCAGCACGCGCCGCCGCTCCGAGAACGATCTCACCGCGCTCGGCCGTGTGGCCGCCGACGTCGGACATGATTTCCGCAATCTCCTGCTCGTGATCACCGGGCATGCGTTCCTGATGAAGCGCGCGCTCGACGAGGACAGCGACCTGCGCTGGAACGTCGAGGAGGTCGCCAAGGCCGCGGAACGCGCGGCGTCTCTGACCGATCGTCTTCTCTCCGCGGACCCGCGGGCGGCGGTGGCGCCCGTCATCCCCGCCATCCCCGTGGCGCAGGCCGCCTCCGGGGGCGAGACCGTCCTCGTCGTCGAGGACGAGGACGCCGTGCGTGTCTTCACCGGCCGTGCGCTGGCCGGCAGCGGCTACACGGTGCTCGAAGCCAAGCGTGCCGAAGAGGCGCTCGAGATCGTCTCGCAGTATCCGGGTCAGATCGCGGCGCTGCTGACCGACGTCTCCATGCCCGGCATGAGCGGCTGCGAGCTGGCCCGGAAGCTCGCCCTCACGCGCCCCGCCCTCAAGGTCATCCTGATGTCGGGCTACGACCCCGCCGATCCGGTGCTCGGCTCCGTGGCGTCGCTGTCCTTCCTGCAGAAGCCGTTCACGCCCGACAGCCTCGCCCTGAAGCTGCGCGAGGTCCTGGACGGCGAGAACAGCCACTAGGAACCCGCGCTTCCAGACAACGCCGCGCGTTCCTAATAGCCCTCAACGTCCTCTTATTAGGAACGCGTCACGTCGAGAAGCGTCGACGCGTTCCTGTGTCGACGCGTTCCTGTCGACGCGTTCCTGTTGATTCCGCCTTCTGTCTCGGGTACGATCGCGCCCTGAGGCGTCAGAAGAAGATGACTGGATCGCGTCCTCATTTCGGGGAGACCGTGGAGCGGCTGACGGCGGACGTGTTTCGCTGGCGTAGCTGGCACCACCACCACCGCATTCACGCCTGACGGCGCGCCGGGAACCCGGCCGCGCTGGCAGCGGAGCGGGTCTCCTGGAGACGGCGGAGAGGGCGACGCGAAAGCCTCTTCAGGGGATCCTGAAGAGGCTTTTTTGTTTTGGGGAACAGGTACCGCGGCGCAGCGGTTGCGCCTCT
>Ga0075429_100000623_pt1 | contig 27314 bp, 29 predicted proteins | sample RhiMetdeltSRZDD3_FD_75295 | JGI IMG/M metagenome (GOLD analysis project Ga0075429, IMG submission 75295) | Populus rhizosphere microbial communities from Tennessee, USA - Rhizosphere MetaG P. deltoides SRZDD3 | ecosystem: Host-associated > Plants > Roots > Rhizosphere > Soil | place: USA... | reverse complement strand
AAGGGTGACCTGGATCGCGCGTACCGCCTCGGCGGATGCGTGCAGGTCCTTCCGCTCCCCGTCGGTCAGGGACACTTCGATGATCTGCTCCAGACCGCCTTTGCCGAGCTTGCAGGGGACGCCGCAGAACATCCCGGTGAGGCCGTATTCGCCGGTGAGCCAGGCCGAACAGGGGAGGATGCGCTTCTTGTCGAGCGCGATCGCTTCCACCATCTGCACCGCGGCGGCGCTGGGCGCGTAGTAGGCGGAGCCGGTCTTGAGGTGGGTGACGATCTCGGCGCCGCCATTCCTCGTCCGGGTCACGATCGCGTCCAGCTTGTCCTTGGCGAGCAGCTGGGTCACCGGGATTCCCGAGACGACGGTATACGAGATCAGCGGGACCATGGTGTCGCCATGGCCGCCCAGCACCATCGCCTGAATGTCCTCGACCGACACCTCCATCGCCTCGGCCAGAAAGGTTCGATAGCGCGCGGTATCCAGGACCCCTGCCATCCCGATGACCCGCTCCCGCGGGAACCCGCTCGCCTTCATGGCGACATAGCACATCACGTCGAGCGGGTTGGACACCACGATGATGATCGCCTGGGGCGCGACCCGCGCGATTTCCCTGGCAACCGATTGCACGATCCCGGCGTTGGTCTTGACCAGGTCGTCCCGGCTCATCCCCGGCTTTCGGGCGATCCCCGCCGTCACCACGAAAATCTCGGATCCCGCCGCCAGGGCATAGTCGTTCGCGCCGACCACCCGGGTGTCGTATCCCTCGACCGGACCGGACTGCCATTGATCGAGGGCCTTCCCCTGGGGAATGCCCTCGGCGACATCCACCATGAGCACCGTGCGCGCCAGGTTCTTCTCGGCGAGGCGCTGCGCGGCGGTGGCGCCGACATTCCCGGCGCCGACGACGGTGATCTGGTTCAGCATGCGTTGTTCTCTGGTTGACGGTCGAAAGTGAGGGGGGAATCTAGCGCATCCGGCACCCGGAGTCAGGCGGGACCGCGCCGCGGCCGCCCGCGCCGTTTGGATGCCGGCTTGCGCTTCGGCGCTTCGGCTCCGGGGTCCGTCGCCACCGCGAGGTCGCCGGCTTTTGCCGCCGCTTCGGTGTGGCCCAGCTGCTGCAGCGCCTCGTACAGCACGATCCCGGCGGCGGTGGAAAGATTGAGACTCCGCACCTTCCCGCTCGGCATGGGAATCGTGAAGCACTCGTCGGGATGCTTGTCCAGAATGCGATCGGGCATGCCGTCGGTCTCGTTGCCGAACACCAGCACACTGTTCGGCCGGAAGCGGGCTTCGCTGAGCGGACGGGTGGCCCGCGCCGAAAAGTAGAGGCAGCGATCCCTGGAAATCGCTTCGCGAAATGATCGCCAGCCCGGATGCACCCAGCAATCGACCGCATCCCAGTAGTCGAGCCCCGCCCGCTTGAGGTCGGCATCGGCGATCGAAAAACCCAGCGGCTCGATGAGATGCAGGCTGGTATCGGTCGCGGCACAGAGCCGCGCGATGTTCCCCGTGTTCGGCGGGATTCTGGGCTCGATCAGGGCGATGTGCACGGCGCTCAGCCTCCCCTGGTATGCATTTCCCGCCTCGGATCGGCGCGAAGGCCGTCGATCTGGTACAGGACTCCGCGGTCCGGATCGGCCAGCCGGCGCTCGGCGCCGCGATCGTCACGACGACGCCAGGTACCGGCGATCAGCTCCGAGATCTCCGCATCGGTCGCCCCGCTGCGAAGCGGCTCCCGCAGGTCGATTCCCCGTTCCGCGTACAGGCAGGTGAACCAGGTTCCGTCGGCGGTCACCCGGCTCCGGTCGCACTCCTCGCAGAACGGAGCGGTGACCGAGGCGATAATTCCGAAGACGGTGCCGTCAGGAAGCCGGAACCGCTCGGCGGGCGCGGCGGGGTTGGCCGGATCGAGCTCCGGCTCGATCCGTCCGTACCGTCCGGCAATCGTCTTCAGCAGCTGCGCGCGGGTCACCACGTCTTCGAGTCGCCACCGGGTCGCGCCACCCACGTCCATATACTCGATGTAGCGGAGCTCGAGGCCGCGGGCGCGGGCGAACTCGAGCAGGTCGATCACCTCGTCCTCGTTGAAGCCGCGAATGACGACGCTGTTGAGCTTGACGCTTGCGAAGCCGGCCTGCAGCGCTTCCCCGATGCCGAGAAGCACATCGGGATGGCGGGCGCTTCTCGCAAACGCCAGCATCCGCTCCGGCCGCAAGGTATCCAGGCTCACCGTCACCCGCCGGAGCCCGGCGGCGGCGAGGGCCACGGCATGCTCACCCAGCAGGATGCCGTTGGTCGTCAGCGCGAGATCCCGGAGCCCGGGCTGCCGGGAGAGCATGCCCACCAGTGCCGGAAGATCATGGCGCAACAGCGGCTCGCCCCCGGTGAGCCGGAGCTTCCCCGCGCCCAGCCCGATGAACACCCCGGCGAGCCGGTTCAGCTCCTCGAAGGTGAGTAGCGACGCTCGCGGGAGCCAGACGTAGTTTTCCTCCGGCATGCAGTACCCGCAGCGCATGTTACACCGGTCGGTGACTGATAACCGAAGACTTCCCAAGCGACGGCTGAACACGTCGACCAGCGAAGAGCCAGTAGCGAGTGGCGAAGAGGGACTGCTCATTGGGTGGCAGTTCCTCTTCGCCCTTCGCTATTCGCTGCTCCCTGGTCGACCCACTCCACCGTTCCGTCCGAATACGTCTCTTTTTTCCAAATCGGGACTCGCCGCTTCAGCTCCTCGATCACGTATCGGCAGGCGGCGAACGCTTCGTCGCGATGGCCTCCCGCCACCGCGATCGCGACGGCGACATCACCGATCTCGAGATCGCCCAGCCGATGCTGCAGCGCGATTCGCACCGGCCAGCGCGCGGCGGCTTCAGCGACGATTTCAGCGGAGACCGATTCCGCCATGGGGTCATAGGCGCTGTAGGAGAGCGCTCGCACCTCACGTCCCCCGTGGTGATCCCGCACGGTACCCAGGAAGGAGACAATGCCGCCGCGATCGGCGGAAGCCACTTCGTCGATCAAGGTGGACAGCGTGAGGGGAGACCGGGTGAGGTACACGTCATCCTCCCGCCAGGGGAGGCATGATCGCGATTTCGTCTCCCGCTTTGACGGGGGTATCGCGAGGTGCGTGGCGAAGATTGACCGCCACGAGCGTCGAAGCTCCGATGGCGGCGCCGCTGGGCAGCGCGCGCACTCGATCCAGCACGTCGCCCGCCGTGCGCACCCCATCCGCGGGCAGCTCGATGACATGCTGGCCCAGCCTCTCGGCATAGCTCGCAAAAAGCTGGACTCGGATGACGGAGGGACTCGAAGCTTCAGCGCTCATTGAACCTGGGAGTATGGGGAGGCCGACGTCCTCGGGCAAGCGCGAAGAACCGTCAGGAAACCAAACGGCGGGACCGGAACCCCGGCCCCGCCGCGCTTGTCAGCTCCCCGGACCGCTACTCCCGGTCGTTTTCCATGTCGTCGTCGAGTCCTTCGTGCGGCTCGTCCGCGACCAGCGCGCGCAACTCCTTGCTGGGCTTGAAGACCGGTACCGGGCGCGCGGCCACTTCGACCGGCTCACCGGTGCGCGGATTTCGCGCCATGCGCGTTTTCCGACGACGGATCTTGAAGGTGCCGAACCCCCGCACCTCGATGTTGTGTTGCTCTTTGAGCGCACCCTTGATCGCGTCGAGGAACGCATCGACGACACGGGCGCAGTCTTTCTTGGAGATGAGCGGCCCCGAAGTGCGGGCCATCGCGGCGGTTACCTGCTCAACGAGATCGGCCTTGGTCATGCTCCCCCCATCGGGTCACCGGACTGGCCATCTCCCCACCGGGAGAGCGTCCACACCCCCAAAGACTAGGAGCTTAACCGTTGTCTGTCAAGAGGTTGCGGGCTTGGAAGGGGTCTTTGACCCCATCAGGTCCAGGAATTCGCGGAAATGGGGGTACGCGTCGTGAGGTCCGGGAGACGCTTCCGGGTGATACTGCACGGCAAAAACCGGAAGTTCTTTGTGCCGAAGGCCTTCCACCGTTCCATCGTTGAGATTGAGGTGAGTGACCTCCAAATCGGGAGCGCCGGGAATTCCTTCGGTGCTTCCCTCGACCGCAAAGCCGTGATTCTGGGAGGTGATCAGCACTCGTCCGGTGGACAATTCCTTGACCGGATGATTTCCGCCACGATGGCCATAGGGAAGCTTGACGGTGCGACCGCCGAATGCGAGACCGAGGAGCTGGTTTCCAAGACAGATGCCGAACGTCGGCAACCCCGACCCGGCCAGCTCACGAATGTTGTCGATCGCATAACCGAGCGCGGCAGGATCGCCGGGTCCGTTCGACAGAAAGAGTCCATCCGGCTCCAGCGCCCTCACTTCACCGGGTGTGGCATCGGCGGGCACCACTGTCACACGACAACCGGTGGACGCCAGCATCCGGACAATGTTTCGCTTCATTCCGAAGTCGTACGCCACCACATGGCAGCCACTCTCGCCTTCGGTCCAGGGCTCGTCGACCGTGGCTTGCGAAGCCAGGTCCAGTCCTTCCATCGAAGGCGACGCCGAGAGCTGCTGCTTGAGGTCGTCACTGGGCGCGCTCCCCTCCGCGATCACGCCCCGCATGGCGCCCTTCGAGCGGATGTGACGGGTCAGACGCCGGGTGTCCACACCCTCGATGATCGGAACTCCGGCGGACTCCAGCCATTCCGGAAGCCCGCCGGTCGAGCGCCAGCTGGAGTTATGACGGGAAAGCTCGCGCACCACGACGCCGCTCACCTGGGGCCGCAGCGATTCCATGTCCTGGGAGTTGATGCCGTAGTTCCCGATCATCGGCGCGGTCATGACGACGATCTGGCCCAGATAGCTCGGATCGGTGAAGGTCTCCTGGTACCCGGTGAGGCTCGTGGTGAAGACCACTTCGCCGAATCGCGGCTCCAGCGGACGCCGGACCGTTCCCGGAAAAACGGCGCCGTCCTCCAGCAATACAAAAGCGGGGCGATCGGCTGTCCGATCGCCCCGCTTAGAAGCCACTTCGCTCACGGCTTGGTCGCCGGGGGCGTGGCCGGCGGAGGTGGAGGCGTCGGGGAGCCGGTGGCCCCGGTGGTGCCGGGGGGAACGGGCGCCGGCGCCGGGGTGGTCTGCAGCGGGGCTGTGGGGATCGGCTGCTGGGCCGGCGCCTGTTGACGGAGCCGGCGCTGAACCTCGGTTTCGCCAATGGCGCGACTCGAAGCGGCGATCGAGAGGAAGAGAGCGAGCGCCATGAACAGGCCGCCGGTGATCCAGCTGGCTTTGTGCAGGATGGTCACCGCCTGGCGCCCGCCCATGACGAGATCGGTGGTTCCGCCACCGAGGGACGCGAGGCCCCCGCCCTGTCCGGCCTGGAGCAGCACGACGGCGGCGAGGACCAAGCCGTCGATGATCAGGAGCACCAGGAGGAAGTTGTAAAGCATAGCCGGTAAATCTAGATGGCGGAGGGAGTTGAGTCAATTACTAGGCACTGGGCACTGGGCACTGGGCACGATTCACCGTTCACCGTTCACCGTTCACGGAACAAATGCCCGCCCACGCCAGGGGATCCAGACTCGCTCCCCCCACGAGCACGCCGTCGACTTCCGGTTCGGCAAGCAGCGCGGACACGTTCGCGGCGTTGACGGAACCACCGTACAGAATGCGTGATGCGGTCGCGCCCAGGCCCATCAAGGCACGACGGATCCCGGCGTGCACGGCTGCCGCGTCGGCGGGGGTCGCGTTCCGCCCGGTCCCGATGGCCCAGACCGGTTCATACGCGATTACCACGCGATCGAGCTCGGCCGAATCGAGTCCACGCACACCGGCGTTCAGCTGCCGGTTGACCACGGCCGCCGTCAGATCGCGTTCACGTTCCTCGATCGTTTCGCCGACGCACAGTAATGGCAGGAGTCCGCCCTCCAGCGCCGCCCGGACTTTCCGCCCGGTCTCCTCATCGGATTCCCTGAAAATGTGACGCCGTTCGGAGTGACCGACGAGCGTGGCGGTCGCGCCGGCGGACCGTGCCAGCGGCACCGACGTCGCCCCGGTGAATGCTCCCTTGGCCTCCCAGTGCACGTCCTGCGCGCCGGTCCGGGCGCCGGCCAGCCCGGCGAATGCCGAGGCCGCCGCCTCGAGACTCACCGCGCTCGGGAAAAACCAGGTCTCGCGATCGTCAGCGGGATGGTATGCCGTCCGGAAATTCCTGGCGAAATCGCGGGCTTCGGCGGGCCCGAGGTGCATCTTCCAGTTGGCGGCAAAGAGCGTGGCCCGCCGATCAGGCATCGTCGAGAGCCGCGACGCCAGGCAGCACCTTACCCTCGAGAAACTCGAGCGAGGCGCCCCCGCCGGTAGACACGTGGGTCATGTGGTCGGCGAGTCCGGCCCGGACGACGGCCGCCGCCGAGTCGCCACCTCCCACGACGGTGATGGCGCCGCGCGCGGAGGCATCCGCCATCGTCATCGCCACGGCCCGGGTCCCGGCGTCGAAGGGCGGCGTCTCGAACACACCCATGGGGCCGTTCCAGAACACGGTGCCGGCGCTCCGGATCCGGGCGCCAAAATCCTTGACCGTCGCCGGGTCGATGTCGTACATCGAGAAGCCCTGGGGGATGCGATCGCGCGGCACGGTGATGCTGGTGATCCCCTCGCGAAGCTCGGCGGCGATCACCCCACCCTTGGGAAGCACCAGCTTCTCGCCGGCGCGTTCGAGGAGCTGCCGCGCCATCTCGATCCGGTCTTCCTCGACCAGTGAATGACCGACCGACAGGCCCATGGCGCGAAAGAAGGTGCAGGCCATCGCCCCGCCGATGAGAATCTCGTCCACCTTCGGAAGCAGCGACTCGATCAGGTCGATCTTCCCGCTGACCTTGGCGCCGCCGAGCACGGCGACGAAGGGACGCTTCGGATTCCCGAGCGCGTCCCCGAGATACTTGAGCTCCTTTTCCATCAGGAACCCGGCGACCGCGGGCTTGACCAGGTGGGCGACTCCTTCGGTGCTGGCGTGGGCGCGGTGAGCGGCACCGAAGGCATCGTTCACGTACAGGTCTCCCAGCGCGGCAAATCGCCTCGCCAGCTCCGGGTCGTTGGTCTCTTCCCCCGGATGGAACCGGGTGTTTTCCGCCAGCATCAGGCTGCCGCGCGACATCCGGCGGGTGAGCGGTACGGCTGTCTCGGCCGCCGGATCGTCCAGAAAGGCGACCGGAGTCGCGAGGAGCTGCTCCAGGGTCAGCAGCAGCGGCTTGAGCGAGTATGCCGGATCCGGCCCGCCCTTCGGCCGTCCGAAATGGGAAAGCAGAATGACCCGGGCGCCCTTTTCCCGGAGGTACTGAATCGTCGGCAGCGCCGCACGGATCCGGGTGTCGTCGGTGATGCGGCCGTTCTTGACCGGCACGTTGAAATCCACCCGGACCAGCGCGCGCTGTCCATCGAGGCGCACCCCTTCCAGCGAGCGCAGCGGGCGCTTCATCCGTCGCACGACCCGAGGTACTTGAGCAGATCCACGCACCGCGCCGAGTAGCCCATTTCGTTGTCGTACCAGCTGGAGACGTGCACCATGGTGCCTTCGATGACGATGGTGGACAGCGAGTCCAGGGTGCTCGACATGAGGTTCCCGACGTAGTCGATGCTCACCAGCGGCTCGCTGCTGACCGCGAGCACACCCTTGAGCGGGCCCGCAGCCGCCGCGGTGAACGCCGCGTTCACCGCTTCGACGGTGGTCGGCTGTTCCACCGTGCAGGTCAGGTCCACCAGCGAGACGTCCGCGGTCGGTACCCGCAAGGCCACCCCGTCGATCTTGCCTTTGACCTCCGGGATCACCAGCGCGGTCGCTTTCGCGGCGCCGGTCGTGGTCGGGATGATCGACAGCGCCGCGGCCCGGGCGCGGCGCAGATCCTTGTGCGGCAAGTCGAGGATCTGCTGATCGTTGGTGTAGGAGTGCACCGTGGTCATGAAGCCGCGCACGAAGCCGAAGGATTCACGAATGACCTTGACCATCGGGACGAGACAGTTGGTCGTGCAGCTGGCGTTCGACAGCACGTGATGCTTCGCCGGATCGTACGAGGTGTGATTGACCCCGTAGACGATCGTGATGTCTTCCTGTTTGGCCGGCGCGGAGATAATGACCTTGCGGGCACCCGCGGCCAGGTGCTTGGCGGCGCCGGCCCGGTCGGTGAAGTGGCCAGTCGATTCCAGCACGAAATCCACACCCAGATCCTTCCAGGGCAGCGCGGCGGGATCCCGCTCGGAGAGCACCTTCAGGGTCTTTCCATTCACATGCAGCCCGTCGGGCGCCGGCTCCACGGTCCCGGCGAAGCGACCGTGAATCGAATCGTACTTGAGCAGATGGGCGAGGGTCTTGGTGTCGGTGAGATCGTTCACGGCGACGAATTCCAGATCTCCCGGGCCGGCGCCTAAGGCCGCGCGCAGCACATTCCGTCCGATCCGGCCGAATCCGTTGATCGCGACCCGCTTCGTCATGCCCGTCTCCACATGAGGGTGCTGCGTTGAACCAGCCCGGCCGCTGCTTCCGCCAGCGGGCGGGCGGCTCGAGCGAAGGTGATCCCGCTGACGGTCCCGCCCCCGGCAGCGTGCAGCGCGGCGGCCGCTTCCGCAAGGGTCGCCCCGGTCGTGAACACATCGTCCACCAGCAGCGCCCGCCCGGGGGCTCTGCCGTTCGCCACGAACGCGCCCGCCAGGTTGGCCCGCCGCTCTTCGGGCGTCAGCGCGGTCTGCGTCGTGGTTTCACGGCGTCGGCTCAGTGCGGCGCTCGCCACGGGCAGGCGCAGCAGGCGGCCGAGTGATTCTGCGAGAACAGCGCTCTGATTATAACCTCGGCTCCGCTGCCGCGTCGCACCCAGCGGAATCGGAACCAGCGTGGTACCCGGTGGAATCGGAAGTGCCCGCCGCATCGTTTCCGCCATCGCGTCGGCCACCCGCCACCAGCCGGAATACTTGAGCAGGTGCACCGCGTCGCGCGCCGGGGAATCGAGCCAGACCGCGCTTCGGACGCCCTCGAGTCCGGCGGGCCAGCCGACGCACAGCCGGCACGCGACATCGGGCGTCTCCGGCTGACCGCAACGGCGACATTGGGGCTCCGGGAGGGGGCTCCATCGATTGCGGCACGGCGAACAGATCAAGGGGTCGGTTGGTACCGCCTCCACCGCGCGACGGCAGAGCAGACATTCTCCCGGGAGGAGCCAGCGCTCCAGCCGGGAGAGCAGGGCCCCGGCGTCAGACCAGAGCGGCGTGGACCGCGGCACGCATCACTTCCCGGGGAGCGGACTGGCCGGGAAACCAGCGCTCGAAGGCGATGGCACCCTGCTCGACCAGTGCGTCGCGTCCGTCGGCGGCGCGCCGTCCGGCGGCGCGCATCGCGCGCACCCAGGACGTTTCTCCTCTTCGATAGACGAGGTCGAGCGCGAGCTCGGCCCGGGGCACCTCGCTCGGTGCCACCGGGTCCGGGTCGCCCTGGGAGAGACCGAGCGGGGTGCAATTGATCACGACACGGCACGAAGCCGGCTCCGTGAGCGGTACCCCGGCGTCGCGAGCCGCCGCGGCGAACAGCTCGGCCCGGCCGGGGGTGCGCGAGCGGACTGCGACCGCCGCTCCGGAACGCTTCGCGGCAGCGAGCGCGGCGCGAGCGCTGCCGCCCGTCCCGATCAGGCACCAGTCTGCCCCCGGAGTGCCCAGGCGCTGCAGCGCAGCAAGGATTCCGTCGCTGTCGGTTTCGGCGCCTTCGAGCCGCCCGTCCCGTCCCCAGAACGTGTTATAGACCGTGCTCCGGGCGCCGGTGGGATCGAGCACCGCGGCGGCGGCTTCCTTATGGGGAATGGTGACGTTCCCGCCTCCTCCCTGCCGGGCGAGGGTCTCCATGAGGGGCCGGACCGCGACGGCCTCGCAGCGCAGCGGCACGTACACCGCATCGAGTCCGAGCGCGGTGAAGGCGGCATTGTGCATGGCGGGAGACAAGGAGTGGGCTACCGGATCGCCAAGCAGGGCAAAGACGCGTGTGGCGCCGCCGATCCGCATCAAGCGGCTCCCGACAATCGTGCCAGCACGGCGGGCAGGAGCTCGACCAGGTCACGATAGACCTCCCGATACTGATCGAGGTCGGCGCCATAGGGATCCGCGATTTCGGCTTGGCGCTCGGTCCGCCCGGCATATTCTCCCAGGAGGTGAGCCCGGGCGCCGGCGCCCAGCTCGCGGGCACGCCCGAGGTGGGAGCGCGCCATGGTGAGAATGACGTCGTACTGCTCCACCAGCTCCCGGGTGAGGAGCCGGGCGCGATGGCCGGACATGTCAATCCCTCGCTCCAGCATCACCAGGTAGGCGCCTTCCGACGCCGGGGCTCCCTCCCAGGCACCGATGCCCGCGGAGCCGAATTCGGCGCCGGCCAGACCTCGGTCCCGAGCGGCGGCCCGGAAGAGCGCTTCGGCCATGGCGCTGCGACAGGTGTTTCCGGTGCACACGAACAAGACCTTCATGGCGCGAGCCTCCCTACGGCGCGGCGGAGCTCCTCCCGCGGCAGCGATCCTTCCCGAATCAGCGTGGGCTGCTGTGCGGTGCAGTCGACGATGGTTGACGGAGGGACATTACCGAGCGTGCCCCCGTCGAGTATCAGCAGCTCTCCCGCAAGGTAAGGGTCCCGAAACAATGTCACGATCTGTTCCGCCCCCGCCGCAGGGAGCTGTCCGGGCCGGTTCGCCGAGGTGGAGGTCAGGGGCTGATCGAGCATCTCGATCAGCCGGGCGACGGCCTGGTGCGAGGTGTAGCGCACCGCGAATCCACCCTCCGGTCCCCGGAGAAGGTCCGGGAGTCGGCCTTCTCCGCCTCGCAGAACCAGCGTCAGCGGCCCGGGCCAGAACGCCTCGGCGAGCGCGTTGGCCGCGGGAGTAAACACCAGACCTGCCCGCTCCGCCATGGTGCGGTTCGACACCAGCAGGAGAAACGGTTTGCCGGCGCGCCGCCCCTTGAGGAGGGAAAGCTTCTCCACCGACCGCGCATCCGACGCCGAGCCGAGACCATAGACCGTTTCCGTGGGATACCCAAGCAGGCCGGCGTTCTCCAGGTGAGTCTGCACCTGCGGGGCCGCCCGCTCGGCGTCCTCGCGGGTGAAGAACGGGAGAATCACCGCGACAACTCCGCCACCGCGCGGGCCAGCAGCAGATCCGCAGGCGTCGTCACCTTGAGGTTGGTCGCGACATCGGACACCATCACCACCTCCCCGCCAATGCGCTCGACCAGCCCGGCGCAGTCGGTGGCCGTCACCTCCAGCGCCCGCGCGTCGGCATACGCCGCTTCGAGCATGGAGCGAGGAAACCCCTGCGGCGTCTGCGCGCGCCAGATCCCGTCCCGCGGCAACGTCTTCGCGATGCGCTGAAGCGCGCCGAATGTCCTGCGCTCGGCCTCCTTCAGGGTATCCGTCACCGGCAGCGCGGCGATGGCGCCGGCGCCGCGCCGAGCTTCGTCGATGATACGGCTGATGACCCGCGGATCCGGAAAGGGCCTGGCGCCGTCGTGCACGACCACGGTGGAGCACACCGCGGGGAGCTCGTTGAGCCCCGCCTCGACGGAATCCATCCGGGTGCTGCCGCCGCGGACCGCGCGCAGCCGTTCGCCAAGCAGCGGGGCCAGCCACTCCGGAGGTGACGCCACAAACAGGGCCGGCAGCACGACGATGACCTGCGCCACCTCGGGGTGGCTCAGGAACGGGCGGAGGGCATGAAGCAGGAGCGGCACCCCGGCAATCGGAAGGAATTGTTTCGGCACCTCTGCGCCCATGCGGTCGCCGCGTCCGGCGGCGACAACCACGACTCCGACGTCAGGCGGCAAGGGCCTTCACCAGCTGGTCGACATGACCGATCGGCATGTGCCGCAGGGAGGGGATCTGGGTGAGCTGTCGGGGAGAGCTGAACGCCCGCCGGAATCCCAGCCGGCTGGCCTCCACCAGCCTGCGCTCGAGGCCGCCGACCGGACGGACTTCTCCTCCGAGCCCGATCTCACCGAGGTAGATCGAGTCGGCCGGCGTCGGACGATTGTGCAGACTCGAGAGCAGCGCGGCCGCGACCGCGAGATCGGCGCCCGGCTCCCGCAGGGTGACTCCGGCGGTGACCTGCACGAAGACGTCGAGCTGGGCGAAGCTGGCCCCGCCTCGCCGCTCGAGCACAGCCAGCAGGACAGCCAGCCGCCTCGGGTCGATCCCGGTCGCGACCCGCTGCGGCGTTCCGTACCCGGACGGGGCGGCGAGCGCCTGGACCTCGACCAGGACCGGCCGGGTGCCCTCCATCAGCGCGGTGATGGCGCTGCCGCTGGTCCCCTCCGACCGCGCCGCGAGGAATACCGCGGAAGGGTTCGGCACTGCCAGGAGTCCGCGCTCGGTCATGGAAAAGACGCCAAGCTCATCCACGGAGCCGAACCGATTCTTGGTGGCGCGAAGCAGGCGGTAATCGAGCGAACTTTCTCCTTCGAAGTAGAGCACCGTGTCGACGATGTGCTCGAGCGTCTTGGGTCCCGCGATGGTCCCGCCCTTGGTCACGTGCCCCACCACGAAGACTGCGGTGCCGCTCTCTTTGGCAAAGCGCATGAGGTGGGCGGCGCATTCACGCACCTGGCCGACGCTGCCCGGCGCGCTTTCCAGCAGATCGGTGTACACCGTCTGAATCGAATCGAGCACCAGCAGCTCGGCCCGGGTGTCGCGCGCGGCCGAGAGAATGGCCTCGAGCCGGGTCTCGCCCAGCACCAGCACCGGTCCCGCGTCTTCCAGCAGCCGGTCGGCGCGGAGGCGGATCTGCTCGGGCGACTCCTCGCCACTGGCGTACAGCACATGGCGGCCGCCGGCCCGGAGCCGTGCCGCCGCCTGCAGCAGCAGCGTCGACTTGCCGATACCGGGCTCTCCTCCGATCAACGCCATCGATCCCGGCACGATCCCGCCGCCCATGACGAAGTCGAATTCCGGAATGCCGGTGGTCCACCGAACCAGCCGGGTTTCTTCCACATCGGCGAGCGCCTGGGGAACGGCGCCGGCACTCGTTGCGTCGTTGCGTCGTTGGGTCTTTGCGGCTACCGCTAGCGGCTCTTCGGCGACGGTGTTCCACGCCCCGCACGACTCACACCGGCCCGCCCACTTGGAATGGTCGTGTCCGCACTCGGCGCAGCGATAGACGGAGCGGGGGCGGGCCATGTCAGCTGTTGTCCCGGTCGGCGTGGCTGTCGAACCGGGTGAACGCCTTGTGGAACTGCAGCTTGAGATTCCCGGTTGGCCCGTTGCGATGCTTGGCGAGGTGGATATCGGCGAGACCCTCGATGTTCTGGCCCGCGGTTTCGGCCTTTTCGCGAAGGTCCTTGTACATCTCCGGCCGGTGAATGAAGATCACCACGTCGGCATCCTGCTCGATGGCGCCGGAATCGCGCAGATCGGAGAGCATCGGGGTCTTGTCTCCGCCCCGCTGCTCCGAGGCGCGCGACAGCTGCGACAGGGCGATGACGGGCACCTCGAGCTCGCGCGCCAGCGCCTTGAGGGAGCGGGAAATGTCGGAGATTTCCTGGACCCGGTTGTCGGAGTATTCCGGACTCCGCATGAGCTGAAGGTAGTCGACCACGATGAGCCCGACCTCCGCCTCGGCCCGGAGCCGCCGGGCCTTGCCGCGCATTTCGAGCAGCGTGAGCGAGGGGCTGTCGTCGATCCAGATGGGACACTGCTGCAGGATGCCGGAGGCCCGCGCGAGCTTGGGATAGTCGGAGTCCCGGATGCGGCCCTGCCGCACCGCCTGGCTGTCGATCATTGCTTCCGCGCAGAGCATCCGCTGCACCAGGGAATCCTTGGACATCTCGAGCGAGAAGATCGCCACGCCGTGACCCTTGTGGGCCGCGTTGGTGGCGATGTTCAGACAAAATGCCGTCTTGCCCATGGACGGCCGCGCCGCGACGATGATGAGCTCGGAGCGCTGGAACCCCGAGGTCAGGCCATCCAAATCTGCAAACCCGCTGGGCACGCCGGTAACCGCAGTGCCGCTGCGATGGAGCGTTTCAATGCGCTCCATCGTCGGCCACAGCATCTCCTTGATCCGGACGAATCCATCGGTTCGGCGCTCCTGCGAGATCCGGAAGATCCGCCCTTCCGCCTGGTCGAGCAGCTCGTTGGCGCCGAGCCGTCCCTCGTAGGCCTGCTGGATGATCCCGGTGGACGCCTCGATGAGACGGCGGAGGATGGATTTTTCGCGGAGGATCTTGGCGTGATGGTCGACGTTGGCCGGCGTCGCCACCGAGTCCACCAGCTCGGCGAGGTATTCGACACCGCCGGCGGAATCGAGCTCGTTGCGCCGCAGCAGCTCATCGCGGAGGGTGACATGGTCGATGACGACCCGCTGCTCGGTGAGCGCCACCATCGCCCGAAAGAGCCGGCGGTGGGCCTCGCGATAAAAGACCGAATGGTCGAGCAGCTCTGCGGCCTTGAGCGCGGCATCCTGGTCGAGGAGCATCGCGCCGAGCACCGCCTGTTCCGCATCGGGGCTCCAGGGCGCCGAGCGGAGGCTCTGTTCAACGGTCGAGAAGCTGTCGGGCGATACGGATGTCATCCCAGGTGGGTTTCTTCCAATTCGGGTTCCTGAGGAGCGCCGCCGGGTGGTAGGTCACGACCAGCGGAATGCCGCGGTAGGAATGTACCCTCCCCCGCAACTCCGTGAGACTTTTCTTCACGCGAAGCATGGCCTCGGCCGCGGTCGCCCCCAGGGCCACGAGCACCCTCGGGCGTACCAGCTCGATCTGGCGCTCCAGGTATGTGGAGCAGGCGGCGATCTCCTCGGGAAGCGGCTTGCGATTCTGGGGAGGCCGGCACTTTACGACGTTGGCGATGAAGACATCGTCCCGCTGGAGCTCGACCGCCTCGATGATCTGGGTGAGCAGCTCACCGGCCCGGCCGACGAAGGGCCTTCCGGTCTCATCCTCCGTCTGGCCCGGCCCTTCGCCCACGAACATCAGCCTGGCTCGGCGGTTACCCTCTCCCGGCACCGTTTTCTTGCGGCCTTGGCACAAAAAACACTTGCGGCAGGTCGCGATCTCGGCGGCGACGTCCTCGAGCGTGCTCCAGGGAGACGGCGCCGCGAGCAAGCCCTGATCCGAGCCCGGGACGATGATGCCCTGAGCGGTGGGGATGGGCGGAGCGTCGCTGGACCAATGTTTGATCGGACGGCTGGGTACAGGACGGCTGGACGGCTGGGTGGGTGCTGGTTGCTGGGGGCTGGGTGCTGGGGCGTCTTGACCAGCCGTCGAGCCGTCCAGTCGTCCAGCCGTCGGAGCGGACAAAATGATTTCGCTGCCGCCAAGCTCTCGCTGCAGTTCCAGGTATCTCCGTCGCCCCTCAGACAAGCGCCGCCTCCACTCGATCGAGGATACTCTCGGCCACGCTGGCCTTCGAAGCGAGGGGAAGATCCCAGTGCGCTCCTTCCCGCCCCAATATGGTGACACGATTCGTGTCGGCCTCGAAGCCGGCACCCTGCTCCATCGCGTCGTTGACGACGATCAGGTCCAGCGCCTTGCGCTCCAGCTTGGCGCGGCCCTTGGCGATCGCGTCTCCCGTCTCCAGCGCAAAACCGACGACCAGGGCGCCGGGTTTCCGGCGATCCCGGGTAGCAGCCAGGATATCATCGGTCGGCTCGAACTCAACGCTCATCGCCCCGTGCTGACGCGGCCGCTTCGCCGAACCGGGATGCGCGGGCCGGTAGTCCGCCGGCGCGGCGGCCATGATGAGCACATCGGCCTGCGGGAGAGCGTTCGTCACCGCCCGCTCCATCGCCTGGGTGGTTTCGACCCGTTCGAGCGTCACACCTTCGGGAGCCGGCTCCCCCGACGGTCCGCTGATCAGATGCACAGTGGCGCCCCGATACCACGCCGCCTGCGCCAGGCGGAAGCCCATCTTGCCGCTGGATCGATTGGTGACGATGCGCACCGGGTCCAGCGATTCCCGTGTCGGGCCCGCGGTCACGATCACCTGCTTCCCGGCGAGCCTTCCTCCGGCGCGGAGGAGGCGCATCGCGTGATGCAGGATCGAGTCCGGCTCGCTCATCCGCCCGGGCAGGTCTGACGGCCCCTCGGCAAGAGCTCCCGTGACCGGACCCACGATCGCGACACCCCGCTCCCGGAGGAGCGAAAGATTTCGGGTGGTCGCCGGAGCGGCGAACATGGCGTCGTTCATGGCCGGGGCGACCAGCACCGGACCGCTGCGCGCGAGCAGCACTGCGGTCAGGGCGTCGTCGGCCAGTCCCTGCGCCATGCGCGCCAGGAGATGCGCGGTGGCCGGCGCTACGATCACCAGGTCAGCCTCGCGGGCCAGGCGGATGTGATCGAGCGCCCGTCCCGGCTCCCAGAGGGAGGTCAGGACCGGGCGCCCGGTCAGCGCTTCGAAGGTTGCCGGCCGCACGAATTCGGCGGCGCCCGCGGTGAGGACCGCGTCGACCCGGGCACCGGCCTCGGTGAGTCGCCGGACGAGATAGCAGCTCTTGTAGGAAGCGATCCCGCCCGACACGCCCAGCACGACGTGCCGGCCGGTCCACACCGGGGCTAGACCTCGGAGCGGCGGCGGCGCAGCTCGCGAAAATTCAAGTCGCCGGAGACCAGCTTGCGCATGGAAAGCGTGGTCAGCTTCATCGCGCGCTCGTTCTCCGCCCACTGAACCTGGCGATCCTTGGGAAATTCGTTGAGGTAGCGCGCAAAGCGCGCGGCCACCAGGATCGCCCGGTACTTGGTGCCGGCATTCCGCGCGGCATCCGGCGGCGTGAAGATTTCCATTGGTGCTCCTCCCGGGGCCATCCGGCCCGTGGAACGTTAGTGCAGCCCGGCGAGATCGCGCCGGAGATTCTCAATGACGCCGTCGAGGTTCGTCAGCCGCCGGACCCGGCGTGCTTCCACGTCGAGAATGGCGGCGACCTGCGAGACCGCGTCCACGACGTCGTCGTTCACGACCACGTACTCGTATTCGCGGGCGGCGCCCAGCTCCTGCGCGGCGATCGCGAGCCGCCGCGCCACCGATGACGGATCGTCCGTCTTTCGCCCCCGCAGCCGCTGAGCGAGCACCGCCGCCGAGGGCGGCAGGACGAAGACCTGCACCGCCTCGGGAAACCGCGCCCGCACCTGTCGGGATCCCGCGACCTCGATGTCGAGCACCACATGACGGCCCGAGGCGAGACCGCGATCGATCTCGGCCTGCAGCGTCCCGTAGAGATTCCCGCCGTATTCGGCCCACTCCACGAATTCGCCGGCCTCGACTCGGCGCTCGAACTCGGCGCGGTCGAGGAAGAAGTAATGGCGGCCGTTCTCCTCGCCCGGCCGCATGGCGCGGGTGGTCGCCGATACGGAGTAGGTCACGTCCTCGCGCGCCTCGAGCAGGTGGCGGGCGATCGTGGACTTTCCGCCCCCCGAAGGCGACGAAAGCACGAGGAGGAACGGCGCTACTCCAAGTTCTCGAGCTGTTCCCGGAATCGCTCCAGCTCTCCCTTCATTGCCACAACGGCATGCTGCATGGCCGCGTCGTTTGCCTTCGAGCCGATGGTATTGACCTCGCGCCCGAGCTCCTGCGCGAGAAACCCCAGTTGCTTCCCGACCGGTCCGTCGGAGGACAGCGCGACGATACAGGCCTCGAGGTGAGCGCCGAGACGCACCAGCTCCTCGGTAATGTCCACCCGTTCGGCCAGGAGCGCGATTTCCTGGGCCAGGCGCTGTTCGTCGACGGCCCGGCCGTCGAGGAGCTGGGCGACAGCGACTCGGAGCCGGTCGTACTCCCGAATCAGCCGGTCGGGCGCGAGCAGTCGCACCCGGTCGCGTTCCGCCGCGATGAGCTCGAGGCGTCCGCGCAGCTCGTGCGCAAGGGCGACACCCTCGCGCCGCCGAGCCTCCCGGCATTGCCGCGCCGCTTCGGCAACCACCGGCTCCACCTCGCTCCAGGGCACCGGCGCCGTCACGGAATCCCGGCTCACGAAGACGTCGGGTTGCCGGGCGACCAGCTCGAGGGAGATTTCTCCAGCCGGCTCTCCGATCAGCTGCTGCAGCTCGCGGAGTCTCGCAACCACCTCCCGGGCCCGCTCGACATCGAGCGCCAGACCACCAGCGGGCTCCGCGGGCGCCGTGGCCCACCGCACCTGGACCGTGACATGGCCCCGTTCGAAATCGCGGCGGAGCCGATCCCTGAGCTCTCCCTCCAGCGTGGCGAGATCGAAGGACAGCTTTGCGGCGAGGTTGAAGAACCGGTGGTTGACGGTCCGAATCTCCACCCGGAGGACTCCCCCCGCGACCGGACCCTCGGCCGCACCGAACCCGGTCATGCTGAGCGGCATAGCCCTGAAACATAACGCGTTAAGTACGAGAATGGAGGCTGGGAGTTGGGGGGTAGGAGTTGGGGTTTGGGGGCTTGTCCACCCCCCAGCTCCCATCTCCCAACCCCTAGTTCAAGAATTCCCACCTCACCCCGAACGTGGACGCATACCCCGGCACGCCCAGCCTCGGCACATACCCCAGCTCATCGCGTGCGCCGAGCAGATTATAGCGGTCGTAGTAGGCGATGAAGGCGCCGATCTGGATGCCGATGAACGCCCGCATCTGGGTCGAGCCCCGAAGTGTGACGGGGTCACCGGCGGCGTTTCTCGCCACGACTCCGGTCCCCCAGTTCTCCATGGTGGCCTGGAGCTTCAAATTGAAGATTCCGCTCTTGAAGGTCGGCAGAAACTTGCTCTGTATCGTCGCGTTGATGAGGGAGTGAGTCGGGGGCTGCCCTTCCGGGCGGGTACCGCTTGGGGTGCTGAACCAGCCGTCAAAGATCACCCACTGCAGCGGGGAAACCCGGGCGTTCACGGTCATCCAGCTGGTGCGGGCGCTCGGGGCAATGGTCGCAAGCTCAGGGTATTGGGCGTAGCCTCCAGGGCGAAAACCGGTATTCGAGGTGTACGTCACTTCGACTTCGGCACGGCGGCTGCGCCAGGTCCCGATCAGGCTTCGGTCGTCGAGGTCGTGGGGCAGGTCGCGGCGCAGCGACGGGAAGGACAGGCCATATCCCCAGCGCCATACCGCGCTCAGGGAAAAGCCCATCGGGAGCAGCATCCCCGCCCGCCCGGTGATCCAGCTGTTGATCCGGCCACCGTCGTGCCGGAGATAGACCGCGTCCACGCTGGCAGAGAACCGTCGCGACGGCGCCAGACCGCCCCGCAGGCGAACCTCGAGAGGCGTCCAGGTCGAGCGCCAGAACACGGACCCCTCGAGGCTGGCGGCCGGCAGGCGATACCCCGCGATCAGGCCGACCTGGGTCAGGTTGCGGCGGTGGTCCTCGAGTGCATAGGTGGTGTCGGTCTTGACGACCTCGCCGTTGTCGCCCAGCGAATCGGTGAGGATCCGGGTCGAGTCCTGCATGATCTCGTCGGACCATCCGGTGCGCGCTGCCACCAGGTCCAGGCGCGGGCCGATCCCGCTGGGTCCGCCGCGAGCCAGGAACACCCGTGCCGACAGGTCGGTGCGGGTGCCGGCCCGGGCATTGCTCAGCGTGTCGACCGTCGTACCGCTCGAGACCACGGCCTCCCGCTCGGGAGAGTTTCTGAGGTACTGGAGCACCGCGCCAAACCGGTCGGAGGGGATGTAATCGAAGCGGAGCAGCCCCTGCGTGTTACGATAATCCCCTGACACGGTCGGCTGGGCGGGCACCGAGAAGTGATCAAAGGCCGCGGTAAATCCCAGTCCCTTCCCCCCGCGCTGCTCCAGGATGCCCTGGTAGCGGGCGATCTCGAGATCGCCGCTGGCAATGCCGATCCGGCTGTACGGCACACTGCGGTCGTGACGGTGGATAAACATCAGGACTCGAAGCAGGCCCGGCAGCCGCTCGATCTCGATCCGCTCCAGGAAGCTCAAGGGCAACAGCGAGGGATCGAGCGCCAGGGAATCCTGCCCCATCGGGAAATAAGGAATGCCGTCCAGCACATACTCGACCGAGCCGGCGCCGTGCCCCTGATAGGCCGGCAGCTCGGGTCGGCCCGCCCACCCCCCGCGGAACAGAAACACTCCGGGGACCTTGGTGAGGACATCGCTGACCGTCTCCGCGTTATGCCACAAAATCGAATCGGGGCCGAAGACCAGGCGGGTGGCGGCGGGGAGCAGCGTTCCCGCTCCGATGCGGGGCGGAACCGGGATCAGGCGGCGGGCGTCCTGCTGTGCCTTGAGGAATTGTCCGGTGTAATCGGTCGTGTCGCGTGCGAGCGAATCAGCACGCGTGGTATCGACCACCTGGGCGGCGAGCGGGGGGATCCCCGCGGCGAGCAGGAATGCCGCCGTGAGGAATCGGTGGGTCACACTCGCGCGAGGAGGAATTCGCTGAACAAGCGCACGCCCATGCCCGTGGGACCCTTGCCCATGGCGGGGTCGTCCCGGTCGCTGTAGGCGGTGCCGGCGATATCCAGATGGGCCCAGGGAAAGCCGTCGGCGAACTCGCGAAGGAACCACCCGGCGGAGATGCTCCCCGCCGATCGCCCGCCGGTGTTCTTGACGTCCGCAATGTCGGATTTGTTGAGGTCGCGATACTCGTCCCAGAGCGGAAGCTCCCAGGCGCGCTCGTGGGCGCGCTGGCCCGCGGCCAGCAGCTCCCGCACCAGCCCGGGATCGGTACCCAGTAGTCCCGCCGCGACGCTGCCCAGCGCGATGGTGATGGCGCCGGTGAGCGTCGCGATATCCACCACGCAGGCGGGGGACAAGCGGCGGGCGTAGGACAGCGCATCGGCGAGCAGCAGTCTTCCTTCGGCGTCGGTATTCACGATCTCGATCGTCTTGCCGAGCTGGCTGGTGACGACATCTCCGGGCTTGATCGCGGTGCCGGACGGCATGTTCTCCGCCGAAGGAATCAGCCCGACCACATGAAGTTTCGGCCGAAGGCGGCCCAGCATTTCAAACGTGCCGAGCACCGCGGCGGCGCCGGACATGTCGTACTTCATGTCCTCCATGCCCTGTGCGGGCTTGATGGAAATCCCTCCGGTATCGAAGGAGACACCTTTTCCGATCAGCACCACCGGCGGGCCGTCGGCCCCCTTGTACTCAAGCACGATGAAACGGGGATCCTCGGCGCTCCCCTGGGCGATCGCGAGCAACGCGCCCATGTTTTCCTTCGCGATGGCGGCCTTGTCGAGGACCGTGACCGCGAGCCCGAGTCGAGTCCCGATCTCGGCGGCGACTTCGGCGATGCGGCGAGGCGGCAGATGATTGCCCGGCAGCACCTGGATGCCCCGGCAGGCAAGGTGACCCGCGGCGATGGCGGCGCCGATCGCGTGACCCGCTCGTACCGCATCGGTATCGGCCGGCGCCAGGATATCGAGACGCTCGTAGGGAGGTTTCTTCTCCTCGGGAGGCAGCTTCATCTTGACGAAGTGCCATGCCCCCTGCGCGGCGCCTTCCGCCGTCACCTGCCCGATGTCCTTGGGGCCGAGAGTGCCCCGCGCCTCCGGAGTGACGAAGACGGCGGCGCTCGGCATGCCGAGGGTGCGCGCGCGGCGGCTCCCGATCGCCGTTCCCCGCCGGACCGCGGCGCGGCTTCCGTCCCCCGGCGCGCCGACGCCGACGAGCAGCAACCGGGGCCTCGCCCCCTCGGCATACAGCAGCGCCGTTTCATCCTTCTTGCCGGTGAAGTCTCCCGCGGCATAACAGCGCGCGATCACTCCCCCGCTTGCCTTGTCGAGGGCCGCCAGCGACGCGGGTTGCGGGCCCTGAGGCACGAGCAGGATGAGCAGTGGTGTTGCGTGGGCTTCCGGCGCGGCGGGAATGACCTGGGTCTCGAAGGTCATGGAGGTCCGGTTGGGGGAGCAAGGAACGTAATGGAGGTGCCAGGTAACAGCTAACTGCTAACTGCTAACTGCTAACTGCTCCCGCCTGACCGTTAGCGGTTAGCGAATGGCCGTTAGCATCTGCTCATGCCCGAGGCGAGAGTCGAACTCGCACGGGGTTGCCCCCGGCGGATTTTGAGTCCGCTGCGTCTGCCATTCCGCCACTCGGGCCGGCCCCAAGTATAACGTCCCGAACGACGAAGGGACCGCCGGAGCGGTCCCTCGGTACCTGCAATGACGCGGGGCGGTTAGGGACGGCGGTTCGGCCGGAATGGACCGGCGGGCTGCTGCTGACGACCCTGCTGCACGTCCTGCACCCGCTGCATCAATCGGTCTCGCATCAGGAGATACTGTCCCCGCTGCACCGGATTCAGAATGACGGCGAGCTCGCGCATTTCGTCCTTGAAGGTCTGCGCATAGGCCACCCGGTGATTGGTGAGGGCATCCACCAGTTTCGCCACACTGTCGGGGTTGGCCGCCACGCCGGGACGAAGCTGAAAGGTGAGCGCCTGCCGCAGTCGCCGCTCGTCCTGCTCCATCCCCCGGCGTTTGGCCGCGAGACCACCGAGGGTGACACGTACCTTGGTGGTCTGGTCGTCGCTGAGGCCGAGATCCTCGCGAAGGCGCTCGGCAAACCGCTGTTCGACCATTTCGCGCAGCCGCTGCGCCCGGACCGGGTCGTTGAGGGTGTCCTGCGCCGAGGCGGCGGCCGGCATGGCGGCGAGGACGGCCAGGAGGAGAACAGAGTATTTCATCGTCATTCCATGGACCGGAGCACGAGCTCCAGGTCGTGAGCAGTGAGCGCCTCGAAGGGAGCGGCTTCCACGTGCGACGCCTCGTTCGCGCCGGGAGGAATGGTCTCCAGCACCGCCTCGAGCTCCGCCGTGGTCAGCCCGTCGAGCTCATGCAGCACGGCGATCTCGGCGCCCGGCGACACCGTCTTCGCGGGAGTATTTCCCCGGGGCAGCAGCACGGCAACGGTGATCGCGGCGGCCGCCGCAACGCCGAGAACCCAGCGCGCCGATCTCGGCAGGCTGACCGGCGACGCGATCGGCGCCGCAGCGAGCCGGCGAGCCACGCTCGCCGCGGCTCGGGCGGAAACGATGCGCTCCGCCGGAACCCGGCCGAGCGTCCGCGCGATCTGCACCAGATTCCATTCGGTCCGGCACTCGGCGCAGCCGGCGAGGTGTGCTTCCTCTTCCGCCGACCAGCGCGCCAGCCCGTGGGCGACGGCGGGAAGCCGGTCGGAGTCCAGGTGCGAGTCCATCATTTCATCCATTCCTTGAGCCGCCTGACCGCATGGTGGTAGTGCACCCGCGCTGCTCCGGGAGTGGTTCCCAGGGCCGCGCAAATCTCCTCGTACTCGAGACCCTGCTGCGCCCGGAGGAGAAAGACCTCGCGCTGCAGCCGTGGAAGCCGGCCGAGTCCCTCTCGCAGCTTGCGCTCCATCTCGGTCGCGCCCGCCTCGCCTTCCGGGTCGGAAGAATCGGCCAGCTCCTGGTCGTCGATCGAGACCACGACTCGCCGTCCGTCTTTCCGGTACCAGTCCTTCCGCAGGTTTGCTCCGATACGAAATAACCAGCTCCGAAACGTCGCGTCACCCCGCCACCCCTCGAGTGCCCTGAAGGCCTTGAAAAAGGTCTCCTGAACCAGGTCGTCGAGATCCGACGGTTCGGCCCCGACTCCATAGAGGAATCGTCCCAGTGCCGCCGCATGCCGCTGAACCAGCTCGGTCGCCGCACCCTCGTCCCCCGAGCGGTACGCGGCGACGAGAACGGGGTCGGACCGCGGTGACTCCTCGCTCAACGGACGCATCGGTCGTTGAAAGGACGCAAGTCGAGGTCTCCCGTTAACTTGAAGCGGGTCGAACCAGCCCACTGGGCGATTTCAACGCTCCTCGACATCGGGACAATCGACATTCTCGACTCGGCGTGGACGAATTTCACAAGAACATATGCGACAACGTGTTAAGACTCCACAAGTCGGGTGATTTGTCGGGAAAGCCGCTCGACAACGCTCCGAGGATCCTCGGCCACCGGGGAGCTTCCGGATATGCGTTCGAGAACTCGCTCGCGGCATTCCGGGAGGCAAAGCGCCTCGGGGCCACCGGTGTCGAACTCGATATTCATGCCTCGCTGGACGGGGCCCTCATAGTACATCACGACCCCGAAATCGACGGTGCCGGCGCCATCGGAGCCCTCCGGCTGGAGGAGATTCGGGCCGTGCGGCTGCCGAATGGGGAGCAGATCCCTATCCTGCCTGAAGCCCTGGAAACCTGCCGCGGGCTGGAGGTCTGGATCGAGTTGAAGTCCCTGCCTCCTCTGCTCGACGGCACACTGCTCGAGGCCATTGCCGGAGAGGATCCCATGCTGCTCGGGGTCCATGCCTTCGACCACCGCCTTGTTGCGCGGCTGGGCAAACGGCGTCCTCAGCTCCGCCGCGGGATCCTCTCGGCCTCATATCCGGTGGATCCCGTGGCGCCGATGATCTCGGCGGGGGCCACGACTCTCTGGCAGGAATGGCACCTGATCGATGCGGAACTCGTTCAGGCGGTCCATCGTACAGGGGGAGAGGTCGTGGCATGGACCGTCCCCGACGCCGCGGTCGCAGCAACGCTCGCGGGGCTCGGTGTCGATGCCCTCTGCGGCAACTACCCCGACCGGCTCCGAATCCGCTAGTTTAGTCCGCCCTCAGCAAGGATTTCCCTCGATGGCTTCACGATTCCGGCTCGCGTCCCTGGCGGCCCTCACGATAATGGCAGGCTCTCCCCGACCGATGCCGGCGCAGGAGCCGGCCCGGATCGCGTTTGAGACCTATAAGCTGACCAATGGCCTGACGGTAATTCTCGCGCCGGACCGCACCTCACAAGTGGTGGCGGTGGACGTCTGGTACGATGTCGGATCCCGCAACGAAGTCCGCGGCCGCAGTGGTTTTGCCCATCTGTTCGAGCACATGATGTTTCAGGGCTCCGCCAACGTGAAGAAGGCGGAGCACTTTCAGCTCGTCGAGCGGGCCGGCGGGGAGATGAACGGCAGCACCGCCGAGGATCGAACCAATTACTACGAGGCACTCCCCTCGAACCGGCTCAACCTCGGGCTTTGGCTCGAAGCCGACCGGATGCGCTCGCTGGCGATCACCGATTCCAACTTTACCAACCAGCGCGAGGCGGTGAAGGAAGAGCGGCGGCTCCGGGTGGACAATCAGCCATACACCGGAGCGATCTTCGAAGGCATGTACGCTCTCGCGGACAGCGCCACCTGTTTTCCCTATGCCCACTCGGTGATCGGGTCGATGGACGATCTCAACGGCGCCAAGACCCCGGACGTCAAAGCGTTTTTCGACCTGTATTATGCGCCCAACAATGCCATCCTCACGGTGGTCGGTGACTTCGATCCGGCGCCGACCAAGGCACTCATCCAGCAGTATTTCGGGGACATCCCGCGTGGCCCTTCGCCGCCCCCGGTGAACTGCCAGGCCACGTTTTCACCCGGCGCGATCCACCGGACCTGGCCCGATCCCAAAGCCAATCTTCCCGCGGTAATGCTCGCGTATCGCCTGCCCGAGTACAAGAGCGCCGACACACCTGCGCTCGAGCTGCTCGCAAGTATTCTCGGCCAGGGGGAAAGCTCGCGCATCAACAAAACCGTCGTCCGCGAGAAGAAACTGGCGCAGGCTGCCTTCGTGCTCAGCAATCCCTTCGGTCCCCGGCGGGGACCCGGTGTCCTGCTGGCGCTCGGGATCGCGAACCAGGGCATCAGCTCGGATTCCATCGCGGCGGGGCTGGCCATCGAGTTTGACCGGGTGGCCCGGGAGGGGGTGACCGAGGCCGAGCTCAACAAGGCCAAGAACGGATATCGCACCCAGCTGATCATTCAGCAGCAACGGGCGCTCAACAAGGCCGAAGCGCTGCAGAGCGCGAGTCTTTTTCTCGGCGATCCCGAAGCGGTGAATACCAACTGGCGCAGGTTCCTGGCGGTGACCGGCGCGGATATCAAACGGGTGGCGGCCACGTATTTCCGGCCGGAAAACTCGCTCACGATTCTCATCACCGCGGGAGCCGCCCAATGATCCGACTCCTCTCTCGAGGCGGCGCAGTGATTGCCGGCCTCGTCGCGCTCGCCGCCCCGCTGACCGCGCAAGGCGCGCCGAAAACTCCGCCGCCCCCGGGGCCCCTGACGGCGGCCCCCTTCCCTCCCTTCCAGGAAGCGGTGCTCCCGAACGGGATTCGCCTTCTCGTGGTGACCAGCCGAAAGCAGCCGGTGGTGTCGGTCTCCCTCAATTTTTCTGCCGGCTCGAGCTTCGACCCCCCGGGGAAAGAAGGGCTCGCCTCGATGGTGGCCGGGCTCCTCACCAAGGGCGCGGGAAGCCGCTCGGCCGAGCAGGTCGCCGAGGCAATCGAAGGCGCTGGAGGGACGCTCAGCGCGGGAGCCGGCGCCGATTTCCTGTCGATCGGGGCGACAGTGCTCACGTCCAGCCTGCCACTCGCCTTCGAGCTCATCGGTGACGCGGTCGTGCGCCCGGCGTTTTCCGGGGAGGAGATGGAGCTTCTGCGGACCCAGACGCTTTCGGCGCTGCAGGTGCAGCTGACGCAGCCGGAGGCCATTGCGGACCGGGTGTTCCGACGGGCGATCTATGGCGCCCATCCGTATTCCCGCAGCGAGCTCCCCGCGAGTCTCAAAGCAATCACCAGGGCCGACCTGCTGGCCTTTCACCGCTCGCGGATGCGGCCCGGCGGCGCACTGCTCGTCGTCGCGGGAGACGTCACCCTGGCCGAGGCGCGCCGACTCGCGCTCCGGGCGTTCCAGGGGTGGACCGGCACGGCGACCGCCGTGGCCCCATTCCGGTCTCCACCGGCTCTCGCGGCTGCCGAGGTCATCCTGGTCCATCGTCCCGGCTCGGTCCAATCCAATCTCGTCGTCGGCAATCTCACCTATCTCGCCGCGGATCCCCGCACCTACGCCGCAACCGTCGTCAACCAGGTGCTGGGCGGTGGCGCGTCGAGCCGGCTCTTCATGAAGCTCCGCGAAGAGAAGAGCTGGACCTATGGCGCGTATTCGGGGTATACCCGGCGGAAGGGCATCGGCTCCTTCAGTGCGACGACGGAGGTGCGAACCGAGGTGACCGATTCGGCCCTGCGCGAGCTGCTGAGCCAGCTCACCCGCATCGGCGCGGAAGCGGTGCCGTCGGCGGAGCTCGACGCCTCGAAGGGCGCCATCACCGGGAGTTACCCGCTCTCGATCGAATCGGCCGACCAGGTGGCCTCGGCAGTCGCCAATGCGCGGCTCTATGGTCTCCCTCCGGACTATGTGCAGACCTACCGGGTACGAATCGGCGCCGTGACCGCTGCGCAGGCCCAGGCGGTCGCCAGGGCGACGATCCGGCCCCGGGCCGCCGCGATCATCGTCGTGGGCGACGGCGCCAAGATCTACGACCGCATCAAAGGGATCGCCCCGGTGAGGATCGTGGATCCCGAAGGCAAACCGCTGACGCCGGACGA
>Ga0075429_100000621_pt1 | contig 27329 bp, 27 predicted proteins | sample RhiMetdeltSRZDD3_FD_75295 | JGI IMG/M metagenome (GOLD analysis project Ga0075429, IMG submission 75295) | Populus rhizosphere microbial communities from Tennessee, USA - Rhizosphere MetaG P. deltoides SRZDD3 | ecosystem: Host-associated > Plants > Roots > Rhizosphere > Soil | place: USA... | reverse complement strand
GATCGAGATGGCCATGCACCGCTCGCCGGCCGACCCGTAGGCCGCGGACACGGCGGCGTCGGCGGCGGCGTCCACGTCGGCGTCCGGGAGTACCACCATGTGGTTCTTGGCGCCGCCCAGGGCCTGGACCCGCTTGCCGTGGGCTGTTCCGGTCTCGTAGATGTGGCGGGCGACGGGCGTGCTGCCGACGAACGACACCGCATCGACGTCGGGTGACGTGAGCAGCGCGTCGACCGCCTCGGCGTCGCCCTGCGCGACGCTGACCACGCCGTCGGGGAACCCGGCCTCCTGCACGAGCTCGGCCAGCAGCAGGGACGCCGACGGGTCCTTCTCCGACGGCTTCAGCACGAACGCGTTGCCGCAGGCCACGGCGTTGGCCAGCATCCACAGCGGCACCATCACCGGGAAGTTGAACGGCGTGATGCCGGCCACGACCCCGACCGGCCGGAGCACCGTGTGGACGTCCACGCCCGTCGAGACCTCGCTGCTGAGCGTGCCCTTCAGCAGCTGGGGGATGCCGCAGGCGAACTCGACGCACTCCAGGCCGCGGGCGACCTCGCCGAGGGCGTCGGACCGGACCTTGCCGTGCTCGCTGGTCACGCGGGCGGCGAGGTCGTCGCGGCGCCGGTCGAGCAGGTCCCGCAGTCGGAACATGGCGGCCGACCGGCGGCTGAGCGACGACTCGCCCCACGCCCCGGCCGCCTCGCGGGCGGCCTTGGTCACGTCGGCGACCTCGGCGGCCGACGCCAGCGCGACCTCGGCGACCTGGACCCCCCGAGCCGGGTCGTACACCGGCGCGGTCCGCCCCGAGACCCCGTCGACGGCCCGGCCGCCGACCCAGTGGCCGATGTGCTCCATCAGCTCGCCTCCTTCGCCCGCTCGTCCACGACGCTGCGGACCGCCGCCAGGATGCCCTGGTAGCCGGTGCAACGGCACAGGTTCCCGGACAGGGCCTCCCGGACCGCCGTGTCGTCCGGGGCCGGGTCGTCGGCCAGCATGGCCGTCACGGTGACGACGAACCCCGGCGTGCAGAAGCCGCACTGGAGGCCGTGGCAGTCCCGGAACGCCTGCTGGACGTCGGTGAGGCCGCCGTCGGTGGCCAGGCCCTCGACCGTCGTCACCTCCCGGCCCTGGGCCTGCACGGCCAGGACGAGGCAGGATCGCACCGCGGCGCCGTCGAGCAGCACCGTGCACGCCCCGCACACCCCGTGCTCGCAGCCCAGGTGGGTTCCGGTGAGCCGGCAGCGCTCGCGCAGGAAGTCGGCCAGGGTGAGCCGGGGCTCGACCTGGGCGCGGCGCGGCGCGCCGTTCACCCGGACCTCGACGACGATCTCATCCACGGCGGGCCTCCTCGACGGCCTTCGTCCACGCCCGGGTCACGACGGCGGCGCACACCCGGCGCCGGTAGCCGGCGGTCCCGTGCAGGTCCGACGGCACGCCGACCGCGTCGGCCGCAGCCAGCCGGCCGATCTCGTCAGCGTCGACGCCGCCGACCGCCGCGCCCGTGGCGGCCTTCTCGGCCGTCGGCGCCCGCAGCGGGGTCGAGCCCATGCCGATCAGGCCGACGGCGCAGCGCCTCACGCCGTCGTCCCCGCCCAGCTCGACGGCGACCACCGCGCCGGCGATGGCGAAGTCGCCGTGGCGCCGGGCGAACTCCTCGACCGCGAACCCGCACCGGCCGGACCACACCGGGAACGACACACCGACCAGCAGCTCGTCGGGCTCGACGACCGTGGACCACAGCCCGGTGAAGAAGTCGGCCGCGGCCACCGTGCGCCGGCCGCCGGGGCCGAGAACGTCCATCGACGCGTCCAGCGCCAGGGCGACGGCCGGGTACTCGGCCGCGGGGTCGGCGTGAGCGATCGACCCGCCGAGCGTGCCCCGGTTCCGGATCTGCAGGTGACCGATCAGCGGCGTGGCCCGGGCCACCAGCGGCGCGGCCGACGCCACCTCGGCGCTGCGCTCGACCGCGGCGTCGGTCGTCCCGGCCCCGATCCACAGCGCGTCGCCCCGCCGCTCGATCCCCTGGAGCGCCCCGATCCGCCCGACGTCGACAAGCCGGTCGAACACCGCCAGGCGGAGCGCCAGCATCGGCAGCAGACTCTGGCCGCCCGCCAGCACCTTGGCCGCGTCGCCGTGCTCGGCCAGGACCCCGACCGCCTCCTCGGGAGTGGTCGGGGCGTCGTAGGCGAAGGGTGCCGCCTTCACGCCGGCTCCCGCACGGACGGGTCGAGGAGGGCGACCACCTCGAACGGCGACAGCGGCAGGCTCGTGATCCGCACCCCGAACGGGGACAGGGCGTCGGCCACCGCGTTGACGACCGCCGGCGGGGCGCCGATGGCGCCGCCCTCGCCCACGCCCTTGTAGCCGCCCGGTCCCGGGCTCGGGGTCTCGATGTGGCCGTACTCGATCACCGGGACCTCGGTGGCTGTGGGCAGCAGGTAGTCCATGAACGTCGTGGTCACAGGGTTGCCGGCGTCGTCGTAGGCGAGGTGCTCGTAGAGCACGCCGCCGATGCCCTGGACGGCGCCGCCGGCGATCTGGCCCTCGACCACGTTGGGGTTGATCATCGGCCCGCAGTCCTCGCTGACGATGTAGCGCAGCAGCCGCACCGCCCCGGTGGCGACATCGACCTCGCACGTGCACAGGTGGGTGGCGTTGACCCAGATCGAGCGGGCCTCGGCCGTGTAGCGGGCGCTCGCCTCCAGGCCCGCGGGGACGCCGGGTGGCAGGCCGTAGGGGTCGAAGTAGGCGAGGCCGGCGACCTCGGCCAGCGTCAGGCCAGCCGACGGGGTGCCCCGCACGCTGGCCCGGCCGTCCGCCAGCTCGACGTCCTCGGCGGCCGCCTCCAGCTTGTGGGCCACGATGGCCCTGATCCGCTCCCGGAGGATCGCCGCCGTGTCCCGGACGGCCCCGGCCGTCATCGACCCGCTGCGGCTCCCGGCCGCGCCGGCGCCGAACCCGGTCACCGCGGTGTCGCCCTGGATGGTGGCGACGTCCTCGATCGGGACGCCGAGGGCGTCGGCGGTGAGCTGGACGACCGTGGTCTCGATGCTGTTCCCGGTGGAGCCGCCGGCGATGTACACGTTGACCTTGCCGGAGGGCTCGATGCGGATCGTCGCCGCCTCGGTGGCGTAGGCGCCGTAGCCCGGCGTCGACGGCTCGACGTAGGTCGAGACCCCGACGCCCAGGTAGCGACCCTCGACCCGGGCCGCGGCCTGCTGAGCCCGGAAGGCCTCGTAACCGAGCATCTCCACCGCCTGCTCCAGCGTCTCGAGCGGCGAGACGTTGTCGTAGGCCATGCCGTTGGGGTTGCTGAAGGGCAGCTCGTCGTGGCGCAGCAGGTTGCGGCGGCGCAGGTCGACGGGGTCGATGCCCATGTCGCGGGCGGCGATGTCGAGCAGGACCTCGCGGGCGAGGGTCTCGAACTGCCACGGCCCCCGGTAGGCCGTCCGCCCCACGGTGTTCGTGTACACCGACCGGGTGGCGAAGGTGGCGGCCGGCACCCGGTAGGGCCCGGGGAACAGCGCCCCGACGGCCGCGGCGGTCATCACGGGCCACGGCGTCGGGTAGGCGCCGCAGTCGGACACGAAGTCGATGTCGGCGGCGAGGATGGTGCCGTCTTCATCGAAGGCCATCCGGACGTCGGCCTGCTCCTCGCGGGACTTGCCGGCGGCCATGAGGTTCTCCCGCCGGTCCTCGACCCACTTGACCGGCACGCCCAGGTGGGGGGCGGCCAGCATGATGCACATGTCCTCCCGCTGGACGAGGACCTTCTGCCCGAAGCCCCCGCCGGTGTCCCGCATGACCACCCGGATCCGGTGCTCCGGGATACCGAGCAGGCGCGAGCAGAACAGCCGCCACTCGTGGGGCGCCTGGGTAGCGGCGTAGATCGTGAGGTCGCCGGTCGCCGGGTCGGGGACGACGACGATGCCCCGGGCCTCCATCGGCACCGCCGCGTAGCCCTGCTGCCGGATGGTCTCCGACGCCACGTGGGCGGCGGACGCGAAGGTCTCGGTGAGCCGGTCGGACGCGGGGATGGCGATCGTGCCGATCAGGTTCGAGCCGTGGGCCTCGTGCACGAGGGCGTCCGCCTGCTCGGCGGTGGTGTAGTCGATCACCGCAGGCAGCGGCTCGTAATCGACGTCGACGAGGTCGGCCGCGTCCTCGGCCAGGTGCCGGCTCTCGGCCACCACCAGCGCCACCGGATCGCCGACGAAGCGGACCTCGCCCTCGGCCAGCGGCGGCCGGGCCGTCTCGGGGCCCTGGGGGCCGATCGAGGTGTGCCACTGCTCGCGGACGCCGGGGTTGAGGTCGGCCGCGGTGAGCACGGCCCGGACGCCGGGCACCGCCTGGGCCTCGCCGACCTCGACGCCCCGGACCGCGGCCCGGGCGAACGGGCTGCGCACGAAGCAGGCGTGGAGCACCCCCGGCACCAGGACGTCGTCGACGTAGGTCCCCCGCCCGGTGAGCAGCCGGGCGTCCTCGACCCTCGGCACCCTCGCTCCCGCATACCGGGCGGCCCCGGCCTGCACGCTCGACACGGCGGCGGACCGTAGCAGGTGAGCGCTCGCTCACCTACAGGCGCCCGACGTGCCACACTCGTGGCGTCCGACCGACCGAACGGGGGCCTGATGGGGTTGTTGGAGGGGAAGGTGGCCGTCATCACCGGCGCGGGGTCCGGGATGGCCAAGGCGTCGGTGAAGGTCTTCGTGCGCGAGGGCGCCCGAGTCGTCGCCGGCGACATCAGCGGGGCCGAGAAGGACACGGCCGCCGAGGTCGGCCACGACGTCCTGCCCGTGCACTGCGACGTGACGCAGGAGGCCGACATCGAGGCGATGATCCGCGCCGCCGTCGATGAGTACGGCCGCATCGACGTGATGCTCAACGTGGCCGGCATCGCGGAGGGCGTCAAGGTCGTCGACATCACCCAGGACCACTACGACCGGACCATGGACGTCGACCTGCGGGGCGTGCTGTTCGGCATGAAGCACGCCATCCGAGCCATGGTCGAGGCCGGCAACGGCGGTTCGGTCATCAACTGGTCCTCGACCGGCGGCCTCGGCGGCTCGAAGTACACGAGCGTCTACAACGCCGCCAAGCACGGCGTGATCGGGGCCACGAAGTGCGCGGCCGTCGAGTTCGGCAGCAAGGGCATCCGGGTCAACGCCATCTGCCCCGGCTTCGTCCACACAGAGATCATGGGCGCCCACCCCGAGTACACCCCCGGGATCCTGGAGAAGGCGGCGCTGGGTCGGGGCGGCCAGCCCGAGGAGATCGCCGAGGTCGCCGCCTTCCTGGCCTCCGACAAGGCGTCGTTCGTGTCCGGGGCGATCATCCCGGTCGATGGCGGCTGGTCGGCGAAGATCGCGTGACCGGCTCGCTCGGGGACTTCCGGCCCCGCCCCGTCCCGGCGGAGGTGGAGCAGCGCTGGCGGGCGTCGGGACTGTGGGTCGACGAGACGCTGGGCGCGCTGCTCGACCGCGGCCTGGCCGCGGGCGCGGCGCAGCCGTTCGTCGTCCACTCGGCGACCCGCCCGGCGGCCACCACACTCGGCGAGGTCCGGGACCGGGCCCGGCGGATGGCCGGACACCTGCGGGCGCTCGGCATCGGGCCCGGCGACGCCGTCGCCTTCCAGCTGCCCAACTGCGTCGAGGCCGCGGTCACGTTCTACGCCGCCGCGTTCGCGGGCGCCGCGGTCGTGCCGATCGTCCACTTCTACGGCACCAAGGAGGTGTCGTACATCCTGCGGCGCACGCCGGTGCGAGCCTTCGTGACCATCGGGTCCTTCGGGCGCACCGACTTCCTCGCCGGCCTCGACACCCTGGCCGCCGAGCTGGCCGATGCCGACGTGGCGGCGGTGGTCGACGACCCGGGCGGCCGCTGGACCCCGTTCGCCGACGTGGAGGCCGGCGACCCGATCCACGCGCCCGTGTCCGCCGACCCGGGGTGGCCGGCGCTGGTCGCCTACACGTCCGGCACGACCGCCGACCCCAAGGGCGTCGTGCACTCGCACCGCACCATCGGCGCCGAGGTCCGCCAGATGGTGGCCGAGTCGCCCGCCGACGGCCCGCCCCACCTGATCGGCGCCCCGGTCGGCCACGCCATCGGGATGCTCGGCGCGCTCCTGGCCCCGGTCGTGATGGGGCGCCCGATCCACCTCATCGACGTGTGGGACCCGGCCCGGGTGCTCCAGGTCATGGCTTCGCATGGCGTGGCGGCCGGGTCCGGAGCCACCTATTTCCTACAGAGCCTGCTCGACCACCCGGACCTGACCCCCGAGCACCTGGCACTGATGCGCTACACCGGCCTGGGCGGCGCGGCCGTCCCCGCGGCGGTGGCGGAGCGGGCCCGGGGGCTCGGCATCTCGATCGTGCGCAAGTACGGCTCGACCGAGCACCCGTCGATCACCGGCGCCACCCACGACGACCCCGAGGACAAGCGTCTCCACAGCGACGGCCACGCCGCCGCCGGGGTCGAGATGCGCCTGGTCGACGAGGACGGCACCGACGTGCCGGCCGGCGTCCCGGGCGAGATCCTCAGCCGCGGGCCGGACTGCTGCGTCGGCTACACGGACCCGGACCTCACCGCCGCCGCGTTCGACGACGACGGCTGGTACCGGACCGAGGACGTCGGCGTCCTCGACGAGGACGGCTGGCTGCGGATCACCGACCGCAAGAAGGACGTCATCATCCGGGGCGGCGAGAACGTGAGCGCCGCCGAGGTCGAGGAGCTCCTGGTCCGCATGCCGGGGGTGGTCGAGGCGGTCGTGGTCGCGGGCCCCGATCGGCGGCTCGGTGAGCGGGTGTGCGCGTTCCTGCGCACCGACGCGGGCGCAGGCGTGCCGGCGCTGGCGGTGGTGCGGGACGCCCTGGCCGCGGCCGGCTTGGCCCGCCAGAAGTGGCCCGAGGAGGTCCACCCGGGCGACGACCTGCCCCGCACGCCGTCGGGCAAGGTCCAGAAGGCGGTGCTGCGCGAGCGGCTCCGGCAGGCGGCCGGCACCGACCCGGTCAGGGGATGACCAGCGGCAGCCGCTCCCAGCCCCGGACCGTGGACGTCGGCGCCAGCCTGGCGTCGGCCAGATCGACGTCCCACTCCGGGAACCGGGCCAACAGCTCGTCGAGGGCGACGCGGCCCTCGAGCCGGGCCAGCGCGGCGCCCAGGCAGAAGTGGGGCCCGTACCCGAACGCCAGGTGGGACACGACATCGCGGTGGATGTCGAACCGGTCGGGCTCCGGGTACTTCCGGTCGTCCCGGTTGGCCGCGCCCACCATGAGCAGGACGGCCGCGCCGGCCGGCACGGTCGAGCCGTACAGCTCGACCTCCGTCGACGTGCACCGGCCCACGTGGGGCGCGGGTGGCTCGTAGCGGAGGATCTCCTCGACCGCGTTGGGGATGAGCGACCGGTCCTCCACCAGCTCCCGGCGCTGGTCGGGGTGCTCGGCCAGCAGCTTGGCCGCCCAACCGATCAGCCGGGTGGTGGTCTCGTTGCCGGCGCCGGCCACGACTTCGATGTAGGTGAGCACCTCCTGGCGGCTGAGACGGCGGCGAGTGCCCGTCTCGTCCTCGAACTCGGCGTTGAGCAGGTCGGTCATGATGTCGTCGGACGGGTGCTCGGCCCGCCACTCGAGGTACTCGGCGAACATGGCGCCGTTCACGAAGCCCTCGCCCGAGACGGTCATGGCCTCTCCGGCCTCGGTCCGGATGTTGGCGTCGGTCTTGTCCCGGATGGAGGCCTGGTCCGCCTCGGGGATGCCGAGCAGCATGCCGATCACCCGCATCGGCATCTGGGCCGCGAACTCGGCGATCAGGTCGAACCGGCCGGTGCCGACCAGCGGGTCGAGGCAGGCGGCGGAGAACGCCCGGACCTGGGGCTCGAGCGCCGCCACCTTGCGGGGCGTGAACACGCGGGACATCAGGCTGCGGTGGATCGTGTGGGTCGGCGGGTCCTCGAAGATCACGATCCCGGGCGGCATGTCGATGCCCGCCTTGATGATCTCCAGCACGCCGCCCTTGCCGGAGATGAACGTCGTCCGGTCGACCAGGCCCCGCTCGACGTCCTCGTACCGGCTCAGCGCGTAGAAGTCGTGGCGGTCGTTGTAGTAGAGCGGCGCCTCGTCCCGGAGGCGGGCGTAGGTCGGGTACGGGTCGCGGTCGATCTCCGCGTCGTACGGGTCGTAGTAGACGTCGCTGATCCGGACGGTCGTCATCGGTCCCCTCTCTCCCGGTCGTTCACGCCACCACCTCGTCGGCCCACGACGCCAGCTGCGGCACCAGCAGCGGCCAGCGGACGAACAGCCCGTCCGCCACGCCCCGGGTACGCTCGTCCTGGCGCTCGCGCCACTCCCGGTCGCCCCACGGGGGCTCGACCAGGAGGGCGTGAGGCAGGCTGGCGGCGACCCGCTCGGACGTGGACCGGGGGTGGTGGAAGTCCGCGGCCCCGCTGCGGAACACGAGGGCCGGGACGTCGAGCGCCTTGGTATCCGCCGGCGACAGGCCCGGGACGACATCGTCGGTGTCCGGCGAGTAGGCCGCCATCCAGCGCTCCATCGTGGCGATGAAGGCCTGCGGGTCCTGAGCCAGGAAGCGGTCGCGGTTGGCGGGGTTGCGGGCCAGGACCTCGGCCCATTCGGGCAGCTCGACGACCGCCTCCATGCCCCCCTCCCAGGCCGCCTTGAGCGAGCCGGAGCAGTAGTGCATGGCGAGCGACAGCAGGCCGAGCGGACGCCCGGTGATCCACCACACGGCCAGGGCCGCGGCGACGTCTGGATGGCGGGCCGCAGCCAGCATCGAGACCCGGGCCCCGCCCGAGCCGCCGGCGATGACGGCCGGCGCCAGGTCGAGCTCGCGGAGCAGGCCGGCCAGCGCGTCGGCCTGCATCTCGGACTCCGACGCGCCTTCGAAGCACACGTCCGAGGCCCCGCAGTTGGGGCGGTCCCAGATGAGGGCCCGGCCGCCGGTTTCCGCCAGCGCCCGGGCCGTGTCCGGGACGCCTGGGTCGTCCTTGCTGAACCGCCCGCCGGGCGTGACGACCCAGGCCCGGGTGCCGGCGTCGCCGAACAGCTCGTAGCTGATCGACAGCCCGTTGACCTGCGCGGTCGCCATGGCGGGAGCGTATACCGCGAACGTGAGCGAGCGTTTGCTTACTGTTCGGGCCACCCGGTACGGTCGCGCCCGCCGAACAGTCGTGACGACGAGGGGGCGACCGTGAGCCTGGCCGACGAACTGCGCATCATCGACGCGGACACGCACCTCACCGAGCGCCACGACATGTTCACCTCTCGGGCGCCCGCGGCGTTCGTCGACCGCGTGCCGCGGGTCGTCGACGTCGACGGGAAGCCGTTCTGGGTCGTCGACGAGGACGTGCAGCTGGGCCCGGCCCGGGCCGGGGGCGTGGTCGACCGCGACGGGGCCAAGTTCCCGTTCGAGGAGTGCAAGCTCAACCCGATCGAGTGGGTGCACGAGGCGGCCTGGAACCCCGAGGCCCGCATCGCCCTGATGGACGAGTGCGGGGTCCACGCCCAGGTCCTGTACCCCAACGCCATCGGCATCGGCGGCCAGACGCTGGCCAACGACGTCAAGGACCCGGTCCTGCGCCAGCTGTGCATCGAGCTCTACAACGACGCCATGGCCGAGATCCAGGAGTCGTCGGGCAACCGCCTGCTGCCGATGGCCGTGCTGCCGGCGTGGGGCGTCGACGAGGCCGTGCGGGAGGCCCGGCGGGCGGCAGAGCTGGGCTTCCGGGGGGTCAACATGACGTCGGACCCCGAGGAGACGGGCTCGCCCGACCTCGCCGACCGGGCGTGGGACGCGCTGTGGGAGGTCTGCGCCGACCTGCACCTGCCCGTGCACTTCCACATCGGCGCCAGCCTCACCTCGCTCAACTTCTACGGGAAGTACTTCTGGCCGTCGCAGCACCAGAACGTGAAGCCGGCCATCGGCGGGTCGATGCTGTTCCTCAGCAACGCCCGGGTCGTGCTCAACAGCATCTACGCGGGCATCTTCGACCGGCACCCGAAGTTGAAGATGGTGTCGGTGGAGAGCGGGATGGGCTGGATCCCGTTCATCCTGGAGACGGCGGACTACGAGATCCTGGAAAATGCCCCGGAGCAGGCGGCGGCGCTCGCGCGCAAGCCGTCGGAGTACTTCGGCGACCACTGGTACGCCACGTTCTGGTTCGAGCAGAACGGCGGCGACCTCCAGTCGCTCATCGACCGGGTCAGCGAGGACAACGTCATGTTCGAGACGGACTTCCCCCACCCGACGTGCCTCTACCCCGACCCCCTCGCCGAGGTCGAGGAGCGCATGCTCAAGCTCCGCCCCGAGACCCGCCGCAAGGTCCTGGGCGACAACGCCGCCGCGCTGTACCGCTTGTAACCCCGCTACGGTCGGGCGCGGTGGCCGTCGACGTCGTCACCGAGATCACCATCGACCGACCGGTGCCCGAGGTCGCCGCGTACGCGGCCGACCCGTCGAACGCGCCGCAGTGGTACGACAACATCGAGTCGGTGAAATGGGAGACTCCGCCTCCCGCCGCGCGGGGCAGTCGTGTCGCGTTCGTCGCCCGCTTCCTCGGACGCCGGCTCGCCTACACCTACGAGCTCGTCGAGCTGGTCCCGGACGAGCGCCTGGTCATGCGCACCGCCGAGGGCCCGTTCCCGATGGAGACCACGTACACCTGGTCCCCGGGTGGGGTCGGCCGGACGAGGATGACGCTCCGCAACCGCGGCGAGCCGACCGGCTTCGCCAAGATCGGCGCACCGATGATGGCGGCGGCCATGCGCCGGGCCAACCGCAAGGACCTGGCCAACCTGCGCCGAATCCTCGAATCGCGTTGACTCGGTCCCGGCTGGGCCCAGTGCCCGGGGTGGGAGTCGAACCCACACGGCCTTGCGGCCGGAGGGGTTTAAGCCCTCCGCGTCTGCCAGTTCCGCCACCCGGGCCCCTACGTGGGACATGCAGGCTACGGCGCGTCGTCGTAGCCCGTGAGCCGGCCGTCGCCGCGGAAGAGGTGGCGTAAGCCGTCGCTGAAGCGCAGCAACGCTCGGCCGCTGAGGTGGGAGCCGTCGGCGGCGTCCAATGAGAGGTCATGCTCACCCGGGTCGAGGTGGTGCCGGCCGCAGGTGCGCAGCGTGACCTCCCAGTCGTTGGGGCCGGGCCCGGACTCGCCCTCACGGACGACCACGAACACGTCGGCGTACGACACGCCGACGTCGTCGTCGCCGACCGACATGCGCTCCACCATCAGGCGGTTCGACCTCACCCGGCGCACACTACCCACGTGCCGGGCGGCTATGCCGCCTGCTCGCCCGCGCCGGACACCGCCGACCAGAGCGCGGCGCGGGCCCGGTCGGCCCGGATGCCGGCCAGGCGGTTGGCCGCCACGACGCCCTCGACCATGTCGGCGACCACCGCTGCCCACGGGCGGTCGCGCAACGCCACCGCCACCGTGACACCCGGCCCGCGGCGCACGATCGAGCGCGAGACTCCGGGGAGGCGGGGCGGGCTGCGGAACGTGGGGGCGCGCAGGCCCTGCGTCCGGGCGGCCTCGCCCAGCGAGCGGGCGAGGCGGGCGAAGCGCAGGGAGGTCGGTTCCATCACCAGCCATCATCCCCCTCCCCTGTGACACTTTCGGCGGCCGCCGCACGACCTGTTGCGACAGCTCACACCGTCCGGCCACGGTGTCCGTGGTTCCCGCGCTCGCTGCTTTCGCAGCGGACCGCTCGGGCCACGGCCGCGCCCTCAGCGCAGCCTCTAGGCTGCCGACCATGGTGGCCGAGAAGCGCTCCGGGCGATCGCGGCCCCCGCTGGTCGCCGTCCCCGAGCCGGACGCCGACGCGCACGGTGGGCGCTACGCCGCCGGGGAGGCCGGCGGCACCGGCACGGCGGCCGCAGACGGCGCCGACGCCGGCGCGCCCATCTCGGCCCCCACGCCCGACGGCGAGCGGCTGTCCGACGTGGACGAGTGGGGCCGGTCGCAGCACCTCCGGGACATCCTGGCCAAGCTGTACGACCCGCTGTACGAGCGCTGGTTCCGGGTCGAGTGGGAGGGGTTCGACAAGATCCCCCGCACGGGGGGCGCGCTCATGGTCGCCAACCACGCCGGCGCCATCCCCACCGACGCCCCGTCGATCATGCACGGCATCGAGCGGGACCTGCACCGGCCCGTGTACGGCCTGGCCGACGAGGTGTTCAAGCGCATCCCGCTGGTGAACCTGGGCTGGTCCCGCCTGGGCGGCGTCCAGGCCCACCCCGACAATGCCTACCGCCTGCTGCGGGAGCAGCAGCAGCTGGTCATGGTCTTCCCCGAGGGCGCCAGGGGCCCCGGCAAGCTCTACAGGGAGCGCTACCAGCTCCGCCGGTTCGGTCGGGGCGGCTTCGTGCAGATCGCCATGCGGGCCGGGGTGCCGATCATCCCCCTCGCGATCATGGGCAACGAGGAGACCATGCCGATCGTGTTCAAGATCCCGGCAGTGGCCAAGGCGCTCGGCGTGCCCTATGCGCCGATCACCGCCAACATGTTGGCCCTGGGTCCGCTCGGCGTCCTCGTGCCGTTCCCGGCCAAGCTGCGGATCCGGGTGCTCGACCCCGTGGTCCTCGACGTGCTGCCCGACCAGCCGCGGTACTCCCGCAGTCGCATCATGGACACGTCCGAGGACATCCGCCACGCGATCCAGGCCGATCTGCACGACATGCTCCGCCACCGCCAGAGCGTGTGGTTCGGCTGATGGGCCGGCGCGTCCTCGTCACCGGCCTCGGCTCGTTCTGGGGCGGCCGGGTGGCCCAGACCCTGGAGCAGGACCCCGAGGTCGACGTGATCGTCGGGCTCGACACCCGCGAGCCGTCGGTGCCGCTCGACCGCACCGAGTACGTGCGGGTGGACGAGAACTACTCGATCCTGTCGCGCATCGTGCGGGCCACCCAGGTCGACACGATCGTGCACACGTTCCTGGTGGTGGACTCGAACCAGGTGCCCGCGTCGCAGATGCACGACACCAACGTCATCGGCACCATGAACCTGTTCGCGGCGGCGAGCCAGCCGGAGTCCCGGGTCCGCAACGTGGTGGTGAAGTCGTCGACGCTGGTCTACGGGTCGACCCCTGCGGATCCGGTGTGGTTCAGCGAGGACACCCGGCGGCCGGCGTTCCCCCGCCTGCGGGTCGAGCGCTCGCTGCTGGAGGTCGAGGGCTACGTCCGGGACTACGCCACCGACAACCCCCACGTGGTGGTCAGCCTGCTGCGGTTCTCCAACGTGCTGGGCGAGGACATCGTCACGCCGATCACCCGGGCGCTCGACCTGCCGATCGTGCCGGCGGTGTTCGGCTACGACCCCCGGGTCCAGTTCGTGCACGAGGTCGACGTCGTGCGGGCGATCATGCACGTCCTCGACCACGACCTCGGCGGCATCTACAACGTGGCCGGCGACGGCCTGCTGCCGTGGAGCGAGGTCGCCGCCATCTGCGGCAAGCGGCTGGGCCCGCTGCCGCCGGTCGGCCGGCGGCTGGTGGCGTCGACGCTGAGCCGGCTGGGGATCGTGGACATGCCGACCGAGCTGATCGAGCTGCTCACCTACGGCCGGGGCGCCGACAACCGGCGGCTCAAGGAGGCCGGGTTCGCCTACCGCTACACGTCGGCCGGTGCGGTCCACGCCTACGCCGACGCCGCCCGGCTGCGCCGCACGGTCGGCCGCCGGGTGTCCTACCACTACGAGCGCGACGTCGAGCAGTTCTTCCGTCACTCGCCCGCCGTCGTGCGCGACCAGGCATGACCCGCCGGCACGCCGGCCGGCGCCGGTCAGCTGCCGGTCGTCGACCAGTGCCAGGGCTCGGACGGCAGGTTGTAGAGCCCGTAGTCGCCCGCGTGCGCGGCGAGGAAGTTCCAGCACGAGTTGCCCCGCCGGATCGCCCCGCCGCCGTTGCAGCTGAAGTCGATGGCCAGGCCCCGCTCGTGCATCGAGGACCCCGGCCGGGCGGTCGGAGGCGTGCAGCGGGACGACGGCATCTGGTAGATGGCGTAGTTCGAGGTGCCGCAGTGGGCCCGCCGCAGCGCGATCTGCGAGTCGGGACTGCGCCAGCCCCCGCCGCACAGCGACACCCCCAGGCGAGCCGCGTGGTCGAGCAGGCCCTGCACGTTCCCGGCGATCGCACCCGCCACGGTGATCCGGCCGCCATAGGGACAGCTCACGGTGGCCAGGCCCCCGGGCGCCGGGGCGATCACCGAGGGGGCCACATCGGGCTCGGGGGCGACCGCGCCGCCGCCGCCACCCGCGGTACTGCCACCGCCGCCACCACCTGAGCTCCCGCCGCCACCGCCGCTCCGGCGGGCGGCTGCGGCCGCAGCGGCCGCAGCGGCGGCCTGGCGCTCGCGCTCCTCGTTCTCCTGGAGGGCCTTCACCCAGGCGGCGAGCGCGGCCTGTTCGCGGACGAGCTGGTCCGCGAGGGCGGCGTCGAGCGACCGCAGCGACTCGGCCTCGGCGAGCTTCGCGTTGAGCCGGGCCTCCAGCTCGGCGGCGAAGCTCTGCTGCTGGGCCAGGGCGTTCTGCACCTCGGTCAGCTCGCTCTCGGCCTCGGCCCGCTTCGTCTCGGCCTCGGCGGCCGCGGCCTCCTTGTTGGCCTTCTCGACCTCCAGGTCCTCGTGCGCCTGCTCGAGCTGGTCGAGCAGGTCGGCGTCCGAGTCGGCCTGGATCTCGACCAGCGCCTGGCGGACCGCCACGTCCGACAGCGACTCGGCGTTGCGGAACGCGTCGAGGCCGTTGTTGGTGGGCGGGTCGACGTACGCCTCGACGACGAGGTCGTCGGTGGCGAGGCCCAGCATGTCGATGCGGACCCGGGCGGCCTCGACCGCCTCGGTGGCCGCCGCCACCTCGGCCTCGGCCTCCTCCAGCGCCCGCTCGGCCTCCTCGAGCTCGGCCTGCTGGGTGGCGACGTTGTCCTCCAGCACGACCAGCGCGGCCTGCAGCTCGGCGTCCTGGGCGACGAGCGCGTCGACCTGGAGGTCGACCTCGCCCCGCTGAGCCCGCACCTCGCCGAGCTCGCGCTCGGTGTCGATGGGGTTGCCGGGGGTCTGGGCGTCGGACGTCGCCGGCGACAGGAGCGCGGCGGCGACGCCGACCGCCACCACCAGTGGGGCTCCGCGCAGGCGACGACGAACCGATGCCAAAGGTCCTCTCCGGGGTCGGGGTGGGCCGCACCTGAACGCGGCCAAAGTGCCCGGAAAGGTAACGAACCGACCTCCGGCTGTCATCAGGGCGCAACGATTTTCTCGCGTCGCCCCAGGTCAGCGGAGGTCTGGGGTCAGTTGCCGTCGACGGACCAGTGCCAGGGCTCGCCGGGCAGGTTGTACATGCCGTAGTTGGCGGCGTTGGCCTTGAGCCAGCGGTAGGCGCCGCTCGACGACCCGATCGTGCCACTGCCGGCGGTGAAGTCGATGGCCAGCCCCCGTTCGTGCATCGAGCTGCCCGGTCGTGCGGTGGGCGGACGGCACGACGACGCCGGCATCTGGTAGATGGCGTAGCTGGAGGTGCCGCAGTTCGACTTGCGCACGGCGATCTGATCGGCCGGGTCGCGGTACCCGTACCCGCAGATGTCGTACCCGGCCTCGGACGCGTCGCCGAGCAGGCGCTCGACCTGGTTGGCGATGTCGCCGGCCACCTGGACGACGCCCCCGTCGGGACAGGCCACCTCGGCCACCCCGCCGGGGACGACGATGCTGATCGTGGCGTCCGCCTGCGCCGCGAGATCGGCTGACGTGGCCCGGGCCCGATCGGCAAAGATCTCGGCGTCGAGCAGGCTGAGGGACTCGGCCACCTCGGCCTCCCGGGCCCGGATCTGCTCGGCCAGCGCGGGGTCGACGTTCTGGAGCATGTCGGCCTCGGCCAGGCGGTGGTCGAGCCGGCGCTGGACCTCGACCGCGAACTCCGCCTGCTGGCCCGTGGCGGCCTCGACGTCGGCGTACGCGGCCTCGGCCTCCGAGCTGGCCGCCTCCGCGGCTGCCGCCGCCTCCTCCTTGGCCGCCTTCTCGATCTCCAGTTGCTCCATGAGCGCCTCGTACTCGTCGAGCGCGGCGGCGTCGGCGTCGGCCTGCATGTCGAGGATCGACTGCTTGACCGTGGCGTCCTCCAGCGACTCGGCGGTGAGCGCGTCGAGCGCGGTGTCGGTCGGCGGGTTGATGAAGACGTCGATCACGACGGCGTCGGCCTGCTGGATGACGGCGTTGAGCCGGCTCTGGGTGTCGGCCAGAGCGGCCTCGGCCGCCGCCAGCTCGCCCTGGGCGGCGGCGTAGGCCGACTCGGCCAAGGTGAGCGCGGCCTTCTCGGCCTCGACCTGATCGGACAGGTCGCCCAGGGCGGCGGTGACGGTGTCGCCCGTCGCCTGCATCACGTCCAAGTCGACCGCCGCCATCGCTTGCCGGTCACGAACCTGGTCGGTCTCCGCGGCCGGTTCCTCCTGGGCGCCGGACGGCCCCGCGGTCACGACGGCGGTGCCGAGCACGGCCGCGAGGGCCGCGACGACGGCGAGCGTTCGATGTCGAGCGATCGGCAAATGCGTTCCCCAGGCGGTGTGGTCGCGGGCCCCAGTTCCTGCGACCGCGGTGCGGTGGAGCGAATGTAACGGTTCGCGCGAGGTCTGTCATACGCGAGGTCGACGAAAAGTTAGGCGGGTGGCGGGTCCGCGGCGCGGATCGACCGCCGACCGGCACGGCCCGCGGTCGTGCGGCCTCAGCAGGCGTCGACGACGACCCGATCGAGCGGGATCCCGTCCGGCAGAGCCGCGCCCTCACTGAACGCGGCGATGGCGGCGGGCGCGGCCGCCGGGTCCACCACGAGCCGGTTGGCGTCCACCTCCGCCGGGACGACGGGAACGATGGCCGTCTCGACCGACGCCGGGTCCACCGCCAGCGCGGCCCGGATCAGGTCGGTGAGCTCACCCAGGCCGAGGTCGTCGTCGACGGCGACGTGGTCACGGATCCAGCCGGCCATCCGGTCGACCGACAGCGGGTCGGTGCGTCCGGCCAGGTCGGCCAGGGCCGCGACCAGCACCGCCCGCTGGGTGGCCGTGCGCTCCAGGTCGCCGAAGCGCCCCGGCTGCCACCGACCCGAGGCGTCCAGGACCTCCAGTCGCCGGGCCCGCACCAGCGCCCGGGCCTGGTCCCCGTCGACGCGCACGCAGCCGGTCTGCGCCAGCAGCAGGCCGGAGTGGGTGTCGCGCACGGGTGCCGGGACCGCCACCTCGACCCCGCCGACCAGGTCGACGAGGGCCCCGAAGCCGTCGAGGTCGATCTGGGCGACGTGGTTGACCGCGATGCCGAGTTGGTCCCGGACGACGGCCACCTGGGCGTCGGCGGACAGGCCGTTGATGCGCACCTGCCCGCCGGTCGCCGGGTCCGTGACCAGCAGGTCCCGGGGCAGCGACAGCAGCGACGCGGCGCCGGTCGCCGGGTCGAGGCGGGCCAGCAGCACCGTGTCGGCCCGTCCGCCGGCGTCGCCGGCGCCGCGGGGTCCGTCGACGCCCCGGACGAGGAACGTGACCGGCTCGCCGTCCGCGGCGTCGCTCATGCCGGCCACCTCGATCCGCTCGATCTGGCTCGCCCGGTAGGCGGCCCGGCCGTACAGGCCGCCGGCCCCCGCGACCAGGGACGCGGCCGCCATCCCCAGGCCGCCGGCCACGCGGCGCCGGCGGCGGCGCTGCGCCCGGCCGACGACGGCCCGGCGGGCCCCGGGGCCGAAGTCGGGCGGCCGGGGGTCATCGAGATGCTCGAACATCGGTCCTCTCCTCGTCGTGCGCCTGCCGCCCGTCGGCGCGCCGCAGGGCGGCCAGGCCCCGGTGGGTGTGTTGTTTGACCGCCCCCACCGTGCAGCCCAGATGCGCGGCCACGGCGGCCTCGGGCAGGTCGGCGAGGTAGCGGAGGGCCACGGCCTCCCGCTGGCGGCGGGGCAGCGACCGCAGCGCACGAACGACCTCGATCCGATCGAGCGGGTCGTCGGGCCGCGGGTGGGCCGCCGCCGGACGACCCCGGTCTCCCCAGTCGCCCCGCACCTCGACCCGGCCGTGGCGGCGCCAGCGGCCGATGGCCAGGTTGGTGACGACCCTCGCCACCCAGGCCTCGTCGTAGCGGGCGACCTTGCGCCAGCGCAGGTAGGCGCGGGCCAGCGCCTCCTGGGCCAGGTCCTCGGACTCGGCCCGGTCGCCCGTCAGCCGGTACGCCACCTTGTAGGCGAGGGCGGCCAGCGGCGCGAACCGATCCTCGAAGCTCGGCCGTTCCCCTGTGGTGGCACGCATGCGCCAGGACAACGCGACGGACGTCCGTCAGGTTGACACGGTGTAGACGTTCAGCTCGTTGCCCTCCGGATCGGCCAGGCGGGCGAGGCGGTAGCCGTCGTCGGAGTCGTCCTCGACCTCGAGGATCCGTACCCCCCGGGCCCGCAGCTCGTCCAGCGTGGCGTCGAAGTCGGCGGCGGCCACGTTGGGCACGCAGCGGTTGCGGGTCCCCTCGGGGCGGCCGTCGTCGCCCACCAGGTGCAGCGTCGGGCCGCCGCCGGGCAGCGCCAGGACGGCGAAGCGGTGGTGGTGCTCGACGTGGACGGCGGCGAAGCCCAGCCGCTCCTGGTACCAGGCGAGCTGGCCCTCCCAGTCCCGCACATAGATCGCGACCATGTCGATGCGCTGGAGCATGGCGACCCCCCGGCTGCGCAGCCTAGGGGGACAGGTCGGTGGCGGTCGGCGAGAGATTCCTCAGGTGCCGTCCGTGCTCCAGTGCCAGGGCTCGGCCGGGAGGTTGTAGAAGCCGTAGGAGGCGGCGTTGCCCGACAGCCAGCCGAAGCACGCGCTGCTCCGGCTGATCGTGCCGCTGCCACACGTGATGTCGACGGCGAGGCCCTGCTCGTGCTTGGACGTTCCGGGGATCGCCGTGGGCGGCGAGCAGGACGACGCCGGCATCTCGTAGATGGCGTAGTCCGAGGTCCCGCAGTTGGCCCGGCGGACGGCGATCTGGTCGGCGGGATCGCGGTAGCCGCCGCCGCACATGTCGAGGCCGTCGGCCGAGGCGGCGTCGAACATCGACTGGAGCTCGCCGGCCACCGAGGCGGCCATCGTGAGTGAGCCGCCGCCGGGGCAGGACACCGTGCCGAGGCCGCCGGACGCGCCGGTCGGCGTGCGGCGCCCGGGGCTGGCCGGGCGGCGGGCGGCCTCGGCGGCGGCCTGGGCCGCGGCGGCCTCCATCGCCTGGCGCAGGGCCTCGGCCTGCTCCCGCGCCTGGCGGGCGGCCACGACCTCGTCGAGCTTGGCGGCGATCTCGGCCTCCCGCTGGCGGACCGCCTCGGCCGCCGCGGGGTCGATCGACTCGAGCGCCGACGCCTCGGCCAGGCCCCGGGCGATCCGGTCCTGGACGGCGAACACGAAGGCGGAGGCGCTGGATTGCGCCGCGGTGAGGTCGGCGAGTGCGGCCGCCGCCTCGTCCTCGGCCGCCTGGGCGGCGTCGACGGCGTCCTCCTCGACCGCCTTGCGGTCGGCCAGCTCGGCCTGGGCGTCCTCGAGCTGGCCGAGCAGGTCCACGTTGGCCTCGGTCTGCTGGTCGAGGATGACCTGCTTGACCGTGGCGTCGGCCGGGGTCTCGGCCTCGAGTGCATCGAGCGGGCCAAGGCTGGGCGGGTCGACGAACGCATCGATCACGACCGCGTCGCTCTGGTTCGTCAGCTCGGCGATGCGGGCCTCGGTGGCCTCCACCGCGGCGTGGGCGGCGTCGACCGCGGCCCGGGCCGCCAGCTGCGTGGCCTGGGCCGCGACCACGGCCGCGACCTCGTCGCGCACCCTGGTCTCGTAGCCGCCGAGGCTGGCGACGACGTCGGACTCGCCGGTGGCGCGGAACAGCTCCTCGCCCGGCTGGCCGCCCGGCGGCTGGCCGAGGTCGTCACGCTGCGTGGGCGGCTCGGTGTGCGGGGTCTGCGCCCCACCGGGGGCGGGCGACAGCAACGGCGCTGCGGCGACGAGCGCGGCGGACGCCAGGCGAATTGCTCGTGATCGACGTCGGCTCGGCGTCACGCAAGGTCCCCAGACGTGTGGATGCGACGGTTCGACACCGGACTGTAATGAAACCGCACCTGCAACGACACATCGCGGATCCCCCGCCCGCCCGGCTGACAGACTGCCGCCATGGCAGAGGTGCGCACCGACATCGCCGACGGCGTCGCCGTCCTCACCCTCGACGCCCCGGACCGGCGCAACGCCCTGACGCTCGGCATGACCGACGAGATCGTGGCCGCGGTCGACGCCGCCGAGGCCGATCCGTCCGTCGGTGCGCTCATCGTCACCGGCGCCCCGCCCGCCTTCTGCGCGGGCGCCGACCTGTCGCACCTCGGCACCAGCGAGCGCGAGGGGCTGCGGGCGATCTACGAAGGCTTCCTGCGGATCGGCCGGTCGCCGCTGCCCACCATCGCCGCCGTCAACGGGGCCGCCGTCGGCGCCGGCATGAACCTGGCGCTCGTGTGCGACGTGGCCCTGGCCGCCACCTCCGCCCGGTTCGACACCCGGTTCCTCCAGCTCGGCCTCCACCCCGGCGGCGGCCACACCTGGATGCTGCAGCGTCGCGTCGGCCCGCAGGCCGCGACCGCGCTGGTGCTGTTCGGGCGGGTGCTCGACGGCGCCGCTGCCGAGCGGGCCGGGCTGGTGTGGGCGTGCGTCCCCGATGCGGAGCTGCTGCCCACCGCCCGCGAGATGGCGGCCGTCGCGGCGGCCGCCCCCCGGGACCTGGTCGAGCGGGTCAAGGCGACGCTGGTCGACGTCCGCTCGATCGACGACCACGCGGCGGCGGTCGACCGCGAGCTCGTGCCCCAGGTCTGGTCCATCAACCAGCCCGCGTTCCAGGAACGCCTCGCCGCCCTCCAGGCGCGCATCACCTCGCGCTGACGCTCCCCGACCGGCCGGCCGGTGCCGGCGTCAGCCCGGGGGCTCGGCCGGCGGGGCGAAGGTCAGCGTCTGGCGGATCTGCTCGGTGAGGTCGTCCAGGCTGGCCGCGTCGTCGGCCGCCACCGTGACCTCCCACAGGATGTCGCCCGGGCCGGCCACCATGACCGAGCGGGCCTCGGCCGTTCGGCCGCCCGACCCCGAGGCGGGGCCGAGCGTGTACGGCACCAGGGCCATCGGCCACCGCGCGCCGTCGACCACGGTCACCCGGGTCGGGTCGGTGCCGTTGTTGGCCGCGGTCAGCTCGGCGGCGTACCTGAGCGTCTCTGCGTCGCTCACACCCGTCGCGGGCGTCGCCCGCACGACCACGTCGCTGATGCCGCCGGCCTGGTCCTGGCCGGCCGCGTAGATCACGCCGCCCTGGGCCGCGGCCGCGTGGGCCAGGTCGGCGAAGCCCGGCACCGCCGGGGACGCGCCGGCCAGCGTCGCCAGGCCCTCCGGCGACAGCAGCGTCGCCTCCCAGCCCGGCGGAACCGCGAAGCCGATGCCGATGTCCGGCGCCGGGATCGACTGCCAGCCGTCGGGCGCGGCCACCTCGATGCCGCCGGTGTTCATCGTCGTCGTCGTGACGTCGCCGCCGTCGCCCCCCGTCTCCTCGGTGTCCTCGGCGGCATCGTCGCCGTCGTCACCCGAGCAGGCCCCCAGCGTTGCGCCCAGAACCACGGCCGCCAGCGCGGCGGCCGCGTGCCTGCGTCCGATCATGTCAGCCACTCCCGAGTCAGCTCGTCCCGCCGGTCTCGCCACTCCTCGATGGTCAGGGCGTAGCGGATGTGGTCCTCCCACACGCCGTTGATCTCGAGGTAGCGCTGCGCGACGCCCTCGTCGCGCAGCTTCAGCTTCTCGACCACCCGGCGGCTGCGGAGGTTCCGCGGGATGATCGAGACCTGGATCCGGTGGAGGTGGACCTGCTCGAACGCGAAGCGCGCCACGAGCACGACGGCCTCCGGCATGTAGCCGTTGCCCGCCTGGCCCTGGTCGATCCAGTAGCCGACGTAGGCCGACTGGAACGGCCCCCGTTGCACCGAGGACAGGTTGATCTCGCCGCAGAACCGGTCAGCCCGCCGAGCACCCGGGACCTCGGGTACGAAGATGCCGAACCCGAACCCCGTCCCGAGCTGGCGCTCCCGCTCGCGGGCGCTGCAGCGCATCGCGAACGCCTCGCCCGACTCGACCACGTCGGGGAGGTTGGGGTTGCGGGCCGGCTCCCACGGGGTGAGCCAGTCGTTGTTGCGCCGCCTGACGTCCTGCCAGGCGGCGAAGTCGGTCGCCGCGAGCGACCGGAGCATGATCCGGCGGCCGGTGAGCACGGTCATCGTGCCGCGATCACCTCCGCCAGCGCGGCCAGCAGCAGCGTCACGTTACGGGGCCGGGCCGTGTGGCCCATGCACCCGATCCGCCACACCGTGCCGGCGAACTCGCCGAGCCCGCCGCCGATCTCGATGCCGTAGCGATCGAGCAGTGTGGCCCGGGCCTTGGCGTCGTCGACGCCCGCCGGCACCCACACGGTCGTGAGCTCCGGCAGGCGGTGGCCCTCGGCTGCGAACAGCTCGCAGCCCAGCGCCGCCAGGCCGTCGTGCAGCAGCCGGCCGCAGTCGGCGTGGCGGGCGATCGCCGCATCCAGGCCCTCGTCCAGCAGCGCGCCGAGCCCGGCGTGCAGCGACTGGATCATCGACACCGGCGCGGTGTGGTGGTACGTGCGTGCGCCGGTGGCGGGGCCGGTGTAGCGGCCGATCATGCGCAGGTCGAGGTACCAGGAGGCGCTGCGCTCGACCAGGCGCTCGCGAGCCCGCTCGTTGAGGGTGAGAGGGGCCAGGCCGGGAGGGACGCCGAGGCACTTCTGGGTGCCGGCGTAGGCGACGTCCACGCCCCAGCCGTCGATGTCGACCTCGATGCCGCCGACGCTGGTGACGCAGTCGACCAGCAGAAGCGCGTCCCCCTTGCCGTCGCCCAGCGCTGCGATGTCGGAGCGCGCTCCGGTCGAGGTCTCGGCGTGGACCACGGCCACGATCGCCGGAGACGAGTGGGCGGCCAGCAGCCGCTCGGGGTCGACCGGCTGACCCCAGGGGAACTCGACGGCGACGACCTCGGCGCCGCAGCGGGCGGCCACGTCGCACATCCGGGCGCCGAACACGCCGTTCACGCCGACGACCACGGGGTCGCCGGGCGACACGAGGTTGACGAACGCGGCCTCCATGCCCGCCGACCCGGTGCCCGAGATCGGCAGGGTCATGGCGTTGGCCGTGCGGAACACGGTCCGCAGCCGGTCGCACGTCTCGTCGAGCACGGCCACGAACTCGGGGTCGAGGTGACCGAGCATCGGGTGCGCCATGGCCGCGACGGCCTCGGGGTACGGGTTGCAAGGCCCCGGCCCCATGAGGACGCGATCGGTCAGCGGCATGTCCCCTGACGGTAGGTCATGACAGGAGGCTCAGTGCCAGCCCGTCGAGGATGTCGGCCTCGGACACGATCATCTCGTCGAACCCGAGCCGCCGGAAGATCGCCACCAGCACGCAGCAGCCTCCGACGATCACGTCGGCCCGGGCCTCCTCCAGCCCCGGGTTGTGGATCCGGTCGGCCAGGGGCTCGGTGGCAAGCGTGCGAAACACGTCCTCGGCCGCGTCGCGGGTGAGGTGGAAGTGGTGGATGGCGTCGCGGTCGTAGGTGGCCAGCCCGATCTCGACCGCCGCCACCGTCGTGATGGTGCCGGCCAGGCCCACCAGCGTGCGGGCCTCGGCCGCAGCGGGGACCTCCCGCACGACGTCCTCGAGGTAGGTGTCAGCGAAGCTGATGCTGGCGGTCAGCTCCTCGGGTTGGGGCGGGTCGTGCTCCAGGAACTTCTCGGTGAGCCGCACGCAGCCGACGTCGACAGACATCACGCCCTCCACCTCGTCCGTGCCCACGATGAACTCGGTGGACCCGCCGCCGATGTCCACGACGAGGAATGGGCCCAGCGCAGGGTCGAGGTCGCCGGTGGCCCCGAGGAAGGACAACCGCCCCTCCTCGTCGCCGCTCAACAGCTCGGGCCGCACGCCGACCACGTCCTCGACAGCGGCGAAGAACTCGTCGCGGTTGGCGGCGTCGCGGGACGCGGAAGTGGCGGCGACCCGCACCGTCTCGACCTCGTTGGTGTCGAGGATCCCGCGGTAGCCGCGCAGGCAGGCGAGCGTGCGCTCCACGGCCTCGTCGGCCAGCCGGCCGGTGGCCCCCACGGCCTGGCCGAGGCGCGTGATCGTGTTGCGGCGGTCGACGATGTCGAGCTTGCCGTTGCCCGCCGGCCGTGCCACCAGCACGCGGGTCGAGTTGGTGCCGATGTCGATCGACGCGACGGTGGTCATCACTCGGAACCTAGTGCCACGGGGCCCTCGATCCTCTCGTCGACCCAGCGGCCGACCGGGTCGTCGCCGCCGGCGAGGAACCAGGCGTAGTGGGCGTGGAGGCACTTGACCCCCACCCGGGTCCCGCCGACGCCGCCCGCGGGCCGGGGACCGGCGTGCCCGGGGGGCAGCGCGGCGTCCCGCTCGGCCGCGTACGCCGCGTGGGCGGCGGCCAGCGCGGCCGGGGAGACCTCCGACTCGGCGGCGTCGACCCCGCCCGCGCTCTCCAGGCGGGACACCCGGGTCCGCTCGGGCTCGCCCACCAGCCACCAGCGCGTCGGCATCGGGGTGCCGTCGTCGAGCAGCGGGGCGTTGCGGATCACGACCGGCGAGCCGTCGGCACGCCGGACCACGACCTCGAACGCCCCCCGGGGCGGCCTGCCGAGGAGCCGCTCGACCTCGTCACGGTCGGCCGCAGTCAGGCCGGCGCCGCCGTCCACGTCACGCGGTGCACGCGCCACGGCGAGGACAGGCCCTTGAGGTCGAGCTCGCGCCCGGATTCGAACTCGAGGTCACCGCCGGCCTGGGTGAGGTCGCGGGTCAGGCCGGACACCAGGATCTCGCCGGGGCCGGCGTGGTCGGCGATGCGCACGGCCACGATCACGTTCTGGCCGAACACGTCGCCGTCGACGTCGACGATCTCGCCCGTGTGCAGCCCGATGCGCAGGTCGATCGCCAGGCCGGGCCGCTCGACCCGGTGGGCGGCCAGCCGCCGCTGGATGTCGACCGCGGCGAGGATCGCGCTGCGGGCGCTGGAGAACACGACGAGGAACCCGTCGCCCTGCGCCTTGACCTCGGTGCCGCCGTGCTCGGCGACCGCGGCCCGCACGACGGCGTTGTGGGCGCGCAGCACGTCCATCCAGCGACGGTCGCCCAGCTCCTCGGCCAGGCGGGTGGAGCCGACGATGTCGGTGACCATCATCGTGAGCGTGCCCCGGGGCCCGGTCGGGGCGTCGGCGGGCGGGGCCTGCCCGTCGGCCCGGCTGCCGTTGGCGCGGTCGCGCCAGTCGCGGCGGTCGCTGCGGTTGCCGCGGCGGTCGTCGCGGGACGAGCCGTGCCGCCAGACCGGGATGTTCGGCATCGGGGGCGGCACGGGCCAGTCCGGCAGGGGCGGGCTCGGGAGCGCGGGCGTGCGGAACGGCCACTGGCCGTCGGCCCGCTCGTCCTCCGCCTCGGCATCGACGTCGTCGCCGTGGCCGTGGCCGTGACCGTGCAGCTGGCCGTGGACCCGGCGCGAGCGTCGCCCGTTGCGGACGTCGACCCCGCCCCACAGCCCGCGGGCGTGGATCCGGATCAGCGGAGCGCCCGGCAGCGGCGTCGCCGACCGGGTGCGGTCGGTGCTCCCGCCCATCACCACCATGCCGTCGAGCTCGACCGGCACGCCGTCGGGAACCACCACGTCGACGCCGCCCATGATCGCCCAGGCGTAGACGTCGATGACCGGCGTCTCGATGATCGCCCCCCGCAGGTCCACCTTGGCCCCGCCCCAGAACGCGAACGCGGTCACCTCCGGCGGCGCCTGCCAACGCCCCCGGGTGGTGCTGCCGCTCATGATGGCGATGACCCGGCGGCGCGCCCGCCCGCGGGCCGGCGGGACGGCACCGGCGGGTGCGGGCGGCGCCGTCGTCGTCGCCGGCACATGGACCGGCGCGGGCCTCGCCGATATCCCCGGCGGGAGGCCGTCGAGCAGCTTCTCCAGGTCGGACCGGGTCTTGGCCGCGAACACGTCGCCCGCCAGGTCGGAGAACTCGTCCAGCGTGAGGCGGCCCGCGCCCGTGTGACTCCGCAGCAGGTCGATGACCTGCTGGCGCTCGGCGTCGCCGATCCGCTCGTCCCCCCGATCTGTCATGTGTCACAGTCTCGCGCCCCGGGTAGGGGTGGCGGGACGGGCCGGGCGGCTCCGGGCGGAGACATGGGTCACTAGGCTCGCCGGCCTACCGACCAGTCGGTAGGCTGAGCCGATGGACGCCGCCGCCCTCCTGTCCGACCTCGAGCCCGTTGCCGCCCGGCTGCTCGACCGCCACCTGGCCCAGGCGAAGGAGTGGTTCCCCCACCAGCTGGTCCCCTACAGCCGGGGCGAGGACTTCGAGGCCGACTACGAGTGGTCGGCCGAGGACGCCGCCCTACCGGCCGAGGTGCGGTCCAGCCTGTTCGTCAACCTCCTCACCGAGGACAACCTGCCGTACTACTTCCGCACGATCGAGGCGATGTTCGGCCGCCACTCGGCCTGGGGCGAGTGGAGCCGCCGGTGGACGGCCGAGGAGGGCCGCCACTCGATCGTCATCCGCGACTACCTCACCGTCACCCGGGCGATCGACCCGGTGGCGCTCGAGCGGGCCCGCATGGCCCAGGTCAGCTGCGGCCAGGTCCCCGAGCCGACCACGGTCCAGGCCGGCCTGGTCTACGTGGCCCTCCAGGAGCTGGCGACCCGCATCGCCCACCACAACACCGGCAAGGTGATCGACGACCCCGTCGGCTACGACGTCATGAAGCGGGTGGCTTCCGACGAGAACCGCCACTACCTCTTCTACCGGGACCTCGCCGCCGCCGGCATCGAGGTCGACCCGTCGGGCATGGTCATCGCCATCGAGGAGCAGGTGCGGGAGTTCGAGATGCCGGGCACCGGCATCGTGGACTTCGAGACCCACGCCCGGGCCATCGCCAAGGCCGCCATCTACGACTTCGAGATCCACCATGGGCAGATCCTGGTGCCGGTGGTGCTCCGCCACTGGGGCGTGGAGAACCTGACCGGCCTGTCGGACGAGGCCGAGCGGGCCCGGGACGCGCTGCTGGTCCGGATCGACCGCATCGGCAAGGCGGGGCGGCGCCTGGCCCGGCGCCGCGACGAGCAGGCCGAGCGGGTCCCCGAGCCGGTCTAGCCCCCGCCCTCGCCTGGGGTGACCGTCGTCGTGGTCGACGGCGGGGCCTCCTCGGCCGGCGGGGCGAAGACGCCGTACGACTCCTCGCCCGGCAGCACCAGGCCGAGCTCGCGGCGTGC
>Ga0075429_100000618_pt1 | contig 27410 bp, 22 predicted proteins | sample RhiMetdeltSRZDD3_FD_75295 | JGI IMG/M metagenome (GOLD analysis project Ga0075429, IMG submission 75295) | Populus rhizosphere microbial communities from Tennessee, USA - Rhizosphere MetaG P. deltoides SRZDD3 | ecosystem: Host-associated > Plants > Roots > Rhizosphere > Soil | place: USA... | reverse complement strand
GCTGTTGAGAGCAAGTGACCTGTCCGCGTTTGAGCAGTGAAGTGACCGCGGCAATCAGGCCACCGCGACGGCCGCGGCCGCCTGGGTGGCGTGGACGATGGGCTCGCGACTGAGAGCCCGGCCCTGGCCGCTGTAGCGGCCCAGGAGCTTGGGACCCCACCAGACGGTGTGGGTGCCATCGAGGTGGCGACGGGCCAGGACCTGCAGCCCGGCACAGGTGGTGCGTCCGGGTTGCTTGGCGACCTGGAGGCGTACGCCGTCCAGGGTCACGGTGTTGTCGCGCTGCACGGTGCGGGTCTCCTCATGGCAGAAGATCGCCTCGAGATCGGTGGCCCCCAGGGGCGCGAAGCCGGACTCGGCGTCGGCGGGGGCGCGGGCGAACTCGTCGTTGAAGGTGGGCAGGAAGTCAGCCTCGAGGAAGCGGTTGGCTCGCTCCAGCGTGCGGACGCCAGCGGTGTGGAGCTCCTTGACCAGGCGATCCTGCAGCGTGCGGTTGACGCGCTCGCTGCGACCGCGGGCCTGCGGCGAGTAGGCGAGGATGTGCTCGACGCCCAGCCGCTCGAGCGCCCGTCCCACCTGCGTGCGCCGGGTGCGGTCGACCGGCTCGCCGGCCTTGGCGGTGTAGGTCGCCCAACCGGCGCGATCGCTGTAGAGCGCCTGCGGGATGCCGTGCACACGCACCACGGCGGCCAGGGCGGTCAGGATCGCGTGGGTGGTCTCGTGCTCACCGAGCCGGGCATAGAGCACGCGCTTGGTGGCATCGTCGACGACCACGATCAGGCTCTGCCATTGGTCGGGGCAGCGCGTCAGCCAGCGATGCCGACTGCCGTCGATGTGCAGCAACTCGCCGAAGCAGGCGCGCGGCTCCCGGCGCACGAAGTGGCGTCCGCGGGCCCGCTTCTTCTTCACCACGCCGGCCGCCTGCAGGGCACGCCGGACCACGGTGTAGGACCACGCGCAGCCTTCCTCGCGCCGCAGCACCGCATGGAAGTGGCGGACGTTGTAGCCCCGGTATCGCTCCCGGTACAGCTGCAACCAGTGCTTCACCACCTCCGCGCGCACCGCATGCGGAGAGCGATCCACCCGACGACGATCCTGCAGCCCCTCGACCCCGAACCGTTGGTACTTGTACCGCCAGCGCCGCATCGTGCGCACACTGACGCCCAGGATGTCCGCCGCCTGCCACCAGGTGATCTCCCCGCCCATCGCTCGAACGATCACGTCCTTGAACCTCATGGCCCGCTCCCGGGCAGCCGCCGTGGGTGACATACCGAGCCCTCCTTCGGACTCGGGATACCACGCCGACCACCCCACTCCGGGGGGCCGCGGTCACTTCACGGCTCAAACGCGGTCACATCATTGCTCCCTTACAGGCTGGCGCGCCGCATTTGCGCCCGCGCGCCCGGCCCGATTAGTCTCGCCCGCCTGTCACCGGGACCACTTTCCAGCCTTTGAGGAGATTCGATGAGCCTGCGCCGTTCCCTTGCCGCCGCCCTGGGGGCCGTAGCCGTCCTAACTCTCGCGTCCGCCGCCCAAGCCGGGCCATGGGGGCTCGCCCCGGGCGAGTTCTACACCGAGCTCGTGGGCAGCGTCTTCTCGAGCGACAGCTACCTGGACCGCAACGGCGATCGCCCCCCGCTCGGGGGCACCTTCGAGGAGCGAGCCCTCGCCGCGCACGCCGAGTTCGGCTGGAAGAAGCACACCACGTTCATCATGGAGATGCCGTTCGTGGCCCGCACGTTCGCCTCGGACATCGGTGGCGGGACGCTCAGCTCCGCGGGCCTCGGCGACATCGGCCTGGGGCTGCGTTTCGCGGGACACTTCTCCGGCCTGCCCATGTCCGTCGAAGCGGGCTGGACCGCGCCGCTGGGGACGAACCGCAACCTGTTCCCCGGCACGTCCGGCTCCGGGGGCGCGGACCCCACGAGCTGGTACGACCTGGCGACGCGGCAGATGGCCAGCGACTCCAGCGCGTTCTTCGCGCAGGGCCTGCAGAGCCTGTCGCTGCGGGCTCACGTCGGCGGTGCCGCGGGCAGCAAGACCTTCTGGGCGGTCGGTGGCGGCGTTCGCTACCGCTACTTGACGGTGACCGGAACCAAGTACAAAAAGGACGGTGCCGACGTCGAGAGCATCCACGGCTCGCGCTGGGCGACGTTCTCGGACGCCACCGCGATGGTCGGCTACTGGGTCTCGCCGGCGTTCCTGCTCACGGGCGAGGCGCGCGGCGAGTGGACCAGTGCCCAGGGCGACGGGTATGACCGCCTGTCCGGCACGCCGGCCAAGCCGAAGTTCGCCACCGGCCCGATCCTCAACGTGACCCAGACGATCGTCGGCCCGAGGTTCACCTACCGCGTGGACGAACGCATGGACGTCTTCGCCGGCTCGTGGCACACCGCGCGCGGCGAGAACGTGCTGCACGAGAACTACTACTACTTCGGGATCGCGTGGAAGCACACGGGCCTCGATCGTCTCGCCGGGGCGCTGGGTGGCACGAAGGCGCCCTCCAAGGAACCCGCGGCTCCCGCCGCGGCTCCGACGACGACCACGCCCGCCACGCCCACGACGCCGAAGCAGTGACGCACGGCGCGGCGCCGTTCGCCGCCCGGGAGGGGATGTGATCCCGGTCCACTTCACCCGCCTCTTGCGCGCCGCGGCCCGCTACAAGGCGGGCCTGTGGTGGGGGATCGCCTGCGTGGCGGCCTCCAACGTCGTCATGCTGTCGCAGCCGCAGGTCCTGCGGCACGCGATCGACGACCTCTATGGCGGGGTCACCGCCGAGAAGCTGGGCCGCTACGCGCTGCTCGTGATGGGCATCGCCGTGCTGGCCGGGCTGTTCCGCTTCGGCATGCGGCACTGGGTGATCGGCATCTCGCGCCGGCTCGAGTTCGACCTGCGCAACGAGCTGTTCGCGCACCTGCAGCGCCTGCCCGTGGAGTGGTTCCAGGGCCGGCGCACCGGCGAGCTCATGTCCATCGCCACGAACGACATGGCCGCGGTGCGCATGATGCTCGGCCCGGGCGTGATGTACACGGTGAACACCGTCACGGTGATGGTCCTGTCGGTGTCGTTCATGCTGGCGATCAGCCCGCGCCTGACACTGTTGTCGCTGCTGCCGCTGCCGCTCGTCTCGATCTCGGTGTGGTGGTTCGGCGACCGCATCCACCGCCGCTTCGAGCGCGTCCAGGAGCGCATGGGCCAGCTCTCCGCCCAGGTGCAGGAGAACCTCGCCGGCCTGCGCGTGGTGCGCGCGTTCGGTGCCGAGCGGCGGGAGTCCGAACGCTTCGACGAGCTGTCCGAGGGCTACCGCATGGGCCACCTGGAGCTGATCCGCATCAGCGGTGTGTTCCAGCCATCGCTGGCGTTCTGGAGCGGCGTGGGTGCGCTGCTCGCGATCTGGGTGGGCGGCCGCGAGGTGGTGGCGAACCGCATCACGCTCGGCCAGTTCGTGGCGTTCACGGTGTACCTGGGGATGCTCAACTGGCCGATGGTGGCGCTGGGCTGGGTGATCAACATCTTCCAGCGCGGGTCCGCCTCGTACCTGCGCATCGTCGGGCTCATCGAGCAATCCCCGTCCATCGACAGCCCCGAAGCTGCCGTGCGCCCGACGGGTGCCGCCCGCGGCGAGTTGGAGTTCAGGAACGTCACGTTCGCTTACCCCGGCAGTGCCGAACCGCTCCTGCACGACGTGACGTTCCACGTCCCTGCCGGTGCCACGGTGGCACTCGTGGGACGCACCGGTTCGGGCAAGAGCACGGTGCTCTCGCTGCTGCCGCGCGTGTTCGACCCGCCCCCAGGCACCGTGTTCGTGGACAGGCACGACGTGCGCACGCTGGACCTGGCGTGGCTGCGCGCGCAGGTGGCGAGCGTGCCACAGGACCCGTTCCTGTTCTCGGCCACGGTCGCCGCCAACGTCGCCTATGGCGTGGACGGCGAGGACACCGCGGCCGTGGCGCGTGCCGCCGCGCTGGCACGGCTGGATCGCGAGATCGAGTCCTTCCCCGACGGCTACGCCACGTTCGTGGGCGAGCGCGGCATCACGCTCTCGGGCGGGCAGAAGCAGCGCACCGCCATCGCGCGCGCGGTGCTGCGCGATGCGCCCATCCTGCTGCTCGACGACTGCCTCTCCAACGTGGACACGCAGACCGAGGAGGCGATCCTCGAGGGACTGCGCGGCGAGATGCGCCGCCGCACCACACTGCTGGTCTCGCATCGCGTGAGCACGGTGCGCGAAGCTGACCTGATCCTGGTGCTGGACCACGGCCGCATCGTCGAACGCGGACGCCACGCTGAACTGCTGGCACTGGGCGGGCATTACGCCGCGCTCCACCGCGCCCAGCAGATCGAAGAGGAGATCGCCGCCTCATGAGCGCGGGCGAGTTCGACGAAGGCACCGGTCGCGCCTACAACCACCGCCTCGCGGTGCGGTTGCTGGCCTACCTGCGCCCCTATCGCGGCCAGGTCGCGCTGGCGGTGGTCATCACGCTCGGCGGAGCGGGGGTCCAGCTGGCCTACCCGTGGCTCACCAAGGAGGCCATCGACCTCGGCATCCGCCACCGGGACACGTACATCCTGGACCGCATCGGTCTCACCTACCTGTCGGCCCTGCTGATCGGCTTCGGTCTCGGTTACCTGCAGACGCAGATCATGCAGCGCGTCGGCCAGAACCTCATGCGCGACCTGCGAGCCCACCTGTTCCGGCACCTGCAGCAGCTGCCGGTTTCGTATTTCGACCGCCAGCCGGTCGGCCGGCTGATGACGAGGGTGACCAGCGACGTCGAGGTGCTGAACGAGCTGTTCACCGCCGGCGTCGATGCGCTGTTCGGCGACCTGTTCATCCTCATCGGCATCGTGGTCGCCATGTCGCAGTTGAACGTGGAACTCCTCGTCGTCACGTTCTCGGTGCTGCCGGTCATGGTGATCGTCACGCTCACGTTCCGCGCCAAGGTGCGCCGCATCTTCCGTGACGTGCGCACGTGCATGGCGCGCCTGAACGCGTTCCTGAACGAGAACCTGGGCGGCATGAGCACGGTGCAGCTGCTGGGGCGCGAGTCGCGCAACTTCGCGCAGTTCAGCGGCATCAACGCCGACCACCGCGACGCCAACCTGCGCGCGAACCGCTACCACGCCGTGTTCTTCCCGCTGCTCGAACTCGTGAGCGCGATGGCGCTGGCGCTGATCGTCTGGTACGGCGGCCGGCAGGTCATGTGGACCGGCATCACGCTCGGCACGCTGGTGGCGTTCATCCAGTACACGCAGCGCTTCTTCCGGCCGCTCTCGGACCTGTCCGAGAAGTACGGCATCCTGCAGCAGGCCATGGCGTCCGCCGAGCGCATCTTCGAGCTGCTCGACACGCCGATCGACACGGCCGCCGTCGCGCTGCCCGGCGCGCGAGTCGCCGACGCGCCCGCCTCGTCCACACACGCGGTGTCGCACGTGCCCGGTGCCGCCGGCGCGACCGTGACGGCAAGCCCGAACGGCCCGGCCACGCCGCGTGTGGGCGTGCGCGTGGAGTTCGACCACGTCTGGTTCGCCTATGGGGGCGAGCAGTGGGTGCTGGAGGACGTGAGCTTCACGCTCGAGCCCGGCGAACGCGTGGCCATCGTGGGCCCGACCGGCTCGGGGAAGACCACGCTCACCAGCCTGCTCATGCGGTTCTACACACCGCAGCGCGGCGAGATCCGCGTGGACGGCCGCCCGCTCGGTCAGTGGGATGCCGACGCGCTCCGCCGCCGGATCGGGCTCGTGCTCCAGGACTCGTTCCTGTTCTCGGGCACCCTCGAGGGCAACCTCACGCTGGGCGACCCCACGATCTCGTCCGAGCGGGCACGCGCGGCGGCGCGCGAGGTGAACGCGTCCGAGATGATCGCGCGGCTACCGGGCGGCTTCGCCGCCGAGGTGCGCGAACGCGGCGCGACCTTCTCCGCCGGCGAGCGGCAGTTGCTCGCGTTCGCCCGCGCGCTCGCGCGTGACCCGGAGCTGCTGGTGCTGGACGAGGCCACCTCCAGCGTGGACACGCACACCGAGGTGCTGATCCGGGCCGCGCTGCGGCGGCTGCTCGAGGGGCGCACCTGCCTCGTGATCGCGCACCGGCTGTCCACGATCCACGACGTGGACCGGATCGTCGTGCTGCACCACGGCCGGGTGCGCGAGATGGGCACGCATGCCCAGCTCATGGCCGCGGGCGGGCTCTACCAGCGGCTGGTCCAGCTCCAATACCTGGGTGGCGAGAACGGCGAACCCGCCGCCGCCGGCCGCGCCGGCGACCCCGGAGCGTAGCCAGGGGGCCAGCCGGCCGAATGGCAATTCCGGCCGCCCGGATCTCCGAAAAGCCGGTGGTAAGTCACTTCGGACGGCTTTTGGAGTCCCGAGGCATCCTCCACGTGACTCTGTCGTGCAGGATGCAACACACGCCGGTTCCGCCCGGTAAGCATCGACTCAATTCGTTCGATGGGCGTTGACGGCCGCTCTGGGCGCTCCCTAAACTATGTTCTGTCACTCCGTTCCCCCTCTCAATCTCTCTCCGGAGGTGACTTCATGCAGTTGGGTCGTAAAATCCGGGACCTCCGGCTCCGCCGAGGTCTCACGGTCCAGCAATTGGCCGAAGCCACAGGGCTCTCCAAGGGCTTTGTGAGTCAGGTCGAGAATGGCAGGACTTCCCCGTCCCTCGCCACTCTGCAGGACCTCGCCCGGTCGCTCGAGACCTCCGTGGCCTACCTCGTGGTCGAAGAGGACCTGGTGCCCTACGTGGTCCGTCGAACCGAGCGGCCGAACATGAGCGTCAACGGGAAAGGCTCCCGAGTCGAGGTGATGAGCGCGCAGCCCCGGCGCAACCTCGAACTCCTGCAAGCCGATCTCCCGGCCGGCGCATCCATGGGTGACAAGCGGCAGTTCCACGACGGCGAGGAAGTCATCCTCTGCGTCGAGGGCCGGATCACGCTCGTCTGTGGCGATCACGTCGTGCAGCTCGACGCCGGTGATTCATGCCACTTCGACGGCCGGGTGCCGCACTCCATCGAGAACGCGGGCGAGTCACACGCCCGTCTCTTCATCGCCCTGACCCCCGCCGCCTTCGAGCCGGTCCTGCGTTCGAGGACCGAAGCGAGGAACGGGCACACGGTGGACACGACGATACTGGATTCGGTCGGCTAACAAGGCTTCAGTTATCCTCGAGGTGGCGGCCTCCCCCACGGGCCGCCGCCTCGTTTTCTTTGCCACGGAGGGCGAGCGGTGACGGCAGTGCGTCGGGCGACGCAGGAGTTCCTCGAGGCCGTGCGGATGTTCTCGCGCCCGGCCCGGCTGTACCTCGGGGCCGAGTTCCTGGTCTGGACCGCGCACGGCATCTTCTCCGTGCTGTTCAACCTCTACCTGGTCGAAGCCGGCGGCAGCGAACGCTTCGTCGGCCAGGCGGTGGCCTCGAGCGCATTCGGCCTGGTCGTGGCGGCGCTGCCGGCGGGTCTGCTCGCCGACCGCTGGGGCCGGCGCAATACGCTCCTGCTGGGCGTACTGCTCGAGGCCGCGGGGCACGTGGTGCGCGCGCAGTCGGTGTCCGAGCCCATCGTGTTGGGCGCGGGTTTCGTGACCGGGCTCGGGCAGGCGTTCTTCCAGATCGCGGCCGCGCCGTTCCTCACCGAGCACTCCACGCCGCGCGAGCGCACGCACCTGTTCAGCACCTTCTTCGCGAGCGCGCTGATCGCGGGCGTGATCGGCAACGCGCTGGGGGGTGCGCTGCCGCCGGCCGTGCGCACGCTGGTCCCGGGCCTGAGCCTGTTCGAGGCGTACCGCGTTGCGTTGCTCATCGGCGCGCTGCTCGCGGCGGCCGGCTCACTGCCGCTGCTGGCACTGCGCGGGCTGGTCGAGCCGCGCACGTCGCACGAGGAGGCTCCGCCGCCGCCGCACGAGGCCAGGCGGCTGTGGCCGATCGCGCTCAACTCGCTGCTGCTGGGCACGGGTGCCGGGCTCGTGATCCCGTTCATGAACCTCTACTTCCACAACCGGTTCGCTTCGACCAGTGCACAGATCGGCCTGTTCTTCAGCGTCGCGCAGGTGTTCACCGCGATCGCGTCGCTCGCCGCGCCCGCGATCGGCGCGCGCTTCGGCCGGCTGCGCACGGCGATCGCGTCGGAACTGCTGTCGCTGCCGTTCCTGCTCACGCTCGGCACCGAGGGACACTTGCCGGTGGCGGTGGGGGCGTTCTGGATCCGGGCGACGCTCATGCAGGCCGCCTCGCCGCTGCTGCAGTCCTATGTCATGGAGGTGCTGCCGCCCTCGCTGCGCGCGCGCTCGTCGAGCCTCAACAACATGGTGTGGAACGTCGGCTGGGCGGTGAGTTCGTCCGTGGCCGGGCTCATCATCGAGCGCTTCGGCTTCGGCATGCCCTTCTACATCACGGCCACGCTCTATGCGACGGCGGCGATCACGTTCTATCGCGCATTCCGCGGGACGCGCGAGCCCGGGGCCGCGCCGGTCCGGATGTCCGAGCAGGCGAAGGGCCTGCGCGGGGACGGCCCGGGCACCGAGTAGCGCGCGGCTGGGGCCTCCGGGTGTGGCCTGCGGACGAGAGGTTCAGTCCGCGGCCGCCGGTGTCGAAACCCTACAGGGCAGGCATGGGGTCAGCCCCCGGGGAGGCAGAAGATGAGCAGGCTCATCTGGTTCGCATTGTTCGCGGTCGCGGCCTGGTACGGCTGGAATCATAAGGACAGTATCGGCGGTACGCCCTCGGACGAGATCGTGGTGGTCAACCACTGCGGCGCTGCGATCGAGCGCCTCCGCATCGGTGTCGGCGCCGACGTGGTGGTCTTCGAAGCCGTCGAGGACGGCAGCGAGCAGCGGCGGCCCTGGCGCGGCCATTCCCAGGGTTCCTTCTCCGCGACCTGGAACCAGCGCGGCCGCCTGGGCGAACTCAACTGGACCGGCAGCGGGCTCAAGCCGTCGGGCACCACGTTCGTCCACCGGTTCGAGTTCAAGCCGGAAGCCAAGATCCTCGCGCACAGCGAGCCGCGCCCGGCCCGCTGAAGCACGACCGCTCCGGTGGCAGCCCTGCCGGCGCTGGCGCCGCTCGGGGGATTCCCCCTATGCTTCCCGACCGCCCGAGGGAACGGGCCGGATGTCGGGAGGGACCGGGATGTCGCGCTGGATCTGGGTCGTGCTGCTGCTCGCCGTGGCCGTCTATGGCTGGTGGCGCACCGCTGAGTTGCGCGAGCGCGGAGCCCACGAGGTGGTGGTCGTGAACCGCAGCGGGCGGCTGGTCGAGGACCTGCGCATCCACGTCGGCGGCAAGGAGGTGCGCATCCCCGCGCTGCCGCACGGAGCCACGGCGAAGCGTCCGCTCCTCTGTGAGCGAGACGGCACCTTCGAGTTCTCGTGGCGCTCGGAGGACGGGGACCGCGAGTGGAGCTGGCAGGGCGGTCGCTTCAGTCACGGCCCGATCGCCATGCGCCACCGGTTCGAACTGGTCGGCCGTGACGGCGTGGTGTGGCGGACCGAGCGGATCGCCACGACGGCCCCGCGGGAGAAGCCGAAGCGGCGGCGCTGACGGCAGGGTCGAAGCGTCGCGGGGCGGCCCCCGGCGCCGGCCTGCCGCACGGTCCTCACTCCACGGGCGTGAGCAGGCTCGGCTGGCGGCGGATCTTGCCGGTCGTGGTCTTCACGAACTCGGACCTGCGCACGATGACGCGCCGCACGCGCTTGTAGGGGGCCAGCACCTCGCCGCGAAGCTCCACCTCGTGCTTGAGCACGTTCTCCACGAACGTGTCGTCGCAGGCAACGCCCTTCTCCTTCGCGAGCGCTTCGATCGCCGGCAGGTTCGGGTAGATGTGCGCGTGCACCTCCTCGCGTTCCCCCCGCGCGTCGCTGCCGCCGGCCACGACCACCTCGAGCACATAGGGTGAGTTCGCGAGCTGTACTTCGATCTCCTCGGGATAGATCTTCTTGCCGGCGGCGGTCGCGATCATGTTCTTGAGCCGGCCGGTGATCTTGACGCGGCCGTCGTTGAGCACACGCCCGAGATCTCCGGTATGGAACCAGCCGTCGTGCAGCACTTCGGCGGTCTTCTCCGGCTGGCGCCAATAGCCCAGGAACACGTTGGGCCCGCGCACCACGATCTCGCCGTCGCCGTCCGGATCGGGCGCGTGGATGCGCACCTCGATGCCCGCGAGCGGCCAGCCCACGGCACCGGGCGACGGGTGCGGCGGGCGGTTCGCGCACACCACCGGCGACGTCTCGGTGAGGCCGTAGCCTTCGAGCATGGGCCAGCCGAGGTCGATGTACTGCCAGAACACCTCGCTCGGGAACGGGGCCGCGCCGGTGACGAACATGCGCAGCTTGTCGAGCCCGGCCCTCTTGCGCAGCGGCCGCGCCAGCGTCTGGCCCAGCCGCAGCCCGGTCAGCCGGCGGATCGTGCGCGACAGCCCCCACAGCGTGCGCGCCATGAGCCGGGCGGGCAGCGGCGCGTCGGCGACACCCTTCTCGATCGAGGTCATGAACTTCTCGTAGAGCAGCGGCACGCCGATGAACAGCGTCGCTCCGCTGGAGGCCATGTCCTCGCGCAGTTCACGCGAGGCGAGGCCGCGCGCGTAGCACACGCTCGCGCCCACGCGCAGCGGGCACAACAGGCCGGCGGTGGACTCGAACGTGTGGTGCAGCGGCAGGATGCTCAGGAACCGGTCGCTGGGCCCGAACTCGAACGTGCGCGCGACCGCTTCGACGTTGTGCAGCAGGTTCGAGTGCGACAGCATCACGCCCTTCGCCTGGCCGGTGGTGCCGGACGTGAACATCAGCACCGCGGGGTCGCCGGGCTGGGCGGGTGTGACCCGTGGCGGTGCTGCGGCGTGCTCGCGCTGCGCCACGTCCCAGTGCGCGCTGCCGTTCTCGGCGTCGAGAGACAGCAGCCTCAGCATCGAGCGGCGCGCCGTGCGGGCGGCGGTCAGCACCGCCCAATGGCGCTCGTCCCCGACCGCGTGCGTGCACTCGGCGGCGGCGAGGATCTCGCCCACCTCCTGCTCCTTGAGCTGGGCGTCGAGCGGGACGACGACCGCACCGGTGGCGAGGATCGCGAGGTAGGCCAGCCCCCACTCGGGGCGGTTGTCGGCCTGCAGCGCCACGCGAGCGCCGGGACGCACCCCCTCTCGCTCGAGCAGCTCGGCGAATGCGCGCACCGCGCGTGTGGCGGCCATGAACGAGTAGCCCGTCCACGCGCCCGAGACGTAGCGCAACAGGAACCCCCGCTCGCCGTATCGCTCCGAGGCGTATTCGACGAGATCGGGCACCAGCCGGACCACCGGGGCCGGTGCGGGCAGTGGCTTCGACATGCGGCAAGGCTAGGAGCCGAACCGAAGCTGGGTCAACCCCGGCGGCGCGCCACCACCACGTGCGCGAGCACTTCGCGCGGGTCGAAGAACAGCCGGTCGAGCAGCTCGAACCCGGTCTGGAGGATCACGTAGAGCAGCCGCACGGGCAGCTCGGTGAGGACGCGCACGGGGCCGCGATTCACACGGTTCAATCCCGCGATCATCGTGAGCCCGACGCGCGCCCACAGCCCGCCCACGGGGACCGCCTCGACCAACTCGAACCCGGCCTGACGCAGCAGGTATTCCGCACCGTAGCGCGTGAACCGGAAGTAGTCGTGCGGCTCGTCGTGGAGCGGCACCATCTGCGTGAACTCGAGGATCAGCATGCCGCCGGGCTTGAGCACGCGGTGCGCTTCGGCCAGCATCCGGCCGGGCTCGGGCAGGTAGGTGAGCATCGAGAGCCCGAGCACGGTGTCGAACGTGCCGGAGCGGAACGGCTGCTCCTCTGCGGTGGCGAACGCGTCGGGCCGCGCCTGCCCCAGGTAGCGCGACGCGCGCAGGTCACTGCCCCAGTAGCGCTGCACGCGGCCGGCGAACAGCGGCGCGAACGGCTTGGAGCCGCAGCCGACATCGAGCAGTTCGCCGCGCGCGTGCGTTCGCACGCGCTCCAGCGCGGCGATGATCTTGTGGTTCGCCAGCCAGTTGAACTTCCACGGCGTGAACCGCCCGGTGGGCGCCGAGGTGATCCGCTGCCAGGCTCCCGTGCGCTCGCCCGGCGTGCTCATGCGTGCTTCCATTCGATCACGTACTCGCCCATCGGCACACGCACCTCCATCTGGCCGTCCGCGAGCAGGAACTCCGACGTCGGGCTGCCGTGTGGCCCTCGCAGCATCGCGCCGGTGGCATGGTCCGGCGCCTCGAAGCGCAGCGGGGCGCCGGGCACGCCGTAGTGTCGCAGCAACACGCCGCGCCCGCCCAGCTCGCGCACCGACCACGAGCGCTCGCTCAACTGGCGCACCTCGTGGTCGGTGACGAACACGGCGCCGGAGGCGCACAGTTGCTGCAGCAGTGAAGCGAGTGCCGCGCGGCCGGCGGCCGACCACTTCGCATCCAGGTGCGCGTAGTTCATCCGGTGCGTGCTCACCACCGCCGGCTGGGAACGCTCCCACGCCGCGCGCGCGGCCTTGACCGCGGCCTCGAGTCCGCGCTTGCCCGGAGCGGCCGCATCGCCCGTGGGCTCGAACGCGATGCGCGGCGGCATCAGGAACCGCGCGCCGTCGCGGTTCGGGAACGTGGCGCCGAGCCAGCGCCGGCGCAGCCAGGGCAGCGCGCGGCCGGCCTGCTCGGCCTTGCCCTGCCAGGTGGTGAGCCCGAGCGAGGCGGCCTCTTGTTCGAACCAGGCGTCGGTATGGTAGTCGGGCGGGCAGAACGACGTGGGCGCGCGGCCGAAGAGCCGGTGGAACGCCTCGATGGCGTGGCGGATATCGCGGGCGCGCAGCTCGCGCGGCTCCGCTTCGCCGTACTCTCCACCCGCCTGCACCAGCTCGCCGATCGGACTCTGGTGCTCCCAGGCGCGCCGCGCATCGTTCTGCGCGCGTCGCAGTGCGGTGAGCCACGCGGTCACTGGCAGGTGGTGCAATCCATGCAGCTCGGCCCACCACACGCCGGCAGCGTCGGCGTCGCGCACCGCTTCCCACAGACCGGGCCGCTGCCAGCGCGAGGGCACCTCCGGCAGCTCCTTGAGCGGCGGCGAGTCGCCCTCGAACAGCGGCGAGATCATCGCCTCGTAGTCGGGATTGGCGACGATGGTGTTGGCCTGGAGCACGGGCGGGAACCCATCGCCCCCCCGCCACTCGAGCAGTGTGGCCGCGAGCGAGATCACGTCGGCGGCGCTCTCGAGCGTCGAGCGGCCGTAGCGCAGGCCCGCCGGCGAGCGGAATGCCGGCAGCACGGCGAGCGCGCGGTGTGCCTGGTCGTCCGGCACCCAGGCGCACAGCCCCCAGTCATCGCTTTCGAGCACGACCGCCTTCAGGCGGCGCCAATCCATTGCCAAGCGCGGCTCCCTGTGTTCGAAGGTGCCGCACTATAGAACATGGGGCGGCCTTCGCGCTGCCTCGCGGGGCGGCTCCCTCGACCCGCGTTCGACCCGTCCCCCCTCGATCCGGGCGGGTTTGGTTGGGTTTCGGCGCGTCTCAGGGTTCGGACTGGAGTGGCCCGCAGCCGCACCCTTAGACTGGTAGCCCGTGCGCTCCACCCTGGTCCCACCTGCCCGCCGCGCGCGACTCACGCCCGGCCTGCCCACATGGCTGTTGCTCCTGATGGCGATGGCCGGCACCGATGTGACCGCCGCGCCGCTGCGCGCGGCGCGCCCGGCACCCGGCCCGCTCGCACCCCTGGCCCCTTCGGCGTCGGCGAGTGCCCTCGAGCACGCGTGCGGCACGGCGATCGACGCCATGGCGGCCCTGCTCGCCGACGCGGCCGAGCAGCGAGCGGCCGCGGGGCTCACACCGTTGCCGACGCCGAACTCCACCGACATCGATGGCATCGCCGTGCTCGAGGACGACGGCACGTTCTTCTTCGTGGACAAGGACGGCCATCCCAACCTCGACATCGCCGCGGCCGGGCGCGCGTTCTACCGCACGCACGGCGACGAGCACGACCAGGTGGTGTTCTGGCTCGCGACCGGTCTCACGAACTGGCTGGGCTCCCCGAGCGCGCTGGCCGCGGCGTGGCCGCTCAAGAACATCGCCAGCGGCATCGGGCTGTCGCTCTACGACTACAACGCCTCGCTGGGGCTGCCCCCGACCGTGCAGACCATCCTGACGATGAACGGGCTGCAGAAGTATCCCAACGACCCGGCGGCACAGGTGCCGGGGTTGCCCAACTACGTCACGCAGGACGTGCTCGCACACGAGTTCGGCCACCAGTGGCTGGCCTACCCGTCCGTGCAGTCACCGGCAGCGGCCACCGACCTGCTCGGGCGTGCCTTCCAGCACTGGAGCTTCTTCCTGGATGCGGACGGCTCCGTGATGGAGGGCGCCGATTGGGTGGCGGCGGGCCCCGACACGTTCTGGTCGATGCCGCCGATCGCGCGCTTCAGCCCGCTCGACCAGTACCTGATGGGCGTGCGCGCGAGTGCCGGCGTGGACTCGTTCTTCGTCATCGACGCTTCGGCCACGTTCGATCCGCCGGGTGCCTACGTCCCGTTCAGCGATCCCGACACCGCGCTCACCGCGCGCGGCCCCTCCCGCCGTTACGGCATCCAAGACGTGATCGCCGCCAATGGCCCGCGCGTGCCCGCAGCGGCGGCGAGTCCGCACACGATGCGGCTCGCCTTCGTCCTGGTCACGCCGCGAGGCTCGGGTGCGACGCCCGCCGACCTGGCGAAGCTGGCCACCATCCGTGCGGCGTTCCCCGCCACCGTGGCGGCCTACACGGGCGGGCTCATGAGCGTGGACATCACGCTCGCTTCGCAGGCAGGTCGCGTGCGCATCGAACACGAGCGCCTCGCCGACACCGAACAGCCGTTCGCGCCGCGCACGGTCCGCGCGCGCGTGACGGTGGACCCGGCGGGCATCCCGATCGCGGTGGATCCCGCGGGCGTGTCGGTGTCGTGGCGCACCGACCCGGGGGCCTCGTGGACGAGCGTGGCGATGTCACCCGCGGGACCGGACTCGTTCACCGCCGTGCTGCCGGGGCAGCCGGCGAACACGACGCTCCAGTACTGGTTCCGCGCCGAGAGCGATTCGGCGGGACTCCACACGGACCTGCCCGAACTCGCGCACAGCCTGCCGTTCTCCTACCGGACGGGGCCCGACACCCAGCCGCCCGTGGTGACGCACTGGGCGCAATACTCGCAGTCGAACGAACGCCTGCCGCAGGTGCTGCTGGCCCGAGCGACAGACCGGCTGGGGCTGCAATCGGTGTGGTGCGAGTCCTCGGTGAATGGCGGGCCGCTGACCGTGGTGCCGGTGACACCCGCGGGGCACGACTCGTTCACCGTCGCACTGGGCGCGGGGCTGCCGCGCGGCGCGCGCGTGGCGTACCGGTTCGTCGCGCGCGATGCCGCGATCGCCCAGAACCTCGGCTTCTCCAACGCTGCGTTCGACACGATGCGCGTCGGGCATGACCACGTGGACGGCGTGTGGAACCCGGGGCCGTGGACACATGCGAACGTGCGCTTCAACCGCCGCGACGAGTGGCACACCGTGAACTCACCCCTGGCGGGCTCTCCCGCAGGCTCGGGTGCCTGGCACTGCGGTCTCGACTCGCTGCCGTACGGACCCTACCAGGACGCCGCCCTCGTGAGCGGACAGGTGTTCGGGATCGCGCCGGGCTGCTCGCTCACGTTCACGCACCGTTACGACCTGGAGCAGCTCGACGCCACGCTCGCGTTCGACGGGGCGCGCATCGAGGTGTCGCAGAACGGCGGAGCGTTCGTGCCAGTGGATCCGGTGGGCGGCTACACGCACACCATGGCGTCGCCGGACCAGGGCGTGCCGCAGAATGCGCCGTGCTGGAGCGGCCGGCAGTCCGCGTGGCGCGTGGAGCGTGTGGACCTGTCGCCGTTCGCGCCGGGGCCGGTGCGTGTGCGCTTCCGGATGAGTTCCGACCTGTTCGTGGGAGGGGGCGGCTGGTGGTTGGATGACATCCGCTTCCGCTTCGCCGACGAGCCCACGCTGGGCGTGGAGCCGTTGGGGCCCGCGGCGGAGCTGGGCCCCGCGTGGCCCAACCCGGCCGCTTCCGCACTCCACCAGTCCCTGCGGCTCGCGCGCGCGGCGCGGGTGGAATGGTCGCTCTACGACGTCGCCGGCCGGCGCGTGGTCACGCTGTGGCGCGGCTCGCTCGCCCCGGGTGCGCACGAGCTGAGCGGCGCACCGCCGCGTTCGCTCGCCGGCGGGCTCTACTTCTCGCGCGTCCGCGTGGACGACCGGGAGTTGCCCGCGCACCGCGTCGCGCTCGTACGCTAGGTTCGATCCGCCCCTGCCCGCGCGCGGCGGCAACTCGACGTGGGTTTCAGCTCGCGCCGAGCCCGTGCTCGATCGCCGTGCCCAGCTCGGCGAGCCTGCGGTCGAAGAAGTGGCTCGCACCCTCGACGCGTTCGAGCTGCTTGGGGTCGGCCCAGGTGGGGAACACGCGATCGAGGTTCTCGGGCCGGCACACCTCGTCGGCGGTGCCCTGGATCACCAACTTCGGCACCGCGCACGTGCGCATCTCCTCGAACGTCTGCGTGTGCACCGGCGGGGCCACGAGCAGCACCCGCTTCACCGCGGGCTCGGACGCGGCCACGCGTGATGCCACCCACGAGCCGAACGAGAACCCTGCCGCCCACGCTTCGGCGGCCGGATGACGGCGACGCAGCCAGTCGAGCAGCGCCAGGGCATCCTGGAGCTCGCCGCGCCCGCGGTCGTGCGAGCCCTCGCTGCGGCCCACGCCGCGGAAGTTGAAGCGCAGCACCACCGCCCCGCGTGCGAACAACGTGGAGGCGACGCGGTGCGTGACCTTGTTGTGGAGCGTGCCGCCGTAGAGCGGGTGCGGGTGGCAGACCAGCGCGACGACCGGCGGCTGCACACCCTGACGCTCCTGCAGCAGCGTTTCGAGGATGCCCGCGGGACCGTTGAGGTCCATCGGCACCAGGCGCGAGACGGGTTCCTCGCCGCTCACCGGCGCGCGGGCGGGAAGCGCTGCTGCAGCCGCTCGTGCAACTCGCTCGACGTCGTCGCGTAGTTGAGTCCCGCGCCGTCGCCCACCACCAGCACGCACTGCGACTCGAGCATCCAGTCCTCGAGCCCGAGCGGCAGCGCCTCACGGAAATCGGCGAGATCGGCCGAGACGCGCGACGGATAGGGCTCGAACTCGTCATTCCACTCGGTGGAGAAGTACACCTCGTCGGCACCGGTCAAGAGCCCGGCGCTGGAGAAGCGCTCCATCTCCCCCGGGTCCACCAGCAGCGCGCCGCGGTGCTCGCGCGGCCGGATGCCCTCGGAGCGCAGCCGCCGGCGCACGGCGGGTTCCTCGCCCGGACGTTCCTGCCCCTCGAGCACGGCGATCGCGGCGAGCACGTAGTGCGGCAGCAGGTCGCCGGCGTCCACGACCTCGGACACGCTGGCCTTCACGCGACCGCGGTAGATGGCGTCACTCAAGTGCGTAGGCCTCGGAGCGGGACGAGAGAACGCGCGGGGTCGCGCCGTGAACCCGGCGAGTGTAGCGCGGACTCGGCGCGCATAGCTACCGGTCCCGCACGCACACGCGCAGCCGGCCCGGTGCGCACGGGGCGAGCACAGGGCGAGCACGGCGAATAGCCAAGGAGGCGCTGCCCGCCGCGATCAGCGCCGCCGGAGCGGCGGCACGGTCAGGATGGGGCACGTCACCAGGTGACGCACGCCCGAGACCGTGGCGCCGAAGACGACGTCCGAGAGACCTTTGTGCCCGTGCGAGCCGGTCACCAACAGGTCCGCGCGCTCCTCGTGCGCGATGCGTGCGATCTCGCGCGCGGGATCGCCGTGCCCGAGCCGCACGCTCGAGCGCGTGCCGCGCCCCGCGAACTCCGCCGCCAGCCCCTCGAGCCCGGCCAGGTCCTCCCGGCTCTCACTGTCGAGGCTCTGTTCGCCCAGCCAGCGGCTCGCCGCGCTCTCGGCCACGTGCACGAAGATGAGTTCCGCCTCCGGCGCCAGCTGCGCGCGGCGCAGGAAGTCGAGGATGTTCTCGTCCGCCTCGAGCAGTTCCACGGCCACGGCGATGCGGCGATAGCTGCCCGAGTTCCAGCGCAGCGGTTCCGCCTCGACGACGGGCTCGGGCTTCGCGGGGACCGCCGGCTTCTCGGCCACGACCGGCTTCTGCACCGGGACGGCGCGCGGCAGGAACGGCAACACCACCATGTAGACCAGCATCACCACCAGGCCGGCGGTGAGCGGCAGGATCACGCCCCACACCCACCAGGCGCCGGAGAAGGCGGCCACCCAGCCGCTGATGGCGTCGAACGCGAGCTTGCCGTTCAGTCCCATGATGATCGCGGTGACGACCACGGCCAGCACCTGCACCCACCACGGGTTCGCGAACGAACCCATGCGACCGCGGTCGCTGGTGAACGTCACGAGTGGCACGACGGCGAACGAGAGCTGCAGGCTCAGTGCGACCTGCGAGAGCACCAGCAGCATGTCCACCCCGCGCTCGCCCATGATCGCGATCACGGCCGCGGCGGGGATGATGGCGAGGCAGCGGCTGATGAGCCGGCGCAGCCACGGGCGGATGCGCACGCGCAGGAATCCCTCCATCACGATCTGCCCGGCGAGCGTGCCGGTGATGGTGCTCGCCTGGCCGGCGCACAGCAGTGCCAGGGCGAACAGGATCGGGGCCATGCTGTTGCCGAGCAGCGGCGACAACAGCTGGTGTGCTTCGCGCAGGCTGCCGACGTTCTGGAAGCCGTAGCGGTGGAACGCCGAGGCGGCCAGCACCAGGATCGCCCCGTTCACGAACAGCGCGGCATTCAGCGCGACGGCCGAATCCACGAGGTTCATCTTGCACGCCTCGCGCTTGCCTTCCTCGCTGGGGTCCACCTGGCGGCTCTGCACGAGCGAGCTGTGCAGGTAGAGATTGTGCGGCATCACCGTGGCGCCGAGGATGCCCATGGCGATGAACAGCGACTCGCCCTGCAGTCCCAGCACGGTGAGCGAGCCGTTCGCCGCGTGCCCGAACAAGCCGGCCGAACCGTCGGCGCCGCGCGGGATGACCGAGTACACGATCGCCGCGAGGTCGGGGCGCGACATGACCATCTGGGCGGCGAAGCACACGCCGATCACCGCCACGAGCGAGATGATGAACGCCTCCATCCGCCGGATGCCGAGACTGGAGAGCGCCAACAGCAACAGCACGTCGAACGCGGTGATGAGCACGCCGACCAGGAGCGGGATGCCGAACAGCAACTGGAGCCCGACGGCGGCACCCAACACCTCGGCCAGGTCGCAGGCCACGATCGCGACCTCGCACAGGATCCACAGCGGCATCACCAGGAAGCGCGGATAGAAGTCGCGGCACGCCTGCGCGAGGTCACGACCGGTCACCACGCCGAGCCGCGCCGACAGCGTCTGGAGCAGCACGGCCATGAGGTTGCTCATGACCAGCACCCACACCAGCTGGTAGCCGAACTTGGAGCCGCCGGCGAGGTCGGTGGCCCAGTTGCCCGGGTCCATGTAGCCGACGCTCACGAGGTAGGCAGGGCCGGCGAACGCGAGCATGCGCCGGGGCCAGCTGGGCGTGACCGGGATGCGAACGCTGCCGTGGACCTCGGACAGTGACTTGTCGTCGTGGGTCATGCCCTCGCCCTCGTCAGCGGCTCGATCATGACGCCGTCCAATCCCTCGCGGCCGCTCACCATGCGACGGCCGGCGATCTCGAGCGTGAACACGCCGTCGGCGGCATCCACCTCGACCATGCGCACCTTCGCACCCGGCACCAGGCCGTTACGCTTCCAGCGCGCGAGCCGGCTGCGTTCGCCGCCGCCGCGCACCTCGCGCACGAGCGCACGCGCGCCGGCGGGGAGATCGGCGAGCGGGGCGAGGCGGCGCTGCGCGAGCCGGCCGTGGCGGTTCGGGATCGGGTGGCCGTGCGGGTCCTCGGTGGGGTGGCCCATGAAGCGGTCGAGCGCGTCGAGCACGCGGTCGCTGACGTGGTGTTCGAGCTCCTCGGCGTCCTCGTGCACCTCGCTCCAGTCCAGCTCGAGCACGCGCACGAGGAACGTCTCGAGCAGCCGGTGGCGCCGCAGCACGAGCAGCGCGGCATGCTCGCCCGCAGGCGTGAGCCGCGCGGCTCCGCGTGAGCCGGTCTCGACGAGCTTCTCCTCGGTGAGCCGAGCGAGCATGTTGCTCACGCTGGGCGCCGACACTCCCAGGTGGCGCGCGAGCGCCGAACCGGACACCGCCTGGCCCGACCCGAGCTGCAACAGGGCCTTGAGGTAGTTCTCGCGGGAACGGCTGACGGCGTGAGTGGGACCGGGCATGGAGCGCATCCTCCCGACATTAGTCTCGGCTAAGATTACACTTTGCTTGAGCTAATGTCTAGGCGGCGATCCCGGGCGCGTGTCCCGGCCCCGATCGGGGCGGCACCGGAGCGTCCTGACCGGCACACTCCCCCGGCACTCGTGTACTTGGACACGCGCGAGGCGTGAGCGTGCGCTCCAGGGTAGCGCCGCAGGCCGGGTTCGGGGACGGAAGTGTCGGCAAGTACAACATTTGCCGCCGCTGCTGCGGCTCGGCTAGGCTCCGCCGTCCGTTCCACGACCCCCTCCCGGAGCCGCCCGCGATGCCGCAGATGACCATGGTGCAGGCCATCACCGACGCGCTTCGCGTCTCGCTGCGAGACGACCCCCGGGTGGTGGTGCTCGGCGAGGACGTGGGCTTGAATGGCGGCGTCTTCCGGGTCACCGAGGGGCTGCAGGCGGAGTTCGGCGCCGAGCGCGTGCTCGATACGCCGCTGGCCGAGAACGGCATCATCGGCGGCGCGATCGGCATGGCGCTCTATGGATTGAAGCCCGTCGCGGAGATCCAGTTCGTGGATTTCATCTACCCCGGCTTCGACCAGATCGTCTCGGAGCTGGCCAAGTTCCGCTGGCGCTCGGCGGGACAATACGCCTGCCCCGTCGTCGTGCGCGCGCCGTATGGCGGCGGCATCCGCGGCGGGCTCTATCACTCGCAGAGTCCGGAGGCCTATTTCTGTCACACGACCGGGCTCCAGGTGGTGATCCCGTCCACCCCTTCGGATGCCAAGGGCCTGCTGATCTCGGCGATCCAGGGCCAGGACCCCGTGATCTTCCTCGAGCCCAAGCGGCTCTACCGCATCATCAAGGAAGACGTGGCGGCGGGCGCGTTCACCACGCCGATCGGCAAGGCGCGCGTGGCGCGCGCCGGCGAGCACGTCAGCGTGCTCACGTACGGTGCGATGGTCGCGGTTTCGCTCGAGGCCGCCGAGCAGGCGGCCGCGCGCGGCTGGAACGTGGAGGTGCTGGACCTGCGCACGCTGCTGCCGCTCGACACCGAGGCGGTGCTGGAGAGCGTGCGGCGCACGGGGCGCGTCGTCATCGTCCATGAAGCGCCACGCACGTGTGGCTACGGCGCCGAGCTGGCGGCGATCGTGGCCGAGCAGGCGCTGACCTCGCTGCAGGCACCGGTCTCGCGTGTGACCGGCTACGACACGCCGTTCCCCTACACGCTCGAGCACACGTACCTGCCGGACGCCAAGCGCGTCCTGGCGGCGCTCGAGCATGTCATGAGTTTCTGAGGACGACCTTATGCTCGTGATCGTGTGGGAGTACATGGCGAGGCCGGAACGTCTCGAGGAGTTCGAGGGGCTCTACCGCCCCGACGGCGAGTGGGTGGAGTTGTTCAAGAACAGCCCGGGTTTCGTGAGCACGACGCTCATGCGCGACACGCGCGACCCGCACCGGTTCGTGATCGCCGACCGCTGGATGAGCGAGGAGTCATACGAGGCGTTCAAGCGCGAGTTCGCGAATGAGTATTTGGCGCTGACCGAACGCGGCGAGAAACTGCACCGCGCCGAGCACCTGATCGGCCGCTTCCACTTCGTGGAGTGAGCGAGGAGACCATGGGCGCGACGACCCCCGTGACGTACGAGGTGAAGCTGCCGGACATCGGCGAAGGCGTGGCCGAGGGCGAGATCGTGCGCTGGCTGGTGAAGCCGGGTGACGCCGTGAAGGAGGACCAGCCGCTGGTCGAGGTCATGACCGACAAGGCGAGCGTGGAGATCCCGTCACCGCGCACCGGGCTGATCGCCGCCGTGCACGTGGAAGAAGGTGCGATGGTGCCGGTGGGCACACCGCTGGTGACGATCGAGGTCGCGGCTGGAGCGGGTGCTCCCGTGACGGCCGCACCCGCACCGGCTGCCGCTCGCGCCGCGGCCGCGCACGCCGCGGCCCCCGCCACAGGACCGGCTGCCGGTGCGCGCGTCGAGGCCACGCCGGCCGTGCGCGCCATTGCCAAGGAACTGGGCGTGGCGCTGGAACGCGTCTCGGGCACGGGTCCGGGCGGTCGCATCACGGCGGACGACGTGCGTGCCGCCGCCGGCGGCGCGAAGCCCGCACCGGCGGTTCCGGCCGCAACTCCCACAGAAGAGGGCGTGACACGCGTGCCGCTTCGCGGCCTGCGGCGCAAGATCGCCGAGCACATGCGGCGCTCGCTTTCCACCACCGCGCAGTTCACGTTCGTGGGCGAATGCGACTTCACGGCGATGGTCGAGCACCGCGCGCTGGTGAGCGTGCGCGCCCAGGCGGCGGGCGTGAAGCTCACCTACCTGGCGTATGTGTTCCGGGCGTTGCCGGCGGTACTGAAAGAGTACCCGTACCTGAACGCCTCGCTCGACGACGAGCGTCACGAGATCGTGCTCAAGCAGGCGATCCACCTCGGTCTCGCGACCAACACGGACGAGGGCCTCACCGTGCCGATCCTGCAGCACGCGGATCGCATGGGGCTGTTCGCCCTGGCGCGCGAGATCGAGCGCCTCGCGGCGGCGGCGCGCGATCACAAGCTGAAGCTCGAAGAGCTCCAGGGCGGGACATTCACCGTGACCAGCACCGGCGCCAAGGGGGGCGTGCTCGCCACGCCCATCCTGCACCACCCGCAGGTGGCGATCCTGGGCGTGCACTCGATCACGAAGAAGCCGGCGGTCGTGAAGGGCCAGATCGTGGCGCGCGACCTGGGGAACCTCTCGCTGTCGCTCGACCACCGCGTCGTGGATGGCGCGCTCGGGGCCGATTTTCTCTACGCACTCATCGAGCGGCTGCAGGCACCTGCTGCATGGCTCGAGGATGGGGAGCTTCAATGACCGTGGACGAGACGCTGCGCCGGGTGCTGGACGACGAGGGCCGCGAGATCGCGAACCCGCCGGCCGTGCCGGACGCCGACCTGCGCGCGCTCAGCCGTCACATGCTGAAGATGCGCGTGCTGGACCAGCGCATGCTGTCGCTGCAACGGCAGGGCCGCATCGGGTTCTACGGCATGGCCACGGGTCAGGAAGCGTCGGTCACGGGCTCGGCGTACCCGTTGCGCAAGGGCGACTGGGTGTTCCACGCGCTGCGCGAGACGGGCGTGTGCCTGTGGCGCGGCACCAGCGTGCAGGAACTGGTCTGCCAGCTCATCGGCAACGCGGGCGACGTGCTGATCGGCCGCCAGATGCCGATGCACTTCAGCGATCGCAAGGTGAACTCGGTGGCGTGGTCCAGCGTCATCGGCACGCAGTTGCCGCACGCCATGGGTGCGGCGTACGCCGCCAAGCTCCTCAAGCACGACACGGTGTGCGTGGGCTACATCGGCGACGGCGGCACCTCCAGCGGCGATTTCCACGCGGCCATGAACTTCGCGGCTGTCTGGAAGGTTCCCGCGGTGTTCTTCTGCCAGAACAACCAGTGGGCCATCTCGGTCCCGCTCTCGGCACAGACCGCGTCGAGCAGCATCGCGGTGAAGGCCGTGGCGTACGGCATGCCCGGGATCCGGGTGGACGGCAACGACCTGCTGGCGGTCATCGCCGCCCAGCAGGAAGCCGTGGACCGCGCGCGCTCGGGCGGTGGGCCCACGCTGATCGAGGCGGTGACGTTCCGGATGGGCGGCCACTCGTCGAGCGACGACCCGACCCGCTATCGCGACGCCGAGACCGTGAAGCTCTGGGAGAAGCGCGATCCGGTGACGCGCTACTCCGCGTGGCTCCGTACCAAGGGCCTGCTCACCGATGCCGACCTCGAGGCCTGGACGGCCGAGATCAACGACGAGATCTCCGCCGCGGTGACCGCAGCCGAGGCGATGCCGGCCCCGGCGATCGAGAGCATCTTCACGGACGTCTACGCCGAGATGCCGCCGCACCTGCGAGACCAGCTGAAATACGCGCAGGCACTCGGGCTGGGCACGAAGTTCGAGGGCGCGTTCCCGCTGTGAGGGAGGCACTCCTCGTCGCACTCGGCGGCGCGCTCGGCAGCGTGCTGCGCTGGGCGGTGACGATCGGTGTGGCACGCGCCACACGCGAGCCCATGTTCCCGTGGGGCACGCTGGTCGTGAACCTGGCGGGCTCGCTGGTGATCGGCGTGTTGCTCGGCCTCGCGACCGACCGCGGCGCGCTGGCGGCTCCGGCGCGATTGTTCCTCGTCACCGGCCTGCTCGGCGGGTTCACGACGTTCTCGGCATTCAGCTGGGAAGCGCTGGCGTTGCTGCGCGCGGGCCACGCGAGTGCCGCGGGCGGCTATGTAGCGGGCTCGGTGCTGGGCGGGCTCTTGGCAGCCGCGGCGGGTTGGCTGCTCGCGGCGAAGCTGGCGGCGTAGGAACGGCGGCCTCAGCCGCCGATCGTGATCGAGACCCGAGGCCCGGGCTTGGTCGCCGGCGGGAGCTTGAGCTTCTTGCCGGGCGTGACCTTCTCGTTCACGAGATTGTTCGCCATCATGATCGCGGGCACCGTCGTGCCCCAGCGCCGCGCGATGCTGGCGAGTGTCTCGCCCTCGGCCACGACCACGGTCGACGGCCGAGCCGGCGGCGCAGTGGGTGCAGCGGCCGGAGCGGGCTTGCCGGCGGGCTCGGTCACGGGCTTCGTCGCTGGAGCGGTTGCGGCCGCACCGGGCGCGGTACCGGTCGCCGCCGATCCCGCCTTCGTCACCACGGGAGCCGTTGCCGCAGGCGCCGGAGTGCGCTCGGTGGGCACCGGCTTGGAAGCCGCAGGCGCGGCAGCCGCAGGCGCCGGAGTACTCGCCGCCGGAGCGGGCGTCGGCTTCGTCGTCACCGGTGCCGTCGTACTCGCCAGGAACTCGGAGCTCGGCGACTTCACGACCTGCGGAACCGGCGTGCTCTCGGTATCCGGCTTGGCGCTCGAGGCCGCGCTCGGTGCCGCGACGGCAGCGGGTGCGCGCTTCTCGCTGGTCGCGGGGGCACTGGCGCGCGGCGGGGCCGGCGCGCTCGCCGTCGTGCGCGGGCGCGGAGCCGAAGGCGCGCTGCCGGTCATCCGCATGTCGCCGTCGCTCTTGCCGCGGCCGAGGCCGCCGGGGCAGAACGTGACGCCGAGCCGGTGTTCGCCCGCGCCCTCGTCGCCGCCGGGCATGAACGCATAGTCCATCCACACCGAGCCTGCACCCGTGCCCATGCCGAACGTCGGGCCCGACAGCCGTGCTGCATCCGTGTTGCCGAGCTCGCTCCGGTAGCCGGCGCGCAGCGCGAACTGGCCGCGCCAGAGCCACTCCCCGCCCACACGCAACGAACGGTAATAGTGCGTGGGGGATTCCAGGTCGGCCGCCACGCGCAGGCCGCGATCGGGAGCCTCGAACGACATGCCGGCGGCGATCACGCCCGGCAGGTCGTAGCGAGTCGAGCCATAGCTCATGCCGCCGCCCACGTGGCGCGCTGCGACGGCGAACCCGAACGGTCCGGCCTCGCTGCGCACGCCCCCCGAGAACGCCACGCCCGATCCCGAAGCGTCGGCGAGCGACTCGTGCACCCACTCGGCCCCGAGCCCCACGTCCAGCACACCACCGATGCGTCTCGCGAGCGTCGCGCCGACGCCGACATCGGAGGCCGACAGGTCACCGGTGGGATTGTTGGAGGCGTCACGGCCCTCGATGCCCGCCTCGCGGTGGAACAGCGTCTGGGCACTCCAGCGCCACTCGCCCTGGAGTCGGCCCCCGGCGGCGAACCACTCCTGCGTGGCCCCTCCCGGCATGGGCGCATGCGTGAGCGAGAACTGCGTCGCGTCCATGCGCGCGAGCGAGGCGGGGTTCCACGACGCGGAGGCGAGGTCCCGGCCGGAGGCGAGCGTCGCGCCTCCCATCGACAGCACCGAAGCGCCGCTGCCCACCGACAGGAAGCTCGCCGCCGCGGTGCCCGCCGCCTCGGATGCGGCCTGTGCGACGTGGGCGCACGTGAGGCACGCGAACGTGGCGAGCGTGAGCTCGCGCAGCGGGATCGCCGCGCACCAGGGACTGCCCTGGGCAGCTCGCGGAGCGCGCTGGCTCATGGCGTCCTCAGGATGCGCACGAGCTTGCGGGTCTCCCCGGCTCGCAGCCACACGCGATAGACACCGGGCGCGGTGGGACGCCCGGCTTCGTTGCGGCCGTCCCAGACGAGTGTCTGCGGTCCCGGCGCGGCGCCACGCAGCGACAGCGTCCGCACGCGCTGGCCGGCGCCGTCCTGGATCTCGATCGTGGCGTCATACGGACCCGCGGCCGGCACTTCGAGCGGCAGCGTGACGCTGCCACCCACCGGGCTCGGGTTGGGGAACGGGGTGGTCAGGTCCCACGTCGTGGTGCCGGTGCCCACCAGGTAGACGCGCTGTGCCGAGGAGCGCGCGCTCTCGTTGCCGGTGGCGTCCACGGCCGAGACCGCGTACCACACCGAGACCGAGTCGGGCGTCGTGCTGTCGAGGAACTGGTTCGTCGCCGCCGGCGAGCTTGTGAGGCGGGTCTGCGAGCCGCCCGCGGTGAGTGCGCGATACACGTGATAGCCGGCCAGGTCGGGCTCGGAGTTGGCCGTCCAGCGCAGGCGCACGTCGCGGACCGGTTCCACCGTGCCCGAAAGCCCGCCCGGCGTGGCCGGCGGCGCGGTGTCGAGCAGGCGCTGCACGAACAGTGCGGGGGCCACGCCCGAGGACCAGTTCACGTCGTCGCGCGCGCGTGCGGCGAACCACAGGTCGCGGGTGCGGTCGAGGCCGCCGATCGTCAGCTGATGCGGTGTGCCCGGCGCACCGGGCGCGGGGACACCGCCCACGACGGTCGCCGAGGCCCAGTTCGCCTCCGTGATCGCCGACGTGGCCCAGCGCAGCTCGGTCGAGCTGGCGTTCCCGGTCAGGCTGTCGTCGCCCGAGTCCGTCCAGGACACGGTCACCGAGGTGTTGGTCACGCTCACGAGCGCGAGGGGCACCGGCGCGGGGCGCGTGCTGTCGCTCGAGACCAGCGTCGAGCCGCTCACGATGTTGGAGATGTCCGAGAGGTTGCCCGCGTCATCCTGTGTGCGCAGCGCGAACCAGTACTGGGTGGCGGGCGTGAGGCCGGACACGGTCGCCGACTCGGTCGACCCGGCGGGCGCGGGCGCGGGCACACCGCCCACCGGCGTCGCGAGCGCGAAGCTGGCGAGCGTGGTGATGGGTGTGAGC
>Ga0075429_100000617_pt1 | contig 27413 bp, 29 predicted proteins | sample RhiMetdeltSRZDD3_FD_75295 | JGI IMG/M metagenome (GOLD analysis project Ga0075429, IMG submission 75295) | Populus rhizosphere microbial communities from Tennessee, USA - Rhizosphere MetaG P. deltoides SRZDD3 | ecosystem: Host-associated > Plants > Roots > Rhizosphere > Soil | place: USA... | reverse complement strand
CCGTAGGCGTTCGCCTTGAGCACCGCCCAGACTTTCGCCGCGCCGGCGTGGCGGGCTGCGACCTTTAAATTGTTTGAGAAAGCGCTCGCCGAGATCAAAGCGCGGATCGGCCGGGGCATTGCACCTTATTGTGCTATAAAGCCCCGCGCCACAAAAAGATCAATCAATCCAGGGGTCAAGGCAAACTCTCGGTTCGATGGACGGATGAATTCCGGCTTCTACATCATCATGGCGGCGCAGTTCTTCTCGTCGCTCGCCGACAATGCGCTGCTCGTCGCCGCCATCGCGCTGCTGATGCAGGCCGACAGCCCCACCTGGCTCACACCCTACCTCAAGTTCTTCTTCGTCGTGTCCTACGTGGTGCTCGCGCCGTGGGTGGGCGCTTTCGCCGACCGCCTGCCGAAGGGGCAGGTGATGTTCATCGCCAACACGGTCAAGATCCTCGGCTGCGTCACCATGCTCTGGGGCGCCCATCCGCTGCTCGCCTACGCGATCGTGGGCTTGGGCGCCGCAGCCTATTCGCCGGCGAAATACGGCATCCTCACCGAGTACCTGCCGCACCGCAAGCTCGTCATCGCCAACGGCTGGATCGAGGGCCTCACGGTGGCCTCGATCATCCTCGGCACCGTGCTCGGCGGCGTGCTGATCCACGTCAAGGTGTCGGGGGTGCTGCTGCACTTCGATTTTCCGTTCATCGAGACGCCGGTCGACACGCCGGCGGAAGCGGCGATCGCGACCATCGTCGGGGTCTACGCGATCGCGGCGCTGTTCAACCTGAAGGTGCCGAGCACCGGCGTGTCGCTCAAGCCGCTGCCCGCGCATCCCTGGCACACGGTCAGGGATTTCGCGCGCTGCGTGGCGCATCTGTGGAAGGACCGCCTGGGGCAGATCTCGCTCGCGGTCACGACCCTTTTCTGGGGCGCCGGCGCGACGCTGCAGTTCATCGTCATCGAGTGGGCGCGCGCCACGCTCAACTTCGACCTCTCGAAGGCCGCGATCCTGCAAGGCGTGACCGCCGTGGGCATCGCGCTCGGCGCGGTGCTCGCCTCGGTGTGGGTGGCGCTCGACCGCTCGGTGCGCGTCATCCCCCTGGGCATCGCGATGGGCGTGGTGGTCATCGTGATGAACTTCGTGACCGACGTCAGAATCGCAGTCGGGCTCATGGTGGTGATCGGGGCGCTGGCGGGATTCTTCGTCGTGCCGATGAACGCGCTGCTCCAGCACCGCGGCCATCACCTGGTCGGCGCCGGGCGCTCGATTGCGGTGCAGAACTTCAACGAGAACACCTCCATCCTGGTGATGATCGCGCTGTATTCGCTGCTGCTCAGCCAGGGCTACTCGATCTATTTCGTGATCACCGCCTTCGGCATGTTCGTCGCCGGCGCCATGGCGCTGGTGCAGTCGTGGTACCTCTACAACCACCGCAAGCACCGCGCCGACGTCGAGCGGCTGCTGGCCTTCGCGAGGGCGGAAGACCCGCACCAGAAGTAGTTTCCTAAAGGGAAGTCATCGTCCTGCGCGCGAAGACAAGGTCCGCCCATGCCTTCGCCTTGTCGGGGAGATTCCTCAACAGGTAGGCCGGATGGTAGGTGACGATGCACGGCCGGCCGGCGTAGCGGTGGAGTCGCCCGCGGAGGCTGGCGATGCTGGCGTCGGTCTCGAGGAGCGTCTGCGCGGCGAAGCGGCCCATCGCGACGATGAGCTTGGGGCTCACCAGCTCGATCTGGCGCAGCAGATGCGGCGAGCACCTCGCCACCTCGTCGGGCTCGGGGTTGCGGTTGCCCGGCGGCCGGCACTTGAGCACGTTGGCGATGTAGACGTTCTTCCCGCGGTCGAGGCCGATCGCGGCGAGCATGTTGTCGAGGAGCCGCCCGGCCTGGCCGACGAACGGATCGCCGAGCCGGTCCTCCTCGGCCCCCGGCGCCTCGCCGATCAGCATCCATTCCGCGCTCGGATCGCCTACGCCGAAGACCGTCTGCGTGCGCGTCTTGTGGAGGCCGCATTTCACGCAGCCCGACACGAGCTGCTTCAGCTCGATCCAGTCCTTGGCCGGATCGCGGACCGGCGCCTCGACCGGCGCGTCAGTCGCCGTGTCCTGTACCGCGGTTGATGCGCGTCTCAGGCGCCAGATCGGCGCGAGGCCCATCTCGGCGAGGATGGCCGCGCGTCGCCCCATCAGAGCTCGACCGTGTAGACGAGCGCGTCCTCGCGCCCGAGGCGCGCCGGGTAGTAGCCGCGCCGCACGCCGACGCGCCGGAAGCCGAAGCGCGCGTACAGCGCCTGGGCGCCGGCGTTGCTCGGCCGCACTTCGAGGAACAGGCTCCTCGCGCCGCGGCGGCGCGCGAGCTCGAGCGCCTCGCGCAGCAAGGCGCTGCCGTGCCCGCTGCGCTGGTGACGCGCTGCGATCGACAGGTTGAGCAGATGCGCCTCGCCGGCCGCCACCATCAGGATGAAGTAGCCGACGAGCTCGCCTTCGAGCCGCCAGGTGCGGCAGTCGTACGGCGCGCGCAGCGAGTCGCCGAAGTTGCCGCGTGTCCACGGATGCGTGTAGATGGCATTCTCGATCTCGAGCACCTCGTCGAGGTCGCGTTGGCTCATCACGAGCAGGTGGGGTACGTCCTTGAGTACCGCGCTCATCGGCCAAGCTCCGCCTTGGTGAAGGCCACCTTGTCGCGGACGTAGAGCGGCGCGGCGAGCGCAGCGTCGATGCCCTCGCCCGCGGCGAGCCGCGGTGCGGCGAGCCGCGCCACGGCCATGGCGGTTGGATGCACTTCGGGCAGCACGCTCTTCAGTCCCAGGTTCCCGTACACCGCGAAGCCGTTGCCGGCGCCGATCCAGTCTCCCGGCGGCACCTCGACCGAGGCCGGGGCGGCGCATCGGGCGGCGATGATCTCGCGCCAGGCACCGCGGTCTGCGCGTTGCAGCGCCGCATAATACACTTCGCGCATCCGCGCATCGATGCAGGCCAGCACGCGCGCCGCGCCGGATTCCTCTGCGAGGGCTTCGAGGGTCGACACCCCCAGCACTGGAATGCCGCGCGGAAAGGCGAGGCCCTGCGCGATGCCGCACGCGATCCGCAGGCCGGTGAACGAGCCGGGCCCGGCGCCGAAGGCGACCGCATCGAGTTCCTCCGGGGTGACCTGAAACCGGTTCAAAACCTGCTGAAGCATCGGCAGCGCGAGCTCGGAATGCCGGTTGCCGGCCCGCCGCTCGGCGCCCGCGATCTCGCCGTCCCGCCAGAGCGCGACGCTGCACCACTCCGTCGAGGTGTCGAGCGCGGCGAATCGCATGGCCAATTCTATATACTGCGGGCATGAAAGAGCACCTGATCGCGGTCATCCCCGGAGACGGCATCGGACGCGAAGTGATCCCCGAAGGCGTGCGCGCGCTGGAGGCGGTCGGCGCGAAGCACGGCCTGCGCTTCACGTGGAAGGAATTCCCGTGGAGCTGCGACTGGTACAAGGCGCACGGCCGCATGTGCCCGGAAGACGCGCCCGACATCCTGCGCAAGTTCGACGCAGTCTATTTCGGCGCGGTCGGCAATCCGGCGCTGGTCCCCGACCACATCGCGGTCTGGGGCCTGCTCATCAACTTCCGCCGCTGGTTCGACCTCTACGTCAACCTGCGCCCGGTGCGCCTGTTCGAGGGCATGCCCTGCCCGCTCGCGGGCAGGAAGCCCGGCGACATCGACTACGTGGTGATCCGCGAGAACACCGAAGGGGAATACGGCAACGTCGGCGGCCGGATGTACGAGGGAACCGACCGCGAAGTCGTCACCCAGCTCGCCACGTTCTCCAGAAAAGGCACCGACCGGATCCTGAAGTACGCGTTCGAGCTCGCGCGCACGCGCGGCAAGCACCTCACCTCGTGCACCAAGTCGAACGGCATCTCGATCACCATGCCGTACTGGGACGAACGCTTTGCCGAGATGGGGAAAAAATTTCCTGATGTAAGAACAGACCAATATCACGTCGACGGGCTCACCATCCAGATGGTGCTGAATCCCGACCGCTTCGACGTGATCGTGGCCTCCAACCTCTTCGGCGACATCCTGTCGGACCTCGGCCCGGCCACCGCGGGCACCATCGGCATCGCCGCCTCGGGCAACATCAATCCCGAGCGCACCGCGCCCTCCATCTTCGAGCCGGTGCACGGCTCGGCGCCCGACATCGCCGGCAGGAAGATCGCCAATCCGCTCGCCACCATCTGGTCGGGCGCGCTGATGCTCGAGCACCTCGGTCACGCCGAGGCCGCGGCCGACATCGTGCGCGCGATCGAGCGCGTGATCATCGAAGGGCCGCACACGCCCGACATGAAAGGGAAGGCGAGCACGAGCGACGTCGGCGGCGCGGTCGCCGAGGCGATCCGCAGCCAGTCGCGCAAAGCCGCCTAGGCGCCGTCGCGGCGGCCTAGTTTTCCTAGATCGCGTGGCTGACGGTAAAGGTCGCGTCGATCGGCCTGGCAGCGCCCTTGCGCTGGATCAGCACGTGTAGCTGGTACTTGCCCGACCAGGCGAAGTCGAACACTTCACTGTAGTCCGGGTAGCCGGACGTCACCATCGGCATCAGCGCCTTTTTCTGCACCACGCCCTTCGGGTTCTTCAGCTCGATCGATACCTGCGCGTCGCCTACCCGCGCGCCGCCTTTTTCCTCTGCGATGCTCACCAGGATGTGCTGCTGGCCTGGGCCGTGGCTTCCCTTGTGCGTCCCGTGCTGCGCGTCGCTGTGCTCGGCATCGATGGCATTGACGATGCCGATGTTCACGACGAGCCCGTTCACCGTCTTCTGCGCCTGCGCGTACACGGGGAGCGCAGCGAGCGCGCAGAGCGAAGCGACTGCGACCATTCCGACGAATCTCATGAGGGCCTCCTTCGATTGCCAGCTTGCGCCCGCGGCCGACACGATCGTTGATCCAGGTCAAAAACCCGCGATGCCACGGGGCTAGGCTGAAACCGGACTTATGGCCAACCTTTATGGCCAACCTCATGGACAACGCGGGAGCGCGAGCATGTTCAAGCACATCCTGATCCCGACGGACGGCTCCGACGTGGCGGCGAAGGCGATCGATGCCGGCGTGCGCCTCGCGGCCGAGATGGGCGCCAAGGTGACCGGGTTCCACGCCGAGCAGCCGCGTCCGACGCACCTGTACGCCAAGGGCTACGCAGTCGAGCAGGACCTGATCGCCGAGCTCGACCGGCGCTCGCACCAGTTCGCCGAACGCTGCGTCGCTCAGGTCGAGGATGCGGCCCGCGCCGACGGCGTGCCGTTTGAGGCGGTGGTGGTGAAGTCGATACGGCCTTACGAAGCGATCATCCAGGCCGCGCTGGAGCGGAACTGCGACGCCATTTTCATGGCCTCGCACGGGCACCGCGGACTCGACGGCCTGCTCCTCGGCAGCGTCACCCAGCAGGTGCTCACGCACTCCAAGATCCCCGTGCTGGTGTTTCGCTAGGCGCGCGCGGCCGCGGGCGTAAAATCCCCGCGGATGGCCGAAGGGCTGCTGTACCAGGAAGCGTTCCTGTCGCAGGAAGACGAATCAGACCTCCTCGCCGAGATCCGGCGGTTGCCGCTCGAGGAAGCCAAGTACAAGAGCTACACCGCCAGGCGCCGCACCGCGGCCTACGGCTCGAGCTACGACTTCGAGACCAACGTGCTCGGCCCGGCGCCGGAAATTCCGCAGTTCTTGCTTCCTCTCAGAAGCAAGGTGTCCGGACTTCTTGAGACGGAAGAAACCCGGTTGGTTCACGCCCTGGTGACCGAGTACCGGCCCGGCACCGAGCTCGGCTGGCATCGCGACATCGGTGAATTCGGCATCGTGGTCGGCATCTCGCTCGCCGGCGCCTGCCGCATGCGCTTTCGCCGCTATCCTCCCGAGAAAGGCGCCGAGGTCTTCAATCTCGATCTCGCGCCGCGCTCGGTGTACGTGCTGCGCGACGAGATCCGCTGGCGCTGGCAGCACAGCGTGGCGCGCACGAAGGAGCTGCGCTACTCCATTACCTTCCGGACCTCCAGGTGAGCGACTTCATCGTCAAGCTGGAAGTGATCGCCGCATTCCGAAACGGCCAGGAGGTTCCGCTCACGGCGCGCATCGGCCGCGCGCAGCCCGAAGCGAAGGACGCCTGGGTCTGCCCGGTCGAGTTCGTCCCGGTCTACCACCAGCCCATGAGCGTCAGGGGCGTCGACTCCTTCCACGCCACCTGGCTCGCGTGCTCGCTGGTGCTGAAGCTGCTCGGCAATCTGAAGCAGGAAGGCGTCGAGCTCAAGGCGCTCGATGGCACGAGCTTTCCGCTCGAAGCCTACCTGGCCGGGCTCGGCGCCGGGCCGCAAGATGCTGAAGGCCGATAGCGCGCGCAACCGGCTGACCGGCATCGCCCTGGTGTCTCTCTGCTACGTCCTCTTCACGTTGCTCGACGGCACCGCGAAGTGGCTGGTGGCGAGCTTGCCGGTCATCGTGGTGGTCTGGCTGCGCTTTCTCATGCACGCGGTGCTCGCTTCTGCCTTGCTTTTCCCGCTCCGCGGCAGGCGGCTGGTCATGACCCGCCATTGGCGATGGCATCTCCTGCGCGCGCTGATGTTCGTGCTGATGACCGGGATCAACTTCTGGGCGCTCCAGTATCTGCAGCTCGCGATCACCTCCTCGATCATGTTCATCGTGCCGATCATCACCGCGCTCATGGCCGCGCCGATGCTCGGGGAGAAGATCGACCGCGGACGCTGGGCGGCGATCCTCGCGGGCTTCGCCGGCGTGCTGGTGATCGTGCGTCCCGGCAGCGCCGATTTCCACCCGGCCATGCTTCTTGCGCTCGTGAACGCGACCCTCTACGCGATGTTCAATCTGATGACGCGGCGCCTGGCGGCCTACGACTCGCCCGAAACCATCCAGTACCTCCCGGCGCTCGGTGCAGCAATCCTGCTCACGCCCTTCGCGCTCACGGCGTGGCAGGCGCCCTCGGGCTGGCTCGAATGGACGCTCGCGTGCCTGATGGGCGCGCTCGGGGGCTTGGGGCATTACCTGCTCGCGGCGGCGCACCGCTACGCGCCCGCCACGGTGATCGCACCCTTTCTGTACCAGCAGGTGCTCTACATGGCGCTCTTCGGCTACCTCGTGTTCGGCGACGTGCCGGCGCCCGCGGTGTGGGTCGGCGCCGCGATCGTGGTCGGGAGCGGCCTATACCTTTTTGCGCGGGAGCGCGCCAGAAGTTGATTCTCCAAGGTCCCAAAACAGGCCGGTCATGATGCGCAGGCCCTCGCGGGCGACGCTGGCGAGCAGGTGCTCGTCGGGCGCGTGCTGCGAGCAGCCGGGATACGAGTGCGGCACCCAGACCGTCGGCAGACCGAGGGTCTCGGCGAACACGTCGTTCGGCAGCGAGCCGCCGAGGTTGGGCAGGATCGCTGGCCTCGCTCCCGCAGTGCGCTCGATCGAGGCTTCCGCCCACCGCACCCACGGATGCTCGGGGTCCAGGCGCGTCGCCGCAAAGAACCCCTCGCGCGCCGGCGTCACGCTCACCATGCCGAACCCCTCGCGCTCCAGGTGTCGCCGCAGCGCGGGAACGATGTCGTCCGGGTCGATCCCCACCACGTAGCGCAGCTGGCAGTGCGCCGAGGCGCGCGGCGGGATCGCATTCACCGGGCGCTGAGGATTGCCGGTCACGAAGGCCAGCACCTCGAAGCTGCACCAGCCGAACACGCGCTCGGCCGGCGTGAGGCCGGGCTCGCCCCAGTCTTCCGCGTTTTCAATTTCGGTCGAGAGGGCGGCGAGCGCTGTTCTGACCGAGGGCGTGAGGCTGTTGGGGCGCCACTCCGGGACGCGAATTGCACCGCGGCGGTCGGTGATCGAAGCGATGGCGTGGGCGAGCAGGATGCCCGGGTTCGCGAGCAGCCCGCCCCAGTTGCCCGAGTGATGCCCGCCCTGGCGCAGTTCGACCGCGAGGTCGAAGTTGAGCGCGCCGCGCGAGCCGAGGAAGAGCGTCGGGCTCTCGGCCTTGAGACGCGGGCCGTCGGAGGCGATGAACACATCCGCGCTCAGCGCGTCCTTCTCTCTTTCACACAGCGTTTTCAGTCCGGGGGAGCCGACCTCCTCCCCGGTCTCGATCAGGAGCTTCACGTTGAAGCCGAGCCGGCCGCGGGTGCGCAGGACCGTCTCCATCGCGGCGAGGTTGATCGAGTGCTGGCCCTTGTTGTCCGCGGTGCCCCGCCCGTAGAGGCGCTCGCCCTCGCGCCTGAGCTTCCAGGGATCGAGGCCGGCGCGCCACTCGCCCTCCTGCCCGCGGATCACGTCGCCATGGCCGTAGCTCAGCAGCGTCGGCAGGCCCTGGTCCTCGATGCGCGCGGCGAGCAGAAACGGGCCGTGCTTCGCAGACGGATTGGCCACGATGCGGCACTCGAAGCCCATGCGCTCCAGGCTTTCGGCGAGCTCGCTCTCCAGGTACTCGGCAAGGGCCCCCTGGCGATCCGGATTCTGGCTCTCGGTGGGGATCGCGACGCGGCGCGCGAGGTCGTCGAAGAACCGCCCCTCGTCGAAGTAGCGCTCGGCGGCGGCGACGGCTTGCGCGCGGCTCATGTTGGCAGTATAGCGAGGCTCCATGGGCGAAACCCTCGCCGTTCCGGTCTGGCTCGCGCTACCCGCTGCGCTGCTTGCGGCATGGGCCGCGTACGACAAGCTGATCGTTCCCTTCCTGCGCTGGATGCTCGCGCGCCCGGCGAACCAGGTGATCGACGAGCTCTCGACGCGCCTTCGCATCGGCATCCGGCCGTTCCAGCGCACCCGCCGCCAGGCGCTGATCCACCGCCTGACGACCGACCCGAAAGTCCTGCAGGCGGCGGAGCGCTACGCCGCCGTGCACCGCGTGCCGCTGCCGAAGGCGATGCAGCGGGTCGAGCGCTACGCGCGCGAGATCGTGCCGGCCTTCAACGCGTATCTCTACTTCCGCATCGGCTACTGGGCGGGGCGCAAGCTCGCGCAGGCGCTCTACCGCGTGCGCCTGGGCTACGTCGACACGGCGGGAATCGCGGCGATCGATCCCGACGCGACCGTGGTGTTCGTGATGAACCACCGCTCGAACATGGACTACGTCCTGGCGGCCTACCTCGCCGCGGAGCAGACGACGCTCTCCTACGCGGTGGGCGAATGGGCGCGGCTGTGGCCGCTCTCGGCGCTCATCCGCGCCATGGGCGCCTACTTCGTGCGCCGGAATTCGGCCGATGAGCTCTACCGGCGCGTGCTCGAGCGCTACATCGCGATGGCGACCGAGGCCGGCGTCCCCCAGGCGGTGTTCCCGGAGGGCGGCCTGTCGCGCGACGGCCGCATGCGCGAGCCCCGCCTCGGCGTGCTCGACTACATGCTGCGCGGCTTCCGCCGCGACGGCGAGCGCGACCTGGTGTTCGTGCCGCTCGGCATCAACTACGACCGCGTGCTCGAAGATCGCACGCTCCTCGCCTCCCTAGGGGAGACTCGGCAGGGCCGCCTGAAGACGATCCTGGGAACGCTAGGGTTCCTGCTGCACAACCTCGGCCTGGTCCTGAAGAGCGAGTGGCACCGCTTCGGCTATGCCTGTGTGAATTTCGGCACACCGATCTCGATGCGCGGGTACGACGTCGACTTCCAGCGACTCGCCCCTGAAGAGCGCAAGCTGGCCGTGTCGCGCCTGGGGCGCACCCTGATGGACGCGGTCGGCCGGGTCGTGCCGGTGGTGCCCGTGGCGCTGATCGCCCAGGTCTTTCTCGCGCGGCGCTCGCTCACCGCGCTCGATCTGAAGGCCGAGACCGGCAGGCTGCTGCAGCGCCTCGAAGGCGCGCACGTCTACGTGCCGCGGCGCGACCTCGACTATGCCCTGACCGTAGGCTTGCGCATGCTGACGCTGCGCCGCCTGGTGGAGGAGCGCGAGGGCGTGTTCAGCGTGCGCGAGGAAGAATTGCCGCTCCTTGGCTACTATGCGAACTCGATCGCGCATTTGCTCCGGGTTTCGGACGGCGAGATAAGGTAGATTTCCGTCCAGGGGGCTTTGGAAGGGCCATGGCGAGACGCACAAAAAAACGGCGCGCGCCGGCAGGACCGGGCAGGCTGCTCGGCAGCCTGGCGAACGACTGGTACTGGGAGCAGGACGCCGCGCACCGCCTCACCCGCATCGAGCTGCGCGCCGGCGCCGGCTGCGACGACGCCTTCGCGCGCACGGCGCTCGGCAAGCGGCGCTGGGAGCTCGGCATCGAGGTCGAGGGAGGCTGGGAAGCGCATCGCGCGATCCTCAAGAGCCGCACGCCGTTTCGCGATCTGCTCACGTGGCGCACCCGCGCGGACGGCCGCGTGCGCTACGCGAGCGTAAGCGGCGAGCCGGCGTACGACCGGCGCGGCCGCTTCGTCGGCTATCGCGGCGTGGCCCGCGACGTCACCGAGCAAAAACGCGCCGAGCAGCTCCTGCGCCTGCAGCACCTGGTCACCCGCTGCATGGCCGAGTCGCCCGGCGTCGCCGAAGGCGCCCAGAGCGCGCTGCGGGCGATCTGCGAAGCCGAAGGATGGGACTGCGGCGAGTTCTGGCGGCTCGACGAGCGCGACCGCGCGATGCGCCGCTTCGTGCATTGGGCTAACGCGGCCGGCCAAGCCTTCGCCGCCGCTTCCGGCGACGTGCAGCTGCTCTCGGAGCGCGGCGCGGTCGCCTCGGCGTGGCAATCCGGCAAGCCGCTGTGGATCCGGGACGCCTCCAGCGACCCGCGGGCCTCCGGTCCCGGCTTCGCCGCCGGCAGCGGGGTGCAGTCCGCGCTGCTCTGCCCGGTGTTTTCGGGCCCGAGCCCGGTGGCGGTGCTCGCCTTCGCGTGCGGCAAGAAGCGCCTGCGCGACGACGCGCTGCTCGCCGCGCTCATGGCGCTCGCCGCCCAGCTCGCGCTCTTTCTGCCGCGCGCCGACGCCGAGGCGAGGCTGCGGCAGAGCGAGGAGCGTTTCCGCCGCACCTTCGAGCTCGCCGCCGTCGGGGTGGCGCACATCGGCCTCGATCGGCGTTTCGAGCGCGTCAACCGGCGTTTCTGCGAGATCCTCGGGTACCCGGAGTCCGAGCTGATCGGCATCCGGGGACGCGACATCTCGCACCCCGACGACATCGACATGATGAACGCGCAGCGCCCGCGGCTCTATGCCGGCGAAATCGACGCCGCGCGCGGCGAAAAGCGTTACCTGCGCAAGGACGGCGCCGTGGTCTGGGTCGCGTACACGCTCGCGGTCGAGCGCGACGCCGCCGGCAAGCCGCTCTACGAGATCGCGGTGTACGACGACATCACCGTGCGCCGGGCGATGGAGGACGCGCTGCGCAACAGCGAGGCGCATTTCCGCCAGGTGGTGGACTCGGCGAACGAGGGGATCCTGGTCTATGACCGCGACCTCGACATCGTCATGGCCAACGCCGCCGCGGCGCGCATCATCGGCCTGCCGCTCGGCGAGCTCGTCGGGCGCCCCGGCTTCACTTCGCTCTTTCCCTGTGTGCGCGAGGACGGCTCGCGGCTGCCGGCGGAGGACCGGCCGACGCGCCTCACGGTGCGCCGCGCCGAGGCGCTCACCGGCCTGGTCGTGGGACTCGAACGCCCGAACGGCAACGTCACCTGGCTCTCGGTGAATACGGGCTTCCTGCGCCGCCCGGGCGAGAGCGAGCACTACGGGGTCGTCTCGACCATCAGCGACATCACCGACCGCCGGCGCGCCGAGCTGAAGCTGCGCGAAAGCGAGGAGCGCTTCCGCAGCCTGACCGCGATGTCGTCGGACTTCTTCTGGGAGACCGACCCGCAGCACCGCTTCGTCGAGGTCGTCCACGGTCCCGAGTACGCCGAGAGGATGGGCCGCGTCATCGGCCACGCGGCCTGGGACCTGCCGCACGTGCATCCGGACGAGGCGGCGTGGGCGGCGCAGCGCGCGACCATGGAAGCGCACCAGCCGTTCCGCGACTTCGAGTTCGGGCGCTCGTGGCCCGATGCGGCAGTGCGCTACTTCTCGATCGCCGGCGAGCCGCGCTTCGGGCCCGACGGCGCCTTCCTCGGCTACCGCGGCGTCGGCCGCGACGTCACCGATATCGCGGTCGCGCGCGAGCGCATCGCCACGCTCGCGTACCGCGACGCGCTCACCGGCCTGGACAACCGCACCAGCCTGTTCCCGGCGCTCGAGAAGTCGGTCGAGCGCTCGCGCCGGCGCGCCAGCCGCCTCGCGGGCCTGTTCCTCGACCTCGACGGCTTCAAGGAGGTGAACGACGCGCACGGCCACGACGCCGGCGACCGGCTGCTGGTCGAAGCCGCCCGGCGCCTGCGCGCCGTGCTGCGCTCGGGCGACCCCGTGGCGCGCCTCGGCGGCGACGAGTTCTTCGTGGTGCTGGAAGATATCAACGACGCCGCGCCGGCCGAGCGCGTGGCGACGAAGCTTCTCGCGGCGCTCGCCGAGCCCTACGACATCGGCGCCCAGGCGCCGGTGCGCATCTCGGCGAGCATCGGCGTCAGCCTCTTCCCCGACGACGCGGGCGACGCCGCCACGCTGCTCAAGCACGCCGACGCGGCGATGTACTCGGCCAAGCAGGCGGGCAAGAACGCGTACCGGTTCTTCAAGGCGGTGGCGGCGGCGAACGACGGGCGCGATGCCGCGCGCTCCGAAGGCACCGGTTAACGCCGCCGTTGAGGCGGAGGCTGGCGCGGTGGCGGGTCGTTGCGCCGGTAAATCTCCTTGGAGATCCGATCGACGTCGCGCCGCAGATCACCCCCGCGCTGGGACTTATCGGCGCGACTCCCGTTATCGGGTTGCGCCGCGTCGAGCGGGCTCGCTGAAACGGACAACGCCGCGGCGATGAAGAGAACCTTCCACATGCCGCCAGCTTCGGCCGCCGGGGCCCACGCTGCTGTCCGATTGTGTAACGATTTATTTCCGCAGCTGGCGGTTCGCGTCCTCGATGTCGCGGCGCAGTTTCTCACGCTCCTCGGGCGACATCTGGCGCGGGCGGTCGGGGCGCGCCTGGCGATCGCGGTAGGCGTCGCGCACGTCTTCGCGCATGCGCTGGCGGTCCTCCTGCTTCATCTGGCGCTGCGGCTGCTTGCGCTCGTCGCGGCCGCCCTTGTTCTGGCCGAGCGCGCTTCCCGCGGCGAGCGCCGCGGCGAGCGCGACGACGGCGAGCGCCCAGGTTTTCACGTCGCGATGATAAGACGGGGTGTCCGGGGCGGTGTAACAATTGGTAACCTGTCGCCCGGTTGACGCGAAAAATTCCCTTAACCTAACGGCCCATGGCCGAGCTCAAGACCCGCATCCTGATCGTCGACGACGACCAGCGGCTGCGCGACCTGCTGGTGCGCTACCTCGGCGGCGAAGGCTACGAGGTGAAGGCGGTCGCCGACGGGCAGGCCATGGACAAGCAGCTCGGCCGCGAGCGCTACGACCTCGTGGTGCTCGACCTCATGCTGCCCGGGGAGGACGGCCTCGCCATCTGCCGGCGCCTGCGCGGCCAGGCGAACGCGCCGGCGATCGTGATGCTCACCGCGAAAGGCGACGAAGTCGACCGCATCGTCGGCCTCGAGATGGGCGCGGACGACTACCTGCCCAAGCCGTTCAACCCCCGCGAGCTGCTCGCGCGCGTCAATGCGGTGCTGCGGCGGCGCTCGCCCGCCGGGGTGCCCGGCGCCCCCAGCGCCACCACCGAGGTGTTCCAGTTCGGCAAGTTCACGCTCAACCTCTCCACGCGCACGCTCACGCGCGAGGGCAAGTCGGTGCCGCTCACCACCGGCGAGTTCTCGGTGCTCAAGGTCCTGGTACAGCATCCGCGCGAGCCGATGTCGCGCGACAAGCTGATGGAGCTCGCGCGCGGGCGCGAGTACGAGGTGTTCGACCGCTCGATCGACGTCCAGATCTCGCGCCTGCGCAAGATCGTCGAGGAGGATCCCTCGCATCCGAAGCACATCCAGACCGTCTGGGGCTTCGGCTACGTCTTCGTGCCCGAATAAGCGCTAGTGTCGCTCTTCGCGCGATCGTTCCTGCTCATCGCGCTGCTCATCGTCACCGCGGTGCTGGCCTCGTTCTGGATCTACCGGCTGTACGAGCTCGAGCCGCGCTCGCGCGAGCTCGCGCAGCAGACCGTGAGCGCGGTCAACCTCACGCGCGCGGCGCTGGTCGCGGCCGACCCGTTCCTGCGCCGCCAGCTCCTGGTCGAGCTGAACGACACCGAGGGGCTGCGCGTCTATCCCGCGACCGCGAGCGAGAAGCTGATGGCGCTGCCCGACGAGGCGCTGTTCGAGCGCGTGGTCGGGCGCGTGCGCCAGGCGCTCGGCGGCGAGACGCGCTTTGCCTCCGAGCGCGACGGCGAGGACGGCTTCTGGGTCAGCTTCTTCATCGACTCGGACGAGTTCTGGGTGATGCTGCCGTGGGAGCGCTTCGAGCCGGCCTTCGGCCTGCAGTGGGCCGGCTGGGGCCTCGCGCTGGTCGCGCTGTCGCTCGCCGGCGCCTGGTTCATCGCCTCGAACCTGGCGCGGCCGCTCGCCGCGGTGACGCGCGCGGCGCTGCGCATCGGCGGCGGCGGCGTGCACCAGCCGCTCGCGGAGACAGGCCCCCGTGAACTTCGTACCGTTTCGAAGGCGTTCAACCGCATGGCGTCGAGCCTGGAGAGCATGGAGCGCGAGCGCGCCATGGTGCTCGCCGGCATCTCGCACGACCTGCGCACGCCGCTCTCGCGCCTGCGCCTCGCGCTCGAGATGAGCGGCGCCGAGAGCGGCGCCAGCGAAGCGATGATCGAGGACATCGGCGAGATCGACGCCATCATCGGCCAGTTCCTCGACTACGCCCGCGGCGAGAACGAGGAGAAGTCGCGCCAGGAGCTCGACCCGCTGCTGCACGAGCTCGGCGAGCACTACCGCCGGCTGGGGAAGAACGTGACCGTGGCGGCGGCGACCGGCGCGCAGTTCGGCTTCGCCCGCATGGCCGTGCGCCGCGCCGTCGCCAACCTGGTCGACAACGCCTTGCGCTATGCCGGCGAGCCCATCGAAATCGAAGCCAAGGGAGCGCCGGAAGGCGTCGCGATCGAGGTGCGCGACCGCGGCCCCGGCATCCCGGCCGGGGAAGTCGAGCGGCTGAAGCGGCCGTTCACGCGCCTGGACGACGCGCGCAGCGGCGCGAGCGGCGCCGGCCTCGGGCTCGCGATCGTCGAGCGCGTCGCGCGCGGCCACGGCGGCGCGCTCGAGCTCCTGCAACGCGCCGGAGGCGGGCTCGTCGCCCGCCTCTCCCTCAAAGCCTAGGCCTATTCCTTGGTGAAGAAGTAGTAGTCCGCGGTATATGGGACACGCGCGCGCCTGCCCACCGCGGCCGCCGCGCAACCGTCGTCGGGAGCCACCCCGCCGGTCGTGTGCACGCGGCGAACGCTCGAGACGTTGCTGAACGTGCCCGCCGGGCCGACCGATTTCGCGCCGAGGAGCAGCCAGGGAATGGCGCTCTCGTCGGGTGCGGCGGCGCTCTGCTTCACGCTGCCGACGATCTTGCTGCCGTCGATCGCCTCCCAGTGCGGGCCGGCGTAGTGCCGGCCGATCTTCATCCCGCTGGTGTCGAAAAGGTCCGCCTCGGGACCCACGAACGACCATTCATATCCGGCGCCCTGGACCTCGCTCGCCCGGCATTCGTAGATCTGCACGCCCTTCGCGGGAACGATCATGGCGAGCGATTCTTCGGCACCGACCTTCAGCTTCTGCGCGGCGCTCGGTGAGGGGCTGGACGGCTGCGATGCGCACGCGCAACCCGAGAAAAGCACGAGCAAGAGACTCGCGAGCCCGAAACGCTGCTTCATGTATTTCTCCTACCCTGTTTTGTGGAGAGGGTAGTTAAGCGCGCGTTCGTTTCTTCCGGATGTGGGTTTTGTTACCCGCTCGTATCAGGCTCAGCGCTTGGACTCCATGCCGTCGCGATAGCAGGAGACGCTCATCACTACGTCGCGCACCACGAACACCGGCGCGCCGCCATGCAGTTGACTAGGCATGCTCGAGCCCTCCCGATTCTTTGAAACACCAATGCCAGGGCTCATACATGTAGCCGTACCGGTTGTGGCGCGGATACGACAGCAAGAAACCGAAGCGCTCCGCATTGCCGGAGAGCCACTCGAAGGCGGCGGTGCCCTCGAACTCGACCTCGAGCGGCCGCACGCCTTCGGTGGTGACATCGACCGCACGGCCGGTATGGTGCTCGCTGTACCCGGGCGGCGCGCTGACGCTGAGGATCTGGTCGATGGACTGCCCCCGTGCAAGCTTTCCGCGCACGATCTCCGCCTGGCGCTCGACGCTGCGGAACGCGGACACGATGCTGATTTCCACGCCGTCGGCTTGCGCTGCTTCCTTCAACCAGCCCCACGCCCGCGCCGCCGGCGGCACGAGGCGGTGCTGCCTGCCGTCTTCTCCTGTTTCGGCCACCACCAGCTCGGTGGCTTCCGGATACAGGATCAGCGAGCGCGCCGCGATGGTGTCGAGCGCGATCCCAAGCGAGGCGAGTATCGAGTCAACCTTGCTCAACGTACCGGCTGCGAGCGGTCCACTGCGGCGCCGCGCAGGACGACCGCCGAGATGCGCCGCGTGTTGGTGATGTCGTCGAGCGGGTTCGCGTCGAGCACGATGAAGTCGGCGCTCTTTCCGGGCTGCAGCGTGCCGGAGTCCATGCGGAGGAACTCCGCCGAGTTGCGCGTCGCCGCCACGATCACCTGCATCGGCGTCATGCCGGCCGCGACCATGTCCTGCATCTCCTCGTGCGCCCCCCAGGCGCGGTTGCCGTCGGTGCCGAGCGTGATGCGGGCGCCGGCGGCGCTCAGCCGCGCGAGATTGCGCGCCTGAATGCCGTAAAACGTCTGCGCCACCGGCCGGTCGTTGTTCGCGGCCTCGAGCATCGCGAGCTGGTTGGGCCCGAGGCTCGGCTTGAGCCAGGAGAGGTCCACCTTCACGCCGCGGTCCGGCAGGTTCGGGGTCAGGACCAGGTTGGGACGCGCCTTGAACATGGCGGCGAACTCGTCGTCGATGTCCTGATCGCGCACGCCGTGCGCCAGGGCGTCGACTCCGGCGCGAAGCAGCCCCTTCGCGTCCTCGAGATCGAACAGGTGCGCGGTTACGCGCAGGCCGCGCTTGTGCGCCTCGTCGATGACGGCGCCGTAGATCTCGGGCGTCAGCTTCTTGTACTTGCCGTCCCGCGTGTCGACCCAGATCTTGACGATGTCGACCTTGCGCGCGGCGAGCTCTTCGACCGCCTTGCGGCCGTCGGCCGGGCTCGAAACCCAGTACGGCACGTTGGTGCGTCCCGGCTCCTGCATCGTGATGCCGCGCCCCGCGCTGTAGAAGCGCGCCGCGCCGGGAATCTCCTGCCCGCGCACGTCGAGCAGCTCGTAGCCGTCGGTGCCGAGGCTGAGCGCGGCGCTCACGCCGTAGTAGGCGCGCTGCTTCAGGTCGCGGACCAGCGCATCGCGCTCGGCGCTGAGATGGACGTGCGTGTCGATCATCATCGGCATCACCGTCTTGCCCGCGAGATTGACGCGCGCGGCGCCGGCCGGCACCTGGACGGAGGAGGCGGCGCCGGCCTGGGCGATCCTGCTGCCCTCGACGACCAGGGTCCCGTTCTCGATCATGCGCCCGTCGCCGATGATGAGGCGCGCACCCTCGTACGCCGTGGCGGGTTGTCCCGAAGGCGTTGTCGCACAGCCGGCGAGTAGACCGAGCGCGACGGTTGCGACCGCTGCCACATCCATGCGAAACATGCCAGCCTTCCCTAGACGAAACACGGTCACACGACTTCGACTTCGAGCGAGCACGCGGCCGCGTTCCGGACGGTGCAGCCCACCGGCGAATGCGCATCGGCCCACTCCACGAGCGCGCGCAGCGCCTGCGCGTCTGCGCCGCCGCTGATCCTGACTTTGGTGCGCATCGGGTTCAAGCCGGCCGAGACCTTCTCGTCGAGGCCGAGGACGCCGCGCAGGTCGGAGTCGCTCTCCACGGTGACCTCGAGGGTGCTCAGCGCAATCCCCAGCTTCGCCGCGCGCATCGCGATCACCGTCGCCGCGCACGACGCCATACCCGCCCTCAGGAGCCAGGCCGGGTTGGGTGCCGTCGCACCGCCGCCCATCGGAGCAGGCATGTCGGTGAGGGCGCTTTCCTTGTTAGGACCCGTGACTTCGAACTTCAGACCCTCGGTCAGGCGCGCCGTGGCTGGCGCATTCTTCGACTTGGCCTTCGCCGGCTCCGCGCGAATCGCCGTGCTCAGCCGCTCGATCGCCTCACGTACGGTGGTTTCGCTCATGGCTGCCTCCCGGGAGGGTAAGCATGCCAGAGATTCAGCGAACTGCGGTCAACGGACGCTACTTGGCGGAATAGCAAGCGCGCGCAGGCGCCGCGCTCCGGAGTCCGTCATTTCAGGCTCGACACTTCGACGACCAATGTACGCGCGGCCAGATCGTGAATCGCCCGGCGGTCCGCCCGCGCCGGAAGCGTGAGGAAGGAAATCAGTCCCAGCGTGGTCTTGATAATCAAGCGAATGTAAAGACGCCAGATCGGCGGCCGGCGCTCGCTCGTCATGTCCCGAACCCGGAACCGCATCAGAGCCTGGCCTACCGTGCAAAGGAAGCGCGTCAGGACGGGTTCGTAGTTCAGAAACACGAGCAGAAGGACGATCTCACCGAAACCATGGGTGTCGCGCGACAGAAACGGCAGCTGCCCGATCGACACGACAACCAGAATGACGACGATGAAGTCGACGACGGCACCAAGATACCGCCGCAGGAGATTCGGATAGGCGTTCGATCCCATCGTAGGAGCGGCCGGCCCGCTTTCGCTCGTCAGTTGCGCCCTTGGCGCGGCATAAGGATTGCTCGGCATTTCAGACCTCCTCTTGTTGCCTTCGAGCCCTTGAGGCGACAAGCTGTCAGTCGCCGGGCTTTCGACGGCTCAAGCGCGGTGGTGCCGGCGTCCGAATGCATCGCGAACCGCGGTCCACAGGGCAATCGAGGTTGCCAGCATTGCAAGCGGCGGCATCACGAAAACGCTGAAGCCGACGCGAGGGTTGTGCAGCAAGTACGAGAGCAGATCGCCGTAGCTGTTCCTGAGCGAGTACCAGCCGAAATCAGCCAGCGAGAGAAAAACGAGACCGGACACGAGCGCCCACCATTTCCAGGCCCGGGTGCCACGCATGGCGAGCACCCCCGCAGCCAAACCCGCTCCTGCAAGCGCAAGATGGACACCCAGGAACACCCATGCATTGGGCGGCACATCCGCTGCGCGCGTACTAAGGTACGTGGATGTCGCCATCGCGCCAAACTGGACGAGCCAAGCTGAGGCGATCACGGCTCCGAGGACGCGTAGCGCGGTAGTGGGCGGCACCATTGCCGAATATCATGCCGTCGTTTGCTGCTTGGACATAGGAATCAAGTCCTTAAAAGCGCATTAATCGATGGCCACGGGACCCAAGGACGGCACGTTTCCGATCGCGCCGCCGGTCGAGCCGATGCTGGCGAAGCTCGCCGACGAGTTGCCGCCGCAGGGCGAGTACCTGTACGAGCCGAAGTGGGACGGGTTCCGGGCGATCGTGTTCCGCGGAACCTCGGAGCTCTTCATCCAGAGCCGCGACCTGCGGCCGTTCGACCGCTATTTCCCCGAGCTGCACGAGACGCTGCTCGCAAGGCTGCCGCCCGGTTGCGTGCTGGACGGCGAGATCGTGATCGCGACGGAGCGCGGGCTCGATTTCGACGCGCTGCAGATGAGGCTGCACCCGGCGCAGTCGCGCGTGGCGAAGCTGGCGAGGGAGACGCCGTCTTCGTTCATCGCGTTCGATCTGCTCGCGGCGGACGGGAAGAATCTGATGGCGGCGCCGCAGCGCGAGCGGCGCGAAAAGCTCGAGGCGCTTCTCACACAAACGAAGGGGCCACTGCATCTCACGCCCATGACACGCGATCGCTCGCTGGCGCAAGACTGGCTCGAGCGCTTCGAGGGTGCGGGACTGGACGGGGTCATCGCGAAGCCGGCGGCGATCACGTATCAGCCGGGAAAGCGCGCGATGATCAAGGTGAAGCACGCGCGGACCGCGGACTGCGTGGTCGCGGGCTTTCGCTGGCACAAGAGCGGCAAGGACGCGATCGGATCGCTGCTCCTCGGACTGTTCGACGACGAGGGCGTGCTGCACCACGTCGGCGTGACTTCGTCGTTCACCATGGCGACGCGCAAGCAGCTCGCCAGGGACCTCGAGCCTCTGCGCAGGAACGCGTTCGAAGGACATCCGTGGCGCGAATGGGCCGAGGCGGCCGAGGGCGGGACGCAGCGCATGCCCGGCGGCCAGAGCCGCTGGAGCGCGGGCAAGGACTTGTCGTGGGAGCCGCTGCGCATCGAGCGCGTGTGCGAGGTGAAATACGATCACCTGCAAGGCGACCGCTTCCGCCACGCGGCGACCTTCCTGCGCTGGCGCCCCGACAAACCGCCCGCCGAGTGCCGCTACGACCAGCTCGAAACCACTCGCGCCTACGAGCTGGGAAAGGTCTTCGGGGCGGGTTCCGTGGCGGGTTCCTGATCCGGATCCAAGGGCTCCTGAGCCGGCCGCAGGTTCTCGGGCACGTGCTGCAGGTTGATGCGGATCCGCGTCCAGGTCGACGAGCGGCCGCGCATCGAATCGACCAGCACGTCGGCAGCCTCGAGGTGTGCCGCGGCCTGCGGATGGCGTTTCTTCCAGCGCTCGAGACCGGCGAGCGCATCGTCCTGGCGCTGCGCCCGGCCGATCTCGATCAGCGGGTGCTTTGGTTTTCTTCGCTTGGAAGGCTGCACGCGGGCCGGTTCGTCGGGCTGCTTTCTGTAGTGCGGCGGCCAGGGCGCGTCGCCCAGGCCTTGCTTTTCGAAGAGCTCCAGCAGCGATTCGAGCGACCCCGGCGCGTCGTCGATCCCCTTGTGGAGGTCGCCTTGCTTCTTGAAGCGCGCGGGCATGGTCCCTAGCGTGAAGTCGCCGGGCTCTGCCGAAGCAATCTCATCCCAGGCGAGCGGCGCGGACACGGTCGCCGCCTCGGTGGGACGCACCGAGTACGCAGCCGCCACGGTGCGGTCCTTGGCGTTCTGGTTGTAATCCACGAACACGCCCTGGCGCTCCTCCTTCCACCACTTGCTGGTCGCGATGGATGGCGCGCGACGCTCTACCTCGCGCGCGAGCGCCAACGCAGCACGGCGCACTTCGTCGAAGCTCCAGCGCTTCTCGATCCGGACGTAGACGTGCAGGCCGCGCTTTCCGGAAGTCTTAGGCCACCCAGCCAAGCCGACCTCGGAGAGCGTCTGGTTTACGACAGAGGCGACCTCGCGCACTTGCTGCCACTTGACCCCCGGAACCGGATCGAGGTCGACGCGCAGCTCGTCGGGATGGTCGAGGTCTTCGGCGCGCACCGGATGCGGGTGGAGCTCGAGGCAGGCGAGGTTCGCCATCCATGCGAGCGCCGCGGCGTTGCGGGGCACCACCTCGTCGGCGCCGCGGCCCGAGGGAAAGCGCAGCTCCACCACCTCGATCCACCCGGGGCGCGCTTGCGGCGCGCGCTTCTGGTAGAAGAACTCGCCGTCGATGCCGTTCGGGTAGCGCACCAGCATGTTGGGCCGGCCGCCGGCGCCGCGCAGCGCGCCCTCGGCCACCGCGAGGTAATAGCGCACGAGGTCCAGCTTGGTGTGCTTCGCCCTCGGGAAAAGAACCTTGGCGGGATTCGAAACCGCGACCTCGCGGCCGTCGATCTCCACGATCTCGCGCTCAGAGCGGGAAGCGCTCGACGTTTTCGTAGGCCGATCCTTTGTTCGACACGGCGGAGCGCACCAGCGCGAACTCGCTCACGGGCCATTCGACTGCCGGAAGCGGCGGCAGTTCGCGCGGCGGCGGGGCCGAGCGCAGCAGCGTGACGTGCGCGGCGTAGGGGCGCTCCTCCAGGGCGTAGCCCGCGCGACGCAGCGCGGCGTGCAGCACCTCGACCAGCGCCGCGAGCGCGACCGGCGTTTCGCGCGGGCCTGCCCAGACGATGCGGTTGTGCTTCCAGTATTGCGCCTTCTCGATCGGCAGCGCGTGCGCCCTCGCCTCGATCGAGCCCGCGGCCTCGGCGGCCATCTCGGGCGCGACCGGGCCGAGAAACGCGAGCGTGAGATGGATCTTCTGCGCCGGGGTCACGCGACCTTCCAGCTTCCTCGCCCAGCCTTCAAGGGCGCTCGCGGTCGCCGGCGGCGGCCAGACGGCGAAGAAGTAGCGGCTACTCGGCAAGCTGCTTTCGGGTGAGCGCCGCGAGCGCGCGCTCGGCCGAGTCGGCGGATTTTTCCAGCTCGGCCGCGATCAGCTCCTGCTCGCGCCGGCCGCGGTTCTGCGAGAGCTTCCAGCGTGTCTCGATGCGCGTCACCGCGATCTCGAAGTTGACGATGCCTTCGAGCATCATCTTCACGTAGTCGGGGCGCAGGGTGTCGAACGTCGGCAGCCACTGCGGATCCATGGCCTCGACCAGGCGGCGCTGGTTGGCATGCTTGGCCTTCGGATCGTCGAGCACTTTGGGGACGCCGTAGGCGTGCACCGCCGCGTAGTTCCACGTCGGGACGCGCTCCTTTTCCTCGTACCAGCGCGGCGACACGTAGGCGTGCGGGCCAAAGAAAACCACCATCACTTCGTCGTCGAAGAACTCCTTCCACTGCGGATTGTTGCGCGCCATGTGCATGTCGAGCGCGATCCTGCCGCCGCGCTGGTGCACCAGCACCGGCAGGTGCGAGCCGTGCAGCGAGCCGCCGGTTCCCGTGACGAGGAGCGCGAAGTTGTTGGCGCGCATGAACGCGACGACCTCGCCATGGTTCTCTATCTGGTTATAGGGTGGGGAATACATGAATAATTTGGTCTGGCCCCTTTTCTATTCGATCAATGCAATTGCTTGCGCGGCGATGCCTTCGGCCCGGCCGATGAAGCCGAGGTGCTCGGTGGTGGTGGCCTTGATGCTGACCGCGCCGGGCGCGATGCCGAGATCGAAGGCGATGTTGGCGATCATCTGCGGCACGTGCGGCGCCATGCGCGGCGCCTGGGCGAGGATGGTGGCGTCGACGTTCACGATGCGGTAGCCGCCGAGCTTCTTCTTCACCTCGCGCAGGAGCTTGCGGCTGTCGGCGCCGGCATAGGCGGGATCGCTGTCGGGGAAGTGTTTTCCGATGTCGCCGAGCGCCGCGGCGCCGAGCAGCGCGTCGCAGATCGCGTGCAGCAGCACGTCGGCGTCCGAGTGCCCCTCGAGGCCCTTCTCGTGCGGGATGGCGACGCCGCCGATGACGAGGCGCCGCCCGGCCGCGAAGGCGTGCACGTCGAAGCCCTGGCCGATCCTCATCGGATCGACTCAGCGCGCCGAGTCAGGATGCTCTCGGCCATGGCGAGGTCCTCGGGCCAGGTGACCTTGATGTTCTCGCGGCTGCCCGCGACGAGCCTGGGCTTGAGGCCCATCTGCTCGAGCGCCGCGGCTTCGTCGGTGACTGCGCCCCGCGCGCGCTGCAGCGCCTGCACCAGCAGCCCGGCACGGAACATCTGCGGAGTCTGCGCGAGCCAGAGCTGCGCCCGGTCCTGGGTGGCGAGGATCCGGTGGCTGCCGGACTCGTCCTTGGCCGCCTTCTTCACCGTGTCGGCCACCGGCAGCGCGAGGATGCCGCCGATCGCGTCCGCCGAGCACTCGGCGAACAGCGCCTGCAGGTCCTGCGCCGGCAGGCAGGGGCGCGCCGCGTCGTGCACCAGCACCCAGTCGTCGGCGTCCCACTCGTCGCGCGAGGCCACCAGGCCGTTATAAACCGACTCCCTGCGCGACGGGCCGCCGCACCAGAGGGGCTCGAGGCGCTCGCCGAACGCGCTCCAATCCTCCGCGGCGAAGTGCGCGTCGTCGGGCGCCAGCACGACGAACGCCCGCTCGACCGGCGGCACGCAAACTGCTCGAACCGCGTGCCACAGCATCGGGCGGCCCGCGAGCGCGGCGTACTGCTTCGGGCGCTCGCCCGGAGCCCGCGAGCCGCTACCCGCGGCGGGAATCAGCGCAAACGTGGACACGCAACGGCGGACAAGAAGGTAGACAACGTCGGAAGTCGTTGTAATTCAAAACGATATAATTACACGTTTTTCTTGATGCATCGCGATTCGCTTTCCGCCCGCAGACGCTATACCCGGCTCGCCGGCTCGGCCGACGCGCTCGCGCTCGCCCGTCTCGCGGCCACCGACAAGCCGCTCGCCGCCATCGCCTCGACCGCGCTCGACGCGCAGCGGCTCGTCGAGGAAATCGCCTGGTTCGCGCCGGGGCTGCGCGTTTGCCTGCTGCCGGACTGGGAGACGCTGCCCTACGACCAGTTCTCGCCGCACCAGGACCTGGTCTCCGAGCGCCTCGCCACGCTTTACCGGATTCAGCGCGGCGACTTCGACATCGCGGTGGTGCCGGCGCCGACGGCGCTCGGGCGCCTGTGCCCGCCGGCCTACATCGCGGCGCACAGCTTTCTTCTTCAGGCAAAGGAAAGGCTCGAGCTCGAGAAGCTGAAGGCCCAGCTCGTCACGGCGGGCTACGAGCACGTCACGCAGGTGGTGGCGCCGGGCGAGGTGTGCTTCCGCGGCGGCCTGATCGACCTCTACCCGATGGGCAGCGCGCTCCCCTATCGCCTCGACCTCGACGACGACGTGGTCGACGCCATCAAGACCTTCGACGTCGACAGCCAGCGCACGCTCTACTCGGTGAACGAGATCCGCATGCTGCCGGCGCGCGAGTTTCCGCTCGACGAGACGGGCCGGGCGCGCTTCCGCAGCCGCTGGCGCGAGCTCTTCGAAGGCGATCCGTCGAAGAAGCGCCTCTACCGCGACGTGTCGAACGGCGTGCCGGCGGCCGGGGTCGAGTATTACCTGCCGCTCTTCTTCGAGTCGGTGGCGACGATCTTCGACTACCTCCCCGCCGGCACCACGCTCGCGCTGCACGGGGACGTCAGCGCGGCGGTGCAGGATTTCTGGCGCGAGGCGGCCTCGCGCCACAAGATGGCGGGCGGCGATCCCGACCGGCCGCTCCTGCCGCCGCGCGAGCTGTTCGTGCCCGCGGAGGAGTTCTTCGTCCGGGCCAAGGACTTCGCCCGAATCGACCTGCTCAATTCCGAGGAAGGCGAGAAAAGCGAGTCCGACCCCGTTGTTTCCACGCCGCTTCCGCCAATCGCGGTCGACCGCCGCGCGAACGATCCGCTGACCGCGCTCAAGGAGTTCATCCAGGACTCGGGGCTGCGCGTGATGGTCGCCGCCGAGTCGCCCGGCCGGCGCGAGACCATGGCGAGCTATTTCGCCGAGTACGGGCTCAATCCGGCGGGATGCACGAGCTTCGAGGAATTCCTTGCGAGCCAGGCCGACTTCCTCCTCTGCGTCTCGCCCCTGTCGCACGGCTTCGTTGCCCCCGAGGAGAAGTGGGCCGTCGTCACCGAGGCGGAGCTCTATGCAGGCGTGGTGCGGCGCCGAGCGCGCACGGCCGAGAAGCGCACCTCGGTCGAGGGGATGCTGCGCGATCTCTCGGAGCTCAAGGTCGGCGACCCGGTGGTCCATGAGCAGCATGGAATCGGAAGGTTTCAGGGTTTGACGACTTTGAACGTGGAAGAGGGGCAGGCCGAGTTCCTGCTGCTCGAGTACGAGGGCGGCGACAAGCTCTACGTTCCGGTGGCGCAGCTCGGCGTCATCGGCCGCTATAGCGGCGCGCAGCCCGAGGAAGCGCCGCTGCACAAGCTCGGCAGCGGGCAGTGGGACAAGGCGAAGGAGCGCGCGGCGAAACAGGTGCGCGACACCGCCGCGGAGCTGCTCGCCCTCTACGCCAAGCGCGCGGCACGACTGGGCCATTCCTTTTCGATCGATTTGAAAGACCTGGAGGGATTTTCGGCCGGCTTCGGCTTCGAGGAGACTCCCGACCAGGCGGCCGCGATCGAAGCGGTGGTCGCCGACATGGCCGCGGGCAAGCCGATGGACCGGCTGGTCTGCGGCGACGTCGGCTTCGGCAAGACCGAGGTCGCCTTGCGCGCCGCGTTCGTCGCCATCGCCGACAAGAAGCAGGTGGTGATCCTGTGCCCGACGACGCTGCTCGCCGAGCAGCACTTCCAGACCTTCAAGGACCGCTTCGCCGACTGGCCCGTGAACATCGCCGAGCTGTCGCGCTTCAGGAGCTCGAAGGAATCCTCGGACATCGTCAGGAAGCTGGAGACCGGCGAGATCGACATCGTCATCGGCACCCACAAGCTCCTCTCGAAGGACGTGAAGCTGAAGCGCCTGGGCCTTGTGATCATCGACGAGGAGCACCGCTTCGGCGTGCGCCAGAAGGAGGCGATGAAGCGCCTGCGTGCCGAGGTCGACGTCCTCACGCTCACCGCGACCCCGATCCCGCGGACGCTCGCGATGTCGTTGGAAGGGATCCGCGACTTCTCGGTCATCGCCACCGCGCCGCAGAAACGCCTCGCCATCAAGACCTTCGTCGCGCCCTGGTCGGAGGGCCTGATCCGCGAGGCGGTGATGCGCGAGCTGAAGCGCGGCGGCCAGGCCTACTTCCTGCACAACGAGGTCGACTCGATCGAGAGGATGGCAGAAAAGCTGCGGCGCCTCCTCCCGGAGGCGCGACTCGCGATCGCGCACGGCCAGATGCGCGAGCGCGAGCTCGAGCGCGTGATGCGCGACTTCACCGCGCAGCGCTCGAGCGTGCTCCTCTGCTCGACCATCATCGAGACCGGGATCGACAACCCGAGCACCAACACCATCGTCATCAACCGCGCCGACCGCTTCGGCCTGGCGCAGCTCCACCAGCTGCGCGGCCGCGTCGGGCGCTCGCACCACCAGGCGTACGCGTACCTCCTCACTCCGCCGGAGGACGCTCTCAACAAGAACGCGCTCAAGCGGCTCGAGGCGATCCAGGCCATGGAGGAGCTCGGCTCGGGCTTCTACCTCGCCATGCACGACCTCGAGATCCGCGGCGCGGGCGAGATCCTCGGCGAGCAGCAGTCCGGCGAGATGCAGGAAGTCGGCTTCTCGCTCTATGCGCGAATGCTCGATCGCGCCGTTAGGAAGTTGAAAGCAGGCAAAGCGCCGGAATTGGAGGGCACCGTCGATGTCTCGACCGAGGTCAATCTCCACGTACCGGCGCTGCTCCCGGCAACCTACTGCAGCGACGTGCACGAGCGGCTCTCGCTCTACAAGCGCCTCGCCGACGCCGAGACGCGCGAGGAGCTCGAGGCGCTGCGCGAGGAGCTCGTCGACCGTTTCGGCGAGCTGCCCGAGCCGGCGCGCGCCCTGATCGAGTGTCACATGGTGCGCGTCGCGGCGCGTCCGCTCGGCGTGATCCGGGTCGACGCCACGCACGAGGCGGTGCAGCTCCAGTTCATGAAGAACCCGCCGCTCGACGGCGCCAAGGTCATCGACTTCATCCGCAAGAAGGGCCGCCATGCCCGCCTCGCCGGCCC